>Ga0335069_10005214_pt1 | contig 19140 bp, 18 predicted proteins | sample Lox_Sample_11_FD_206714 | JGI IMG/M metagenome (GOLD analysis project Ga0335069, IMG submission 206714) | Soil microbial communities from Loxahatchee National Wildlife Refuge, Florida, United States - Lox_Sample_1.1 | ecosystem: Environmental > Terrestrial > Soil > Wetlands | place: USA... | reverse complement strand
TGGCCCGAGTTCGATCCGGCGCTCGTGAAGGACGCCGAGGTCGAGATCGGCGTCCAGGTGAACGGCAAGCTCCGCGGGACCATCACGCTGGCGGTCGACGCCGACGAGGAGACTGCGCGCGCGGCGGCGCTGGCCGAGCCCAAGGTGACGGCGCACCTCGAGGGCAAGACCGTGCGCAAGTTCATCTACGTGAAGGGCAAGATCGCCAACTTCATCGTCGGATGATTTTCTGGGGGAGCCGCCAAGCCGCCAGGACGCCAAGATATGCGCCAAGCAAAGAGTTGGGTTTGGGCCCACACAGACCTCTTTCTTGGCGCGTGACTTGGCGTCTCGGCGCCTTGGCGGCTCCCACATGCCTCGCTTGTGCCTGCGGCTACGCGCCGGTGTACGCAGCGCATCCCGAGCACCTTCACGTGAAGCTGGTACGGGTGGCGGTCGCGGATGCGGTGGCGCCCGATGAAGTGGCGAGCGGGGTGCGCGAGGAGCTCGCGCGCGCCGGGGCGCTCGAGGGCGGCGAGAGCTACCCGCGCATCGAGATAGAGGTCCTGCGGGCCGACGAGAGGAGCGAGGGCATTTCCGCCGGGGCAAATCAGCCTGTCGCAAGAGGCATCGACGTCGCCGTCGTCGCCCGCGCCTGGATCGCCCGCGGTCCCGACGCGCCGCCCGAGGCGGACACGGGCGACATGCGCGCCGAGGAGACCATCGCCGCCACCGACGCGACCGGCGCCCTCGGCTCGAGCTTCCACCACGCCGACGCCGTGCGCGCCGCCGCGCGGCGGCTGGGCCACCAGCTCGCCACCCGCATCATGGGCCTCCCGGCCGCCAGCGAGGACATCGGCGAGTGACCCGCGCTCCCCGTGCTAGGCTGGCCGCCGCGCCACCGTGACGACGAGCACGATCACCATCGGCTGCGCCGGCTTCCCGGTGCCCGCGACGCGGTTCTTCAAGGAGTTCCTCTTCGTCGAGGTGACCGACACGCACGTGGCCAACCCGGGCGCCGGCACCATCCGCCGCTGGCGGCGCGAGGCTCCTCCGGGCTTCGTCTTCGCCGTTCAGGCGCCGAAGGACATCGGGCAGGAGGGGTACCGCGAGGGCAAGCTCGTCGAGGGCGCGCTGAAGAACATGGTGGACGTCGCCAAGGAGCTCGAGGCGCACATCGCGGTCTTCGTGTCGCCGCCGGACTTCACCGCCTCGCGCCCCAACAAGACCGCGGTGCGGGAGTTTCTCGCGAGCGTGAAGAAGCGATTCAAGCGCGTCGTGTGGGAGCCGCCGCCGAGCTGGGACGCCGACGAGGCGCACGCGCTCGCCCTCGAGAGCGGCGCGATCGCCGCGCGCGATCCGCTCAGCAGCGGCCCGGCGCCCAAGGGCGCCGTCGCGTACTACCGGCTCGCGGGGCCGGCCGGGCACAAGAGCCGCTACGAGGACCCCGCGATCGACAAGCTGGGCGAGATCGCCCGCGCCGACACCCGTGCCGAGGCCATCTACGTGTTCACCAACGTGGACATGTTTGCCGACGCCAAGCGCCTCAAGCGCGTCCTCAAGCTTCCCTGAGCGGGCTCGCCCGCACGCGCGCAAAAATGTAACCCGGCCGCCCGTAGCCGGACTGCGGTACAGCTACTATAGGAAACCCTCCGCACCGCCGTGGGCCGTGGCCCAGCGCACGCCGAGGTTGAACGATGAGTGAGGGGACTCAGACGCTTGGACGAGTGAGGTTCGGGCGCGGCGGGCAACTCGTTCAAGCCAACGCGGCCGCAGCCGCGAGGTTCGGATTCGCGTCGCCCGCCGAGCTGCTCGCGGCCGCGCAGCAGCGCTCACTCATCCAGCCGCTACCGGCTGGCGACTCCTCGTGGGTCGACCGCTTCCTGGACATCGACGAGCCCGTCTTCGTCGACGTCGATTGCAGCCGGCGCGACGGCAGCCCCTGGAGCGCCCGAGCGGCGATCCTCCCGCCGCGACGAGCGGGAGCCGAGCCCGTCGAGGTGGACGTGCTTCTCCTCGAGGAGCTGACGCGAACGAAGAGCGCCCCGCCCCCCAGCAGCGGAAGCCCGGACATTCTCGACAGCGTGCTCGACGGGCTGCCCAACCCGGTGTTCGTGAAGGACGAGCAGCATCGCTGGGTCATCCTCAACGACAGCTTCTGTCGCTTCATCGGTCATCCACGCGCGGAGCTCCTCGGGCGGTCCGACTACGACTACTTCCCGCCGAAGGAAGCCGACGTCTTCTGGGCCAAGGACGATCTCGTCTTCCGCGGCGGCGGGACGGTGGAGAACGAGGAGACCCTCACCGACGCCAGCGGGCGCAAGCACGTCATCCTGACGCGCAAGACGCTTCGCCGCGACGCGTCCGGCCGCCGCCTGCTGCTCGGCGTCATCACCGACATCTCGCAGCAAAAAGGGGTGGAGGAGAAGCTGCGCGAGAGCGAGGAGCGATTCCGGCGGCAGCAGGAGATCCTCGAGGAGGGCGACCGCCGCAAGAACGACTTCCTCGCCCTGCTCGGTCACGAGCTTCGCAACCCGCTTCACCCGATGCGCCTCGCAGTCGCAGTGATGCGCAGCGCCTGCGCGCACGACCCGAGGCTGGCGCGGGCGCACGCGATCATCGACCGGCAAGTCACGCAGATGACGCGCCTCATCGACGACCTGCTCGACGTATCGCGCATCTCGAGCGGCAAGATGCTGCTCCGCAACGAGCGGTTCGATCTCGTCGAGCTCGTTCGGACCGTGCTGGGCGACCGGACCGAGCACCTCGAGGGACAGGGCCTCCGGCTCGAGTCGAGCTTCCCGTCGTCGCCGCTCGTCGTCCACGGCGATCCGGCTCGCATCGCCCAGGCGATGGGAAACCTGCTCGACAACGCCGAGAAGTTCACCGACTCGGGGGGACGGATCACGGTGACCGTCGAACGCGACTCCGAGACGCGAGGGGCGCGGATCGCGGTCGAGGACTCCGGCATCGGCATGTCGCCGGACACGCTCGGGCGGGTCTTCGAGCCCTTCGTGCAGTCGGACGCCGGCGTGCGTCGCGGGCGGGGCGGTCTCGGACTCGGCCTTTCGCTGGTGAGGAGCCTCGCCGAGCTCCACGGGGGCACCGTGAAGGCGACCAGCGATGGACCCGGGCGCGGCTCGAGACTGACGGTGTGGCTGCCGCTGCCGTACGACACGGAGGACGCGCCTGCGAACGGCGCGTCGAAGGCTCACGCGGGCTCGACGAACGCGCACCGGGTGCTCGTCATCGAGGACAATGCCGACGCGGCGGCGGCCGTCGAGCTCGCGCTGTCGGCGGCGGGGCACCACGTGACGCTGGCGAGCTCCGGCGAGGAGGGCATCTCGCGGGCGGTGGCCATTCGACCGCGCATCGTGCTGTCGGACATCCGCCTCCCCGGCATGACCGGCTACGAGGTCGCGCGGGCGCTCCGGCGGGAGAGGGCCCTCGACGCGACGTACCTCGTCGCAGTCACGGGGTTCGGCCAGGAAGAGGATCGGGCGCTCGCGCGCGACGCCGGCTTCGACGGGCACCTCACGAAGCCGGTCGACGCCGAGGCGCTCGAACGGCTGCTCGCGAGCTTGCCGCCGAACCGCGGGGCGTGAGCCCTCAGGGGTTGCCCGGCTTGGGGGGCGCCTGGGGCTGCGTGGGCAGCGCGGGCTCGAACGGCGGCTCGGCGCTCGCCGACGCCGAGGGAACCGGTCTGAACTCGGGATCCGGCCCGATCACGGCCGGCGGCGTCGGCTGCAGCAGCTTCCACACGACCCACGCGATGACCGCGCCGGCGACGACGGCGGCCGCGCCCCACTTGAGGAGCGCCATGACCATCCCGTTGCGCCACCGCTCGTAGCGCCGCCGGTACTTCTCGCGCAGCCGCTCCATGCGCTTGTAGAGCTGCGCCTCGGTCATCCCGTGCTGCTCGGCGAGCCTCTTGTACGAGAGGCCCAGGCCGTCGTCGGCCTCCGCGAGCTCCTCCATGATGGCCCACGTCTCGCGGTCGCGCGGATCGCTCGCGACCTGCTGGCGCATCCACCGCCGGAGCAGCCACCCCTCGGCGCGCCAGTCGTTCGCGATGGGATGCGGCTCCACGCGCGGGTCCCGGTCCACGAATGCGTCCCCGGGGTCCTCCACCGCCTCGCCCGCCTCGTCCACCACCGCCTGCGCCTCGGGCATGGGCCCCTCGTGCTTGCCGCGGCGCGCGTGCTTGCGATAAGCGCGCGCCACGACGTTGCGGCAGCACCGGTCGAACCACGCCTGCAGCTTGCTCGCGCGCGGCAGCTGCTTGGTCGCGAGCGCGTCGGTCACCGCGTCCTGGACGAAGTCGCCCACGTGGTCCGGCCGCACGCGCGCGCCGATGATGCCCGCAGCGCGCCGCAGCGTGTCCGGACGCGCGAGGAACACGCGCAGTTCCTCGCGCGTCACGCGTGGCGAGCCGTCGTCCTCGTCGGGAGGCTCGGGCTCCTCCTCGGGCGGCTCGGCGCCCGCGCCCTCGAGGAACGGGCTGTCCACGTCGTCGTCACGGTCGCTCATGAAGAGGGCGGGATCGTGCAAGACACACCTCGTGCGCGCAAGGGGTGGTGGTGGTGGACGCGCGGCGCGCGGCGCTCACCGCACGATGAGCGCGACCGGCTGGCTCCAGTCGGCCGCTCCCGCCTTGGTGACCGCGCGGTAGCGGAACTGGCAGCTCGTGCCGGCGGGAAGCCCGGTGATCGTCGTCTTCGCCTGTAACGTCGGCGGCGCGGCGGTCCACGTCTTGCCGCCGTCGCCGCTCCACTCCCACTCGTAGGAGGCGCGCGTGCCAGCGGCCTTGGCCACCAGGTGCACCGACCCGGAGAGGTCGCCCGACTTCGCCGCGAACGCGACCTTGGTGAGGTTCGCCTTGCGGCGCGTCGCCATGCGGGCGCTCGTGATGATCGCCTCGCTCTGGTCGGGGTTGGCGTCCGCTTGCTGCTGCACGTACGCCTTGAGGGTCCGCATCGCGACGAGAAGCGCCGAGCGCGCCGCGTCGCGCGTGGCGATCGTGCCTGGCGCCCGCGACTTGGTGGCCGTCTGCGCGGTGTCGAGGGCGTTGATCGCCGCGGTGATCTGCGCGATCGGCGGGTTGGGCTGCGGGAAGAAGGCGTTGCCGGTGACTGCGGCGACGACCGACTGACCGACCTTCACGAGCTCGGCGACGGAGAGCGGGAGCTTGAGGGCGGCGACGTACGAATGCGTGGTGGGCTTGGACATGGGAATTCTCCTCGGGGTTGCGAGGGCCGGACTCTCCGGCTCTCGATGAGGTAGAGGTCGCGAGGGGTCGTTCCCTGACGGACTTTTTCCGGAAATCGTAAAAGCCGAGGCGAGCCGCACACTTCGGACGCGGGGCGGTCGTGAAGTTCGACGAGCACGACCTCCCGCTTCGCGTGGCGGTCGTGCCCGAGTCGATCGACGACCGCCACGAAGAGGTTCCGGTCGTCGCGTTTCTCGGGCACGACCTGCCCGAGAGAGAGCCGGTCGTCCGGGATTCGGAGCACGACCGCCTCCACCGAGTGGCGGTCGTCCTCGAGTCGATGGACGACGTGCCCGAGAAACTCGCGGTCGTCCACGAGTCGGAGCCCGACCGCCCCGCGCAACTGGCGGTCGTGCCCGGCGATCGGGACGGCGGGCGAAGGGGCTCCTCGTGAGCGCCCGGAGCCGATTCATGGTCGCCACGGCGCGCGGAGTCCAACGAAGCGGCCTGCGTGGGGTAACCTCCCGCGCTCCGATGGCTGGCAGCAGGGCATCGAGCCACTGGCTCGACCGGAGCGACGCGGTCCCCCTGGGCGTCGTTGCGAGCATCGGGCTGGCGTTCTTCAGCCCGGCGCTCGCCGGTCGATGGCCCCTGCTGAGAGACGTCCTGAGCTTCACCTTCCCCTCGCGTGCGGCGTGGCGGGACGCGCTCCTCGCCGGTCACCTGCCGCAGTGGAATCCACGCATCGGTCTCGGCCTGCCGATGACCGCCGCGCCGGTGAGGGGGTCCCTCTATCCCGGGCACGTCTTCCTCCTCCTGGGGGACATCGCTCACACGCTGCCCGCATTGCTCGCGCTCCACGCGGTGCTGGCCGGTGTGGGTGCGTACTTGCTCGCGCGCGCGGCGCGGTGCGGAGGGACGGCGTCCGCGATCGCGGGTCTCGCCTGGATGCTCGGGGGATATGCCGTATCGATGTGGGGCAACGGCGAGAAGGTCCTGAGCGGCGCCTGGGTTCCGTTCGCCGCGGCGGGGATCGTCGCCCACGTGCGCGAGGATCGACTGCTCTCACCGAGGCTCGTGGTGGGCGGGATCGCTCTGGCTCTCGCGGCGCTCGCCGGCGATCCCTTTCTGTGGCTCGACACGCTGGTGCTCGCAGTGCCCCTGGCATGGGCCGTCGCCCGTGACGAGCTGGATACGCCGGCGCAAGCGACCAGGCGCGTGGCCGGACGCGTCGGTGCCGCCCTGGCGCTGGGGACGCTCCTCGCCGCACCGGCGCTCCTTCCGGCGTGGCTGCTGCGCGAGGACACGCGTCGATCCGTCGACCTGGATCCCACCACCGCCGAAGCCTGGTCGATGCATCCGATCCGGCTGCTCGAGCTCCTCGCACCGGGCGGTCTGGGCGATCCGGTGCACCTCGATCGGTATCCGGGTCTTCGTTTCGCCGACAACGCTGCAACGCAGCCGCAGCCCTGGGCGCTCTCCCTCTACTGCGGCGCCGCCTGCATCTTCATGCCGTTCGCTGCCGGGAGGACGCGAGCCACGTTCGCGCTCGTCGGCTCCGCGGTGCTCGGGCTCCTCGAAGCGATCGGACGCCACTCACCGGTGCACGCCGCCCTGCGCTGGGCGATCGTGCCGATGCGCTGGATGCGCTACCCGGAGAAGCATGCCCTCGTTGTCGTCGGCGCCCTGGCCCTGCTCGCGGCGCTCGGGTGCGATCGGCTGCTGACGCGACGTGAACCGGGCTGGCGTGCGATCCTGGCCGTCGCCGTCCTCGCGCTGGTCGTCGTGGCGCTGGGTCCCTCGGACCTGCGCTCGCCGCTCCTCGGAGGAGCCGTGCACGCCGTCCTCGGAGTGACGGCGCTCGTCGGCGCCCTGTGGCTTGCATCGCGCCAGCCTCGCATCCGGTGGGCCTTGCTCCTGGTGAGCGCCGTGGATCTCGGCTCGGCAGCCTGGGGGCTGCTGCCATGGAGCGATGGGCCGCTCACGGCGCCGGACTCGATCGCGAGGATGCTCGCGGTGCAGGACAAGGTACCCGCTCGTCTGCTTCGGCCGCGTCGTGGGCACACGCTCGACGTCGACGCGCTCCCGGGGAGCCTCGCTTCCGTGTGGGGCGTCGACGAGCTCCCCGGTCACGATCCGGCTCGCTCCGTGCGGCTCGATCGCCTGGCGTTCCGGCTGGGCACGCGCCAGGCGGACAAGCTGGCCCGGATCCTGCGCCTCGATTGGGCGCTCGTCTACGACGAGCCGCGCGGCGATGGCGAGCCCCCGTTGCGGCTCGTGGAGACGCGTCATGGGCCACGAGCCTGGGTCGTGGGCCGTGTGCGGGTAGGGGACGACGAGCCCGCTCTCGACCGCATCGTCGCGCAGGACTTCGATCCGGAATCGGAGGCGACCATCGCACCCTCGCCGACGTCCCACGCGCTCACGAGCGACGCGCGCGGCGCCTGCGAGCTCGGGTCCTACGCATCCGAGAACATCGAGCTGCAATGCACGAGCGATCGAGACGCCCTGGTGGTCCTCGCCGAGGCCGACGCGCCGGGGTGGACTGCTTCGGTCGACGGCGTTCCCGTCCCGATCGAGCGGGCGAACACCGTCGAGCGCGCCGTGTGGATCACCGACGGGACCCACCGCGTGAGCTTCTCGTATCGGACGCCCGGGCGGGGCCTCGGCTTCGGGCTCGGTGCGCTCGGCCTGGTGGCGATCGGCGCGGTAATCGTCGCCAGCCGCCGTCGTCGTGGCAACGGCCAATGAGCCCTTGCGGTGACCGAGGCGGCGATCACTGTCCGCACTGCGTCGTCGACGCGCAGCTGTTCACGATGCAGGACAGGAGCGCCGAGCCCTCCTGGACCTGACCGGGAGAATAACTACCGGCGCAGGTGTGGGCGCATTCGTCCAGCGTGCCGCTGTCCGCGCCGGAGTCCGCCGGCGGGTAGGCGCAGGTCTCGACGCAGGCGACGAAGCCGAGGCAGCCAAGCGGCTGACCGGCGTCGTCCATGCCCGAGTCGCCCGCGCACGCGCACCACGTGAAGGCGCAGCAGCCTTCGATGCACTGGTCGCAACCCGTGGACTGGGTGTCCGGCGGCTGGATGACGGACGCTTCGCCCGCGTCCGCGCCGCACGAGAACGCGCCGTCGAGCGGCACGTCGCAGTTGCCGGCCTCGACACCCGAGCTCGAGCCCGAGCTCCCGGAGCTGCCCCCGGAGCCGCTGCTCGACGAGTCGATGCCACCACCGGAGCTCGACCCGCTCGACCCCCCGGCCTCACCGCCGGCCTCGGTGCCGCCGCTGCTGCCGCCCGACCCCGAATTCGAGGACGAAGAGCAGCCGTTCGAGCCCATCGTTCCGATGCCGCCGATCGCCAACAGACACACGCAGAAAGCCAGCTTGTTCATGTCTGGCCGTGTCCATGGCACGCGCGATGGCGCCGCGCATGCAACCACAAGTGCGAGCCTGGACAAAACGCCGCGCGGGCCGGCCTCTTTCGAGGACGACCCGCGCTGGGCGTTCTGCTGATTGTCTCGCTTACGCGATCACTGCGCGCAGGACATGTCGGTCGCCGTCGCGCAGGCTCCGAGCACGCAGGTGAGGAGGGCCGTGCCCTCCATCTGCTGCTGCTGGTTGCCGAACGAGGCGCATTGCGTGGCGCAGGTCGTCGGGCTGCCGGCTTCCGTGCCGGAGTCAGCCGCAGGCTGCAGGCAGGTCTGGATGCAACCGACGTACGCGAGGCAGCCCGTGGGGATGCCCGCGTCGTCGAGGCCGGAGTCGCCGAGGCACACGCAGTAGGCCGAGCCGCAGCAACCCTCGATGCACTGGTTGCACGTGGCGCTATCGGTCGGCCCGGGGACCGCCGCGCCGGAGTCGCCGCAGGTGAAGGCCGCATCCTGCGGGACGTCACACATCGCAGCGTCCATGCCGCCCGAGCTGGAGCCGCTGCTGCTGCCGGAGCTGCTGCCGGAGCTGCTGCTGCCGGAGCTGCTCGAGGAGTCATCACCACCACCCGAGCTCGAGCTCGAGTCGTCGCTCGCTTCCGCACTGCCGCTGCTGCTACCCGACCCCGAGTTCGAGGACGAGGAGCAAGCGTTCGTGCCCATCGTTCCGATGCCGCCGATTGCCAACAGACACACGCAAAAAGCCAGCTTCTTCATGTTTACCCAATCTCCCCGTTTAGGCGGTCACCGACTCGGTGCCGCAAGCTTCCAACCCGTGTTCTTGGCACGCGATGGTGCCGCCCAGAGCAAACACCAGACTACGGAACTCTCCAGCCATGGTCAAATGCGTCATGCGCGTGGTCACGTTCTTTTTCTCGCCCATGATCTTCGTGTCGTGCTTCGTGTTCGCCGCGCTTAGTGAAGTGCGGGACCGTGATCCCGATGCCATGGTCAGCGGGGGCCACGACCCCGCACCGGACCCGGCGCAGAGCGAGTAGCTCGGAGGACGGACGGAGCGCCGCGCGGGCGCATTCAATCAAGCAGTCGGTTTGTTCTGCGTGGGCGTGGGCGGCGCGGCTTCAGATTCGGGCCGGCGTCGCCTGAACACTCCGATGACCAGGGCCACACTGGCGAGGCCCCACGGCCAGTCACCGATGCGCTCGTACACCGTGCGCCCCTTCATCCAGTGGATCGCGGCCGAGACCGTATCCTTGCGGAATGTCCCGGAGTGCACGACCACGCGCCCCACGGGATCGACGACAGCGCTGACGCCGCTGTTGGTCCCGCGAACGAGGTACCGCCGGTGCTCGATGGCGCGGAACTGGGCGAGCGCGAGGTGCTCCCAGGGCTCGGTCGTGTCGCCGAACCAGGCGTCGTTCGTCATGTTGACGAGCAGCTCGGGGTCGGCGTGGCGCACAGCCGAGTTCGTGAACTCGGGCAGGATGTCCTCGTAGCAGATGAGGACGGACACCGGGTGCACGACGCCGCCCACGTCGAGGGGCAGCGGGTCGAGCGACGTGCCCGACGAGAAGCGGCCGCTGTTGGGGCTCCACTTGTAGAGCACCGGGAACTGCTCACCGCCCGGCAGGTACTCACCGAACATGAGCAGGAACTGCTTGTCGTAGCGGCCGGTGATGACGCCCTGGGCGTCGCTCGCCACCGCCGTGTTGTACGCGACGAACTGGCGGTCGCCCGGGACCATCTTGATGGTCACGGCGCCGAAGATGGCCGGCACGCCGATGAGGCGCGCCACGCCGCCGCGCAGCTCCTCGCGGTAGCGGTCGTCGCGCACGGGGCGCATCGCGGACGTCTCGCTCCAGACGAGGAAGTCGACCTTGTCCTGGTTCTCGAGCTTCGTCGACAGCTCGAGGTGGCGCATCAGGCCCTCGTCGAGGTTCTGACGCTTCTCCATGAGCCCCATGTCGGCCTGCACGACGCCGACGGTCGCCCCGGGGGCGGCCTGCGTCATGGCGTCCACGGCGCCCACGCGCATGTACCCGTAGGCGAGGGCGAAGGCGACGGTGACCGCGCCGGTGCCGATCACGGCGACCGCGGGCTTGCGGCGCTCGAGGCGCGCGAGGAGCGGCTCGGCGATGGCGAGGTTCGCCGCGACCAGCACGAGGCCGACGAGGATGGGACCCCCGACGTCCGCGGTCTGCGTGAGCAGCGGCACCTGGTGGACGCACGCCGCGAAGTACCAGGGGAAGAGCAGCGGGAAGAACATCTCGCTCGCCGCGAACGCCGCCGCGAAGACGGGAGCGGCCGGCCACCCGCGCGCCGTGGCCCGCCCGTAGAGCCAGCCGCAGAACCCGATGCGCCCGCCCTGGTACCCGCACACGACGAGCACGAAGAGGAAGCACACGGGCGCCGGGAAGCCGCTGAACGTGCTGAGCATGTTCTGCAGCCACGAGAACCCGAAGACGTTCATCGTGAGCCCGGCCACCCACCCGAGCCCCATCGCGCGCCGCGGGGTCTGCCGGTGCATCGACACGAGCAGCGGCACCCACGCGACGAAGGCGAGCGGCCACACGTCCATGCCCGCGAAGGCGAGCCAGTAGAGGAGCCCCGAGAGCACGGCCCCCGCGTACGCGTAGCGACCCGGCAGCGGCAGGGTGCTCATGGGGCCTTGACCGTCTTCTCGACCTTGTCGAGCAAGTCCACGATGCTGAACGGCTTGGTCACGTAGTGCCGCGCGCCGAGGGAGATGCCCGTGGCGAGGTCCTTGGGCTGCGTCTTGGCGGTGAGGAAGATGATGGGCATCGTGCGGAGCTCGGCGTGGGCTTTGACGAGCTTCGCGAGGGTGAAGCCGTCGAAGTTGGGCATCATGACGTCGCAGATGAGGAGATCCGGCTTCTGGCCGAGCATCTCACTCGCCTCGAGTCCGTCCTTCGCGAGCATCACTTCGTAGCCTTTGGCCTGCAGCGCCTTGCCCACCATGTTCCGGATGGCCTGGTCGTCGTCGACGACGAGGATCCGTTTCTTCGTCGGCGGCTGCTGGGCCATGGGCGGCGGTGCGGGAGTCTAGCCTCGCCCGGCGCGTCTTACTTGGGATTGATGGCGAGCAGCTCGACCTCGAAGATCAGCGTCGAGTTGGGCGGGATGCCGGGGCGGCCCTGCTGCCCGTACGCCAGGGGGGAGGGGATGACGAGCTTGCGCTTCTCGCCGACCTTCATGCCGGAGACGCCCTGGTCCCAGCCCTTGATGACCATGCCCTTGCCGAGGGTGAAGTCGAAGGGCTGGTTGCGGTCGCGCGAGCTGTCGAACTTCGTCCCGTTGACCAAGGTCCCCGTGTAGTGCACGCGCACTTTGTCGCCATCCTTGGCCGCCGGGCCCTTGCCCGGGGTGAGGGTGGTCTGGCTGAAGGGGGGCTCGGGCGGGGCCGGGGCCGAGGGGGCGGCCGAGGGCGGGGCCGTGGGGACGGCCGCGGCGCTGGCGGGGGCCACCACCGTCGCGCTGGCCACGGGCTCCGGCGGGGGCGGCTCGGTCAGCGACGTGCAGGCTGCGGCAGAGCCGAGCAAGGCGAGCAGGGGGACGGCGTGGTAAAACGCTGCGCGGATCGGGGTCATCGAGGGAATGAGCCGCGTTTTACACATCGAGGACGACCCTCGCAACCGCCTGCTCGTGCGAAAGCTCCTGGCCGCAGAGGGGCACGAGGTCATCGACGCGACCGACGGCCTGGAGGGCGTGCGCAGCGCGCTGACGCTCCGGCCGGATCTGGTGCTGGTGGATCTCAACATCCCGGGCCTGGACGGCTACGAGGTGACGCTCCGCCTGAGGAGCGAGCCGTCGCTCAGCGGGGTGCCCATCGTGGCGATCACCGCCGAGGGCGACCGCGACACGAGCTTCGCCGTGGGGTGCGACGGGTTCATCCAGAAGCCCATCGACGCACGGAGCTTCGCATCTCTCGTGCGCCGCTACCTCTCGGGGCACCGCGAGCCGTACACGTCGAGCGCCGACGCGACGGGCGAACGCCTGCGCCTGCAGAGCCACCGCATCGTCGGGCACCTCGAGCAGAAGGTGGCGGAGCTCTCGGCCGCCAACGAGCGCCTGCGCGAGATGGAGCGCCTGCGCACCGAGTTCTATCGCAACATCAGCCACGAGCTGGCGACGCCCATGACGCCCATCGTGGGGTACCTGCGCATGCTCATGGACGAGGAGCTGGGCTCTCTCAACAAGCCGCAGGCCAAGGCGATGCGCGCCATGGACGACTGCGTGCGGCGCCTTCGCGGGACGCTCGACAACCTCATCGACGTGACGGGGCTCGAGACGGGCAAGATGCGCTTCTTCCACCGCGAGTACGACTTCCTCGACACGGTGAGGCGCGGCATGGCGGCGTACGCCGACGCTTACGCCGAGCGGCAGATCACGCTGCTCGAGGAGATGCCGCGCGGCCCGCTGCCGGCGTACGGGGACTCGGACCGCCTGGCGCGCGCGCTCAGCCAGCTGCTCGACAACGCGCTCAAGTTCACGCCGCAGGGGGGCATCGTGGGCGTGCGCGTCGCCGTGCACGAGGGCCACTACGAGGTCATGGTGGCCGACAGCGGGTCGGGCGTGCCCCCGGAGCGGGTGGAGCGCGTGTTCGATCCGTTCTTCCAGCTCGACGGCTCGCCGACGCGCGCACACGGCGGCGTGGGCGTGGGGCTCGCCATCGCCCGCCGCGTGGCGCGCGGCCTCGGCGGCGACATCAAGCTCGCGAGCGGGGCGACCGTGGAGGGCATGTACTTGACGGGCGCCGCCTTCTCGCTGCTCGTCGCGAAGCGCGCACCGACGATCGTGGTCGATGCGAGCAACTAGCGTTTATCTCGACTGGAACGCGACCACGCCGCCTCTGCCCGAGGTGGTGGAGGCGATGACGGCCGCAGCGCGCGAGGCGTGGGGCAATCCCTCCAGCGTTCACGCCTTCGGGCGAGCCGCCCGCGCGCGCGTCGAGGACGCCCGCGAGGCGGTGGCGAAGCTCGCGAAGAGCGACCCGCGAGACGTCGTGTTCACCTCGGGGGGCACCGAGGCGAACAACCTGGCGCTCCGCAGCGCCTTCGCCGGCGGCCCCCCCGGCGAGGGACGGGACAGGAGCGTGCTCGTGACGAGCCGCCTCGAGCACCCTTCGGTCGCGAAGGTGGCCGAGGCGCTCGAGCGCGAGGGACGCGCCCGCGTGCGCTGGCTGCGTGTGCTGCCGCAGGGCACGATCGATCTCGAGGACCTCGAGCGCGCCCTCGCCGAGGGAGGCGTGAGGCTCGTGGCGCTCATGGCGGTAAACGCCGAGACGGGCGTGGTGCAGCCGGTGCGCGAGGCGATCGACATGGCCCACCGCGCCGGAGCGCTCGTCCACATCGACACGGTGCAGACCTTCGGCCGCGCCGCCGGCGTCCTCGAGTCGGCCGACACGCGCAGCCTCGCCGCCCACAAGATGCGTGGCCCCAAGGGCGTCGGCGCCCTCGTCACGCGCCCCGGGCACCCCATCACCCCCGTGCTCCTCGGCGGCAGCCAGGAGCGCGGCATCCGCCCCGGCACCGTCGACCCCGTGACGGCCGCGGGCCTCGGCGCCGCCGCCCGCCACGCCCTCTCGTCCCCCGCGAGATGGAGCGCCCTTTCCTCGCTTCGCGACACCCTCGAGCAGGGCGTTCGCTCTCTCTACCCGCGCGCTCGCGTCAACGGCGCCGCGGGCCCCCGCGTGCCCCACGTCGCGAGCATCGCGTTCCCCGGCTGGTCTTCCCCCGAGCTCGTCGCCGCCCTCGACCTCGAGGGCATCGCCGCCTCCGGAGGCAGCGCCTGCAGCGCCGGCACCGCCGAACCCTCCGGCGTCCTCCTCGCCATGGGCGACGAAGAAGCCGCCACGTCCTCCATCCGTTTCTCCCTCGGCGAAGACACGACCCCCGCCGAAATCGACGCTGCCCTCACTGCTTGCCGCAAAGTGCTCACGCGGCTTCTGTGATCACGGCAAGATCAGAAGATCACTTCTCCAGAGCCGTCTGCTGCTGCGTCCCCCCGTTGAACGGGATCCAGAAGACGCGCGTCTGGTTCGACGTGCCGTGGCGCGAGTAGCCCGCGAGGCCGAAGAGGAAGTTCCAGAAGTAGCCCGTGGGATCCTCGCCGTACGAGAAGAGCGGGAGGAAGTGGAAGCTCCAGTCGTTGCCCCCGGCGACATGCTTCTGCAGGTACAGCGTGTTGACCGCGACCTGCGCCACCGACTCGTTGTTCCCCTCGGCGAAGCGCCAGTAGATCGGGAAGCCGATGGTCGTGCGGCCCTTGGGGTTCGCGAAGTCCCAGAACACGGGGGCGACCACGGTGTGCGAGGAGTCGTCGTTGCGCCCGATGTAGATGAGCGGGTGCAGGTCGTCTTCCCAGCCGTGCGTGTTCGTGTTGAACGTGAACGTCGGCGCGAGCCACCACGTGCTCGAGAGGCCGTACGACTCGAAGTGCCCCACGACGGGCGTGAGCCAGTCGTGCCCCGCCGGGCTGTCCGAGTAGTAGAAGAACGGCGCGAAGGCCTGCGCGTGCACGCCGAGGTCGCGGTCGGTGTAGTTCCAGTAGAGCGGCAGAATCGGCCCCACCGCCGTGAGCGACGTGGACCCGCTGCGCGTCTGCGCGTTCGAGTAGAACGGCGTGAGCAGCGTGTAGGCGTCCTTCGTCTCCCGGTAGAGAAACCCCGGGAAGATGCGCAACTTCTCGTCCGGCGACGTTCCCCAGTGGAAGAGCGGAAAGAGCGTCGTGTGGCTCTCGGGCACGCCACCCGTCTCCGGCTTGCCCGTGATCTGGAAGAAGAGCGGCGCGACGTCGAAGACCGACCGCTTCTCGTTCGACTGCACGATGACCGGGCCCACCACCGTGGTGCTCTGCGCGTCGATCTCGTGCCACGAGTGGTAGAAGAGAAACTCCGGGAGAAGCGTGTACGAGCGGCGGTTGCCGTCGACGCTGCCGTTGTCGCCGTGAAACCAGAGCGGCGCGATGCCCATGTCCACGTCCGCTTTCGTGCGGTCGTAGAAGAAGGGGCCGACCAGCGTGAAGGCGCCCTCCTTGCTCCAGTGCGACGTCGTCAGCAACGGGAGGGAGTGGAAGTAGCCTCCGCCCTCCTTGCGCGAGCCCTGGAAGAAGAGCGGCGCGACCCAGTTGTCGTTCTCGCCCGGCGCCTCGCGGTGCATGACGGGGCCGACGACGGTGACGTGGTTGTCCCTGTCGCGCACGCGCCAGAAGGCCGGGAAGACCACGTCCATGTCGAGATCGAGCGACCGCCGCCGGTAGTAGAGGAGGCCGTAGAGCCCCTCGGTGTCCTCGTGCTTCGGGATGCCGTAGAGCCCCTGCGTGGGATCCTGCAGGCCGCGCGTGTGCTCGAGCATCAGCGGGGGCGCGACGCGCAGCCGGTAATCGCCGCGTCGCTCCTCCCAGTAGGGGAAGTGGAAGCCGCTGTGCAGCGGGCCCTCGGGCGACGCGGGCCCCTCCTGGTAGCTCGACCCGATCTCCTTGCGCTGGTCGGGGTCCATCGCCAGCGGGTCGGACGGCGGGGCAATCTCGGGCTCGGAGGCGCGCTGATACGCGTTGTGCAGCTCCTCCTCTTCTTCCGGCGTCGGCTGGTGCGGCTCGTTGGACTGCTGCACCTTGCGTCCCGTCGGGGGAGGCGGAGGCGTCGGCGGCAGCTGCGCCCACGCGACCGGACCGCTGGCGACGAGCACGAGCGCCGTCGAGACGGAGAGAACGACGCGCTTCACGCCTTGTCCTTCTCCGGGGGAGGGGGCGCCGCGGGCGGGCGAGAGTCGACGCTCCGGTGCGCGGCCACGAGGCGGTCCACCACGACGCGCAGGGCCTGGTCGATGGGCATGGTCTCCTGCGTGTGGGCGTCCAGGTCTTTCACCTGCACGGTGCCGTCGCGCAACTCGCTCTCGCCCAGGATGAGCACCATGCGCGCACCGAGCGCATTGGCGCGCCGCAGCTGGCTCTTGAGCGACGACCCGCGCGTGTCCACCTCGACGCGGATCCCGTTGTGCCGCAGGGCGCGGCCCATCTCGAGCGCCTTGCCCACGGCCTCGGTGCCGAGGGGAGCCACCACGGCGTCCGCGATGGTCGTCGGCACTTCGAGCTCGCTCGCGATGAGCAGGCGCTCGAGCCCCGCGGCGAAGCCGATGGCCGGCACGTCGGGACCCCCGAGGTCGCGCACCATGCGGTCGTAGCGCCCGCCGCCGACGAGGGTGCTCCCGGCGCCGAGCTTCTCGTGCGCGCCCTTTATCTCGAAGAGCGTGCGCGAGTAGTAGTCGAGGCCGCGGACGAGGCGCTCGTCGACCTTGTACGGCGTCCCCAGCGCATCGAGGTGCCGGCGCAGCCCGTCGAAGTGGGCGCGGTCCTCGTCGCTCAGGAACTGGTGCAGCGACGGCGCGTCCTTCACCGCCTCGCGGTCGCGCTCGTCCTTCGAGTCGAGGATGCGCAGCGGGTTGGTCTCGAGGCGCCGCTGCGAATCGGCCGTGAGGCTCGCCGCGCGCGGTCGCAGGTGAGCCACGAGGGCCTCGCGATAGCGGACGCGCGTGTCCGGCCCGCCCAGCGAGTTCACGAGCACCTCGACCCCCGGCACGCGCAGCTCCCCGAGGAAGCCCACGAGCATGTCGATCATCTCGGCGTCGCACCCGGGGCCGGGGTCGCCGAAGATCTCGGCGCCGAGCTGCGAGAACTGCCGGTACCGCCCGCGCTGCGGCCGCTCGGCGCGGAACATCGGCCCCTGGTACCACCAGCGCGTCACCGGCTCCTTGCCGTGCTCGATGAAGGCGCGCGCCGCGCCGGCCGTCCCCTCCGGCCGCAGCGTGAGCGACTCCTCGTGGTGCGTGAACGTGTACATCTCCTTCTCGACCACGTCCGTCGTCTCGCCGATGGCGCGCACGAAGAGCCCCGTCGGCTCGACGTAGGGCGTACGCACCTCGCGGAAGCCGTGCAGGCTCATGGTGCGCGCATAAGCATGCTCGACGCGGTGCCAGCGCCCGATTTCCTCGGGCAGCACGTCGTTCATGCCTTTGACGGCGCGGAGGGGGGTCATAAGGATGAGGCGGAGACTAATGCCCGCCCGCGGTGGCCGGGTCAAGCGCTCGCATGGTAAGCCGAGCCCGTGGCGAGAGGACGGACTTGCGCGCTCGACCTCGGCCGCGCGCGGGTGGGAGTCGCCATCGACGATGAATTGGGGATGCTCGCGCACCCGCGCGGGTTCATCAGCGGCCGGGACCGGAAGGCGCTCCTGGCCGAAGTGAAGCGCTTCGCCGACGAGGAGAACGTGGTGCGCTTCGTCGTGGGGCTGCCGCTGCGCATGAGCGGGAGCGAGGGGCCGGAGGCGCGGGAAGCGCGGGCCGTGGCGCAGGCGATCGCCGACGCCACCGGGCGCGAGGTGGTCCTCTGGGACGAGCGCCTCACGAGCAAACAGGCGCACCGCGAGCTCAGTGCCAGCGGGGTGCGCGCGAAGGACCGCAAGGAGCGCGTCGACGCCGTCGCCGCGTGCGCGATCCTGCAGGCGTGGATGGACGCGAGGGGGCGCTGAAGCGTGGCTGCGCGCAGGCGACGCAGGAAGCCCAGGAGCGCTGCGCCCCCGAGGCCGGCGCGCCGGCGCATCGGCGGATGGGTCGCCATCGCCCTCGGCGTCGTCGCGATGGGCGTGTCCACGTGGCTTTTCGTGGTCTACCCGTCACAGCACGGCCCAGGGTCGGGCAGGGCCATCGAGATCGAGGTGCCGCCCGACGTCACCCCGGCGGCGCTGGCGACGCTCCTCGCGGCGCAGGGGCTCATCGCGAGCCCTCGGCTCTTCTCGCTCTGGCTGCGCGCCTCCGGCGGGACGCACGCGGTCGCCGCCGGCAAGCACCTGCTCACCGACGACGCGAGCCCGCGCCAGCTCGTGGCGCGCCTCGAGCGCCGTCCGGGCGGAGGCAGCGTGCGCGTCACGTTCCCCGAGGGCTGGACGCGCTTCGACATGGCCAAGCGCCTCCAGGACAAGGAGGTGTGCCCGCTGCGCGACTTCCTCGAGGCGACCACGGACGCGGCGCTCCTGCAGGAGCTGGGGATCCAGGCCGACAGCGCCGAGGGCTTCCTCTTCCCGGCGACCTACGACCTGCCGCTGGACGGTGACGCCGCCGACGTCGTGCGCCGCATGAAGCACGAGTTCGACCGGCGGTGGGACCTGCTCTCGCGCGGTCACCAGGGGAGCCTCAACGACGTGATGACCTCGGCCTCCCTCGGCGTGCGCGACGTGCTCACGCTCGCGTCGATGGTCGAGAAGGAAGCTGCGGTCGACGACGAGCGCCCGCTCGTCGCGAGCGTCTTCCTCAATCGGCTGCGCGATCCGGCGTTCACCCCCAAGCGCCTCGAGTGCGATCCGACGGCGGTCTACGGCTGCATCGTCGCGCCCGAGCGCGCGGCGTCGTGCGCCAACTTCACGGGCAAGGCGACGGCGTCCATCGAGCACGATCCGGACAACCCGTACTCGACGTACACGCACGAGGGGCTGCCGCCGGGCCCGATCGGCAACCCGGGGGCGAAGGCCATCGAGGCGGTCATGTCGCCGGCGAAC
>Ga0335069_10005213_pt1 | contig 19145 bp, 20 predicted proteins | sample Lox_Sample_11_FD_206714 | JGI IMG/M metagenome (GOLD analysis project Ga0335069, IMG submission 206714) | Soil microbial communities from Loxahatchee National Wildlife Refuge, Florida, United States - Lox_Sample_1.1 | ecosystem: Environmental > Terrestrial > Soil > Wetlands | place: USA... | reverse complement strand
ATGCTGATGATCGCGGTCGGGGCCTTTCTCACCGGAAAGTTGCTGGATGCCGGATTTTCGACCAACATCGTTGTATCGGCAGCCGGTCTGGCCATGCTTGCCCCAGCGGTTTTGTGGGCGATGGCGATACGCTCGATGCGCAAAAATACAGCGGAGGCGATCCAGCTCTGAAGGAAGCAGTGAGGTAGGGACTCGTTGCAAGTGTGAATAATGGTGGACCGGAGCACTCCCGAGGTTGAAATCCGTTTACTGACGGCCGACGACGCCGAGTCATGGTCCGAACTCCGTCTGGAGGCCCTCGAGCATGATCCCGAAGCCTTCAGCTCATCCGAGGAAGAGCACAACCGATTGACGAAAACGGAGATTGAGAACCGCGTCACCTGCGATCCGGAGAATCGGTTTGTGGTGGGTGCATTTGTGAACGACCGCCTGGTTGGGATGGCCGGGTTTTATCGCGAGCTTGGGGTGAAGACTCGACACAAGGGGCATGTGTGGGGCGTATATCTGACGGCAGGCACGCGCGGCCAAGGACTGGGCCGGAGGTTGATGGAAACGCTGCTCGCGTGCGCCATGCACATCCCCGGGCTTGAACAAATTCATATTTCGGTGGCTTCCTCTCAGGAGGCGGCCGCCAGCTTGTACCGGGCGTTGGGGTTCGAGCCGTTCGCGCGGGAAGTGCGGGCGTTGAAAGTGAATGGGAAGTACCTCGACGAAGACTTCCTGGTTCTTTGGTTGCCGCAAGATAAGTCGGGCCAGGCCTAACGAATCTCAGACAAATGAAGTTGATCGATCTTGGCCGCGAGAATGAAGTCGCTTTCCGTCAGCCCGTTGACTTTATGTGTCCAGATGGTAATGTCGGCTTTCCCCCAGGCCAGCGCGATGTCGGGATGATGGCCTTGTTCCTCAGCGATGGCGCCGATTCTGTTCACGAACGCGAGGGCATCCTTGAAATTCGGGAAGGTGAATTCGCGCGTGACGTGGTGTTCGTCGATGACACGCCAGTTCGGTAGTTGATGGCTGAGGTCGTGGAGTTGCTGGCCTTTGAGGGCGAGCACGCCGCCGCGGCAGGGGACGCAGGTCTTGGAAGCGAGGTCGGACATGGGAGGCCTCCAGTACATGATTCGCACTGAGCTCGTAGGGTTAGGGATGCGAAATCTTGCCTCTCACCTCTGCCAATGTGCGCAGCTAGATCCCGCAAAGCGCGACAACCCAGCTTTGTGCCGAAGGCGGGTTGGGGTCCGCCTTCAATGAACACAAAAGCTAGAACGGAATATCTTCGTCAGTGATTGGCGAAGCGCCTGCGGGTTCGTGCTCAGCTTCCGGAGCGCGCTGATCGAAGTGATTGCCGCCGCCACGGGAGTAGCCTTCGCCTCCACCCCCGCCTTCGCCGCGTCCGCCAAGCAGGACCAGATCGCTGGCCACGACTTCGGTCATGTACTTTTTCTGGCCCGTCTGCTTATCGTCCCAGGAGCGGGTCTGCAGTCGGCCCTCGATGTAGATCTTCGAGCCTTTCTTCAGGTATTCGCCGGCGATCTCGGCCTGGCGCTGCCAGAGCACGACGTTGTGCCACTCGGTTCGGTCCTGCCATTCGCCGCTTTTGTCTTTGAAGCGCTCGTTGGTGGCGAGGGTGATCTTCGCGACGGCGGTGCCTTGCGGCGTGTACTTCACTTCGGGGTCTTTGCCGAGATTTCCGACGAGAATAACTTTGTTGACGCTTTTGGCCATGAGAGGCGGCTCCTTCGCGTTCGCTGCACTGTTCTTCGCTGCACCCTGGTGGAGTGCGTCTTGCTTCGCTGCAACATTCATGGTTGAACCATGCGAGGTGCAGTGCGCGTGGTTTATTCGGAGGCTGGTAAGGCCACTATATCAGAGGAGAGGCGGGAAGAGTTTGTGCCAGCTGTCACATGCGGACTGGTCGAGACGAGGACTTCATGCGCCGAAGATCCGATAGAGCATCACGTACACGATCACCCCTGTGACCGACACATAAACCCAGATGGGAAAGGTCCAGCGAGCAATCGCGCGGTGTTGTGGAAAGCGATTCTTCAGCGCCCGGCTAAGAGTGATCAACACGAGCGGTACAACCGTGACCGCCAGCAATGTGTGCGAGATAAGGATGGCGAAGTATGCCGTGCGCCACGGGCCGGTGCCGGGAAAATGCACACTGCCGACATGCGCGTGGTAGTAGAGGTAGCACGCAAGGAAGAGCGAGGACGTTACCAGCGCGGCGAGCATACAGGCGCGGTGGGCAGCAATCTTCTTCTGCGCGATGAACCAGCGACCCGTAACAAGCAGTACAGCCGAGGCTCCATTTAGGGACGCGTTAATCGCGGGGAACATGGCGTACTGAGCGGGCACGGGCATAGCGTGTGCAGACCTCGGCTGAGCTTGTGAGCGGCAGTCAGGCGGCCGGTTTGGTCGTCCTCCGGTTGACCATGAAGAACGCGAGTCCAAACATGAAGAGCGAGAACAAAATCAGGGTTGCAATGGATGAGGACAGGTGGAAGATCTCCGGACTTTCAGGATAAAGGAGGCGGCGCAGCGCCTCGACGCCATAAGTGAGCGGGTTGATGCGCATGAGAATGCGAATCCAGCGGGAAGCACCCGACAACGGAAACATCGCTCCGGAAAGCAGCCAGAGCGGAATGAGAAACATGTTGATGATGGCGTGAAAAGCAGCCGTCGAGTCCATTGGCCACGCGATCACGAAGCCAAGAGCGGTCAGCGAAAAGGCAACCAGCAGCACGACCAGGATTGCGAGCAGCACATTTGGGAGCGTGAGTTGAATCCCAATGAGGGGCGCAAGAACGAGGCAAACCAACCCTTGTACGGCAGCCAGCGTCGCGCCACCAAAAACCTTGCCGAGTACGATCGCGGAGCGTGGGACGGGCGCAGCCATCACGGAAAGGAGGAACCCTTCCTTGCGGTCTTCGATCACCGACATCATGGTGAAGATGCTAGTGAAGAGCACGATCATGATGAGTGCACCGGGATAAAGATAGTGCAGGTAGTTCTGCTGGCCAGTGACGCTGCCGGAACGAAAAGAACTGCCGATGCCCGAGCCGATGACGATCCAGAAAAGAAGCGGCGAAGCGATGACTCCAACCACGCGTGCCTTCTGTCGGTAGAAGCGCACCAATTCGCGCCACCACAACGTGAAAGCGGGAAGAAACACGCCGGTCGTGGTGGGAGCACTGCCAGCAAGCGGCAGGGTCTCGGCATGCGCGGTCATCATCGGTTCTCCTTGCGATCTTGAGGCCGGGCTTCTTCTTCAGGTTGCATATCGATCCAGAAGCGATGGCCAGTGCGGTCGATGAAAACGTCTTCCAGGGTCGGCTTGCTGACCGAGATGGACTGAATCTCCCCAGGGAAAGCCTCTGCAACCGCAGCGATGAAGCGGTGTCCGTTCTGCATCTCGATGCGGATGCGATGGCTGAGGACAGATGCCGGCAACCTGAAATGCGATTGGATACGCTGTGCCAACTGCGCAGGATCTCCGGTCACTTCGAGTAGCACCACGTCCCCCCCGATTTCATTCCGCAATTGTGCGGGCGTTCCCAGAGCCACCACTTTGCCTTCGTTGAAGATGGCAAGACGATCACAACGCTCAGCTTCTTCCATCAGGTGCGTAGTGACAAGGACGGAGACGTGTTCGTCGTCGCGCAGGATCTTCAAGTATTGCCAAAGGTCGCGCCGGGCGCCGGGGTCGAGGCCGGTGGTTGGCTCGTCGAGTAACAAAACGGAAGGATGATGCAGCAAGCCTTTCGCCAGTTCCACGCGACGCGCCATGCCGCCCGAAAAGGTTTCGACCAATTCCGGCGCGCGGTCGGCAAGGCCCACGCGGCCCAGGATTTCGCCAATTCGCTGTTTGAGCGCGCTGCCATGCAACCCGTAAAGATGACCTTGATGCCAAAGATTTTCGTAGGCGGTGAGTTTTTCGTCAACGCTTTGCGCCTGAAAGACAACACCGATCTGGCGCCGGAGGGCAGCAGGATCTTTAGCAGCGTCGTAGCCCATGATCACGGCACGGCCGGCCGTGGGCTTCATCAGCGTCGAGAGAATGCGGAAGAGTGTAGTTTTACCGCTGCCATTGGGCCCGAGTAATCCGAAAATCTCTGCCGGGCGGACATCGAAAGAAACGCCGTTGAGAGCAGTGCGCCCATCGTAGCGATGCACGATGTGCTGCACGGAGATCACGGGCGCAGCGTTGGCGGCAAGGGAAGCCGCCGGTTCCACAATGACGGGGGAATGAGTCACTACACAGTATTTTACGACGAGATCGGGTTGAGCATCATGAGGATGAACAGGATCGGCAAGTAAATCACTGACGCGCGCAGCAGATGCCGAGCGCGCTCGCGCGAAACCGGTGACGACACAGGCTGATGCAGGCTGGTCAGGCGCCAACTGACAAAAAGCAGGCCGATTCCCAGCAGCAAGGCTCCAGTGAGATAAATGCGACCCGCCATCCCAAGGTAAACCGGCGCCAACGTCACCGGAATAAGCAAAATTGAGTAGGCAACGATGCGCCGCGCGGTGGAACGTCCGTCAGGCTGAACCACAGGCAGCATGCGGATCTTGCCTGCAGCGTAGTCATCGCGATACAGCCAGGCAATGGAGAAGAAGTGAGGAAACTGCCAGACGAAGACGATGGCGAAAAGTGCTACTGCTTCAAGATCTAGACGGCCGCGGGCCGCAGTCCAGCCAAGAACGGCAGGCATGGCTCCGGGAAATGCGCCGATGAACGTGCACACCGGATGCACACGCTTGAGCGGAGTGTAGAGAGCGAGATAAAGGAAAGACGTGAGCAGGGAAAGCCAACCGGTCAGCGGATTGAGGACATAACCGAGATACAGCGCGCCGCTGACGGTCAGAAAAATGCCGGCAACCGCCCCGTGCCAGAGGCTCATGCGTCCAGTCGGTAGCGGCCGGCGCTGGGTGCGGCGCATGGTCGCGTCGATCTTGGCCTCCATCACCTCATTCAGCGCGGCTGCTCCTCCTCCCGACATTCCCACACCGAAAAGCGCATTGATCAGATGTAGGGAGATCGCGGGCATACCCGCTTTGCGTGCGGCAAAGTAATAACCACACCAGGCGGAGAGCACAACCAGGGTTGTGACACGCGCCTTAGTGAGTTCGGCATAGTCGCGAACACGTCCGGCGACGGCGGCGCGAGAGAGCGGGAATGGTTGGGCGGCAAGGCTCATGCGGCAGCCGGATTCCGTTCTCCGGCGGGCACCGGCTCCTCAAAAGCAACGGGTACATGGCGCCAGACCTGCACAGCAAGGACGACGGTGGTCGCCAGCAGTAAGGCACCGACCGCGACATGGGTCACGGTTGAGAGAACCATCGGCATTTCGGGCTGTGCGGCGTCGCGGCCCCATTCAACGCGGGTGAGGAACGCGAGGAAGCCCAGGCAGAGCTGCGCCATTACCAGCGACAGCAGCATGATCGCGGGTCGGCGGATCGCCTGAATGCGCGAGTAAATCGATAGAGCGCGAATTGCGGTCCAAGTAAGAACGAAAACCACCACGCCCGCATGTACCACATGCGGCCACCAACTCAAGCCCTTGTGGCGAAACATCGCCCCCAGTATGAGTTGCACGTAGAGCACGAAAATCGAAAGGAGGGTGAGTGTGAACAGGCTCGGGCGGCGAGGGTCCATCTCGATGCGCGGGACTTCTTCGATCCAGCTCTGGCTAGTAAACATTGCGATGAGCACTGCAATGCAGAAGAAGGTTTGCGCTACGGCAGCGTGTGCACTGGAGACTGCAGGTGGTAGGAAGAAAAGGACGGTCAAGCCGCCCAAGACTCCTTGAATGATGACGGTAGCGAGAGCAGCGACAGACAAAAAGCGTAGCCAGCGGCGCTTCTCCGTGAACCATGTCCAGCCGGCGAGGATGATCGTGCAGAAGCCTACGAACTGGGCGATCATACGATGGCTGTGCTCGTATCGGATACCGCCGGTCCACTGCGGCAGCTTGTAATACGAGCCGTAGGAAGTCGGCCAATCGGGGACGGAGAGTCCCGCATCGTTGCTGGTCACCAGTGCTCCGGCGACAATCAGCACGAGGGTAACGCAGGCCACAAAGATCGCAAAGCGATGCAGCGCAGGGTTGTACGGAGTTGCCAGAGCCTTCAGAGGAGCCTCCTCGGGCGGATGATGCGGGTCCGGTTGGATGTATGTCGCCACTGCCCCACGATGAGCTGAGTCCCCATTGAGAGACCGCACGGCGGGAGCGGCGCCCTCAATCAAACACACCATGGTAACAGAGAAGCAAAAAAGCGGCGCCGGAATTTGCGGTGCTGATGCGATTACCCTGAGCCAGGCGGAACTTGCCTCAACCCAATGAGGCACCAGGGGCACCGGCGCTAGCCAATGGCAACGCTTCAGCTCTGCATGGCAGCAATGACAGCATCTGCGAACTGACTGGTTCCGGAGTTGCCGCCAACGTCTTTGGTCAGGTACTCCTTCTTGCGATAGACCGTCTCGAGCGCCTTGCGGATTCTCTGTTCGGCTTCTCCCTCCCCGATGTGAACCAACATCAGCATGGCAGAACGCAACAACGCTGTTGGGTTGGCCATATTCTTACCCGCGATATCCGGCGCCGACCCATGAACAGCTTCAAAAATCGCGCATTCATCCCCGAAGTTACCGCCCGGAACCAGGCCGAGCCCGCCGACGAAGCCGGCGCAGAGGTCAGAAAGGATATCGCCGTACAAATTTTCCATCACCAGGGTGTCGTACTGGTAGGGATTCATCACCAGCTGCATGCAGGTGTTGTCGACGATATGCTCGGCGTAGGTAATCTGCGGGTACTGCTTCGAAACAGCACGCGAGCACCGCAGAAACAAGCCATCCGAAAGCTTCATGATGTTCGCTTTGTGGATGGCATGAATCTTCTTGCGATTGTGCTTCTTGGCGTACTCGAAGGCAAAGCGCGCGATGCGGGTCGAGGCCTTCTCGGTGATGATCTTCAGACTCTCCACGACGCCAGGAACGACTTCGTGCTCGATGCCGGAGTACAGGCCCTCGGTGTTTTCGCGGAAGATGATCAGGTCGACGTCGGGATAGCGGGTTGGCATGTGCGGCAGGTTCTGAATGGGCCGGAAGTTCGCGTACAGCTCGAAGCGCTTGCGCAGCTCAACGTTGATGGAAGCGAACCCACCGCCAATGGGCGTGGTGACTGGGCCTTTCAGGCCGACGCGGGTGCGCTCAATCGATTCATTCAGCTCTTTCGGGATGTATTCCTTGTATTTCTCATAAGCTTCGGCGCCTGCCTGAAAAGTTTCCCACTCGAACTTGACGCCCGTCGCCTCGAGAATGCGAAGTGTAGCGCTTGAAACTTCGTGGCCAATGCCGTCGCCCGGGATGAGAGTAATGCGATGAGCCATAAGATGAAATGGTCCTGTGCCTCGGGATAGTCCTTCGAGTAATACTCGGCTTCGGAATGAGGCCGCTTCGGTTGCCTATTCGTCGCGTCCGGATCGCCCGAAAGCTTCGCTCACCGGCCAAACCTCTGAATCAATCTTGCCGGAGTCTTATTTCACGCCTACCTTCGGTTTGGAATCTGGCGCAGCTTCCTTGCTCTTGACCAGATCTTTCAACTCCGACATGAACTCCTGCACGTCTTTGAAATCGAGGTAGACCGAGGCGAAGCGGACATAGGCAACCTTATCGTAGCGGCGCAGGCGGCTCATGATCAGCTCGCCAACCTCGCTGGTCTTGCGCTCCCGCTCTGGCGACTCGATCACGAACGATTCGGCTTCGTTGACGATCTGCTCCAGCTTGCTGATGGGCACAGGCCGCTTCTCGCAGGCGCGGAGCAGGCCATTCAGTACTTTCTGACGGTCGAACTTCTCGCGTCGGCCGTCTTTCTTCACCACCATGTAAGGGATCTCGTCGATACGCTCGTAGGTGGTATAGCGCTTGCCGCACTTCAGGCATTCGCGGCGGCGACGGATCGAATCCGCCTCTTTACTCTCGCGCGAATCCACAACTTTATCTTCTAAATGGCCGCAAAAAGGACACTTCATGGCGCTTCGATCAGTGCTCGCTGGATTGTTTCAGCGTGGTTTTCATTGTAACAGGCGAATTTGGCCGCCCGGTACGAAGGGGTTGCAGAAGCTGCACACGAGTGCCAGGCCCGGAGACATGGACCCGGTGGTCAGGCGGAAAGAGATTCCGGTTTGGCTTGCTCGTCTGCCTGCTGGCTCTCCTCGGCGACCTTGCGCAGTGAAAGCCGCTCATTGTGGGCGAGCAGCAGGCCCACCGGGATGATGGCCATAAACGTCACCAGCCAGAGCATGATGCCGCAGCTCGCTGCAAGTTCAGGGGGGACGTCGAAGACCCGGTTCAACATGGTAATGGTGGCAAGCTGGGATCCACCTCCCACACCCGGCAATTGCACCATCGAGCCGAACATGCTGGCCGCCATCAGAAGGAGAACCTGCGTCTGCGGGATATCAAGCGGAGCGACACCGTAGGAGTGGGTGACTTCTTTATAAGCGACCGCGATGATTGCCCACATTAGCACCGAAACGCCGATCAGTTGGAGCAGGGAAGAGACGCCGTGAATGGTATCCAGGCCGACACGAAACTCGCGAACGCGCAGCGCGACGCGCTCCCCAAGATGGGACGGGAATCGGCGCTCCACCCAGCGGGCGATGCTTTCGCCGCTGCGCGCAATGACGATCGCGCCGATGGTGAGGGCGACCACCAGGGCGCCCAGAAAAAGGGCGATCTCCTGAAAGCCGTTGCGCATGGGCAGGCGGCGCGGGGCGACCGCCACGAAGGCAGCCAGGACCAGAAGAAATGTGAAGGCTCCGATGTCAAAAATGCGTTCCACGGCCCACACTGCGATTTGAGTGGAGACTGGCGAATGCGTTCGCCGCGCGATCAGGTACGGCCGGATGAACTCGCCTGGCCGGCCTAGCAGGGCGAGGCCGGTGAAACCGACAATCGTCGGTGGAACGAGCTGCATCGAGGTCGTCTCGGGGCGACTCGGGCGTAAGAAGATCTTCCAGCGCACCGCACGCAGAACGTAGGCAATGTAGATCAGGGCGACTCCATGAAAGATGTGCAACTTGTTCACGCGCCCCGTCTGGCTCAGAAATTTCGTCCAATCAAAAGTCTGCCACGCGCGAAACTGCAAGTAGACTAGAGCGCCCAAAACGGCAATTACAATTGCAGTAATGATCAGGCGCTTTTTATGCATGAATTGGAGAGTCCTTTGGAGCAGGTTTCGGTGGAACAGTCGACCCGGAGCAGCTTTAAGGTAAATGAGGTGAAAGCAAGGGTCAACGAATAGCGCTAGTGGAAGCTTTTACAAGGTGAGAATTGGTGTTTGTTTTGCCCGCCTGTTTCTGTTCCGCGAGCTTCTGCTTGTTGAAATCGCGGATAATGCGGGCGACATAGGCACGCGTCTCGGAATAAGGGGGCACGCCGCCGTATTGCTCGACGCGCTTGGGGCCTGCGTTGTAGGCCGCCAAAGCCTTGATCAAATCGAAGTTGTATTTCTCCAGTAGTTCGCGTAAGTAGCGCGTGCCGCCGTCGACATTGGCTTGTGGATCAAACGCATTGCCGACTCCAAGATTCAAAGCGGTTTGAGGCATGAGCTGCATCAGCCCCTGCGCACCCTTGCGGGAAACTGCGCGCGCGTTGAAGCCGCTCTCCGCCCGAATAACCGAATTGATCAGGTCAGGGTCGAGCCGATAGCGCTCGCTGGATCCATTGACTAAGTCGTGAAGCGATGTGGAGGCCGCTGGCGCGGTTGGGGGCGTTGGAGGTGTGAGATCGGGCTCGAAATGGTCGATTTCGGCCGTAGGAACGTCGACAAAACTCGTGTTGTCAGAGCCGAGATAGAGACGCGTGGTTGTGCCCACCAGATCGCTGCGCTCATGTCGGATCGCGAAACCGTTCCGCAAGATGGCCACCTGGGCGGATTGACTTGGCAGAGCTGCGAATAGCACGCCAAGGCCGAGTGCGAGTTGAAAAACTTTTCTCATCCGCAAGGGAACTGATGTCTTCAAAACCGCCGCCTGCACCGCAAAAAATCCCTCTTTGGAGAACGTCTGTTACCGTCCAACTTGCGCGGCTAGCACTGGTGCCAGAGCGGCGGCAACGCCATTTTCGGCGTTGCTCAAAGTGATCTTCCAGCCCCGCCCGCGCAGGTCTTCCGAGGCATTTCCCATGATAACCGGGTGTCCCGCAAAGGCAAGCATCTCAATATCGTTGTAATTGTCACCGATGGCCATGACCTGGGAGCGCGGAATGCCACGGAAATTGGCCCAGCGCTCGAGCGCATGCCCCTTCGAGCAGCCCTGGTTCAATACGTCCACAATCGACAGATTCCGCTCAAGATACTCGGTTCGCAAGACGGTGATTTTGTCGAACACGACGCAGGCCTCAAGCCGGGCCAGCGCGTCGTGCATGCGCGGGATCGGACCGCAAAACATGGCCTGCACCGGGTCCGTGGTCAACGAGTCTTCAACTGGAATTACGAACTCAATGTACTGAAGGTTTTTTTCCAGCCAGCGCCGGATGCTGCCTTCGAGCTCTTGCAAATGCTCGAGGACGATCGCGCCCTTGCCGCGAACGTCGAAGGTGAGCACAGTGTTGCCGCGGAACTCCACCATCTCGCGGCAAAGGGCGCGGCAGACATCGCCGGGAAGCATGTCTCGATAGAAAGTCTCGCCGCCGAGAGAGCGAGTCACTGCACCGTTCGAACTGATGAGCCAGAGATCGAAGCCGAGCAGAGTGGCGATGGGCAAGGCGAAATCATGACGGCGCCCGGTGACTAGTACCACTTCAATTCCCAAGTCTCGAGCTCGGCGCAGGGCGGCCAAGTCTAGTACCGAAATCTCGAACTGAGGGTTGAGCAGGGTGCCGTCGATGTCGAGCGCAAGAAGGCGTATGGGTTCGCCGGTCACAAGCAAGTTTAACACTCAGGCGTACACTCTCCTCTGCGCGCCAACGCGGGCGACGAGAGAGCGTGGCATATCGGCTTCTACACGAAACTTGAGGAAGACGATGAAACTACGTATGCCTGCTTGGGAGTTCCTTGGTTTTTCAAGTGAACCAAGGCCTTTGCGAGCATCGTGAATCCCCTCGAAACACGCGTGTTATTCTGCTCGCACATAAGACATGGGTTTCTTCAGTCATATCTTTTTCCCTTGGGGCATTTTGCTCCAGATTTTCGCCATTGTGCACTTCATCCGGCGCCGGCCGGACGGCTATTGGATCTGGATTATCCTCTTTCTGGGCCCTCTGGGAGCGTTAGTTTATCTGATGTTGGAAGCTGTGCCGGATCTAGGGTTGGTGGGACAGTCCTTCAAGGTTTTTCCGCGGCGCCGACGAATCAATGAACTGCGCACGGCCATCGTTGATAACCCATCAGCAGGAAATTACGAAGAGCTGGCCGATCTGTATATGGAGGACGGCAAATATTCCGACGCTCGTGTTTGCTACAACAAGGCTATCTCTTCGCGTACCGACTCACTCGATCCGTTTTACCGACGCGGTATTTGCGAGATCGAGTTGGAAGATTATCCGGCGGCGCTCGCGGATCTGCAACTCGTGGTCAACGGCGATCCGGAATATGACTTTCATCGCGCCAAGGGATTGCTGGCGCAAGCGTATGCCAAGACCGGGCACCCCGCGGAAGCGGCGCAGCTTTTCGAGCAGGCGGTCAAGATATCGACGCTATCGGAAACCTATTTCAACTACGCACAGTTTCTGCAGTCGCAGGGTAAGGCCACCGAAGCTCGCGAGTGGGCGGAGAAGATTCTCGGCAAAAAGCGCGGCATGCCGCGCTACCTGCAACGCCGCGAACGGCCGTGGTTCCGCCGGGCAACAGCGCTGCTGGCGCGGCTCAGCGTGACGGGTTAGCCCGGTGTTAGACTCCAACCTGAATGGCTCGAATTAGCTACCTGGAATGCACGCGTTGTGGCCACCGCTACGATGCCAGCCAGCCTCGCACTGTGTGCGGCGAAGATGGCGGCGTGCTCTACGTTCGCTACGACCTTGCGGCCATTGCCAAGACATTTCATCGTGACGACCTGGCCGGTCGCTCGGCAACCATGTGGCGTTACGCTGAGGTATTACCCGGCGCTGAGCCGGTAAGCCTGGGTGAAGGTCTTACTCCCATGCTGCCTAGCCGTGAATTTCCCAACGTACATATAAAGGATGAAGGGCTGAATCCGACAGGGTCGTTCAAGGCACGCGGGCTTTCTGCCGCGGTCACCATGCTCCGGCACTATGGCATTCGCAAAGTGGCGATTCCATCCGCAGGGAATGCGGCGGGCGCGCTGGCGGCGTATGCGGCGGCAGCCGGAATCGAAGCTCACATCTTCATGCCGAAAGACGTTCCGATGGCGAATCGGGTCGAATCGGAGTTTTACGGCGCGAAAGTGACGCTGGTGGACGGGCTGATCAGCGACTGTGCTCGGATGGTCGCCGAGCGGAAAGAAAGAGAAGGCTGGTTCGACATTTCAACGCTGAAAGAGCCGTACCGCGTCGAAGGCAAGAAGACCATGGGATACGAAGTGGCCGAGCAACTGGCATGGAAGATACCCGAGGGCATCATTTATCCCACGGGCGGCGGTGTGGGGTTGCTCGGTATGTGGAAGGCTTTTGATGAGATGGAACAATTAGGGTGGATCGGCCCCGAGCGACCGCAGATGATCTGCGTGCAGCCCGAGGGCTGTGCTCCGGTCGTGCGCGCATGGGATGAGGGCAAGCCCACAGCAGAGATGTGGAACGACGCTCAGACTTTTGCCTCAGGACTGCGCGTACCCAAGCCGTATGGGGATTATTTGATTCTCGACATTCTGAACAAAAGCGGGGGAGCAGCGCTGGCCGTAAGCGACGCTGAGATTCTCGATGCCATGCGTGACTGGGGGCGCTTCGAGGGAATCTTCGCTGCGCCGGAAGGGGCGGCCGCGTTGGTGGCCTATCGAAAGCTGCGCGAGCGCGAATTCTTCGACGAGCAGGATGTGGTGGTGCTCTTTAACACTGGAACGGGACTGAAGTATCTCGATGCGATTGAGGCAGGAGAGAAGCCCAAACGCCCGACGTTGCCAAAGGGCCGGAGCATGGGCGGGATTATTGGGCCATATTGAGGTCGACGGTTCATCAGGTGAGTGTGGCAATGACTGAACGCCTTTTTTATCACGATCCCTCGCTCTATGAGTTTGAGGGTGAGGTTGTCGAAGTTGTACCCGCATCGGAAAGTAACGCCCGTCATGGGGTGATTCTCGACCGCACAGCCTTCTATCCCACTAGCGGCGGGCAGATACATGACACAGGCTGGTTGTCGGTCGCGGAAGCTGGAAAAGCGCGCGTGGCGCAGGTCGAAGAAACTCAAGATGGCCGGATCGTCCATTACATCGAGGCTGAGCGAGGTCCGGAGAAGGGAAGCCGCGTGCGGGGCGTCATCGACGATGCTCGGCGCCGGGATCACATGCAGCAGCACTCTGGGCAGCATGTCTTGTCCGCAGCATTCGTCAAACTGTTTGCGATGCCGACGGTCTCGTTTCACATGGGCGATGAGAGTTGCTCGATCGATCTCGAGGCACCGGGCGTGAGCGCGACGCAAATTGTGGAAGCAGAGAGATTGGCGAACCAAATTGTGCAGGAGAACCGCCCCGTCGCGATCAAGTTTGTAACCCAGGACGAAGCGGCAGGCCTCGGTCTGCGAAAAGTTCCAGCCGTTGACCGCGAGAAGTTGAGGTTGATTGATATCCAAGACTTTGATTTGACGGCTTGCGGGGGAACGCACGTGCGCGGCACAGGGCAGATCGGGAGCATCCTGCTGCGCAAACTCGAAAAGGTACGGCAGGGATGGCGGGTTGAGTTCGTCTGCGGAGAGCGAGCGGTGAACATCGCCCGCAAGGACTATACCGCCCTAACCGAGGCGGCGGCGTTATATTCCGCGCAAATCTGGGAGATTCCTCAGCAGGTGCGCAAGTCGCTTGACGACATCAAATCTGCTCGCAAAGCTGGCGAGCGCTTGCTCGAGGAACTTACTGAGTTGCAGGCGGCGAAGACTCTCGCGGACACGGTCTCAACCGACGGAAAGAAGTTGGTTTCACATGTATCTAACGATCGAGACGCTACCGCCATTAGGCTGCTGGCGCAAAAATTAACGCGTCTGGAAGACAACGTCATCGCTCTATTGGGAACGACGAGCGGACAACCGTCGCTGGTGTTTGCACAGTCGCCCGGGAGCGGACTCGATATGGGTGCGCTGCTGAAAGAGACATTGGCTCTGTTCGGAGGTCGAGGCGGTGGTTCGAAGGACTTCGCCCAGGGAGGCTTGGCGCAGTGCGAGTCGGTCCAAGCCGCTGTCGACAGCGCAAAAAGGAAGCTCAACAAGTCGTAACCGCATCGCTCGGGTGCGAGGCCTAATGGGGATTGACGCTGCCTAGTTCTTAAGCAACGCATGATCGAACAACGACTCATTCTCGTGAATCTTTTGGTACGGCTGGGCGTAGCGGCAGCCGTTTCGAGCACGCTTCTGCGCTCGCTCGAATTCAAGAAGGTGCTGTTTCTCGAGGAACGCACGACCCGCCAGAAGGTCTATCTCGCGTTATGGTTCGCGATCCCGATCTTTTTTGCGGTGTGGATTCGTTTTATTGCACCCAGTTTCTTCGCGGGCGATCTGTCTTTCGAGACGACTCTGCTGCTCGGAGTAATTGGCGGGCGCCTGTCAGGGGTGCTGGGTGGGATTATCGTGGCCGTCCCCGCGCTGCGGCATGGCGAGTGGGCGACGCTGCCTTTCAATATTCTATGCGGATTTGTAGCTGGGCAATTGCGTTCCCTGGCATCGGAGAAGGACGACGTTTGGTCGTTCTCTCCGTTCATCGACCTCAGCATTTATCGCTGGATCCGCCGCAACCTGCCAAAACCCAGGCTGTTCGACTGGCAGATTACGTTTTTTCTGACCATTGTTGCGCTCCGCTTCACGCATACCCAGATCAAGCGGTTTTTTCCACACTCCACCTTCAGTGTGGAGAGCCCGAACTTCTGGGTCGAGGTCGCGATTTATGCGACTGCGATCATGGTAATTGGAATCGAGCTTAAAATCTTCAATGGCGTCCGCATCCAGATCAAGCTCGAAGAGCAGGAGAGACTGCTGCTGCACGCGCGCATGGAAGCGCTTCAGAATCAGATCAACCCGCATTTTCTGTTCAATACTCTGAATTCTGTCTCCTCACTGGTGCGTTTCGATCCCGATACGGCTCGCGAGTTGATTATCAAGCTCGCGACCATCTTGCGCCGGCTGCTGAGCACGACGGAGTCGTTTGTGCCCCTGCGAGAGGAGGTTGAGTTCATCGATAACTACTTAGACATCGAGGTCGTCCGCTTCGGGCGTGACAAGCTGCGCGTGGTAAAGGAACTCGATCAGCAATCACTTGATTTGCTGGTTCCAAGCATGCTGTTGCAGCCGCTGGTTGAAAATTCAATCAAGCACGGTTTGGCTTCGAAGGTGGAAGGCGGCAGCATTTACTTGCGCAGCCGTACGACGCGACGGCACGTGATCATTGAGGTTGAGGATGATGGCGTGGGCATGGGTGGCGCAGCCAAGCCCAGGGATCCGCAGAGCGATGGCGAGAAGGTTAGTGTGCCGGCACGCAGCGGCATTGGCATGGCCAATATCGCGGAACGGTTGAAAGTTCTCTACGGTGACACCGCGCGCATGAAAGTAGAAAGCGAGCCAGGCAAAGGGACAATGGTGCGGATGCGCCTGCCAATTCTCAGCGAAGACTCGCCCGTACCCACCGCTCTTTACGAACGTTCAAGCACCCGGCGGTAGAACTGCTCATATTGCGGAATGATCTTGGTGGTGCAGAACTGCGACTGCGCTACCGCTCTCGCCTGGCGCGCCATCTTGGCGAGTTTGGCATCGTCGCTGAGCACGCCGATGGCGAAGTTCGCCATGGCATCGACATCGCCAACCGGAGCAAGAAAGCCGGTGTTGCCGCTATCAATCACTTCGGGCAGGCCGCCCACGCGAGTGGCGATCGGCACCACACTGCACGCCATCGCCTCAAGCGCGGCAAGGCCGAACGATTCAAGTTCGCTAGGCAGCAACATCACGTCGGCCAAAGCCAACTTCTCCCGAACGCGATCCTGCTTCCCGAGAAACAAGACATCCTCGTGAATGCCTTTCTGTACTGCGAGCCATTCAGCTTTCGAGCGGTCAGGGCCGTCGCCGATCAGCATGAGCTTGGACGGAAGTGTTTTGTGAACGCGATCGAAGATCTCGATTGTGTCCGTGACCCGCTTGACCGGCCGGAAGTTGGAAAGGTGTACGAGGATGCGCTCGTCAGGTGATGCATACTCGAGCCGCCGCTGCGGCGCTTCAGCATCGCGTACGTAAAGGTCGCAGTTCACGAAGTTGTAGATGACTTCGATAGGATTCTTGATTTCGAAGTCTTTCAGTGTGATGTCCCGCAGGTACCGCGAAATTGCCGTTACTCCGTTGCTCTCCTCAATCGAGTAGCGCGTGATCGGCAAATAGGAGCGATCGAGGCCAACCAGTGTTATGTCTGTGCCATGCAACGTGGTCACAAAGGGTAGCTTGCGCTTGCTCGGGCTGGCGGCGAGCATCTGGCGAGCGAGCAAGGCGCTGACCGAATGCGGGATGGCATAGTGCACGTGCAGCAGGTCGAGATCGTAAAGTTCGGCGACTTCGGCCATGCGTGTGGCAAGCGCAAGATCGTAGGGCGGGTAGTCGAAGAGCGGGTAGCGCGAGACTTCGACCTCGTGAAAATGAATGTTGGGTTGCGGCTCTACCAGCCGGATAGGCTGGGCATAGGAAATGAAGTGAACCTCGTGGCCGCGCTGGGCGAGTTCGATTCCCAGTTCGGTCGCGACCACGCCGCTGCCGCCGTACGTGGGATAGCAGGTGATTCCAATATTCATGCCGGGTTCCGATCGTACTGGTAAGGCCCGCCGCTGCTACGCAGAGCGCTCGCTCCAGGCTTCTCCGTTGGATGGCTCGAACAGAGCAGCGATTCAGATTTTAGGCGAAAAGCACGGGAGACTAAAGTTGCCTGATTTTACGAGGTTAGTCGATTTTCTTGAAGCTCGTCGCAATGCCTGGATCTATCTTTTCCAGGTGCGCTTGCAGGCGATGCTGGCGGTCCGGCGTCAAACCAATGAACTCGACGCCCATGCCAACCCCCGGATCACTGGTGCGAACGACAGCCGATGTCTGAATGTGATCGGAGTCAATCCAGAAATCCACCTTTAGCGTAGTGCGGATGGGAAGGGGAAGGATGGTCTCGACATAACAGCCACTGCCGCTGACGTCGGTAGCGTTGACCCGCATCGGCGTGTTCACGCGCTCGTCACGGACTTCGACTGGGAAAGATACACGATGTCGGGTGTAACGCCGGCGGTTGCTCGGTTCGATCGGTGCGCTGACCTGGTGCGATTCCGGCAGTTCCGATTTCCACGGGCAGTCCTGGTCCGCGATGATCTCGACCCCTGCCTGGATCTTCTGGGCGGAGTTGGTGTCCATCACCCAGACGACCTTGCAGCGCGTTTTTCGTTCCTTGTATTGAACGCCCACAATGTCGCCAACTTTAAGCTCGCTCTCGAGGCCGGAGAATAGTGCCCCGGAGATGCTGATATTGCGGGCGTGCACAGTCTGATTGAAAGTGCGGCCGGTGGCGGCCATACCCCATACGCGAACCGGCAGGTCCGTAGTAAGCCGCGGATCGGGGCGGTGTTCACTCATAGCTCAAACGATCGCTGCGATGCTGAGGCAATGATAGCTCCAGGCGAAGATTCTGGCGATTACCGAAGTTACCCGATTGGTTCGCAGCTGGTCACAACTCGCGATAGGAGATGATTTCGATGCCGGCCTGTTCGGCCTGCGCGCGCGTCTCGAGCGACGTCAGTAGGCCTAGTTCGATCTCTCGCGTCGCGAGCAGTCGCGTCCCCGTCGACCGAAGCTCGTTGTCGGAATAGCCCGGATGGGTCACAAACTCCCAAGTGCCTTCGGGCAACACGGCGAGTAGTTTCTTCAAAAGCTGTGCATCGAGCGTCCCGGTCGCGGCGATGCCGATGGTGCCATCGGTGGTAAGCAATCCAGCCCGCTTCACGAGCTCTAAGAACCTAGCCTGCAACAGGCGCAGCAATCGCGTCTGGAGAGCACGCTTTTTTCCCCCAGTGTGATGGAACGTCGCGGAAAGTGTTTCCACAGGTTCGAACGGATTGCGTACGGCTATGATGCCGCAGGCGCGTGCCGCGCGCAAAACGCCTTCCAAAACCGCCGCAAACATATGGGTGTGCTTGTGCGTATCGAAGTGGGTTAAAGACAGTCCGGCGGTTTGTAGCTTGCGAATCTGTGCCGTGGCTTCGAGTTCAATCTGCTCCCGATCAAGGCGGCCGGCAAGCGCACGACTCGCAAAGGTTGCGAGGCCGGCGGCAAAGTTCGTTTGCCCTGGCGGAACGAGCGAATTCAGCCGCATCGGGTCAGTGAGCGGCGTTCCATCAATCAAGACAATGTGACATCCGACACTCATTTGCGGACAGGCGCGTGCGAGTTCTTCCGCGGGGGCGGTTGCAGGCGCATTCGCCATCATCGTCGCAGAAGTAAGCACACCCCGAGTATGAGCCTCGAGGATGGAGCGATTAACCCCTGCCGTAATGCCAAAGTCGTCTGCGTTGAAGATGAGTCGACGCACGGCAAGAGTCTAGCAGTGCCCAGGCTGGCGGACGGATCATTCTCGTGCTGCTGGGAAGGTTGAAGTTGTCAGACGGACCGCGAGGGCCGATCTGCCCATCGGATGCTGCAATGGATTGACCGTTCTTTCTGCCGTCGCGTATATTCAAAGCATCGCATTTTGCGCGGAATGCCCCTCATTCGGATCGAACTTACACTGCGATCTGGCGAGACGGTGCGAGGGGCGGTTAGCTCAGCTGGTTAGAGCGCCTGCCTTACAAGCAGGAGGTCGCAGGTTCGAGTCCTGCACTGCCCACCAGTTCAGCGTTCCGTACAAATCGCGGGGACGTAGTTCAGTTGGTTAGAACGCTGCCCTGTCACGGCAGAGGCCGCGGGTTCGAGTCCCGTCGTCCCCGCCATTCTTTTGAATGGTTTACAAAGACCCCCAAAAGCCAATCAGGGTCTGTT
>Ga0335069_10005212_pt1 | contig 19148 bp, 19 predicted proteins | sample Lox_Sample_11_FD_206714 | JGI IMG/M metagenome (GOLD analysis project Ga0335069, IMG submission 206714) | Soil microbial communities from Loxahatchee National Wildlife Refuge, Florida, United States - Lox_Sample_1.1 | ecosystem: Environmental > Terrestrial > Soil > Wetlands | place: USA... | reverse complement strand
TGGTGGCGAGAACAAACGACCACGGGAGACCGCCGTCCTTGCTCGGAGTGGACGCGCGGGGCGCGCCCGACGCGTGGGCGATCGCCTCGATGGCGATCATCCTCGTCCTTTCCGCGGGGTTCGCGTTCTTCTTCGTGGCGTTGGCGCGCAGCTGGTTCCGCGTCGACCCGCTGCACGATGGGGTGCGGCTGCAGCGCCTCGGAGAGACGCGGCTGGTGCGTTACGCGGACCTCGAATCCGTCGGCGTGGAGGGCAAGGAGCTCGCGCTGAGGCTCCGGTCGAAGCTCATCTTCCGCGTGAGCACCGGCATGCGCAGCCTGGCCGACGTGCGCGAGCTGCGCGACGAGATCCTGCGGCGCATGGATGCCGCCCGCTACGAGGAGCCGCCCCTCGAGGCGCCCGAGCACGACGACGAACCGCTCCTCGCTCCGGGCGGACGGAGCATCGACCGGTGGCTGAGCGACCTTCGCGCGATGGCGGGCGACACGGGATATCGCGACGCCGCGATGAGCCCAGAGCGCCTCTGGCACGTCCTCGAGAACCGTCGCGCTTCACCCGCGGTGCGGGCCGGAGCGGCCATCGTTCTCGTGGCGGGCGCGGGGCCGCGCGTACACGACCGCTTGCACGCGGTCGGGGCAACCTGCGACGACAACCACCTGCGCGTCGCCCTCGAGCGCATCGCGCGGCGGGCCGATGACCACGAGCTGCGCGTCGCGCTGGAGCCGCTCTGCGAGGCGAAATCAGGGTGACTCGTCGTCCGCGTCGTCGCCGACGCGGTCGGCGCAGCGCATCTCGCTCGGGGAGACGCCCGACCAGCGACGGAAGGCGCGCCGGAACGCCTTGGCCTCGGCGTAGCCGAGCCGCTCGGCGATCGCTTCGATCGGCGTGTCCGAGAGCGTCACCAGGCGGATGGCCATCCCCGAGCGGACGTCGTCGACGATCTGGCGGAACTCGAGGTTCTCCTTCGCCAGCGCTCGTTGGACCGTCCGTGTGCTGGCGCCGAGTCGGCGCGCGACCTTGGCGATGCTCACGTCGCCGGCATCGATCGCGTCACGAACGGCGTCGGCGACCGAAGAGGCGAGCGCCCTGGTGTCGCCGCCGACTGCGAGCCGCTCGTCGAGAGCGCGCGCGCGGCGCTCGAGGTAAGCGGCGACGTCGTCCTGAGCCGTGACGAGCGGCAGATCGAGTACCTCGCGATCGAACACGACGGCATCGTTCGGCTGGCCGAAGTCCACCGGGCACGCGAAGACCTCCTCGTACGCGCGACTGGCTTCGGGCTGATCGTGCCGGAAAGAGACGCGCCTGACGCTCACCGGCTGCCCCGTCCATCGGCGCATGAAGAGCACGTAGGCCAGCAGCGCGCATGCGATGAACGTGCGCGGCGCCGGCATGTGCGTCTCCAGCTCGACGATCAGCAGCTCGCCGCTCACGTACGCCTTGGTGCGGAGGCCCTCGTTGATCACACGGCCGTAGCGCACGGCGCGTCCGAGGCTGTCGCCCACGGTGGGGCTCGTCATCGCGAGCAGGCCGACCACACCGAACGACGCGGGCTCGAGGAGGGACGAGGCGGAACGCAGTGCGAAATCGGGATCGCCGAGGACCCGCTCCGTCTCGCGCCAGGCGAGCAGGTGCGCTTCGGCCGAGATCCGCCCGTCGACCTCGTGCAGCGCGCGCTCGTCGATCGCGACCGTGTGGAGGATCTGGTCGCGATCCAGTCCATGTCGCTCTCCCCACCGAAGAACGCCCAGCGTCAGTGACGCCAAGCTGGTCGAACGCTGGGCCACGAGAGCACGTCTAAGCGCGCTTCTTTTCGCTGGCGTTTCGGTCGCGCGTCTCGCAGGTGATTTATCGGGCGACCTCGTGGTCGCGACGTGGCGGTGGCGCCGAGTGCCCGATGGTTGGCGCGCCGCGACCTCACGGCTTCGCGCGCGCGGAAGTTACGAACGCGCCATGAACCACTCACTGCACGTCGAACGTCTGGGGCTGACCATGGGAGTGTTCGTGCTGTGCGGCTGCGCGTCGGGAGCGCGGTCGGAACCGAGAGGCGTAGGCGCGCCGATTGCCGATTCGGGCGCGGACGGCGACGTCCCGCCGGAGGCAGGACCTCCGCCGAATGCGCCGCCGAGCGTCGATGCTGGGGCCTCAGCCGAAGGAGGCTCCTCGTCCGTGCCCGAAGGTGGGGCCGGGACGCTTGCCGACGCCGGTGGCGGCCCTGCGAGCTACGACATCGACATCACGCAGACATCCGCGTCCGGCCTTTCGTCCGGCGGATTCATGGCTGTGCAGTTCCACGTCGCCTACTCCTCCATCATGAAGGGGGTCGCCGTCTTCGCCGGCGGCCCGTTCTACTGCGCGCAGGGATCGCTCTCGAATGCCGAGGTCGAGTGCCAGTACCCCACGGTCGCACCGTCGGTGACGCCGTTCGTCGACGCCACGAACCAGTTCGCCGCAGCCGGCAAGGTGGATCCGATCGCCAACCTGAGCCAACAGCGCGTGTATCTCTTCGGCGGCGCCGACGATCACACGGTCAATCCGGTCACGATGGACGCGCTGCGGAGCTACTACGAGGCGTTCGTCGACCCGTCCAACATCCGGTACGAGAGCCGGCATCCCGGCACCGGCCACACGATGCCGACGCTCGACTACGGAGTGAGCTGCGACATGACCGAATCGCCTTACATCGGCAACTGCAGCTACGACGGCGCGGGCACAGCGCTCGCCCAGATCTACGGACCGCTCGTGACCCGCGCGACGATGCTCGGCGGATCCTTCGTCGAGGTGCCGCAGACGGACCTCGTCGCCGACGCGGCGTCGCACAGCCTCGCCGAGACCGGCTACGCCTACGTGCCGGCCGCTTGCGCGCGCGGCGAGCGTTGCCGCATCCACGTCGCGTTCCACGGCTGCCTGCAGGAGAGCGGCGGCTCGGTGGGAGACCAGTTCTACCAGCACGCGGGGTACAACGAGTGGGCCGACACGAACCACATCGTCGTCTTGTACCCGCAGACGATCACGTCCAGCGGCAACCCCAACGCGTGCTGGGACTGGTGGGGGTACGACAGCTCCAGCTACGCGACCCAGGCCGGGCCCCAGATGGCGATGGTCCGGGCGATGATCCGGCGCTTCGCGGGTCGGTGACGGTAGAGCGCGTCGCTTCGGCGGGTTGTAAGACTTTCCGTCGGCCGTCGACTGTATGGGGGAGAGGCGGCGATGCTGGCTGCAGGAGCCCTGTTGGATCGACGCGTGGACGCAGTGCAACCGGACACGGACGCACGTTTTCGCGCGATCGCCGCGGAATACGCGGGCCCCCTCGTCCGGCTCGCGCGTGGATACGAGATGGACGAGCAGCGTCAGCAGGACCTGGTGCAGGACATCCTGTTCGCCATCTGGTCGGCCCTTCCTCGATTCGAGGGGCGAGCCAGCCTGCGCACCTGGGTGTTCCGCATCGCCCACAACGTCGCCGTCAGCCACGTCCTCAAGCAGCGGCGCGAGGCCCTCTCGCGCGCCGTGCCCATCGAGGACGAAAAGATTGCGTCCCTCGTCCGCGACGCCGCGCGTGAGGCAGAGGGCCGCGAGGCCGTGCAGAAGCTCGCAGCACTCGTGCGCGCCCTGCGGCCGGCCGACGCGCAGGTCGTACTCCTCTACCTCGAGGGCCTCGAGCACGAGGAGATCGCCGAGATCACGGGGCTCTCCCGCGAGAACGTCGCGGTGAAGATCCACCGCATCAAGGGCGTGCTGACGCGCGCCATGCAGGAAGGAGGCGGCCGGTGAGCCGCGACAACCTGGAAGACCTGCGCGCCCTCTGGCGTGATCAAGCGACCGGTGACCGCACGGCAGCGGTCGCACGGGTCACCCCCGAGGCGCTGCGCGAGCGCGCCGACAAGCTGGCGCGTCAGTCGTGGCGGCGCAACGTGCGAGAGACGGTTGCCGGCGTGCTGGGCGCGATCCTCGTCGCCGCCCTCGGGTGGTACATGCCGATCCCGCTCACGCAAATCGGGTGCGTGCTGCTCATCCTCGGGGACGTCTGGGTGCTCGTCGTGCTCTGGCGCCGCGGCCGGGCGCGTCCTTCACCCCCGCCCACGGCGCCCACCGCAGAGCACCTGGCTCACCTGCGGGCCGAGCTGGCTCGAGAACGCGATCTGCTGGCGAGCGTCCTCGGCTGGTACCTCGCTCCTCTCATCCCCGGGCAGGTGCTGATCCCGCTCGGCATGATCCTGGAGGTCGGCAAGCACGCTCCCCCGCTGTGGACGTGGCTGACGATGTTCGCGTGGCTCGCATGCGGCGCGGCGGCCTTCACGGGCATCGCGTGGGCAAACCGCCGCAAGTCGCGCCGGCTGGCGCGGGAGCTCGAGGCGCTCGATGCGGGAGAACCGCGATGAGCACCGGCGGCGTGCGCGCGGCATGCCTCGCGGGACTCGTGGGCATGCTGGCCGGATGCATCTCCCCTTACGCCTGCTCCGTGAGTGACGGGGCGAGCTGGAGCGGACGGGCGTTCGAGGTGAACCACGAGGGCGTCGGCTTCCTCATGCTCACCGCGCCGGAGATGGACGTCACGGGTGCCGTGCGCTCGCGCTGTCCGACGGGCCACGTGTCGCACGCAGTCACGCAGGGCACCGTGCGCAACTGGTTCGGCTTCATCCAGGTCTACGACGTGACCCTCCGCGGGCTGTGTGTCGACTAGGGCGCGTCGTCGTCCTCGTAGTCGCCGACGGCTTCGGCGCACCAGTCACACATGCGCGGTGCTTCGCTCGCCCGCTCCATGCGGTCGCTCGGGACGTCGGCGAGCGCGATGCCGCAGACGGTTATCTCGCCGTCGTAAGACCAGTGACCGAGGCCGTCGATGACGACGAGCAGCACGCGCCGACGCGTAACACAGGGCGCGGTCAGCCGCCGCTGCTGCACGTGATGGTGCCGGCGTCCGCGTCGACCGAGCAGATGCCGCACCCGGCGCACGAGCACGAGAGGGGCTGCCCGGCGCACGGGTTCGGGGCGCACTTGACGGTCAGGCAACCCGGCGGCGCAGGTGGAGGCAGGCAGTCATCGTGCGTGATGCACACCTGGCCCAAGGGGCAATCGGCCGCCGTGACGCAAGCCGGGGCGGCATCTCCCCCTGAGGCGCCGTCGCTGCTCGCCTCCGGACCTGTGTGCCCATCCGGCGTGGCGCTGTCCTGGCTCGCTCCGTCCTGACCTGCGGCGTCCGCGGTGCCGGCATCGGTGGACCCGGTGCCTCCCTGGCTGCCGCAGCCGGCGAGAAGGAGCAGCAAGAAGAAGGGGGCAAGCTTGGCGTGCATGATCATGGCCCTCGCCCGTCAGCAAGATTGTCGCCATCGACGCCCATGGGAAAACCCGGTGATTCCGCAACTCCACGCGCTGCCATGGCGTGCCACCCGGCGATCCGCGTGTCGCGCCCTCAATGGGCTGCGCGGCGCTGCACCTCGAGCTCCACGTAGCGGTGGAACATCGCGAGCTCCTCGTCGGACATCACGATGGGCCGGACCTCGCCATCGCCGAGGGTCGCTCCGACCTTCTCGCGCAAGCGTCCCTCGGCGTCTCGCAGCTGCGCATCGGACATGCGGCGCGACCAGTCGAGCTGCGCCAGGTCGTACACGCGCAGGGCCCGCGGCAGCGCCGTCGGCAGCGTGCTCGTGTGGCACTCGCCGCAGTTGCGATCGAGCACCTCGCGCGACGCCTCGCGAAGCACGTTCACGTCGTCGGCCGCCAGCGTCGGCGTCCCCGCATCGGCGTGGTCACGTGCGGACGGATGCGAGCACGCGGCGAACGCGCACGGCACGACGAGGGCAGGGAAGGGGAAGCGCACGCCGCCCCTGACTGTAGCGCCGGCCGCCCCCGGCGCTGGTGCGATCCAGCTCGCCGCGTCGCTAGCGCTCCTGCTGAATCCATTCCTCCACCAGCTCCCGCAGCATGGGCAGGGTCACGGCGCCATGCTGGAGGACGGCTTGGTGGAACCTCTTCAGATCGAAGCGTGGTCCGAGCTGGCGTTCGGCTTCTTCGCGAAGCGCCATGATCTCGAGACCCCCCGAATCGTAGGCGGTGAGCTGGGCGGGACGCACCCCGATGCGATCGACCATGCTCTCTGCGGTAGCGGCGGGCCACCCACCTTCAGTGATGTACGCGGCGGCGCGCTCGCGACTCCACCCGAACAAGAGGAGACCGGGGTCGACCACCATCCCTCGCGCAGGCCAAAGACGCCGACTCACACGCGCCTCGTCGGATGTGTAGAGCCCCAACTCCTCGGCAAGGCCTTCGGCGTACCGGGCCCACCCCTCCATGAAAGCGGTCACCTTCACGAGCTTCGTGATCGGGTGCCCGTCGGGCAGTGCACTCGCGAGGGCGTTCTGCAGGTGGTGACCGGGGATCGTCTCGTGGAATGCGACTTTCTCCGCACCCGCTGGCGTGTCTCGCGCGAAGCTCAGAAGATTGATGCGGTAGACGCCGTAGCTGCGCCCTTCGGTGGGCCCGCGATAGGAGTCGAGCATTCCGGCGGCGATCTCCGCGGGGTAGGGCTCGATGTGCACGTCGGCTTGCGGCAGAGCGAGGAATGCCCTCGGCGCCGCCTCCCGCGCACGGTCGACCGTGGCGCGCGCGAACGCGAGCTTCTCGTCCGCGCTCGCGAAGTGAGGCGCGTGCTCCAACTTGTCGACGAGCGAATGGAGGTCGGCGGCACCCAGCCGCACCCTGCCGATCGCAAGCGCCGCCTCCGTGTTCTGCGCAACGGCGCGCTCTCCGATCTGCACCACCTCCTCGGGCGATCGGTCCAGCGATGTGTTCAGCCGGTACAGAGCGCGGTAGCAGGCCGCGCCGTTGGGCAGCGCGCTGAGGGCAAGGTCCTCCCGCGCCCGAGCGCGGTATTCGTCCTTCAGGTAGTCCCGGTAACGCCGAACTGCGGGAGCGACCTGCGTGTCGAGCAATTCCGCGAAGGCGCGGCCGAACGACGTATCACCATCGCGAGTCGCCGGTGAGAAGAGGGGCCACGTCGTAACCGGCTTGGCCAATAGCGCGTCGAGCTGCGCTGTCAGACGGTCGACACTGGCCCGGGGCGTCGTGAACCCGAGCCGAACGCCCTCGCGCATGTTGACCACCTCGGTGTCCAGGTAGCGCGCGACCATCGAGAAGCGAGAGAGTGCGTCCCTGCGCGCTTGCTCGGAGCCAACCGGTTGCGACGCCGCCAGGTCCGCGAATCCATCGAGCCAGCCGAAGTAGTGCGTCGCCGGCCAGAGCTCACGCCGGCAAACGCGAGCGCCGCGGCTCGCGGTGAGTGCCTCTCGCAGGAAGCCGAGTGTGATCCATTCGGGCCGGCCGAGAGGTGCATGGGCGTCGATGGCCTCCTCGCGCTGAGCCAGTTCGTCTTCGCGAGCGTGCCATTCGTCGAGCGCCGAGAGCGAGTTGTCCGAGAGCCTGTCGTGTCGCGTGGCGAGCCCTGTGCCCTCAGCGCGCTCGGGAAACCGCGCGACGAACTCGGACACGTACGTGTCGGCCAAGCGTGTGACGTCGGCGGCAGTGTCAGGCCCGTCGTGTGGCTTCGGGGGTGTAGCGGTGATCGGAACGCTGGCGCTGCGACAGGCTGCGACGCCGACCAAGGTGACGAGTAGCTGGACTGCGCGAGCGCGCGAGTACATCGCGCGAAGGTACATCAGGTCGCGTTCTCGCCGGAGCGTGAACCGAATCGCGTAGGCTCTCGAATCGTGAAAGCCGTCGTCCTCGGCCTCGCCACCTCGCTGCTCGTGGTTGGTGTTGGTTGCAAGCGCGGGTCGAAGACGGAAGAGAGTGAAGGCGTGCCCTCGACCAGGGCGATCAACCTGCCGCCGCGCGAGCCGCCCGCGTCGCGGCTCGTCGTCATGCTGCACGGGCTGGGACACGATGCCGATTCGCTCTTGGACGTCGCGCACGCCCTCCAGCCCGCGCTACCCCACGTCGAGATGGTTCTGCCGGACGGATTCCACCCCTTCGACGGCGGTCGCAACGGGGAGGACGCCGGACCCGGGGCCCGACAGTGGCTCAGCGTGCGCGGGATCACGGAGGAGAACCGAACGGCGCGCTTCCGCGAGGCCGGAAACGAGGTTTCGCGGTGGATCGATGCGGAGTTGGCCCGCCGCGGCCTCGGTGGCGATCGCCTCGTCGTCGTCGGGATATCGCAGGGTGCGATGGTCAGCGCCTGGCTCGCGGTGCACCGCAACCCAAGACCGGCGGCGGTCGTGATTCTCTCCGGAAGGGTGGCATGGGCGGAGGATCCGGCTCCCCCCGGCAGCGCGCCGGCCGTGCCCATCCTCATCGCCAACGGGGGCGCCGATGTCGCGAATCCCGTCGAGCCTAGCGCCACGTTGCTCGAATCTTGGGGCATGCGTGTGACGAAACGTGTCTACCCAGGCGCGCCGCACGGTGTGGTGAACGAGCTCGTACTCACGGACGTGAGCGACTTCCTGAAGACTGCCCTCGGCGGTTCGTGACCGCGGGGCCGGGCTAACCCTCCGAGCTCCGATGCCCCCTCACGCCGACCGCGTTGATCGCTCTCTGCGAGCAACGTTTTCCCCAGCACGAATGGATCGTCGCGGACATGCGGGGGGTGTCCCTCGGCCGTACCTTCCAAGGCTTGCTCGCGTGGGGCAGCTTCTTCCTTCTGGAACGTGACCAGCAGCGGCGCATGTTCGACGTCTTTGCTGGACATGCCGCGCCTGGCGCGGCCCTCATGAACGATCCCTCCTGCGCGGACCACACGATCTGGCTTGCTCGCCGTGGTCGTGGAGCCTGATCCCCTGCTACGGCCCTACGCTGCAAGGCGCCGCCACGACCGGAACTCCCGCCGAGAGAGCCGGCGCGTACAGCACGTCAGAGTAGGTCGCGGGCGCTGTGTCGCACGCGAGGAAGGTCTGCGTGGGCGCGCAGTTGGCCCACGAGTCGCTGCCCGCGTTCTGCGAATCGGCGGCGCTGACACCGCAGAGGCGCAGCCCGGCGCCGCCATTGCGAGCCGTCGTGCCGCCGAAGGTGTTGTTGCCCGCGTTGGTCGCGTCCCCGATGTCGAGCGTGCTGCCGTTCAGGAAGTTGTAGAACAGCCCCACGCCGCTGTTCTTCGTCAGAGTGCTCGAGCGCATCTTGATCGTCTGACCGTTGTAGGCGACGACGCCGCCGGGGCCCGTGTTGTTCTGCGCGACGAGCGCCGTGATCGTGTGCGTCACAGGGCTGCCGCCCGAGGGGGCAACGCCCGCGAGACGGATCCCCTGGAAGTCGCCGCTCGCGGTGCCACCCTCGAAGTTCAGCGTCGCGCCGCCGTTCACGTCGATGCCGTTGCCCATGTTCTTGTCGAACGAGTTGGCAGTGCCGACGACGTGCAGCACCCCGCCCGCGGTCTGCGGTGACTCGACACCGTTGGAGCCGTTGCCGTCGACTGCCGTGTTGGGACCAATCTCGACGCCGCCGAGCGCGAGGATGCCGTTGCCCTTGGATCCGTTCGCGAACACGTTCGAGACGACGGGCGCGGTGTTCGCAGCCGCGGCCACGATGCCGTCACCTCCCGGAGAGGTGACGGTGAAGCCGTCGACCGTGCCGCCACCGGCGATCATCACCGCGCAGAGGAGGCTGGCATTCCCGCATGCAGCCGATGCGCTGATCGTGGTGTGACTCGGACCGTCGCCCTGGAGGACGATGTTCGACGCAACCGCGACCGCGCTCGACTCCATGTAAACGAGGGCAGGGCTGGAGCCCGCGACGTGCACGGTGATCGTCCCGTTGAGGCTTGCCGCCGCCTTCAGCCCCTCGAGGATGGTGGTGAAGGGGCATGCCTGCGTCCCCGTCGGTATGGATCCGGCGAATCGTTGGTCGACGTAGACGCTCTTGGCGCCCGACGCGAGCGGGGTGCAGGTGGGGCCCGAGTCGCCCGTCGAGCCGCTGCTAGAGGAACTCCCGCTCGACGATCCGCTTCCCGAAGATCCACTGCTCGACGACGACGTGCCGCTCGACGAGCCGGAGCCGGCGCCGCTGGACCCGCCCGAGCCCGAGCTCGACGACGACGATCCATCGCCTGCGCCGCCATCGGGACTGCCGCCGAGGCCGAACGCTGATCCGCCGCAGGCCGCGATCAGAGGACACACGAAAGCCAAGGTCCGGAACGAGCCGGACGAACGAAGGAAGCGCATGGGAGTCCCTCCGGAGGCATGTCGAACAGCAAGACACGAACCATCGCGCTTTCTCGTGGGAGAACGTGGTGTCTACGCGTGCCCGGAGGCCGCACGGTTCGCAAGAGTTTCAGCGCTCCGCAACGTCTGCGGGGCTGCGTACGCCGGACGCCCGACCTGCCGTGTGCGAAACCGTGGCGCGAACGCACCCAGCAGGTACGTGCGCAGGCAGAAGCCGAAGATGCTCGCCTGGCAGAGCTCGGGATGGATGCGCGGCGCCAGCGACGCGTGCAGCTGCGGTAGGCGACTCCAGTGCGCGCCCGGGTGCTCGTGATGGGCCGTGTGATAGCCCGCGTTGAACACGAGGAAGTTGCCGATCCTCGACGTGAAGTTACGCGAGTGGTCGTGCTCCGACCACGCGTCGCAGTGCACGTGCTGGATGAAGTTGATGAACATCATCCCCCAGAGGCCGGTGGCCATCGAGACGCCGAGGGTCCCGGCGTAGACGAGCAGGCCGGTGCTCCAGCCCCGGAGCGCGACGGCGCACGCGGCCAGCGAGAGATGCGCGGCCCCGAAGACGAGAATCTGCGCCACGGTCTGCCGGAACAGGCGCGGGCTGGTCACGCGTGCGCGCCGGAGGAACGCGCGCGTCAGCGCATTCTGCGCGCGTGCGGCGACGAAGAAGTAAGTCGAGGCGACGAGCCAGGTGTTCTCCCTCGATACGCGCCATGTGATCGACGCGTCGCCCGGCCGGTTCTGGAACTTGTGATGGTTGAAGTTGTGCGTGGGGATCCACACGAAGATGGGGTATCCGTAGAAGAGTGAGACCCATGTCGAGAACGCGCCGTTGACCGCCCGGGTGTGGAACGTGGAGCAGTGGTTGTGGTTGTGCGCGAAGACGCCGGCGCAGAAACCCACGTACATGGAGAGCGGGAGCGCCCACGGCAGTAGCTGCGGGCTCAACCAGGGCGCGAACGTCACGGCGGGGAAAAGCACGAAGGCCCAGAGCAGGGTCCGGAAATCGGCGGCGAAGCGGGGCTTCATGAGCGCAAATGATTGGGGGAAGCCCGGGGTGCGTCCATTCGCCTTCGGCTCTGGTTCTCCGGCGGGGCGAGGAACCTGCGCCCGCCGCCTCGCGGCGCGACTCGCGAGCGACGGCGACGGCAGGCGTTCGGGTTTTCGTCGAGCCAGGCCGGCTATCTCGGAACACGAGCGCCGTCGAGCACGCCGCGGATGGCGGCGAGAAGCTGCTCGGAGGTGAACGGCTTCTCGAGGATCGGCTGCCGCGTGCGCTCCACGAAGCGGCGCGTGCGATCGGTGAACGCGCCTCCGGTGATGAACACCATGCGCCCGGCGAGCGGGCGGCCGATGCGATCGATCTCGTCGAACAGCTCGACTCCGCCGACCCCGGGCATCATCAGGTCGCAGACGATGCAGTCGTACTCGCTCGATCGGCAGTGCTCGAGCGCCTCGCCGCCGCTCTTGGCCGTCGTGATGCGGCACTCGGGCAGTATCGCCGCGATGATCTCGAGGATGTGCGGCTCGTCGTCGACGGCCAGCACACGTACGCCGCGGATGGCCTCCGTCGCCGCGGGCGCTGGCGTTCGCGCATGCTCCGCAGGCGCCGCGTCGTGCTCGGGCAGAATGACTCGGAAGGTGCTTCCTTCGCCCGGCTTGCTGGTGACGTCGATGCTGCCGCCGAACGATCGGACGATGCCGTGGCAGATCGACAGACCGAGGCCCGTCCCCTCGCCAACGGGCTTCGTCGTGAAGAAGGGATCGAAGATACGGTCCAGGAGGTGCGGCGGGATGCCGCTCCCGTTGTCCGTCACCTCCGCCACGACACGCCCGCCCTCGTCGTCGTACGTTCGGATCTCGATGGTGTTCGTGTTCACGGCGCCTCCGCGCAGCGCGTCCGCGGCGTTGGCGAGGAGGTTGACGAAGACCTGCGTGAGGCGAAGCTCGCTCCCGCGCACATGGCGCGTCGCTCGGTAGTCCTTGACGATGCGGCCGCTGTGCCGCGCGCCGTTCTCCGACAACCGGAGCGCGGCGTCGACGACGTGATGCAGGTCGACACCGCCGACGAGCGCGTCGTCCTCGCGTGCAAAGGCGCCGAGCGCACGCACGATGCCGCGCACGCGTTCGGCGCCGTCGCGCGCCATCGCCGCCGAGGAGTGCAGGTCGGCGACGAGCTGCGGGGTGTAAGGGCGGTGGAGCCCCTTCTCGAGGCGCTCGAGGTTCAGCAGCAGGTACGTGAGCGGGTTGTTCACCTCGTGCGCGACCCCTGCCGCCAGCCGTCCGAGCGAGGCGAGCCGATCTGCGAAGACGAGTTGCTCCTGCAAGTGCTTGCGCGCCTCGACGTCGCGCACGAATGCCTGGACGCCGCCGTCGGCGAGCAACGTCGCGCCAACCTCCACGTCGAGTGCGCCGCCGTCCTTGCGCCGCATGCGGTCTTCCCCCGGAGAGCGGCCAAATGGTGCGCGGTCGGGGGAGGCGATCGCGTGGGTGTCGCGCAGCTCGGCGAGCCGCAAACCGCGGAGCTCGCCGCCCGAGAACCCCGTCATCGCGCACGCCGCGGGGTTGACGCCCACGATGCGGTCCTCGGTGTCGGCGAGGAAGATGGCGTCCGAGGCGAGGTCGAAGAGGGCGCGGAAGCGCTCCTCGCTGCGTCGAAGGGCGTTTTCAGCCGCGTGCCGGCGGGCGTCGGCGTCGATGACGTCGAGCGTGAAGCTGATGTCCTCGGCGAGCGTGTGGAGGAGGTCGAGCTGCGGGCGATCGAAGCGGCGGGCCTCCTCGGCATAGATCGCAAGCCAGCCGACGACCTGCCCACCACGGCGGAGCGGCATCGAGGCGGCCGAGCGGTATCCGCGCAGGGTGGCTTGCGCGCGTCGCGGCCCGAACGGCGCCGGTTCGGCGTCGACGTCGTTGATGACGAGCGGCTCCCCGTTCGCGAGAAAGCGCGCGATGAGCGAACGACTGTCGCTCGACTCCCGCAATCCCGACTCGAGGATTCGGACGTATCCGTCCTCGAAGCCCGCCCAAGCGGCCACGCTGGCGTGTTCGCCCCCGGGCTCGATGAGGCCCACCCAGGCGAAGCGGAAACGTCCGTGGTCGACGGCGATGCGGCAGGCTGCGTCGAACACCTCGCGATCGGTCCGCGTTCGCAGGAGCTCCTTGGTGATGGCCATGGCCACCGACTGCACCCGCTGCAAGTGGACGACGTGAAGCTCATCCGTGTCGGTCGACACGCCCGCGGTCGGATCGAACCCGCTCGTCATTGTGCGCCCGGCAGAATGGGCTTCCGCGACGCGCGTGACAACGGCATCCTACGGCCGCGCTCGGCGTCCTGCTCTACACACGGGAAGCGACATCGACCGCGATTGTCGAGGCCATCCCCGAAACCGGGGCGCGGCTCTCGCGGTGGGCACGTACGCGCGCGCGATGCTGCTTCCACCAAGCCGCAGCGCCCGCGTCGGCCCATCGCCTGCCGCCCTCGCACCGCGCGAGAGCCTCCGAAAGCTCACGCGCGTCCGAGGGACGGTCCCGCGGGCTCTTGGCGAGACACCACAGGATGACCCTCTCGAGGTCCGACTGGACGATCGCCGCGGACCCGCCCGCGCTGACGTCGCGCAGTCTCTGCGACGGGGGATCGGGCGGCATCGAGGCGTGGCGGCCGCACACCTCCGCGACGGTCTGCGCCGGAAACACTTCGGTGCCGGTCAAGAGGAAGTACGCCACACAGCCTACCGAGTAGAGGTCGCTGCGCGCGTCGATCTGGTCTGGCGTGAGAATGCACTCGGGCGCCATGTAGAGGGGCGTACCCACGACCGTCCCGACCTGCGTCTCGCTCGAGCGCCGCACGACTCCGTTTCCAGGCTCCACACGAGGCACCTCACCGAGGAGCGTCGGCGCGTCGACTTCTTTCACGAGGCCGAAATCGACCACCTTGAGAACGTCGCTGACCTCTGCACGCTCACACAAGATTGCATTGGCGGGCTTGACGTCGCGATGAATGAGGCCAATCCGATGGGCCTCGAACAGGGACGCGCACATCTGCCGGATGATGTGGATGACGCGCTCGGCCGGCTGGGCTCCGAACTGCCGCACCAGGTCTTCGAGGGTGATGCCGTCGAGATACTCCATGGCGTAATAGAAGACGCCTTCCGGCGTGCGACCGTAGTCGTAGATCGCGATCGTGTTCGGATGCGTGAGCCGACTCGTCAGCTGCACCTCGCGCTCGAAGCGCGAGATGCTCTCCCGCCCCGCGCTCGCCTCGTTCAGCAGCTTCACGGCCGTGGGTCGACGAAGCATCGCGTGGCTGGCGCGGTAGACGACGCCCATGCCTCCCTCTCCGATCTTCTCTTCGAGCGTGTACTGCCCGAGCCGCATGGCGTCCGTGGCCTTCTCGCGCAGCCGGAAGATGACCCGGGAGGCAAGCGTCGCGCTGGCCGCGCCGAGCAGACCCCACGTGGCCGTGAGTCCGGCGTAGAGCGCCGGCGGCAGGTTGAAGGCATATGGGGGCGCGTGGACATGAGCCGCGTAGGCGGTCACCACAGCGGGAACGACCGAGGCCAAGCTGACGAGGGCCGTACGCCCGCCGGTGCTCGGAATGACGATCGCGCGCATGACGAGGACGACGGTGATGCCGAGGATGACGTGGAGCTCCGGGCGCTGCACCGCTGGTGAGTAGAGCGCGATGCCGGAGAGACAAGCGGACGCGCACACCACGGTGACCGCCTCGAGCCACTGGAGGAATGCGACGCTGCGAGGCCGCCCCCGTGCGAGCAGCCACATGACGCCGAACGCCGCGCCGCACGAGAGCATCAAGAGATTGAACGGCGCGATCCAGTCCGACCACGTGGCGAGCGGATGGAGCATGGCAACGGCGTTGGCCGTCACGTAGAAGAAGAGGAGCAACCCCAGCAAGGTCCGCCCGAACATGGCGGCGCGCTCCTGCAGGAGCGAGCGCAGCTCCTCCGAATCGCGCGGAACGGTCGCAAGAGCGTACGTTGACCGGGCCACTGCTCCTCCAGGGGGGTCAGTATCTCGCGTGCGCGAGAAGGGCGCGCGAAGAGGATGGTACGCCCAGCAACCCGCCACGACACGCCGCTTCGCGCCGGCGTCGCGAGAGCCTCCCGCCGCGGCCGACGCAATGTACCGTAGACCCATGCGCCCGCGTCCGGCCGTGCTGTTCGTCATGGCAGCCCTGATCGCAGAGGCGGGCGCATCGAGCGCCGACGACGAGGCGGAACCGATCCAGCTCGAATACAGCGCCCCTGTGGGCTGTCCGGATCGCGGCGCGTTCGAGGCGCACGTACGGGCGCTCACTGCGAAGGCGCGCTTCGAGGGCGCAAGGCCCGGCGTACGGAAGTTCGACGTGCGTATCGAAGCCGGGGCGCCGCTGCGCGGGACGATGTTGGTGGTTCGCGGAGACGTGGTGGAAGGGCGCAGGGTCGTGCAGGCCGACCGGTGCTCGGACGTCGACGACGCGCTCTCGCTGATGGTGGCCCTCGCGATCGATCCGCAGGCATCGCTGACGCCGGTGAGCGCAGGCTCCGCTGCTCCGCCCGTCTCGATCCCATCGGCTCATTCGGCCGCCGAATCGGCGTCGGCGCCTCCCGTCCCGCAGCCAGTCCCGCCGCCGCCACCCCCGCCGCCGCCGACTCGCCAAAGCGCGGCCTTGGCTCAGGCGGACTCGCGCTCCAGTACCCAGCCGCCGCGACAGCCCGAAACGCTCTCGATTGGCGTCGACCTGGCCGTCGCTTCGGGCGTCGCGCCTGCCATGCTCGTGGGCGCATCTCCATCCCTGGAGTGGCGGTCGGGCGCGAGGTCTCTCGTCGCCGCCGCCCTGCGGCTGGCCTTCGTTCGCACGTCCAGCGGTACGCTCGACGCCGGCGGTGGAGCTGCGTCGTTCACGTGGACCGTCGGTCGCCTGGACGGCTGCGGCTTGGATTGGTCCCCCGCGGCTTCCCTGCACCTGTTCGGGTGCGCGCGCGTCGAGGCCGGAGTCGTCGATGTGGTCGGCAGCGGAATCGTCGGGGCACACGGGTCGACCCGCGGCTGGTTTGCCGCAGGTCCCCTGATGCGGGTCGAGTGGGCCGTTCTCCCGCCGATCTACCTGGACGCCGACGTGGCGCCGATGTTCCGCGCGACGGCCGATCGCTTCTACTTCCGTCCCGACAACACCATCTACGAGGTGCCCTACGCGGGTCTCGACGCTTCGGTCGGGATCGGGGTGCATTTTCTGTGATCGATTCGCCACGGCCCGGACATGGTCACGTCGGCACCCGAAGCATGAGTGAGTCCGACTGTCCTCCCGTTCCGTCCCGAGCGGAGCTCGCCGAGCCAGCCCGCGCCCGGTCGGCCGGCGATGACCGGCTTCGTGCGCTCGTCGACGAGCACTACGACTTCGTGTGGCGCACGCTGCGTTACCTGGGCGTCCACGACGCGAACGCCGAGGATGGCGCGCAGCAGGTCATGTGCGTGCTTTCCCGCAGGCTCGACGATGTGGAGCAGGGGGCCGAGCGAGCCTTCCTCTTCTCCACCGCCATGCGAGTCGCGGCGACGATGCGTCGCTCCGATCGCCGCCGGCCGCGGGCCAGGGCCGACGATGACGTCGACGCCCTCGCGCACTCCATGCCCGGCACCGAGGAGCTGCTCGACGAGCGTCGCGCGCACGACACGCTCCGGAGGGTGCTCGACGAGATGCCGCTCGAGTTGCGTGTCGTGTTCGTCCTCTTCGAGCTCGAGGAGCTCACGACTCCCGACATCGCGACGATGCTGGGCATCCCCCTGGGCACCGTCGCGTCCAGGCTTCGAAGGGCGCGCGAGACCTTCCAGGCGATCGTACGGCGCATGAAGGCCGGGGCACGACAGCGGAGAGAAGAGCCATGAGCGAGCCTAGGCGACTGTCGCTGGAGACCGACGACGAGACGGAGCAGCTGCTCCTCCGCGCGGGGCGCCCGCGCGCGCCGCGCGCCGCGCGCGAGCGTGCGTGGATTGCCGCGTCGGGCGTCGTGGCGTCGTCGAGCTTGGCGGCAGGAAGCGTCGCGGCAAAGGCGGGATCCGTGGTCGGGGTGAAGCTCATCGCGGTGGTCGCGTTCACGGGGCTGGCCGCAATGGGGGGCGCCATGGCGCTGGAGCACCAGCACCGGACGAGCGAGCCGCCGCCAGACGAGCAGAGCGCGCCCGTCGTGGTGCAGCGGGCGCCGACCGCTGTGGCCAAGCCGGCTCCGCTCCCCAGCATCGTGCCCGCGCCCAGCGTCGCGCCCGCGCCTGTCGAATCGGTCGAGGCGACGCCGATCGCCAGCACGTCCGTCACCCCGCCGAGGGCGGCGACACCTTTGGCGCCCGTGGCGCCCGTGCCGACGGAGTCGGCCACGTCGAGCATGCCCAGCGAGCTCGCGGCGCTGCAGCAAGCGCGAGCGGCGCTCGCAGCGGGCGATCCCGCGCGCGCTCTCTCGATGCTGGACGCGTACGTTGCGCGATTCCCCCACGGCGCCATGGCGCAGGAGGCGGCGGTGCTCCGTATCGAGGCCCTCTTGCGCGCGGGCGACCGGCCCGCGGCGCAGCGCGCAGCCGACGCGTACCTCAGTGCGTATCCCCAGAGCCCCTACCTGGACCGCATTCGATCGCTGCTGGGGACGAATCCGTGATCGATCCGTCGAGCGCCGGCGATTGGTAGTCCATGAGCATGCTTCGTTGTGCGCTCGCCCTGGCAGTCGGGGCGACGCTGTTTTCGTGCAGAGACCAGGTTCCTCTCGGGGGAAAGCTCGACGGCGGTTCGGGCGGCTCCGGCGGGTCGGTCGCGATCGGTGCCGCGTGCATCCCCTCGCAGGAGCTGTCGACGACGTTCCTCGGCTTTGACGAGCGAGAGGTGGCCGTCGACGAGGGCAACGTCGCGTGCGGCAGCGGCGTGTGTCTCGTGAACCATTTCCGGGGGCGCGTCTCGTGCCCGTACGGGCAGAACACGACGGCGACGAGTGCCCTCCTCTCGCCGACGGGAATGAACGAGCCGTGCAAGGGCACCACCCCGGGCGATCAGAACAGCGCGTGCTGCACGCCGGGAAGCGATAAGCCCGTCCTCGCGTCGCAGGACGTGGGGTCTGCCATGCCGATGCACTCGGAGATCGAGCCGGAGTGCGACGACCGTCAGTCGGCGAAGACGGTCACGTGCTCGTGCCGGTGCGCCAACGCCGCGGGCAAGACCGATGACGGCGCGCAGTACTGCTCGTGCCCGGGCGGGTTCGCGTGCACGCAGGTGGTGCCCGAGCTCAAGGTGGGCGATCCGCTCGCCGGCGCGTACTGCATCGCGAACGGCAGCGCTTATGATTCGCTCACGTCGTGCACCGGCACCGCCGGCTGCGATCCCACGAACACGACCGGGCAGCCCTCGTACTGCGGCTCGACGAACGCGGCCGGGACGATAGCCTCGGCCGACGCGGGTGCGGAGGCGACGTACTTCATGACGAAGCTGCTGGGGGCCGGAATGGGGGCCGCAGAAGCATGCCTGCCCTTCGTGCCCTCGACCGACGCAAACGAGATGGCGACGTGCGTCGCGCTGGTGTCCCTCCCGGCCGGGCAGTCGTGCTCGAGCACGCCGGGACTGACCGTGCCGGATCCGGCGATCGTCACGTCGGTGCAGCAGACTGCGCAGGCGACGATGCCCCTGAACCTATGCGAGCTCCCGCAGCTGAGCGCTCCGTGCGCCACGGGGACGCAGCCCGGGTGGTGCTACGTGACCGGCACGAACGCGGGGGGATGCGGGCAGGGGATCGACTTCACGACCGGGTTTCCGCCAGCCGGATCGCTCGCCATCGTCGGCTGCTACTGATCAGCGCGCAGCGAGGATGATCACGAGCTGTCCCTGGTTCGCCTCGACCACGTCGAGCCAGCCGTCGCCATTCACGTCGCCCAGGGCGAACGTCATGCCTCCATACGGCGCCGGCACCTGAACCTCTTGGGCCAGCGTGCCGTCCGCCTTCTGCAGGTACACGCCGATCGCCGTGAACGACCCGTGCGTCA
>Ga0335069_10005211_pt1 | contig 19148 bp, 24 predicted proteins | sample Lox_Sample_11_FD_206714 | JGI IMG/M metagenome (GOLD analysis project Ga0335069, IMG submission 206714) | Soil microbial communities from Loxahatchee National Wildlife Refuge, Florida, United States - Lox_Sample_1.1 | ecosystem: Environmental > Terrestrial > Soil > Wetlands | place: USA... | reverse complement strand
TAATTCTTTATTAAATGAACTAGATTTTGTAGCCATATCCTCTATGAATTTCCATTCATTTTTATTTAATTTTTGTCTTAGTGCTTTATTTTCTAATTTTTCTAATTTTTCTAAATCTCTTCTAAAAGTTTTTTCTTTTTTTGCAATTTTTCCAATAAAATCCCATTCGTTAACTGAAATAGAAATTTTTTTTGGAATTTTCTTTTTTACTCTTCTTTTAGATGCATTCATAGCTAATTTTGTTTTATGTCTATTTATTAAATTTGGAGATATTTTTTCTATTCCATAATATCTAATCTGTTTACTTTTTAAACATTGTTTTGCTGTTCCTCTTTTTCTTTTAACTTTAGGATCTATACCGCAGTAATATGACATCTATAATATAATATATTGTGATATAATATATTATAGTTTGTAATGTTCCGTAATAAAATTTATTGTGGAGTTAAAGAATTATCTAGAGGACAAAGATATGGAAAACCTAAAGAATGTGTTGAAATGGGAGAGGCTAGAAGATATGGTTTAAGAAGATTATCTAAAAAATTAGCAGATGAAGCTGAAAATATAGAAGAAAATGAAGATATGTTTGAAGGAATAAATATTGATCCTGTTGAACAAATGAAAGATCAATTAGCTGAAATGAAATATGAATATGAAATGATGGTAGAAAATGGATATAGTAAGAGAGAATTAAAAAAATTAGAAGATGAAATTTTTGATTTAGAAGATCAAATTGCTGAACATGATGAAGATTTTGAGGAAGAAGAAGAACCTGAAGATGATTTGGGATATTATTATTATGAATTAGAAAATTTAAAAAGATCACCTCAAACTAAAAAAAATAAAGCAGAAATAAAGAGAATACAAAAAATAATTATGGAATTAGAAGCGGAAGAATTAGGAGATGAAGAAGCAGAAGAAGAATATAATTTAAGAGATTTAAGAGGATATGGAAAATATTAATTATCTTATTTAGTAATATAATTAATGAGTCTTCAAAATTTAACAACTGGTCCAAATGATCTAAATTTATTTTGTAATACAATGACATGTCAAAGTATTGGTGCTAATTGTATTAATCATTGTGCTAATGAAGGAAGTGGTGCTGGTGTTTTTGATTCAGTAACTGGAAGCGTAGGAAATAAAACAGCTAATTTTAAAAGTTTAGTTGCTGGTAGTGGTGTATCAATTACAAATAATTCTGATAATTTAACTATTTCTTCAACTGGTTCAACTTCTCCTGTTCAATCTGTTTTTACTAGAACTGGAAATGTTGTAGCACAATCTGGCGATTATAATCTTAATCAATTATCGGGAGTATTTTTATCATTATTGGGTACTTCTCAAGTTTTAACATATGATGGAACAAATTTTACCAATCAATATATTACGAATCCATCTGCTGATTTTATTGTTTATGTTAATAAAAGTGGTAATGATAGCATTGCTAATGGATCTATTAATAATCCATATTTAACTATTTCTGCTGCAATGACAAGTATAACATATGCAACAGCTACACAACGTGTTATTATTAGTTTAGGATCTGGAGTTTATTCTGATAGTTTTTCATTAAAAGCTAATGTTTTTATTATTGGAACTGAATCTATATCTACTAAATTAACTGGAACTATTGATATTAATAATTCGACATGGAATAATGGAAATGATAATAGATCTGGTTTTTCTAATGTTACACTATTGAATGCTATCACTTTTGATTTTACTTTACAAAGCGCTACAGCTGGTAAAATTTATTGTTATGATTGTTGGTTTGATGGATTAGTTACTATGACAGCAGATGGTCCTATAAATCAATCTGTTATATTTAATTGTATATTTTTTGGAGGATGGACTCAAAATGGTATGACAGGAGTATTGAATAATTGTACATTTTTCGGAGGTAATATAATTGCTAATAGTTCTAGTGTTGGAGCTACAGATTTACAATTAGATTCAACAGTTTGTGCTGGTAATTTAACAATCACATCTACTTCTGCTCAATCTATTGAAGTTGATTTATACAGTTCTTTTATTCCTGGTACTATTTCTGTTACTGGTTCTGGTGCTGTTTTAAAATATACAGTTGATTCAATTCCAACAACTGGAATTTCTATATCTGGAGGAGCAACTGCTACAAATTTAAATTCTATTTCAAGTAATTTAATTAGTGAAGTTATTCAATCATCTCCTGGAAGTTATAATATTACTGTTCCAACTGGTGCAAAAACTGCAATAATAAATGCTGTTGGTGCTGGAGGAGCAGGTGCAAATCCTTCTGGATCTCAAGGGGGTGGAGGTGGAGGTGCTGGAGGTGGTATTGTTAATTTTCCTATTGGTGTTAGTGCTGGTCAAATTATTGCTGTTAGTATCGGTACTGGAGGTGCTACACCTGGAACAAATGGAACTGATACAACTATTAATTTAGGCACTTTTACTATTACTTGTAGTGGAGGACAAGGAGGTCAATTAGCTGTACCATCAGGTAATGGTGGTAATGGCGGTTCTGTTATATTGCCAACTGGAACTATTACTGGTGGATCTGGTGGAATTGCTGGTCTTGGTGCTAATGGTAATGTTGGATTTTTTGCATATTCAGGAGCTGGAGGAGGTGCAGGTGCTAATGGAGGACCAACTTTTAATGGAGGTGCTCAATTACTATTTACTGGAGGTACTGGAAATTCTAGACAAGGTGGAGGAGGTGCTTCTTGTTTTGCAAATGGTGGTTCATATAACGTTTCTCCCGGCGGATCTCTTGGTTCTGGAGGTCCTGGTGATGTAAATGGTATTTTTGCAGGTGGTGATGGTTTTGTTTCTATTGCATTTTATTCTTAATTTAATTTCAATACATTGTAATTTATTGAAATTAAAATTTATAATATCTTATGTATAATTATAAAATGAGTCTTCAAAATATCTTAGTACCTAATGATTTAAATCTTTACTGTAAAAGCATAATAGAATCTGGATCTAGTGTTAGTTCTTTTGTATTTAATTTATCTGGTCCGTGGGCATCTCCGCAAAATTGTACAGTTTATATTTCTAGACAAGGGCAAACTGTTACATTACTATTTAATCAAGTTGTTGCTGCAGCTTCAACATCAGCAACTATATCATCTAATAATTTTTTACCTGCACAATATTTTCCATATAATAGTTTACTTGTCAATCAATTAATTTTAGGTGAAAGTAATAGTGTTTTTGCTAATTGTTATGTTGATCTTTCCAATACTGGTGGATTAACTATTAAACTAGCAGATGGTTCTAATTTTGCAGGTACTGGTAATGCAGGATTTTATCAGTTTGCTATGACATATATTACTGTTTAATTTCAATAAATTACAATATATTGAAATTAAAATTAGATATTTTCCAATCTTTGTCTGAGATGTTCTCTACAAATCATTTTTCCACCAACTGTAGAACCTCCGACTCTAGCACCTCCATATCCATGTGATTGTCCACATTGAGCACATCCTCTACCATAACAATTTCTGCATCCACCTACTAATTGACCTCCAACTCTTGCACCACCTGCATATGCGCCGTCACCTGCTGCTAACAATGGAGCAACAAATCTAGCAGCATTTAATGCTGATGATACATATGGAAGAGCTTTCTTTCCAAATTCATATGCTGCATGAAGTTTTGGTTTAAGATGATGCCAGAGATTCTTTCCGAATTTTTTCAATCCAGTTAAGAAATTTCCACCCATAACATCTTGTACATCTTCATAATTAACAAAATCTGAAATATGTTGTTTTGCAGTAAGGATATCAGTTTTTGAGATCACACCAATTTGCGCTACACTTCTATTGTTCTCAATGCAGAACGTGCCCTCTGAAACTGTTATAATGTATAATGTATAATTTACTGCATTAGATTGATTCATGTTTTTTACTTGAACATCTACTTGTAGTTGATAAGTTCCTAATAGCGGTTGTTCCTCTAAGTTTCCCTAAAGGCCTGACTATATCTTAAGCTCAATTATGAGCCCACTGACATTTAGTCGATGAACTGCATCCATATCTTAAATAAGACTTAGGACTTGGCTGCGGATTACCCAATCTTTATGATTTTTACTATACCCTAGTTCTTATCTAGGCCACTAATAAGTTTCCCTATTAGTTTAGTACATAAAGCTCTAAGGGACTTCCCGCAATTTGACAGTGTTGCCATATAAACTTTGATATATTGTAGTTTATTATGACTAGCATCATTTTTTAAATGATACTCAGGCCTATATGTTGACCTGGGGCTTCTGAATCACCAAGCCCAATATCAGTTCCAAATTCAATACAAAGAGGACCACAGCATGCACCAATATATGATCCACCTGTAGCAGCAACTGGTGGTGAAATAGTTCCACCTGTTGGAAAGACACCTGCTAAGTTAACTGGTCCACCTGACCATTGTGTCCAACTTTGATTACAATGATTTTTCAATGACATCAAATATAATTGATATTGAGAAGCACTCGATAATAATCCTGAATTATTAGCCCAATTGACAGAAATTCCTGTAATTGCAGCAAATGAATCAGGTGTATTTGGATTTGCATAAAGAACACTATTATCGGGTCTGCATGCGATATACATACGTCTTGGAATAGAATTTAATTGAATGTTATTTGATGAAATAGTTGCTTGTGCATTTGAATTAATAGTACCAAATGGAGTTGGATATCTATCAATAACAAAGTAAGGATAAGTAACAGAACGAGGAATAGTTTGAAGTTCTTTTGGAGTTATATATTCAAAATTTAAAATTGGTTGTTGTTGTGCATAACTAAATGGAAGATTTACAATACTAGTAAATCCAGTTAATGCAAATTGTGCTGATGTTATTGCACCTGGTGCACTTCCTGAATTTGATACTGCATCGTGGGACCACATTCTATAGGGAGTTGCACCGAGAAAATTGATATTAAAGTCCATCGTCTGGACCCCAATGAAGCCTCCCATATTACCACATCCCCAATAGAATGGTGGAAGATAAATTTCTTCAGTAAGAACCATATCTATTACAGCTGCACTAGGAGTATTAACAACAATAGTAAAAGGAAAACCAGATCTTGCTTCATCAACTTCATCTGCAGTATCAGCATAAAATTGAAGAGGAGATCTATTACTTGTATAGAGATCTGAATAATTTTGAGATTGATCAAGAGTACTTGGAGAAAGAGAATAATCATGAGTTTTTAAATAATTTCCTGTATTATATCTCAATAATGATTGTATAACATCTGAAGTATTTAATGTTACAGTTGTATTATTTATAGTAACTGCAATATTCGATAATGAATTAGCAATTGGATAAGCTCTTGGCCCATCTGCTCTTGGTCTAATTAAATTATTAGCATTGGGAGCATTCGAGAAAAAAGCTAGACGAACTGGTAATGTAAAATATACCTTACGGTTCACAATGATATTCGGTGAAGGCGGCGGACAACTGAATTGTATTGTATCATTTGCAACAGAAGTCGTGCTGTATTGCTTGAAACTAACTTGTGACCCCCCTTCTAGGATAGCGTATGTTCTTTCATTGGATATCATAACTCTAGGATCAAGACATTTAATTGTTCTCAATGGATTAAGTGCAAGTGACATGAATTTATAATTATACATAAGATATTATTAATTCAATTTTAGTATATTAAAGTTGAATTAATATGCAATTTGATTGTTATATTTTGCTAGACTTTTTTTCATAAACATTAATTTTACACTATTACAATCACCATATGAAATATATAGTGGATATAAATTTTGGAAATGATCTTCCCAATATATTCTCAGATCTATTTTTCTTAAAGGTTCTTGAGAATTTAATTCAATTAATCTATATGGTCCTTGTGGAAAATAATTGAATCTAGATCTTGAATCGCCAGCATTGATAAGTTCTGGTACAAAATCTGTAAGGATTGGTCTAAATGATGCATTACCTGCTGAAGTAACGCCAACTATTGAACTTGCAGGTATATATTCTTTATTAACTGGTAAATTATTTGTTAAAAATACAATGCTAGATAATGAATTCCATTTTGTTATCATATTATATTGTTGTGTAAAAATAAACCATGCTGGTTGAGTTGTATATGTTCCTGTTCCACTTGTAAAACTTGTTTCTGTTTGTGTTGCTGTTGTATTTGCGGCATTTTGAGCAGGATATAAATAATTATCCTTTAAATCTCTAACTAAAATTAAATTTTGACTTGTATTTATATATTCAAATGCTTCTATTCCATCAAAAAATGAATAAAGTTGTTCATTTAAATAAACGTAAATTGTTCCTGCTGGTTGAGGTGCAATTTGTGGAACTCCATTGGTAAATTGTGTTTGATATACGTTTATACCTGCAACTAATGGATTTATAATATTTTGAGTCACATAACTTATTAATTGAGTATTTGGATCATATTGAAAATATGGCGCTTGAACACCTGTTAAACCTGGATTTGCTGTTGTTAAAGCAAGAAATGCAACATTAATTGCATTATTAACCATTTGTATAAATGATGTATAATAGTAAATATAATAATATGTTGATGTAATATCTTGTGATGTTGCTGTTGGTATTTGAGGAATTGGTGCATCTGTAGATGGAAAATATTGAACATTTGCAGAATAATTAACTCCTCCATATGATAATGTAACTACAAAAGGTGTATTATTAACATTTGTAGGAGTAATTGGATCAGGAATAACTGGACATACAAAAATTGGTATATTTGAACCATCTATTGAGAATCGAACAACACTAAGATAATATTGAGAAGGATCATCTAAAACAGGTTGTGTACGAGTTTCTTCATAAATAGCGGGAGAAAATGTTTGATTAGGGTTCCCAGTCATAATCACATTGTAATAAATAATATCAGATGTAGGATCTTTATTTATTGTTGATGGTACAATTGGTCTTAATAATGGTCTATTCATTATAATATATGATAAGAATATATTATAATTAATATTATGAACTTGTTAACATAGTTACTAATTGATCATAATCTACTCCTAATCTTTTAGCTTCTGAATTCATCATATTATAATATTGATCTATGTTTAGATGACGATTTCTTAAACGATTAACACAATGTCTGCCACATGTATTTGTATCTTTTTGATGTTTTTGGAATTGATAATTATTATATTCAATTGGATAGCCAGATGCATAAAGAAGATATGTCAAATGCGGAAATTCTTGATTCGAATCTTCTCTAAAATGCTCTGGAATATTTTTTAATTGTTCATCTGGTAAATTATCTTCTCCATATGGATCAAAAAATGAAATTCTATCATTATTTTTTGTTAAACAACACCAGTGTCCATAATTCTTTTTTGTCATATAAAGAATTACGCATGAATCATATGGATCAAGAATTTCATCAATGTGTTTATAATTTGATAATTGTGGATATGTAAAAACATTTGTTTGTCCATTTACTAATTTTTCAATATCTTTATTTGATAGAGATACTTTTTCATATTCATTTATTTTTTTTGGATTAATTTTATCTGATATAGGAAAATCAACTGCAGAACCTCCATATAATATACCTGATCCTTGATATTTATCTAATAAAGATTTATTAATTAGTTCGAATCTTTTTCTATCTTTATATTGATCTTCAAATTTTTCTTCTTCTCTTTTTAATTGATGAGATAACTGATGGATATAATGAGATTCTTTTGATTCATCTGAACCAATATATTGTTGGGGAATTCTTTCTGCTGCTAATACAGTTCGATATATTTCATCTATTCTTGAAGGTGGCTTCATTGCATAATAAATATTTTCATATATATTCTTCTTTGGAGATTTATTATAGAAGATATCATAAAATTCTCTTGGATAATCTTCTCTTTGTCCTTTAACTCTTGATTTTATTGGTTTTTGATAAAATTTTTCTGATGGAAAAAATCCTGCTTGAATATTATCATCTGGATGTGGTCTCTTATAATGCTTGTTGCGTCTATGATATGTTCTACGATGCATTTATATCATTACATAATAAATTAATTCTAATATATTTCAATTAAATTAGAATATATTAAAATTTCATTCTATTTTTTTTCTCTTTTTTCTCTTCTGCTTCATTTAATCTATCATTAATAATTTCTATTTTTTTACCTAAAAAATTTTTTTTATCTGTCAATCTATTTTTTTCTTTAACTAATCTTTCTATTTTATTTTTAACTCTTTCTTTTTCTTTTTTGGTTCTTTCAAGATTTTCTCCATATTCAAAAAATATTTTTTCACCTGTGTTAATTCTAAAACAAAATCTACAATTCAAATTATCTATTTTGCAATCTTTTTCTTTTTCACAAATACATTTTCCATACTTTCCTTCTTCTAAAATATTTTTGTATTTTTCTGCTAATTCTTCTTCTTCTATAAAATAATAAAGTCCAGTTAAAACTTTGAAAGTATATAATATTTCATCGCATAACATTCTATGTTTCATTTTTAATAAATTTAAATTAGGTAATCTATTTAAATTAACATTTTTAAAATATTCTAATCTAGCTTCTTGTGCTGTTAATTTATTTTGCTTACATAATTTTTCATTATATTTTTTAACTTGTATTAATCTTTCTTTAGTATGATGCTTACAAAAATCATTAGTAGTATTAGCTCCACATCTTTTTCCCGCTTTCTTTCCACGTAACATAATATATTTACATTTTTTAAATCCTCTTTTTGATCCTGGCATTTTTATATTTCTATAGGTAATTAAGAAAATAATTTTTAAAAATTTACCTCACTACCTTTTCATTGAAAAATTTTGCATTTTCTCAATAAAAAGTAAAGAGACAAAAAATGGATATGCATATTGAAATGATAATTAAATTTACTCATATAAAGTATATATTTATGATAAGTCAACAAAAATATTAGATTTTTTTATAAAATCCAAAAATTTGAGTTTTAGCTTCATATTTTTCTGTATATTGAGAAATTCATATAGAAAGAAATTTTTAAAAGTTAATTTTTGTTTGTTTTTTAATTACCTTAATTATATTATTAGTATATCCATTTTTTTTATTTTTTTGTAAAAAGTTGTTTTTTTATGATTAAGCATACTATCGAAAAGTTATTTACCCTAATTTATTATTTTAGTATCCTTATCCATATAATTATATAATTCTCAATTATTCAGTCTTAAAATCTCAATTAAAAGATAATTGTTTATCTTTATTTTTTCTTAGAAGAGGTTTTCTTAGGAGGAACTTTTTTAGTTGATTTTTTAACTGTTTGTTTTCTAACTTGTCCTTTAGGATGTTTTTTATCATAAACAATAGATTCAATTTCTTCAGTCTCTATATCTTCATAACTAGATTGCGATTCATCTGATTCATTATATTTATCAATTGTTTCTAAATCATCCAATATTTTATTCCTATGTGCACGAATTTCTTTTTCCATTTTGATTTTAAGTTTTTCTTTTTCTTTTGCTAATTTATTCTTTAATTGTTCTCTTCTTATAGAAAATAGATTATCCATTAAAAGAATTTGTTCAATTTCATTATAAATACATCTTAATTCATCAAGACTTAATTCATCAAAATCAATTTCATTTAAAGAAATTTTCTTTTTTGATTCGACTTTAGGTTGTTCTTGAACTCCAATAACAGATGGTTGAACTTGAGTTTGCATTTTTCTATATCTAAGTGTGATAAATTATTTTTTAAAATAACCACGTGAATATATAGCTCGCATTTGTCTTAATGCTAAATCATATGCTTTATTGAATGATTTAGGATTACCTGGAGTAAAATAATATTTTTTTCTATTACCCCATCTAATATATGCTCCATATCTATCATTTCCTGTATTAATTGGCATTATAAATTACAATATATAAATTAAAATATATTATAATTTTTTTGGATAAATTACCAATAGAAAAAGTTTATTGGTAATTGATCTAAAATTTTTAATTATAATATATTTTGAATTAAAATATATTGTAATAATAGAAGTAAGGATGAGTAACGCTATGATGCAAAGAAGAATAAGAGATATATTGATGGCACAAGCTGCCATGACTGGATCAGGTTCTAAGAGATGTGCTAGAGGATCAAGAAAAAGATGTGTTCGTAAAAGAAGTGTTGTAAGAAAAAGAAGAGTTTCAAGAGGAAGAGGATATGGAACTCATATTGGTGCAATAAAAGGATGGGAACATAGATATAAACGAATGTTACATGGAAGAGGTACAAGATCTGGTGCAAAACATAGTGGATGGATTAAATATGTTAAACAATATATGAAACAACATGGTATATCTTATAAAGAAGCCTTAATGGAAGCAGGACCATCATATCGTGCTATGCATGGAAGAGGAGGTGTTCTTGTAGGAGGTAGAAGACGTAGAGTTACTAGAAGAAGATCTGGAAGTAAAACAGCACGTAGAAGAATAATGAGATAGAAATGATCATTTTAATTATCTTATCTTATAATATAATTAGAATGTTAGTTGAAAAAAAACTATACCCAAGTGATTATACAGATTTAGAATTAGAAAAAATGCATCTTGTCAATTTTAGTGAAATGGATAGTATCACTCCATTTGGTTCATATTCATTTAAATTACCTTATCCCGGTGATATTGACTTATTTGAAGATTTTTCAGGATGTTGTAATTTAGGTGAAGTAGTTAATAAATTTGCAAATAAAATTAAAGAAATTGTTCAAATTTTTATTTCTATGCCAAAATCTGAACATGATTATATTATTGAATTTAAAATTGGTTTAGATACACGTTATGATATTGATATTGGAACATTAATAGAAACTGTTTATACTCCAAATCCAGAATTAATGTTTAATATTGATAGATTACATAAAAATGGATTATTAAGCGATGCTGAAGTTATTAATGTTGAAAATACTTTAAAAAATCATGGGCACGACTCAATTGGATATGATATAATTTTTAATTTATTAAGAGAACATAGAATTTTGAGATGGGATTTAGATGAGTTAGTTAATGGATATAAAAGATTACCGGGTGGGAAAAAAATATCTATTGAAGAAGCATTATTAATTAAAACAGATTTAAAAATAGATATTGTTACACAAATTAATCATAAATTTATTGAAATTAGTAATTTTATTAGATTAATTTTAAGAAAAGAAGATAATAGTCCTGGATATGTCATAAATTTAGGATATTTATTTACACAAGATAATATCTCAATGTTATTTGAAGATACTATTCGAAAAGCAATTGAAAAACTATTTTATTCACAAATTTATTATGATTATATGAAAGGTGTAAAAAGAATTTTTTCTTTAGCATATCATTTTAAAGATAATTTAATGCTTGAAAAAATTCTTCCTTTACTTTCTAGTTATATTGCAAGTTTGTATCAATTAAGATCTCAAATTAATGCTATATTGTATATTATGGAATATTATGATGGAGATTCACCATTTGATGAATTTGCAAGAGAATTAAATGCAATGAAACTTCAATTAGTAGAATATACAGAATTATCAGATGAAATAATAAATGAACTCCAAGAAGAAATAGAAATATCTATTATTTTATCAAATAAAAAAAATTATAATGCATTTGAAGAACAACTTGAAAATATTACTAAAAAATTAGATGGAATAATTAATGAAAGAACAATGAATTATTTAATTGAAAAAGAAGTTTATCCAATAGCATGTCATTATCTACCTGCTATTTTATCATATACTAATCATTGTAGAGGAATTCCTGAACAATATCCACAAGAATTCGATATTAATGAATTAAAAGCAATTAGTAACGCAGAAAAAATTAAAGAATATTATGGTCCACAAGAAGAAATTACACCTTTAACAATTGGAGAAATTCCTATTATTACACATGAACAGACTGAAATTCCAATAGAACAACAACCAGCAATAGATGTTAGACCATCTGATTTAGAACAAATAATTGAACAACATGGAATAACAGAATATCCAGAAATACCAAATATAGAACAACCTGAACAAGTAGAAATAATTGAAAATCAACCAGTAACTGATTTAGAAACATTACAAAATGAATATCAAACTACTGAACAAATTCCAGAAGAAATTCATCCTGAACAAATTGAACAAGCACCTACATATCAACAGCAACCTTCATTTTGGAAGAAAGTAGCAAAATATTTAGGATATGGTGTGGCAACTGCTGCAACAATCGCTGCAATTTATTTTGGTTATAAATATTTAAATCCATCTATGCCAAGTCTTCCAAGTCCTCTAAGACCTGATGTAGAAAATCCGGAAGAAAAATATGTATATATGAAACACGAATTATTGCCATTCGAAATTGAAGGAGAAAATTTAAAAGAAGTAGTAGTTGAACCTAAATATCCAGGTTTTGAAAAAGTACCACATAAAAGAAAAAAATTCATTTCTCATCTTTATGAGGATATATCTAAATTAGAAGAACAGCCATTTTTTGTTATTCCAGAAGGAAAACCTGGAACGCAAAAATATGTATTAGAAAAAAGTGGTCCTTTAACAATACCTATACCATCATACAAACCAATTTCTAATATTCCTCTAGGATTACAAGATTTATCTCCTAAAGATATTAATGATATGTTAAAAACTTTTGATACAGTTGAAATATTAGAAACTCCGTGGTCATCTTATGATTTAAAAAATTATGCTCAACAATTAGAAAAAGAAGGTGATTATGAAAAAAGTAATGCTATGGAAACATTAGCAATAAGAAAAGATCAAGTTGAAAAATTATATAATAGAGGTGAAATTAAATTTACGCCTGCCGAACCTCTACCATATGAAGAAAGGGTAAGATTGGCACGTGACGAAATGAGTGATCAAGAATATGAAAGAAAATTAAAAGAATTAGAATTTGATTTAAAAGAAGATGTCGGAGATTTATTAACTCAAGAAGAAATAGAAGAAAATGAACAAAGAGAATTATTATACAACCAATTAATGGAAGAAAGAAGACAACAACAACATGTCCCACAACCATTTGAATATAATGAAGAAGAATATAATGAAGAAGAATATCCTAAACCAGAAAGAGAAGAATATAATGAACAATTATATCCATTAGCAAATTTATCAGAACAAGAATTATACGATATATCACAATTGCCCCCCGAAGAAATTATTAAACTTGATAATCCTAAATTATATGATTCAAGAAATGAAGCATTTGAAAGAGGTGAATATGAAAAATCTACTTTGTTAGGTAAAATACTACAAAAAATAAGATATTCTAGAGAAAATGAAGAAGAAGAAAAATTAAAAGAAATTTTTGAAGAACAAAAAGTTGATGAAGAAATACAAAAAGAACTTGAAAAAGGTCTTATTGAAGAAGGTGTATATCAACCTCCTCCAAAATTACAATTAACTGAAGAACAAAAATTAGAATTAATGAAACAAAGGCCTTTATATATACCTCAATATCAAAAACCTACAGAATCATTCAAACAATATGTTAAACAAGTTACAAAAAAACCAACAAAAAAAACCACAAAAAAATCTACTAAAAAGAAAACTACTAAAAAGAAAAATAAAAAATGATAAGCTTAAACAAATTTTAAAAAATGATATAAAAAAATATTAATTTATATATATTAAGGTAAAAAATGGATACAGTGACAAAAAAAATTTCAAAATACGGTCAAAAAATAGAGAATATAAAGGATGAAAAGACAACAATTGAGGATATAGAAAATACGAAAAAAAATATTCCTAGAAAAGTAAAAAAAATAATTTTAATTCAACTTTAATATTAGAATTGAATTAAAATTATGTCAAATAGCAACCATTTTCGTATAATACATATTGAGGAAATGATTTTCCTATTATGACCCATCTACTAGGTAAATTTAGAATTCCATTTATTGTTTTTTTATCGAAACCACAATAATTTTTTAAAGCATATTCCATAGCATGTCTATTTCCAGATTTAGGAAATATTGCAATTTCTTGCGCTTCATTCCATATTGTTCTAGCATCTTTCTTTTCATTCGGATTTAGTAAGTGTGAAGTTATTACACAATAAACTCCAAATGATCTTCCAACTTCTAGAATATCATGCATAAGTTTCGATACAGCTTTTTTTACTTTATCATTCTGAAATGTATTACAATCATCAAATACAACACATCCATATCCTCTTAAATCTTTAGTAAAATCAATTGGATTTTCTACAATCGATTCATCAATTATAAATCTAGATAATCTTAATCTATCTAATACAGGATCTTTTGGTTTTCTTGAAAATAATAATATTTCTTTTTCAGGAAATAATTTTCTGTACATCTCTAACCATTTACTAGCTAATGTACTTTTTCCCGATCCAGATGGTCCGCTAATGTATAAAATTTGTCTGGTATCAATATTTGGAACTGGAACCAATTTTCCATCATCAAATTCTATTTCTGTTCCTAAATCTTCTTCTGATTCACCCATACAACAATTTTTACAACATGGATCATCATAGCAATCTTCAGAACAGTCTCGACATTTACAACATTTTCTTCTTTGTGATTTTTTATTAGAAAAATCATCTTCTGATTTAATATGGATAAGCCTACTATTATCTTCTCCTCCTATTATTTTTGCAATCGGTCTACCATTTTCGAATGATAACATCTAAGTATAAAAATAGATGAGAAAATTATAGTAAAAATAATTTCATTGCTGTATATAGGCTAAAATTCACAATGAAAATAGCTATGACTTCCTATGAAAAAAAACCAAATGATAAAATAGAATGTAAATACTGTGGCACCTTACATTCTAGATCACATCGTTCACATCATCTTAAAACAAAAAAATGTAAAGCATACCAAGATGCAAATGATGTAATTAGACAAACATTATTATTAAATATTGGAATGGATACAGGCAAAAAAACGATGAAGGATCTTATATTAGAACCATATACAGATAAAAAAGGTAAAACTATATACTTAACCAAAAATCAATTTAATTTTTTATCAAAATTAAATAAACCTAAAAAAGAAGATTAATTATTATTTAATTTTTTACCTTGATGAGGCTTATCCCCAAATTCAAAAACATGTTTTTGAATCATTGAATCAAATTCTTTAAGATTCTCTTTCATACAATGATCTGTTAAATATGCAACACATGCATTATTAAAATATTTTTGAGTAGCTTTAAATGAACGAGGATTATCAAAATAAATGAATGCTTTCAACCAATCAACTTCATTATAGTTATAGAAACCTATTTTTATAAATCTTGCTCCACATTCTAATATTTTATGTATACTATCTGAATCTTCTTCTTCAGTTACTATCATAAAACTTCTTGATCTCCAAGTTGATATCAATGGCATTTTTATATATTATATATGACACAAAAGTTCTTTATATCAACACAAAAGTTAATTATTACTAAGTCTCATCCAGTAATCCATATAATTTCTTATTCTCCAATATTTTTCTTTAACATATTCATCATTATATTTTTCTTGAAATTCATTTAATATATCTTGAAGCTGATATAATCTTGCGAAACATGAACCATAAGTATTAGTATATATAACTTCATTAAAATTAGGTATGGTATAATCATAATTTTTACTTTCATACTTACCACTAATATAATTAATAACTATATCACCATTATTTTCTAAAAAATTATATTTATTAAAATTTTCTACTTTGAGATTTCTTTTTTTCAAATCTTCATGAATATTCATATTTTCCTATATAATACTAAGTGTGATTTTTTTTTTATAATATTAACTTATCAATAAATTCCATAAATTTACTACCATATTTTTTCCACATTATTCGAATTATAAATGGAACAAGATAACCATCATGTTTAATTTGAGAGCGAACGGTATGAAAATCTCTACATTCATCACTACAAAAACTACACATAACTGCTATTTCGCGACCTCTCGATTCGCATAAATCAATATAAGTATCAGAATCAAATATAGTTTCTTTTCCACATTCACGACAATTTTTCATTATTAATACTAAATGCGATTTTTTTATATATCTAAATCGAAAATTTTATTGCAATTTTTTAATTGTGTGTATCTAGTTAACATTGTTGTATCAATATGTCCTACAAACTTAGCTACGTCTTCAGGTGGTCTTTTTTCAACATATAACATATGATTAATGAATGCATATCTTAAACTATGAGTATTACAATCAAAATTAATAGCCATATAATCTAAAACTCTTTTCTTTAATCTTCCGCTTTCAATTAATTGTTTAGTATATTTTTTCTTCTTAATCATTTCCCAAAAATCTAAATTTTCAAACCAATTTTTAGGAAACATCATTTCTCTATATCTAATTTTTTTTTGCTTCATTTCACCTGTTTTTTTATCTTTATAATGTCCATCTGATTTAGATATTTTAACAACAACTCTCGCATCAATTCCTTTTTTAATAAAAATAGCAAATGCTTTAACTGCTTCAGAAATTCTAGAACCATTTCTTAATTGAATACATGCAATGAGAGCATATATAAGACGACTAAGAGTGATTTTTTTTTGGCTATCCAAAAATTTTTCATAGTTCATCTGAATATTTTTAACTAATCTTTCTTTAATAACTAAATAATCGATGCCCCTGTCAAACCCAACAGCAACTTTTGCATTTTCATCATCCATCTCCATATTTAATATAATTTAGTAAGATATAAATAAATTAAAATATCATTCTTATTATATGTCAGAACAAAAATATGAAGAGTCAGATTATCAAAAAGTTTTAGATGATATAGTAAGTGTGATAAAAGACAAAACTGATAAACAAAATAAATTTTCTGTCTTGATTAATGAATTAGTTGAAGTTAATACAGAATTAGATTTACTTAAAAATAATATTCTGTTCAATATGATACAAACAATTATAGAAAAAGAAGATAATAATTTGGATATATTGGAATATATTACTATAAATAATTTAAGAAAAATAATTAATGCAGCAATAACTATTAAACCTGATTTTAAACTTAATGAATGTGAATGTAATGTATGTGATTATAAAAATGCATCAGGAGATACTAATTCTATATGTAAATTTTGTACAAAAGAGATACCATGTGCAATGCAAGATACACAATACTATTGTACACATGATAAACCAAAAATAGTAATGGAACAAAATGAAAAAACGAAAGAAGTATCATTTATTTTATTTTGTTCACAGAAATGTTCACTTGATTATGCAGAAAAAGAATGGAAAATGACTCATCTCTAAAACGCACTTCACAAATATAAAGAAATATTATCTACAGTAATATTGTACATGAGGCCTCAAACATGTATAGGTTTTATGACCTTCCTAGTTTGATAGATAAATAATGATTCGAAGCGTTATTTATTTATTGAGATAATAGGTATCAGTATACTAGTTGACTCCGCTAGCAGACGAAATTCTGCCGGGCGTTTGGGTTTGATTCCCATTTAGTATATGTAACATTAGTTTAGTGGTAGAAATAGGGGTCTTCCAATCCTCAGGCATGGGTTCGATTCCCATATGTTACAAGTGGTAGCGGATAACCACATAAAAACCGCAATCCTCCTGGCATTTTTATATGAATACCTAATAGAGGTGTTCATATGAACAGCAGGCAAAAATCATTCTTACAGCCCTATTTGTGATTATTTAAAATATTGAGGTTGAATCGAGAAAGTAGTATACCCACATTTTTAATGATAATAATCATTTTTTTGTGGTTATATAAAAAATTAAAAATCACACTTAGTATTATAATGGAAATTTTTTTACCAATTAAAACAATACATAATACATCAACACATTCATTTCCATCTAAAATAAATTTAGCATCAGTATGTAATAAATTTAAAGTAGGTGAAAAAGAATATTTATTATGTAAAGGATGTAGAAAATTTTATGAAAAAATTTTTCATACAATAAAAGAAAAAGATATAGAGATCCCATTATGCAAAAATTGCACTCCTAATGATATAAAAATCAACTTTAATATAAAAAATTAAAAATCACACTTAGTAAAAGAGAATGATAACTTGTTTTTATTGTGAAGAAGATTATGATGAAGAAGAATGTTCAATTGAATACAAAATTAGAGATAAATATTTATATTTTTGCTGTTATGATTGTTTTGATAATTGGATGGAAAAATAAAAAATCACACTTAGATATATATGATGGAAAAAAAATTTTTTTGTAATACTTGTAAAAAAATATGTTGCAAGCGTGATCATGTTCATAAAGTGACTCATGAAATATCAAAAAAAGGAAAAAGAAGAACACCTGAAGAAATAATTTTAGAATTTGATAAAATAGTTAAAGAATATGTAAAAAGTTATGTTCAACCACTTAAAGATAAAATAAATAAGTTAAAAAATAAAATTGATAATTTAGAATCACTAGAAGAAAAAGTAAATGATATTGAAAATAAAATAGTAGAATTAGTTGACAACTGCGATAATTTGGAAATGCAAATTAATAATCTATCCTAAATATAATATGCAATTTGTAATATATTTAGGCAAGCAAGCTATAATTAATTATGTTACTAGTGCTATTGTTATTCCTCTAATAGTATCAACTTCTAAAAAAGTAGTTAAAAAAATTGTTCATCGTTATCAACCTATAAGACATTTTGATAATGATAAATATGTATATATAAATAAAAATCACACTTAGTAAAGTTCGTCTATTATATCATCAGGATATCCGAGATCTTCAATCACATTTAAATCTAATCCAAGATTATATAAATCTTCGGCATCATAAATTCTATTTATATCTTGTACTAATATTCCTTGTCCATTAAAATAATTATCTGGTAGTGTTTCTTCAAAAACTAATTTTAATAAATCTTTAAAAACATTTAAATTATCATCCAATTCTGAATAATATATATCAGGTATCAATCTAATTTTTCCATTTATTGTTTCTACTTGCCAAAATTCTTCACCACCAATTTTAATTTTATCTACAGTTATTTTTTTTGTTTTTTTCATCTTTTTAGGTTTTTCTAGTTTTTTAATTTTTTCTAATTCTTTATTAAATGAACTAGATTTTGTAGCCATATCCTCTATGAATTTCCATTCATTTTTATTTAATTTTTGTCTTAGTGCTTTATTTTCTAATTTTTCTAATTTTTCTAAATCTCTTCTAAAA
>Ga0335069_10005210_pt1 | contig 19151 bp, 15 predicted proteins | sample Lox_Sample_11_FD_206714 | JGI IMG/M metagenome (GOLD analysis project Ga0335069, IMG submission 206714) | Soil microbial communities from Loxahatchee National Wildlife Refuge, Florida, United States - Lox_Sample_1.1 | ecosystem: Environmental > Terrestrial > Soil > Wetlands | place: USA... | reverse complement strand
ACGATCGAGTGGCCAAGTGGGCACACGGAAGAATTCAAGAAACTGACCGCCGGAAAGCAGTATGACTGTGTTGAGGGGAAGGGAATCTCGCCCGGGAAGTGAACGGGCGGTGTAGTGCGATGTGACATCGTTCGGCTTCCATCGCGCTCAGAGCAGGGAAACGATAAAAACCCGCGCCACCGCCATTCCCTGAGTCAGATGCCGCTCACGCGAACGGTGCCGCTTACTGAACTTTCTGTAAACGTGAGATTAACTTCTGTGCCAGGTTCTCTTCCGACTCCGACCAGAGCACCCGGCCGGTGAGCCCGCAGTTCTTCTCTAATACGTTTGTGAACGAGATGAGCTTCTGCACGTTGGAGCGGACCCGCGCCTCGTCCATCTCGTCGAGTTCGATGTCTTCGTAGAGGAAAGGGGTATCGAGACCGAAATCGACCTGTACGTGCCCGTTCTGCTGGTAGGTTCCGCGGTCGAACTTCGTTCCGTTGGCGATGATGCGCGCCGGCGTAGGCTCGATCTTCCAGTTGTCGGTTTCTTCGCTGCGCTGCCACAGGTCCCACATCACTTCGAAGACGTAAGCATAGTCGTCGTGCAGCAGGTCGCCGGCGAGCGCAATCGCCTGGTCGGAGTCGAGACCGGGACGGAAGCGGCGCTCGAGCACAGTAGGTTCGTCCCACGAAATCGGCTGCACCGAGACGTACTCGATGCCAGGGCGAGAGTTCGAGAACGGAAACAGCTTCAGCACCGAGGCAGCCCGGGGCATCATCTCGATGGGCGAGAAACTCGGGAACCACAAGCTTAGGTAAAGTGGATCAGCCATTGCAGCGTCTGATGCTCTAATGCGAAGATTCGCAGCCGTCGAACGTGAGAAACCACGTCACCCCGGATGTTTTAATTCTAAATGGCGAACGGCTTTTCGGGAATGTAAGCTTGCGAAGGAGAAATCTGTGAAAATCGCTGTTACCGGTGCTGCCGGATTGTTTGGCAAAGGCCTCGCGCAAGTCTTTCGCGAGAAGCACGATGTTTTTCCGCTTACGCGGGACGATGGCGACATTGCTGACCACGCACGCATGCGTGCGCTACTCAGCGAAATCAAGCCGGAGGTCATCGTCCATCCCGCAGGAATCGCTGACGTAGATGAGTGCGAGACCAATCCGGGACTTGCGTTTCTTGTCAATGCGGAAGCCACCAAGAATCTGGTCGAGATTGCGCGTGGTCTCGGGGCCAGGTTCGCGTTCATTTCCACCGACGCGGTGTTTGACGGCAAGTCGGATCGGCCATATGTCGAGACCGATCCTGTGAATCCGCCGAGCGTTTATGGTCGCACCAAGGTTGCGGCCGAGGAAGCGGTGCGCAAATATGATCGACACTGTATCTTTCGCGTGTCCGTATTGTTTGGGCCGGGCAAAGCAAACCTTATCAACAAGGGGCTGTGCAAGGCGTGGGGCAGGGAACCGTACGTGGTTGCGTCCGATCAATTCGGCTCAGCGACATACACACTGGACGCGGCACAAACGATATTGCAAGTGTTGGAAGCAGGCGCAAACGGGACTTTTCACCTGTGCAACCAGGGAGAGTGCACGCGTTACGAGATCGTCAAGCGCGCGCTCGAACTAGCTGGATTGGGTGCCTCGTTTGTGGTTGGCAAGCCGATCGCGGAAATGAACCGTCCGGGACCGCGATTGACATATCAGACCATGGAGATGCGAGCGCTGCGCGAGCAGGGGGTTCCACTACCGCGAGCGTGGGAGGAGGCGCTGCGAGAGTATTTGGAGACACTGCGAACGTCGGCGTAAGGAAAAAAGTTAGCGATTCCCATTCTGGGAATTTGGCTATTTGGAGTTGTGATCTTTGACGGATGCCTCTGAGCTTTGACACTGCTTTGTGAGGCTGTTACCATCGAGTTTCTGCAGTTTTTGTCCAACCTAGCACGCGTCCCCGTCGTCTAGCCCGGCCTAGGACATCGCCCTTTCACGGCGGTAACACGGGTTCAAATCCCGTCGGGGACGCCAAGACTAATCTGTAACATTTCGAAAATATTCATGGAAAAAACTAGGCGCTTGCGTAATCCTTGGTTCATATTAATCGTCCTACGATAGGAAGGTGAGTCGCCGAGTTGACCGAACGCAAAGCGTGGTTCGTCTGTTGGGAGCAATCTTTTAAGTTATCTACCCTTGGGATCGGGATTATCGCCGCAACGATGCTATTACTCGCAGGCTGTGGTGGGGCCGCCGATCCGCCCGAAAAAGCCTCCAGTCTCGTTTCTTTCGACTCCTATAAGCAAGGCCCGAATCCATTCTCCGGCCAGATTCAGTTCCAAGGCTACGGCCTTTCGAGTTTGAGTGGCTATAGTTTTACTGTTGAGGCTAAGCCTGGTTCGGTGTCTGCCCCGGTTCATGTAACCTACGACAGTTTGGCGCTGGGCAATCGCGGCTATCTTGATATTGATCCTGGGTCGCAATCTCCCACCACTGCGAGCCTCCCAATTTATGGGCTTTATAGCGGTTTCACGAACACGGTGGATATCGATCTCCAGTTTTATGACGGATCGTCAACCACGATGTCGTTGCCGGTCGCGACCCAGTCCTATACCGATCCCGCCGGCGTTTTCACGAACCCCGTCGTTTTGAAGCAGCGCGCACCCGGATCTCAGCTTGGCTTCAACTACTTCGCCATCAAATCGTTGATTGGAACCCCGGTGATCATCGACACCGATGGGGAAGTTCGATGGGTTGGTTCTGGCGTTACGAATTCTATGTCCACCGCGTTTGTGGGAGATGAATTTGTCATTGGCGACAACACCAAGCCTGAGGTTTATCAACTGGGCTTGGGGGGCAACGGTATGACACAAGGCGCACTTCAATCCGCGACCACTCCCTACTTTCATCACAATATCGACCCCGGGAAGCAGGGATTGCTGGCTTGCGTGGCTACCAACTCCAATTATGGGACTACGGTCGAGGAAATCACCCCTGGTGGCGCCGTGCTCAATACCTGGGATATGGGTGCAATCTTGAGCGCGTATATGCAGCAAAATGGAGATGACCCCACCACTTTTGTGCGTCCCTTAGCGGACTGGTTTCACATAAACGCGAACACGTACGATTCACGAGATGACAGCGTGATCGTCTCCAGCCGTGAAAATTTTCTTATCAAGGTGGATTACAAAACGGGAACCATCCGCTGGATTCTCGGCGATCCAACGAAGTACTGGTACACTTTTCCGTCACTTCGAGCCAAAGCAATCACGCTGGGCCCCGGCGGCCTTTATCCGATTGGCCAGCATGGAGTGTCGATCACGCCTGATGGCCTGATAATGGTCTTCAACGACGGCTATGGCAGCCTGAATCAGCCAGCGGGCGCACCTGCCGGGGAGACACGAACCTATAGCACCGTGTCAGCGTATTCCATCGATGAGGCTTCGCTCACCGGCCAGGAGGTTTGGAACTTCGATTACGGCCAAAGCATCTACTCACCGATCTGCTCGAGTGTCTATGAGGCAGGCGGTGATTCTTATCTAGTCGATTACGCTACTGCCGATTATTACACTCACGCGCGGCTTCTCGGTCTCGACTCAAATCACGATGTGGTCTTTGATTTTCAGTACCCTTCGCCCGCCGTCTGCACCAGTTGGAACGCTATCCCGATTCCCCTGGAGAATCTTAACGTCACGCAATGAGCATTAGATACACTCGAAGGTACTCGGTCTTCATTTCACTCGATGCCTGTACTCGCCGATCTTTAACGGAACCACCTTGCCCGATCTCGAGGAATTTACTGCTTCTTTGAGCGCTGGTTCCACCATCGAAATTGGTTTCCACTCCTCCGCTTGCTCCCGGTTGGCACTGAGCAGGAATCGGTCTGTCGATTCAATCAGGTGATTAGACATCTTCGACATCTGTTCGGCTGACGCCGCCAACTCCGCCGATGCGCTGCTTTGCATTTGGACCATGTCGCGCATGCTCTCCATCGCTCTCGCCACAGCCTTCGCGCCCGTCGACTGCTCCTGAACGGCGCAGTTGATCTCCTCGGTGATTTCGTTCAGCCTTGTCGTTGCCGACGCGATCTGCTCCGAACCGCGAGCCTGTTCGCTGGTGGCTCCGCCGATTTCCTGGGCGAACCGGTTCACCTCGGCGACCACGCTGGAGATGCGTTTCAGAGCCGCACTCAGTTCGTTGCCCATCGCGAGTCCGTCGTTAACTACAGCGGTACTTTTCTGCATGTTGTCGACGGCGCGCCGCGCTTCTTTCTGGATATTCTGGATCAGGTCGGAAATCTCCTTGGTGGACTGCGCCGATTTTTCCGCGAGTTTGCGCACTTCATCGGCAACCACTGCGAAGCCCTGGCCGTGTTCGCCGGCGCGTGCCGCCTCGATGGCGGCGTTCAATGCCAATAGGTTCGTCTGCTCCGAGATGTCATCGATCACTTCTACGATTTTGCCGATGTCATCCACCCGCTGCCCGAGAGCCGCGATAATTCCAGCCGATGAGTCGATCGAATCGTTGATCCGCGTCAAGCCGTTCGTGGCTTTTTCCATCGTTACCAGTCCGGACTGCACCTCTTCCTGGGAACGATTGGAGATGTTCATCAGCGCCGTAGCGGTGTCGGTAACGCGATTGATACTGGCGACCATCTGCTGGATTGAAGATGAAGTCTCGCTCACGCTCGACGCCTGGATCTGCGTATTCGACGCCACGTGCTGCACGTTGACGTTCATCTCTTCGATGGTACCGGTCACATCATTAATCGCCGAAGAAGCCGTGACGCTGGCTTTCGCCGAATCGTTGGAAGACTTCGCCACCATTCCCGAGCCATCCGCCACCTGCGCCGCCGCGCTGCGCACGGCCACCACGATTTCACGTAACCCGCCGAGCATATTGGCGAACGCCTTCCCCAGCACATCGGACGAAGAGCGAGGCTCAACCTCGACCGTCAGGTCGCCCTGGGCAATGGCCTCGCTGACGAGCGCCATTTCCTTCAGGTAGACCACCATCTTCTCGAAGGTGCGTGCCAGTTCGCCGAGTTCGTCATTCTGGCGAATCTGGATTTCCTGGTCGAGGTCCCCCGATTCGCCGATGTCTCGCGCCACCCGGATCAACTCCGTTAAAGGTCCGCTGATGGTTCGGTGCAAGCGCGAAGCGGCAATCAGGGCCGCCATCCACGATAGCGCCATCACGATCGCGAGAATTCCCGCGTAACGCCAGAAACGGCTCATGATTTCCGAGGTATCCGACTCGATATAGACCGCGCCCAGGTCTTCCGAGTCGAGCGTCATGCGCCGGCAGAGAATCAGGTGGTCACCCTCGAAATAGGTTCCCGGCATTCGCAGCGTAGGTGTGTAGGCGTCGTTCGCCCCCTGTGCGTGATAGCTCGCGAAGACCTGTCCCTGTTTGTCGAAGATGAACGCCGCGCGGACGTGGCTTTCAGCTTTCAACGCCGAAAGCACCTCGGCCGCCGCTTTGGGATCGCCGAAACTCAGTGCCGCTTTGCTGTTATCCGCGATGATCTGCGACAGGGTCGAAAGGTGTGACGCGGATGACTGCCGTGCCGTCACCAGGTCATATCCCATCAGGACAATACAGGCCAGCAGCAGGGCCGCCGTGCTTGCCGCCAACATCAGCACCATCAGTTTGCGGCGAACGGAAAAGTTGCGGAAAGTCATGAGTCCTCCTCAGCCGCCGTTTACGATGGTTGCCAGTGAAAGCAGTCGCGAGCTGATCTGCAGATGCGCCTTTTCCGCCGCATGAGGGTTCACCTCGAACTTAATGCGCCCCTCGCTGACCAGTAGGTTGACCATTCCGCCACGTTGATCAAATCCATCCGTTTCTCCGATCGTTAGTACGTTGCCGCCGCGAGCACGCTCGAACAGGGAAGCGAGATTCTTCGCTTGCGACGACCCGATGTACAGAACGTCAATGCCTTTGAGATCGGCATCGGGAGCAAGCCGCCGCACGACTACCGCTTTGCCGTTAACTGACTTGCCATTGGCCAGTCTCGTCAAGGCATCAGCCGTTTCATCGGCGCCCACGGTGCCGATCGTTAGCGAATTCTGTCCCCCCGCGGGCCACTCCACGAAGTTGACCAACTTCAGCACGAATGCTGCCTTGGCCTCGTGCTCTTCCATCTGTGCCTGTGTGCCCGCCTGATGGCAGAGCGCGAGCACTAGCAATACAAGAGAGAACGCGCCGAACAGCGCCCGTCGAACGTTCGCCTTAGCGATGTGTCCTTTCATGGCTATCGTCCTTCCTGCGTCGGGGCAGAATGATTGTTGTCCGCCGCTTGCTGGCTTCCGTCAGTTGAAGGTTGGGCCTGTGCGCTCTTCGTTGCCTCGCCCTTCTGGTGCCAGGTGATCTTGAAGCGGAAACTGCGCCGGTCTTCCGGAAGCAGTGACGAAGAGGCCACGGTGTGGGTCTGCTCGTCATAGGGGTTGAGTGGATCGCTCAGCGAGCGGCCCACCAGGTTATATCCCGTCGCGGAGAACGAGAATCCCCACTTCAACTCCCGCGTGGAGAGCGTCGCGTTCAGTGCGACCGGCGTCGACGCATAACCAGTCGCGGACAGCGCACTCACAGCCTGCGTCATATACTGCGCTTCCAATCCGGCATTCAGCATCTTCCGGAAAAATGGCGCGTCAATGTTGGCCTGGATGATGTTATGCGGTGAATCCGGGAGCCACGCTCCGGTGGAACTGTTGGTCGCATGCTGATAGCTATAACTCGCTCTGCCTTGGACGGCAGAGAACAGGCGACCGCGCAGTTCAGTTTCGAAACCGACCGCGTTCGCCGAAGAATTGTTGAGCACCGTTTCGCTCAGCCCTTTCACGACGGCGGTATTTTCTTCGATGTAGCTGTTGATCTGGTTGTAGTAGAACGCCGAGGCCAGCGTCATCCGTTTGCCGATTTGCTGCTCCCAATCGCCTTCGTACGACCAGATCTTCTCGGGCTTCAGGGTTGGAGCCGCAAGGCTGTCCATCCCGGCGTAATACAACTCCGAGAAACTCGGCGCGCGGAATGCTGACCCGGCGATGAGTTTCAGGGTCGTGGTTTTCTTTGGCGTGTAGATAAGGGCAATACGCGGATTGGTGCTGTCTCCCCAGACGTTGTATATGTCGCTTCTGATGCCCGCGTTCAGCAGCAGCTTGTTGGTGAGTTGCAATTCCGTCTGTCCATAGATTCCCCAGAAATGAGAACTGACGCCGTAGTTGACGTATTTCATCGAAGCCGGCACGGGGCTCGCGGGCGGCTGGAACCATAGGTAATTCAGTTGCGACTGATTGAAGTTGTCGCGGTACTCGGTGCCGATCGTCACGCGGTCCTTGTCATGGAAGCGCTTGGTGAACTTCAACTCGCCGCCGCCCCATTGTCCCTGCGCGTTATCGAGATCCAGTGCGTCTCCGTGACACTGGGCGTCATTGCAGGAATGGAGCTGAGCATAACTCCCGTGATAGGTCGTGTCATCGTAGTAGCCGCGCGCGGTCATCTCGATGTCATGAGGCAGCACGTGCTGGTATTGCAGATCGGCAAAGCCGCGGTAATTCGTTGACGATGTCTGCGTCTGGTGACAACTGCCGCACCATTGCGACGATGAAGGAACATGCTGTTCCAGACTTGAAACGGCAGTCTGGAAGGTGAAGCCGTGACTGGAAACCAGCGCGAACAAACGTCGTGCCTGGTCGCGATCCGCTCCGTCACTCGCTGGATCTTCCACCATGCCCAGTTGTCCAGGTGCTCCGGTGTTGAAGTACGTACCGGACAATAACCCCTGCGTTCCTTTGTGATCGAAACCGTAGCTCGCCGTCCCTTTATAGGAACTCAGGCTGCCCACCTCGGCCGAGGCCAAGCCACCTTTGCCACTCTTGCCGTTCAGCGTGATCACGTTGACGACTGCGAAGAACGCATCGGCGCCATAAAGGGCCGAACTCGGGCCGCGCACGATCTCGATGCGGTCGATCATGTCCATGTCGACCGGGAACTCCCAATTGAGGGGGGCGGCATCGTTGATGTTGTCGTTGATCTCGTGCCCGTTTACCAGCAGCAGGATGCGGCCGTTCGACCCGCTGGGTGGAGCAAAACCGCGTACCCCGAGCGTGCTATAGGTGCCGTGATTGCGAACATAAAACCCGGTTGCGTTACGCAGCACATCGAATAAGGTCCGGTAACCGTATTTATCGATGTCCGCCCGAGTCACGACAGTAATCGACGCCGGCGCTTCCGAGGTCTTCTGTTCATGCTTCGAAGCGCTGTACACCTTCACGTTCAGCAGGTCTTCGATGCTCAGATCGGCTGCTGCAGGGGCATTCTGCGCTAACAGGGGAGTGGCCGTGGCCAGAATAAGCCAGGCACCAACGGTGACAGTGAATTTGCGGTACTGCTTGACCCGCAACTGAGAGAAAGGCATGGCGAACCGCCTGTCCCCAGTGGTCGAGCTTGAATTCCAATTCTTTCTAGACTGCAAAGTTACAAATCGTAAGAGTTCGAAAGCCCGATTGCTGGTAGAAAGTAAAATTAAAATCCGAGCTGATGGTCGGCGATTTCGTAAGGGGTAACAAATTACTGGGGTAATGAAAAGAGAAAGAGGATCAACTCAGTCCTGAGAGGTTTCTTATCTTTGCGAGAATTACCAACGCGACGTGACCCGAATCACCGACTCGCGGAGATCGGGCGATGGATAAGCATTTCGCGGCAGACGGTACTATCCTTGACAGCCCTCTGGCGCCCGCTTAACGCTAACGTTCGACATGCTGCTTTAGTAATGTCCGGAAACGAGACGAACAAAGACGGTAACCAACGCAGTTACGCGTTAATTACCGTCAGAGGTGATTCTTCCTTCGGCGCGGCTCCGTTGCCGTGGGGGCCATTTCCATTTGTCGGCGCAGCGGGAGCCTGCGCGCGCTTTTCCTTCACGTACTTCTTGCGCGCCGAGCGCAGCGTCAAAAACGCCTTGGCCTCTTTGTAAAGACGCCTGCGTTCTTCGCCATTGAAAGCCGCCTTCCGCAGGATGCGATAAACCGCCTTCGGCCGGAAGTAGTAGTCGTCATAGAACCGGTGCACCGACTCCAGGATCTCTTCCGGATCGATGTTCGGATATTTGATGTGCGCGACCTGGTGTCCCGCCTGATCGACCATCGCGGTTCCAGGAACGATGAAGCCGTTCTTCGTCGCATACTCGTACAGCTCAGTTCCGGGATAGGCGTGCGCCACCGAAACCTGGATCGTCTCGACGTCCAGTTCCTTAGCGAAGTTGATCGTGCTTTGAATGGTCTCGCGCGTCTCACCGGGCAATCCGAGAATGAAGTCGCCGTGGACCACCAGCCCCAGCTTCTTGCAGTCTTTCGTGAACTGCCGCGCCCGCTCGACGGTCGCACCCTTCTTGATGTTCTTCAGGATCTGCTGATCGCCCGACTCGTAGCCGACAATCAGCAATCGGCATCCCGCGTCGCGCATGGCCTTCAGCGTGTCGTAATCGGTGGTCACGCGCGAAGTGCAGGACCACGTCAGCTTCAACGGCTTCAGCTTCTCGCAGAGTTCGACGGTGCGCGCCTTCTGGATGTTAAACGTGTCGTCGTCAAAGAAGTATTCCTTCACCCACGGCCAGTATTCCTTTGCCTTGGCCATCTCGCGCGCAACGGAGTCGCTCGACCTTTTGCGCCACGGATGTCCGCTCAAGGTCTGCGGCCACAAGCAGAACGTACACTGCGCCGGGCAGCCGCGCGTGGTGTACAGCGAGACAAACGGATGCAGCAGGAACGGCACGTTATAACGCTTTACGTCGAGATCGCGGTGATAGATGTCCGTGACGTCCGGCAGGGCATCGAGGTCAGTAATTTCCGGACCTATCGGGTTGTGTACGATGCTGCCGTTCTTGCGATAGCTGACGCCCGGAATCTGTTCCAGAGCCTTGCCTTTCGCGAAGTCCGTCACCGCGTAGTCGAATTCCTTGCGGACGACGAAATCAATCTGCGCACACTGTTTCAGCGTCTCTTCGGGAAGAACCGTCACGTGCGGTCCCACGAAGGCAATCTTCAGCTTGGGGTTCAGATCCTTCGCCCGCTTCGCCAGTTCGATATCGCCCGGCAAGCCGGGTGTCGAAGTAAACAGGACCAGAAACTCGTAGTCCTTCAGCATCTCGACCGTCTGGTCGAAGCTGACATGGTGCGGAGGCGCGTCGAGCAGCTTCGAGCCCTCCAGCATGCCGGCGGGGTACGCGAGCCACACCGGATACCAGTACGACTCAATCTCACGGGTGGCCGGCCAACGCGAACTGGCGCCACCATCAAAATTCTCAAACGACGGGGGATTCAGGAACAGTGTCTTTAAAGGCATGTTGTTGAATCTTCTATCCTAACATCTACTTACCAGTCCCGCCCAGAACGGGACCAGAAACCGAACACTCCGCGATTGGATGTAATCCAGAGCCTATCAGTCGTAAGAAGTTTTTCGGAAGTACCTCGGAGTGAACGGCGCTTCCAAGCATCGGAGGGCGTAGACCAGCCCTTGGTGCCCCATATCTGCCTTCCTTTGGCAGATGTGGGATCTTCTACTTACCCTTCAGCGCCCAGCTCTCCAACTCTCCCGTGGCCCTAAGTAGTTGAAGGCGCGCTCTTTCCGCCTGGAACCTGGCATCGATGAATTGAGAGAACTTTTCGCCCACCTGCAACTTGGCATTGCCCACATCGCGGGGACTGATCGCAGGAGGCGCCTGAGACTGATCGGCCGGGGCCGATGTTCCTTGTTGTGCCCGGATCTCCGTTGCCTGCGCCTCCGCTTGCGCGATTTGATACTCCAGTTTCGCCACCTGCTCGGCTGCCGAGAGTTGCCGGACCGTCCTTTGTAGTTGCAGCGTCTGCGCCGAGACCTGGTTCTTCACCTGTTCCGCCTGCTTTTGGGCCTTCAGGGCGTCAGCCGCCGCTTCGTCCGCCTTCGCATGCTGAACGAAGTTCAGGATCGGCAACCGGATCAACAATCCAAAACTCGCGTTGTTCCTCTGAAACGTCTTGAAGAAGTCTCCGTAGTTGTTCAGTGCGTTCGAGAACAACCCGTACTGCGCCGCCAGGTCGAACGACGGATAGTACGTCGCCTTCCACTCCGCCTTGGCGCGGAATGATTCCGCCAGCGCATGCTGGTCGGCCGATTTCACCGTAGTGCTGTTCGACAACGCCTGGCTGGCCAGATCGGACTTCTGATCCACGTCGGGGAACTTGGGGATCGACCCGGTGTCGGTAACGATCGACGCCACCGGTAAGCCGGTCAACTGCGACAACTTGGTGCGGAGCACATCCGCGGCTCCTTCGATCTGCGCCAACTGCATCTGCACCCGCGCGGCCAGAAGTTGCGTGCGCGTTAAATCCACTTGGCTGTCCACACCCTGTTGTACGCGCTCGTCCACTAGGGTCACCAGCTTGGTGGCGTCGGCTTGCTCTGAATCGAACTGCTTCAACTCGCCATTGAGCAGGTCGAGTTGGATATAGTCGATCGCTGCCTCGAGCATGGCATCTTTCCGCTGGTCTTCGGTGTTGGTTTGCGCCGCACTCCACTCCAGCTTGGCCGACCTCTTGTAGTCCTCGCCCGCGAAGCTATATACCGACGAGTAGTAATTGACATTCAGAATCGACGGCGCGGAACCCTCCAATGTGAGCGGAAAGCCATACGAATATCCGACTCCGGAGCTGAAGTTGACGTTCGGCTTGCGCTGGTTGAGGACCTCCTGGTATCCACTGCGAGCCTTCATCTGGTCGGCGACCGCCATCCCCACCGCCGGACTGTGCTCTAACGCCAACTCAACCGCGTGCTGAAACGTCAGCGGTTCTGATTGCGACCAGCAAACACTTGCCGAGAAGACAATTGCGAGTAGAACAAGAAAGTTACGCCGCAAGAAGCTCATCACGTCACCTAATCCGAATAAAGTCTCCCTGATTCGGAAGAAAAGCGAGTATAGCAATGCACGAGAATCTCCGTCGGCGAGCAGGATAGAATCACAACGCTGATTGAGTGCTCTGCCTAATGAAAGCCCCCCAATTCCCAGGACGAGTTAAGACCGAGCGCTTAGTTCTACGCGCGTATTCGAAAGCAGATGCGGCTGGCATGCTCGCACTCGTGCAACAGAATCGCGATCGCCTGGTGCGCGAATTCAAGGAACAAGCTGGGCTTGAAACTGTTTCCCAGGCCGAGTCGTTCATTGCCGCGAAGCTTGAGTTGTGGGATGCGAGAAAAGCATTCTGTTACAGCATCTGGAACAAGGAACAGCAGCAAATCGGCCAGATTCAGCTCAAGAACATCGATTGGACCATTCCCTCCGGCGAGTTGGGATACTTCATCGGAGACCGCTGGCAGCGTCAGGGTTTCGCCGCCGAAGCGATCAACGCTCTGGCGCGGCTGGCATTCGATGAATTCGCTTTCGAACGGATCTTTGTGCGCATCCTGCTCTCGAACGAAGCCAGCTGCCGGCTCGCCCAGAAGCTCGGATTCCAGGACGAAGGCATTCACCGCCGAGCATTTCGCTGCGGACTGGGGGAATTGCACGATGTGCGCTATTTGTCGCTGTTGCGACGTGATCGGATCGAAGATTTTGATAGGTGATCGGAATCGAGGAGTTTTGAAGGGGTGCGGCTTCAGCCGCGCCGCTCGGGGCCGCTATTCTTGCGGCTTTGGCCGCTGAGGGAATCAAAGCAAACAGCCGACGTCGTGCTTGTGAACCTGCCTAGTTTCCAATCAACTAGTACGAACACCCGAAACCAGGGTCGCTGACGGTCCATTTGGCATCACCTCCTTTCATTGGGATGGCCCGGCCGACTACCGAGCCATTTGCCATCTCCGGCAAATCCTTTCCCGGCTGGCTGCACAATGAAAGAAGGCAAAAGCGCCGTCAGGAGCGACATCCAATAGCCCGGCACGCAAGTGCCGGGTACCAAAGTAGAAAATATTTACGAGTCCCGCCAGGGACGGCATGAGCCTCGTAACAACACCTTGATTACCGGGTTATTTCCCATTTCTCGTAAACGCTGTTCCGGTGGCTCCGGGACAAAAGAAGGCAAACGGTCATCCTGAGGATGCCCTGAGCGCAGCCGTAGGGCGACGAAGGATCTGTGCTTCAGTTTGACAAGTGCTACGCGGGTGCGGATGTTTTCAGGCGTATGTGCGATGTTCTCTTCGGCAAAGCCTGCAACAAGAGGGCAATCGGGGAAAGGAGCACCCAAACAATTGCAACCGGGACCCAGTACATCCACGCGATGATCGGATTACGTATCCTTCTCGTTCCCAAGGTTTTGGGATAGGTCTTTTTAGAAAAATTGGCCAAGCTTCTTCTCACAACCGAGAGTGCGCGAAAAGAAGGAAACGGATACAGCGATTGCTCAGGATTCTTATTTTCTTGTCTTAAGTTAAACAACCAAATTCCTATTGATAGAAAGCCCAGCGGAATCGTTATCACCATAAAGCTATTCCGACCGATTCGAGAGTAAACGAATACGGCTAGGATTAGGCAAGCTGCCGCGAATGTCTGGCTGACGTGCCACTGAAATCCACTTCGAACTCGCTCAATTTCTGAGTCTGATGAGAGCAGTAACAGAATCCGGTTGAAGTAGTTCCATGTTTCTTTGGACGCTACGACCTTATGGTCCTTTATGTCGTCGTAACATCCCCAAAGGTCGTGGGCAATCGATTCTACGGTGGGATCGGAAGGAAAACGCCGGAACTCATTCAATTGTTCATCGAACTGGAAGGCAGAAATCTCCTCATTCATATAGGAGAGCAGAATGCTTGCGAGTCGATCTCTTGCGATTCTGTCCACAATGCCGAAAATGCCGTGTGTGACCCGAAGAACCGATAACTGATAACTGATAACTGTTTCTAGAACGGTATATCGTCGTCCGTGATCTGCGTCGCGCCTTCGTAGTCCGGCGTCGGTTGTGCGGGAGGTCCGCCTGCCGCCGCGCCTCGAGAGCGTTGTCCGCCGCCTTCCTCGCCGGCAGCTCCGCCCTGTCCCTGTCCTCCGCCGAGCAGCACAAGGTCCTGGGCCACGATTTCGGTCGCGTACTTCTTCTCGTGCGTGTTCTTGTCTTCCCAGGATCGCGTTTGTAGGCGGCCCTCGATATACACTGAGCGTCCCTTCTTCAGATATTCGCCCGCAATCTCCGCCAGCCGCTGCCACGCCACGATGCGGTGCCATTCGGTACGGTCCTGCCAGTTGCCGTCTTTGTCTTTGTAGCGTTCGTTGGTAGCCAGCGCCAGCGTCGCGACTGCCGTGCCTTGCGGGGTGTAACGGATCTCGGGGTCTTTTCCCAGGTTGCCGATCAGGATGACTTTATTAACGCTCTTTGCCATGAATACTGCCTCCGAATGACGATGATGCGGACCACGCGGCCCGCGACCGAAAGGGAACTATAGCAGAACGAATGCACCCCTACGGGAGCCTTTTCGCCATAAAAACTTGGCAGCCGACGTGCTAAGAGGCCCATTATGAAACTCCGCGTCCACAGCTTATTTTCGCCAGCGTGGCTACATCACATCGGCGCACCTGCCAACCTTCCTACGATGAACAGGTGATGACCCGCCCCCACATTGCCCTCGACTTCCGCTGGCTCGACCAACTCAGCATCTGTAACGGACAATACCGTTACGCTACTGACCTCATCCGCGGCCTCGCCGCGCAGCACTTACCGGCGCAATTCGTGGTCCTCGGATCGCAACCCGTGCCGGTCGCGGAAATCGCTTCAGTCTTCCGCGATCATAAACGCTGGCGGTACCACTGCATTCCTCGCCTCACCGGGCGAGGCGCCGCCTACCGCGAGCAGTTGCGCTACCAGTTCCTGCTGCGCCGGCTGAAGATCGACGTGCTCCACGCTTTGCATTCTTTCGTGCCGCTGTTTTCGCCTGTCACCGTTGTTGCCACGGTCTATGACCTGATGGCCGAGCTGTTTCCCGAATACAACGGCATCGCCCACTCACGCGAGTATCGCCTGCACCGGCGGGCTTTTCAGCGTAACGTCGCTCGCGCCGTCGCCATTTCACAGACCACTGCTGACGATCTCCGTCGCCTATGGAACTTCCCAGCCGAGCGCACGGATGTGGTCTATCTCGGTCCCGACTTGCCCACGGTTGCGGTCGGCGAGCGCCGGGCCGATCCGCCCATCATCCTCGCGCCCTACAACCTCGAGCCGCGCAAGAATCTCTGCAAGTTGCTTGATGCCGTGGCCAAGCTCCGCTACATGGGACGGCGATTCCAACTCGTGCTCTTCGGCCGCGCCGCGCTCAACGAGGAACGCGAGTGCGAATTCCACGCGCGCCTCGACGAACTCGAACTTCGCTCTTCAACCACGCTCACCGGAAGCATCTCCGACGAGAAACTCGCCGAACTCTACCGCAGCGCGTCGGTGTTCGTGTTTCCGTCGCTCTACGAAGGTTTCGGACTTCCAGTCCTTGAAGCCATGAGCGCAGGAGCGTGCGTCATTGCGCACAACGAATCAGCCATGCCGGAAATCCTGGGGGACGCCGGATTGCTGATCGACATGCGTTCCGTGCAGGCGATCTGCGCTGGTCTCGTGCATGCCCTGCGATCTCCTGGACTCGGAACCCGCGCCGCCCAACGCGCCTGCATGTTCAGCCGTGAACGCATGGCCAGCGAAACGTATGCTGTTTACGAGAAAGCTCTAGCGGAAGCGACTGAGGTTCGTCGATTGCCCGCCGGTTGGGCGGACCACGCGCTTCCCGACAGAATTGCCCAGGATCTCGGCGCCGATTAGCTACGCCTTCATCAGTCTTCGCCGGACCATGTCCAGCGCCTGCTGCGACGCGAACAGCCGAATCCGCTCACGGTCGCCCGGGAAGCGCCGCTCCACCACTTCGGTGCCTTGCGCATCCGAGAGCGCGTGAAACACCAGCCCGACGGGCTTGGCTTCCGTTCCGCCCTGGGGCCCTGCGATTCCAGTCACGCTCACGCCGATGGTCGCTCCAGTCTCATCGCGGATTCCTTCCGCCAACGCCTTTGCCACTTCCGCGCTCACGGCCCCGTGCTCGGCGATCATCAGCGGAGGCACATTCGCAAACAGCGTCTTGAAGTCGTTCGAATAGACAATCGCTCCGCCCAGGAAGTATCGCGAGCTGCCACTCACCGACGTGATGCGTTTGCCGAGCAGTCCGCCGGTGCACGATTCCGCGACCGCCAGCGTCGCGTTGCGCAGTTGCAGATGATAGCCGACGATCTCTTCCAGCGACTCGCCACGCGAGTAGACGAAGTCGCCGAGTTCGTCCTCGATCTTCTCCGCGAGGTCTTCGACGCGAGCCTCGGCGGCGTCCTGATCGGATCCGCGCGACCGCAGGTACAGGTTGATCTCGCCGGCTCCGGCGAGGATAGTCGTCTCCACACCTTCGGCGGCCTTGTAGATCGGAGCGATCCGCGAGTCGCAGTCCGATTCCCCAATCATGGCGATGCGCAGGTGTCGCGTTGCCAGGAACGCCTTCGGTGCTTTCGCTGTCAGCCGCGGCAGGCACTGCTCGTCGAACATCGGCTTGATCTCGTGCGGAGGCCCCGGCAGCAACATGATGTAGCGGGTCGCACCTTCCACCTGCGCCTCGATCCATTGTCCTGGCGCTGTACCGCGGGCGTTACGCAGGACGTCGGCGCCTTCGATCACTTCTGCCTGGCGCTCGTTGTTCTCTGGCATGTGCCGGCGATACTGCGCGAATCGCGTGTACAACTCGGTGATCAGCACCGGATCGCGATGCACTTCGCGTCCCATCGCAGCCGCTAAGCACTCGCGGGTAAGGTCGTCTTCGGTCGGTCCGAGACCACCCATGAAGATGACAATATCGGCGCGGCCGATCGCCGTCCGCGCGACGTCAGTCAGATGTTTGCGGTTGTCGCCGACCACCGACTTGAACGCCACTTCCACACCGATCTGGTTCAGCTTGTCGGTGAGATAAAGGGAATTGGTGTCCTGGTGAAACGGGTCGAGAAGTTCCGACCCAATGGCGACGATTTCGGCGATCACATTACCAGCATAGCACTCGCACTAGGGCGAAGAACTCAGTTCATCGGCCGGTAAATCGTCCAGTTGCGCTCGCGAGCGATGGCGTCCAAATCCGGATTCGGATTGATTACATATGGAACCTTTGCCAGCTCCAGCATCGCGAGATCCCAGCGCGAATTCCCAAACACCGCATCAGGCACGCGGCCGATCACTTCGTGGATGGCGACCGCTTTGCCTTCGCCGGACGGCATGCGCAGCAGGCGATTGGTTGCGTGTCCATCGGCGGTCGCCACGCAGGCGGCAATCACGTGATCGGGCGCGATGCCAAACTCGCGCACACCTTCGCGGACGACCCAATCGTTGGTCGACGAAATCGCCCACAGCTCGCAGCCGCTTTCGATCAGGTTGTGCGTGAGCACTTTCATCTCCGGAAAGATGCCGCTTTTGATCACCTCAGGGAAGAACTGCTTTACCGCTTGCTCGATCGTCGCGCACGAGATGCCTTCGTGCATGGTGACCATTTCGACGCACATGTCGTCTTCCGACACTTCACCTTTGCGGTACAACTCGTAGCGGGCCGTCAGCTTGTCGGCGATGGCGCGCGAGACCAGGCCGCGCTTCATCTCCCAGCGGAAGAACTTCTCGCCCGAATCGGCTTCCCACAATGTGCCGTCGCAGTCGAACACGGCGAGCTTTGGCCGCTTCTCCAGGACCGCGGCGATGAATTGTTGGGCTTTTGGCGAGAGGGAATCCGAACTCATCGAACTAATGTTTTCTCCGGAAAGGTCTCTGTGAAGCGGGCGTAATCTTCGGGCGTGTCAATATTCACCGTCACCAAAGGATCCTTCACCGGCAGATAAAAGATGCGGTCCGCGTGCGCGTGCTGAATGTCGCGCGCGTTCGCCTTGGGCTTGGCGTCGAGGTACGCGCCGATCAACTCGCGCCCGGCAATATACGGATGCCCATGCTTGCCTTCGTACTCCGGCACCGCCGCCCACAGGTTCCGGTCCACGCGTGCGAGAAATTCGTTCTTCAAATTCTGCACCGTCTCCGGCTTGGCCGGCGGACGATCCACCAGCGTGATGATCGCCGCATCGCGCCCGCGGTTCAGCACCTCCTGCACGCCGATGCGCAGGGAACTGAATTGCCCGCGCTCCGGATGCGGATTCGTAACCAGGAATCCTGCGTTAGCGTCCACCACCGGACGCAATTGCGCGGCGTTGTTGCCAGCCACCACGATCACCATGTCGGTGAACATGTTCAGCACCCGGATGGCGCCGCTCAGGAACGTTCCACCGCGCCACGGCAGCAACGCCTTCGGCTGACCTAGGCGCGACGAGTCGCCGGCCGCCAGTATCACGCCACAAAATGCAGGAGCTCGGCCCATGGGGAAAGCTTAGCAGCCGACGTGGACGCTGGAAAGTGCACAAAACGACATGACTACGTTTTCGAGGTGCCGTAGATTGCGGTATCACCCGATGGCAACCGTTGTGCAACTAATCTATGGTGTAATGCTCTGAGTCCAGGGCCGGAATGCCCCCACCACTTCCCATTTTGGAACTCGAAACTCGTAACTCAAAACTCGAGTCCGGATTTGTCAAGCCTGTAAAACTTACAATTTCTCCCTAACCCACTCGTTATAAAGGAAATAGAGTTCCTTGCGATTTGGCACTGAATTCGCAAAATTTCGTCATAATGGAAGTAGAAGATGATTTCCGGCGATCGAATATGTAACGCGGACGCCCTCGTCCGCGCTTTTGCTTGAAGTGCGGTGCTTGTGTACGGCGGACACTCTTGTCCGCCGCTTTTGCTTTTGGGTCTTGTTGAATTTTGACTACCGATGGGACGGACCTCGTGTCCGTCCTTTTGCTTTTGTCATCGCGAGCGCGCGAGGGACCTGTTCTTGAAGAGGAAGACTGATGCGCTGACGAACTAACGAGGGTTTCTGGTTACTGGGTACTGGCTACTGGCTAACTGATTGATCTCCAGGTACTTGTGAGTAACTCCGTTTGTTTGCAACAAGAGCTTCGTCATCTTCGCCGTAACTTGTTGATTTGACTGAACCACCCCCAGGGAGGGGTAACGAAAACGAATTTGTAGCGCGGACGCCCTCGTCCGCGCTTTTGCTTGCAGTTCGATATTTGTGTGGGGCGGACACTCTTGTCCGCCGCAGTTGCTTTTGGATTTTGTC
>Ga0335069_10005209_pt1 | contig 19152 bp, 23 predicted proteins | sample Lox_Sample_11_FD_206714 | JGI IMG/M metagenome (GOLD analysis project Ga0335069, IMG submission 206714) | Soil microbial communities from Loxahatchee National Wildlife Refuge, Florida, United States - Lox_Sample_1.1 | ecosystem: Environmental > Terrestrial > Soil > Wetlands | place: USA... | reverse complement strand
GCCACCCGCTGGAGCGGTCGTGAATGTCGCTTGCTCTGTATCTGCTCCAGCAACCATGATGCCGCCTGATACGGCGAGACTCGTCACATAGGCCACTGTCGCAGGCGATCCGATCGCAATGCCGGCCGATCCTGATTCCGTCCAGATGTTGCCGGTTGAGCCTAATCCGCCGATCACGATGCCGCCCGCTGGAACTGGAGCAAAGGTCGCCGTGTCGGATTCTTGGCCACCGATGACAACGCCGCCTTGAGTCGCCAAAGCGAATGTCACCAGATCAGTGTCATGACCTCCGAGCACAATACCGCCCGAATTTGCGGGAGCATAGACAACCGTGATCGTGTCCAGACCCCCGAGCACAATCCCCCCACCGTGATCGGGTACGAAGGTAACAAGGTCCGCGTCGTGTCCGCCCACAATCAAACCGCCGCTCGGGCCAGGCGTGAAGCTGGCGGGAGCCGCCGCAACGGTTCCGAGCACCACGCCGCCCGCAGGTGTTGGAACAAACGTCGCCAGATTATTCGCAACCGTGCCGAGCACGATGCCAGCCGCCCCTGAATTGGTCAGACTCAATCCATAGCTGGCCGATGATCCCATCACGATGCCACCCGACGGAGCCGGCGCGAATGTCGCGGGATTAGCGGCCACGGTTCCCAGATTGATGCCAGCGGCTGGCGTAGGTCCGAAGATTGCCGGCCAATCGGCAAAACCACCGACTGAGATGCCGGCTGAACCCGATTCGTTGTAAGTGTTGCCGCCGGCCGTGTAATATGGCCACCACAACATCGACTGTGGCGTGAAAATCTGCCAGGGATTGACATGGAGATTGGCCACGTCTTGAGCCGTGAGTGCTCGCCCAACCCACAAGATAACCAAATCAATGCGCCCCGTCGTATATTGAGGCGAACTCGTGCATTCTCCTATTTGAAAATTGCCAGCCGTAGTGGAAAGCGCCCCACTAGGAGGACCGCCGGAATCGCCTGGGTTCGTATCGAGAGCGAGATAGCGACCATTGGTATATGCCGCAATTTGCGCCCATGTGGTCAACGACCCATCGAATACAAGGCAGGCAGTAAAGTTGCCCGTTGGTGCCGCTGCGTAGGGATAACATGGAACGTTCGTATTTTCCGCCTGGAAATACATATTGTTGTCTGAATACGCTAAGATATTGAATCGATTTCCGTTTGTATCATTGTCCCCGGCCTTCCCGGCAACCCATTTTGCCCCGGACGCACGGTTACCGACCGCGAAAAGCGTCGCTTTCTTCGCGCCAAGCAAACCCATATTTCCGGATGGCCCGCAATCGAATCCTTGTGAACTGCCTCCTGCGAAACTCAGTGCTTTACCATACCTGCCACTATTGACCCATGTGGGACGGCTGGCGGTTGCCGTTCCGTTGTTATTGCCGTTGCTGGTTCCCAGGTTGTAAAGCGTTCCTCCTGCCCCTTCATTGAGCGCCCAACATCCCGCGATGCCCGAACTGAGTGGGTGAGCCCAGTTGAGTTGAATCCCGAGCGGCGGCTTCGTAATCCAGGCGCGTTGCGGACGCATTTACCCAATCGTGTAAGTGATCGGCGTGTAACTGACGGAATGTCCTGTCCCGGAAAGCGCCGCACCAGAACCGTTGAGCAGCAGCAGCGTGTGATTCTTGGGAGTGAATGTAGACGGCATGTCGAAGACGACCTGCACCGTTTGACTATTGGCGTTCGCTGGCGTCACGAGAATCGGAGTTGCTCCCTTGATCGCCGTCGAAGCGATGGAAGTTGATGAGGTCGCTAGGCCATCGCTCCAGGTCGTCCCGCCGTCTGCCGATTCGATCAGATAGACTGTGAGCACTCCGGTAGACGTAACGCCCGTGCTGGCTAACTTGACCACGATATCAACCTTGAAGCCGACGGGATTCGCTGGCGACGTCGCCGTGCTGTCCACCCCGCCGATCGTGCAAGCTGCGTTCGACGCTACCGAGTTAATGCACGTCGTGTTAGGGTATGCCGTCCGCGTTCCATAGCCGAGTGTGACGCTATACGACATTGGCAGGCTCCCTGTCGCCGATCAACTCTTTTGCTTGAAGGTCGCTGAGTTCCCACGTCGCCGTGCCTTTGCTCATGAACTCGCGCCACTGCTCGACCGGATAACCGATCTGTTCCTTGATGTCGAGATGCCAGCCGAATGCATAAGGGCTCATGTCCACCCACACCTCGATGCCGGCCTCATTCGCCTTCGTATAAAAATAAGAGTCTTCATTTACGACGGGATCGCCCGGTTCATCGCCTAGCGTGCGAAACCACTGCGGATTGCCCCGAGCGTCAATGCCCAGATCAAGCCGCTCCTGCATGTCGCGAAAGACCTGAGTCTCAATGAGCGTGAGACCGCCCGCCGCGCCATAGACTTTCTTGAGCCCGCTACCCGGTACATAGGGAATCGTGCCGCATCCCGGACGATCGAAGATCAGGGCTTGGCTCACGGGATTCTTGAGATAGTACACGCCAGCGGTGATCGGCTTGCCCGATTTGAGCAGTTGCAAGAGGCAGCAAGGATGAGCCACCACGTCATCATCCCAAAAGAAGATATGCGAGGCGTCGGGATACTGGCTGAGCGTATCCGCGACGATCGAATTGCGAGCGATGCCGATTTCTAGACCCCACTTGATGATGCGAGGCGTGATCGCGTTCATCGGACCTTGGAGTCCGCCATAGGAAATCGTCCAGTAAAAAGAATTGATGCCGAATGTCGGCAAGCCGATGACTACACATTTTCGCGGCATTAGTGGGGCGCGTCCTCCGCTGTGATCAGACTGAGATCGTTCCACGCAACCTGGATCACGCTGAGAATCGCCGGGTCATTCGCATCGGCCTGATCGTTGAGCACTGCGGAGAAGCCTGGATACGTCGCCAGGCCATAGGCGATCCGAGGCGACATGCTCACGCCGCCGTCTTGCATCACGGCCACGGCGAAGGCCCGCCGCTTGGCGTCGATCTGCTGGGCCGGATTGATTGCCTCGTTGAGCACGGCATGTGCATAGTTCACGGCAGCCATCTGGACTTGGCCGAGAAACGTTGTGTCCTTGGCCAGAGCGAGCATCGCGTTAAGCGTCATTTTGCCTCCACGGGATTGGGGACCGCCGCGAGAGTTTGAAGTGTCACAGTAACGAGCGTCATGGCGTTATCGGCGCTGAATCCGGCATGGGTGAGCGCCGTCCTGAAAGCATAGAGCCGTGGTGCCAAGTCCGACGCAGCATAGTCCAAGAAACTGGCAACGTCTTTAAGTCGCGCTTGGTCGATCATGATTTGGCCTCTAGCAGATGAGCGACCCGGTGTTTCGGGCAATCGATCAGATCAGTGATTCGTTCCCAGGGAACCGAGTCTGGATCGACTACGCAATTGACGGCTTCGTTATTGACGACGACAACGAGGTTTTCGCCTAGCTTGGGCTCAACCACGTTGATTCTTGCTGGCGTCGGCTTGCCCGTCTGAGAATCGATGCCCGCTCCAGTCAGGACGCCGACGATCTTGCCATCGGCGCTGCGATGAGCGCCAGCATATTGATCGGCTGGAGCCGCAAACTTGATCCATAAGCCTTTATTCATCTTACGCGACTCCTATTCTGGGAGTGAGGTTGAGCGTGTCGCCGTTGGCCAGCGTGCGAGCCGTGCCGAATGCTTCCGCGAGAATGACCTTGGTCGTCGTCGCATCGACGATCCAATAGCCGTAGATCGTGTTACCGGATGCTCCGCAGGTCCACGAGAGTTGCTGATAAGTCGATTCCGCGACCGATGCTTCGGCAGACCATGAGCCCGTCGGCGAACCACTGGCCGGCGTGTTCCATGTCACGCCGTTGTTCACGGTGCGAGTGAGCGTCTTGGTCGTATAGTTGGTGAAGTCCGCCGCCGTGTACGTCGAATTCGTGTCGGTCTCGGCTGGTGTTACGTTGGTCTTGAACAACTGGAGCGTCCAGTTGTGTGTTCCCCCATTGAGTAGGTCATTGATGAGTTGCAGTTCGCCCTCATTGGGACACACGGCGGACATATCTCAATCCTTTCACCCGACCATTTCATCGGGATTGCGAGACACTTGATCCAGCAACAACGCTTGTTGCATCGCCCTCATGTTCGGTGATCCCGGCGTGGCGGACGGGTCGAATCGTTCGTCAGGATAGGTCGGCTCTTTGGTCGGACCTTGACCCAGAACGATCGCATCAATCTCCTTGTTCATTTCCTCGTATTCATCGTCAGCTAGTCCCCGCAGGGCTTCCTTGACCAGACGGCCGATGAGCGCTTTTTCCACAAGCGGCGAGTTGCCGGCACGCGAGATCAACAATTGATATTTGTTGATGATGTCGGCGAGTTCATCGGCAGACATCAGATCGAACGAGGTCGGATAATGGATCTTGATTGCTTCGACGTCCATGGGCTTGGGTTTCCCTTGAGCGCTTGCCGCCAGGAACAGCCTGGCGATCTGTTCCTCGTTCTTCTGGAGCATCGCGCTGATCTTGGAGAGCAGGTCGTTGCCCGTGCTTTGGTCGAGTTGCTTGCTGATACCTGACTGGCTCACCGTACCTGAACCCATCGTTTTCACGCCAGCCGGTTTCGTCAGACAGGCTGAGCGGTCTACCGCATCCCGCAAGTCTTGCTTGTTCGTGCGGATCGAATCGGCCCCCCCTTTCGGTGGATCGACCCAATCGAAACCTTCATAGGACGCACTGGCCCCACTCATGTTCTTCTTCTTGGGCAAGAGCCAGTTAGGGCCGATCGCAATCGCACCATCGGCTACAACGTAATCTTCCGGCCCCTGCAAGAGAGGATGAGCCTGCGTCGTGTCGGACAGGATCAACTCACTGTCGCGGTTGTAAAACTCCCGCTGCATTTCGGCGATGGCTTCATATCGAGGCAAGCCGATGTTCGTCATACGCGGGCGGCGGCGATCGAACAAGCGGACCATAGGCACCATGCCGAAATCATGCTCAACCGGCTCGCCTTGCATCTCGCCCATCTTGTCATAGATCGCCCACACCTTGGTGTCCCAATAACGCCAGACGACATTCTGATCGCCTTGGACTTCGCGAATCACCACGCGGGAATAGCGGCCTTGCGTGTCGAGATTCCACCAGACCACATTCTCGGGTAGAACGTAGGAACCGATGAGCTTGTCGAGACCCAGGCGGATCTGATCGGCTCGGGTTCTGATCTCTGCCCCGAACGGTTTCGCGGGATAGTCGATGAAGATGTCTAGGCAGCCGAGCACCAGCAGGAGAGGCGCGATCGTATTGGCCATCCACTGATCGACGGTGCTTGAGCGCCCGTCCACATCTTGCCACCATTCGGTCAGATTCTTTGGACCATCGCGGGCCACTTCGCGGGAGTAAATCTTGGCGAGATGAGCCTCGACCGCTTCGGCGACGAATGTGGGGACAGGAGTTCGTGCCCGCCTCAGTTCGTAATCGTCATCCGTGGCTTGGTTGGCCTGATCCGTGCCGACTGGCCTGCCAGTCTGAGGCGAGTAGGTTTGCTCGAAAACACTGGGATATTCTCGCTTGTGCCGGATCAGATTCCGGATCGGCATGCCCTTGATGTCGAATCCATAAACCGCCATGCGATAGGCTTCGCCGCCTTCCCAGGAATCGAGCAGCCACCGCCAGCGGAGATGATGCAAATACCACTCTGGATGCGGATTCGATATTTTCTCTCGCCTGCCGTTCTCGTCTTCAGGCAGGACCATCTGCGGCATGCTGCCTAGCAGTTGCTGGGGCTGTACGAGAATCGCACTATTGGGAGCAAGCGGCATTTATTTCAACGCATCCTCATCAGACGCTTCTTCTGGATGATCGCTACGAGTTCGCCTCGGTTGCTCTGCGGCGCGACAGTCATGTTCGCCGTCTTGCTGGTCGTCGAATCGGTCCACGTCACAGTGCCTCGCGTGGTTCCTGTCGTGACTGATCGCGTTGCCGTCGTGTCATTGACAACAGTCAGTGTGCCGATTGACCATGAGCCATCCGCCGTGGGAGCACCTGACGCCGAAATCGTCGGCGGTGTCGAATTCCACGTTGTGTTGAAGCCGAGAAACGTGACGGTCTTGGTGGACGATGGGTTGAGGCGTGCCGGATTGACCGAGAGGCCATAGATGATCGTGGCGTTATAGGTGATCGGACTGCCCGCGATCGCGAGGACTGGCGAGGTCGATGCCAGAGCGATCGTGCGATTTCCCGCCGTGCCTGCGGTGATCGTGAATGTTCCACTTGACTGACCAGCCGCGATCACGACTGGCGTTGAGGTGATCTCTCCATTTGATACCGAATCCGTGATCGTGCAAGAAACGCCGCCCACTTCGGCGGGAGCATCCAGCGTGATCGTGAACAGGTCGGACGCCTGCCCAACATATCCAGAGGTTGGCCCGCTAAGTGTCGCGGTCGTCGGTGCCACGGTGCCTCCCGAGAACCCGCCCGTGAGCAGGCAAGGCCCCTCGAATCCGCCAACCAGAATCTGACTGATCTGTGGCCACGCCATTAGCTTCTCGAAGTGGGAGCTGAAGAGGAATCCAGAGTGAACGTCCGCAGGATCGTGCCGGTCGAAGGCGTCTTGACGTACTGAGTCGTGCCGGTGATCTGGCCCTTGCCGGCGGCTTCCGCGATGGCACAGTGGAAGGCATCGTTGACGGTCAAGGATGTGTCTGCTACGGCGTCCACCGCCCGCGCAGCGGAAAGAGTCTGAGCCAGAAGCGCCGTGGCACTGGCCGACGCAATCGCGGACGTGGTTGCAACCCAGGACGGTTGCACGGCCAGGCCGCCGCTCGATACGCTGAGTTGGTCTGTGCCAGTCCCCGAGGTGATCAAGCTGGCGTTGCTGGTAACCGGCGTGTCGGGAAGCGCCGTCAAGCCGCCCGTCGTCGCCTTGACCACATCGAATGGGGGCACGTCAATCTGATCGACCGTCGCAACCGTGCCGATCACGACTAGAGGGCCCAGCGTGCCGGTGTCCGTTGTACTCAGGTCCACATAGTACCAGCCGCTGCCGATCTCCGTGGCGTTGGTCGCTCCCGCGCTGGGATTGCCGAACGCCGCACCGTTCTTGGAGATTTGTACGGCGATCGTCTTGCCGGTCGCTGGCGAGATATGGTCCGCCGAGAGATAGGCTCTCATGACCACCCGTAATGCCGTCGATTGTGGTACTCGTTCAGTCATGTTAGAACCCCGAGAAGATTCGAGAACCGACCATTCCAGAGGCGGTTGCGGTGATGTCCGACAAGAGCAGGTCACAAGCCAGGCGCGAGTTGGCATCGGGTGTGACGGAGCCGCCGCCGTGCCGCGAGCAAAACGCGAGTTCATCAACGCCTGCTAATGCCATCGCGTCTTGAGCCGAATTGCTAGTGAACTTGTTATAACCCACGTTGTTCGCGTCCGAGGACTGGAACCAGAGACGGTACTTCGTGCCGACTGTGAGCGTGGCCAGGCTCGCGTCGCTGAAGCGGAAACGGACGGGTCTACGAGTGGTTGAATCAATCAGATACTTGGGAATCGTGATCGTCTGGAGCACCGTTCCGGAGCTGTCTTCCAGTTGCATCCGGATCGTTCCCGATACCGTCACGGTCGTATTGAGCACACAGACCGCGCCCGAGAGAGCGTAACTGGATGCCATGCCGGCGGGCAGCGTGAATTCCATGCCGACCTCATCAGGTGACGTGCCCGTATTGATCGAGTTCGTGACGATCAGGACGCCAGGCGCGCCGTAGGATTTCGTGGCGCTCTGATAGCCGATGTAGGGAGCCGCTCCCTGATTTCGCGTCCGCACGCTGTTGAGGTTCGTGGTCTGATAAGGAAAGTTGAAGCCAAAGCCGGTCCCGTTCGACACGGACATGGAGATGCCGAAAATGTCGGAATTCGCGGTGCCGGCCGTGCCTAACGTGATGCCGTAGAGATTGCCCTTGGTGATCGCCTGCGAGACCGAAAGGTTCACCCACTGCCAGGTCGCATTCCAGGCCGAACTGTTTGGCGGTGTAAATGTGCCTGACTGGAGCACGGTTGAAGGATTGCCGTTGCTGTCCACCGAACAGAGCGAAATGGTGTACTGAGGCGGAGTTCCCGCGCCTTTCGCCGAATAGTAAAACCCGAGAGCGGTGATCGTATCGCTGGCCATAGCCTCAAAGACCCACTCGCTCACCGTGGTATTCGCGGCGAACGTCAGTGTCGAGATGGAGCTCCCTCCGATCGATCCCAGGATTCCCGGCCAGTAAGTATCGATTGCTGCCATGTCGAAACCTTATGCGATCGCCAGACTGAGGATCGTATCGTCCGTGGGTGCGACGCTGGTTGAGCCGCTATGCGTGCCATCGGTTGCCGAGACACTAAGCGGCGTGTAGGTTGTGTCGCTTGAGCCGTAGGCTTTCTTCACCGTGTAGCAAGGCAGAACCACGGAACCATAGCTGTCCGTCGTGCCCGTCGATTGAATGTTCGCGCCCGAGTCGGACACGTTCACCGTGGCTCCCGAGACCGGAGCGCCGGCACGATAGACGACGATCGTGAGCCGCCAGCCGATCGTCAAGTCCTGGCTCCCCGTACCGTAGAACGTGACATCGGAGGTCGTGATCGCCCGTAAGCCGGAGCCGACGTTGACATGGCAACCGAGCGCCTTGTGTCCGGTGTAGGAGTGCGTCCCATAACCGATGCCTAGCGGGATGAAGGTCCGCGTCGTGTCGCCATCGGTGGACTTAATCAAGTCACAGCCGTTGAGCGTGACATTGAGAACGTCATAACCGCCCGGCCCCGTGCCGATGCTCGATGCCGTGGCGTTTGAAGTGATCGAATCGTTGTAGACGTTCGGTAAAACTGTCGCGGTGAAGTTGCCCAGGTCTTCACAGACCACGGACCATGAAACGCTCGTAGTCGTGACATAGGCTTTCACCGTGTTGTTGCTGAAAATCAGGTCGGTACTGGCGTAACCGGGATTGTCCAGGAACGTGCCCAGGATTGCCTGCACCAGCTTCTGACTGGTAGCTGTCCCTTGCGACGTGAACGTGTTGTTGGTCACGCGGAAATGATTGAATCCCGCATAATCGCCGCCGCTGTCTGTCCTGGCTCGGAGGCACTTCACGTCACTCGTGATGCCGACTTCGCGGTCGCCGCTTTCGGTGAGGGAGACCGTGTTGGCGTCCACGGTGATGTTTTGCATCACAACCGTAGTCAGCGAATCGCAAAGAATGCCGCGACCGTCGCCGCCGATCGTGTTGCCTTGGCAGGTGTTGTAAGCCTGCAAGCTGATCGCATAGCCGTTGGTTTGCACAACCTTCTGCGTGATCGTGTTGCCGCTGATCATCGCGCCATAGGTCGCGTTGTGCTTGGAGACCTTGATCCCCTGGAATGGGGTGTTGACCAGCGTACAACCCGTGATCGAGGTTGCTCCGGCCACGTCCAGCGAGTTGAGGCAGATCAAGGCCGGTGAACCGCTCACCCGCTGATTCACGTCGCGTTCGTTGCCGTAGGTGATCGAGCAATTGTCGATCGCGCGCGGGCCGATCTGGAAACTGCCGTTGTTCCCGTTGGCGTCGATGCCGCAGCCTTCCATGCCGCCGACCGTGAGATTCTGATCGGAGATCGCCAGCGCATTGCGGGCATCGTGGCACATGATCGCACAACAAAAGGCACCATCGCCGAACGTCGTCGTGCCGTTGTTGCTCATGGAGATCGAGCCAGTCCCCACCGTGTCGATGATGGCTGGCGTGAGCATCGAGGTGTAGCCGGTCTGAACGCCGCTAGGCCAGTCCGGCTTGCCTGCTAATGCCGCGTCCTTACTGGCCACGATGCCGTAGTCGGCATAGGGCACGACGCGAACCCGAGCCAGTTGGATACCCGAGGTCGCTCCACTGATGTTGCGGTTGACCGTGATGACCAGATCGACTGCCGCCGCTCCGGAATCCTGCCAGGTCGCCGTGGAACCATCCGAGCGGTAACCGCCGCCCGTGTTGCCCGTCGCCAGCGTGCTCTGGTCGGAATGCTTGAGCACCGTCAGCGTCACCTGCGGAGCGGGCACACTGGCCGAATTCGCTCCCGGAACGCCGCAACTGACGCAGGCCGCATATTGTCTCCCTGCCGTGGGAATCGTGATGTTGGAATACTTGATCGAGACAGGAATCGCCACACTGAGCCCGTCGATTTCGACGCAGTTCACGGCAAACGATGTGCCGCCATTCCAGAGGTAGGAGGTGTTGGCCGCAATCTTGGCTCCGGTCGATCCCACGTTCCAGCCGCTGGGAGCATTGCCGATCGTCTCGGACTCCCACGTATCGGCGAAGGCCCGCGCCGTCTCGCTGAACGTGACCGCATGCCCATTGAGATCGAGCGTCTGATTCGTAGCGGCGAGGATCAGGGCGGTTCCCGGAACGCTCACGTCGGTTGCCAGTTGGTAGTAGGTATTCGCGGACGCCAGATAATACGGAGGTCCGCCGTAGGTTCCGGCGTTCGTCGTGAGGAATCCAGAATTGATCGTCGTGAGCGTGCCGATATTTAGCGTCCAGAGAGGAGGGTCCACGGTGCCGCAGGTATTCGAGGGAATGAGCGTAATGGCGGCCGATGAGGAAGGAACAAAGGCCATGTACTGAGGAGTTGTTGAATTCGTGAACGTAGCGACGTTGGGCGAGAGTCCGCCGCCGTTGGGAGTCAAGGTGATATTGCCGGTGAGAGGGATAATCGGCGTGATGGTATAAGTTACCGTGTTGCCCTGGATGACCGCTCGCGGACCGCTGATCGTGTACCCTGACGCCTTGACCTCGTGTGTGATCGGGTCAGGATCGGTCAACCCGCTGTTGTTGACACTGCTTACCTCGATCTGGCCAATCGAGTCGATATTGACTGTGAATGTCCGGGCCACGCTCGAACCGAACCAGGTCAAGACGACTGGATCAACCGGCCCTGCTCCCTTGAAGTCGATCCTGACGATTGCCGGAGAACCTGAAGAGCCAAATGTCCCGTTCGGAGTCACCACGAAGTTCGCGGAATCCTGGCCCAGCACGCCATGAGTTGGCCCGGTCAGAGTATAACCCGATGCCGCAGCGTCAACGGCAACCAGAACGCCGCTCAAAACAACCTCATGATCTTCAGAGCTTCTTCCACGGTGATCGTGGCCAGTTCCCAGTTCTCCTCAGACATCGCTGCGTGAGCGTCTCTGAGCATCCCTTGAGCCAGTTGGCGAGAACCCGCACAGAACGCCATCCAGGAATCCATGGGCACGGCTGACATGACGGTCTCAATCGACCTGCGAATGTCCCTTGGCACTTGACCGTCTTGGCAATACCGCGTTGTCGCCGAACCTTTATGAACTCGCGCTCTGGCGAGTTGCTCAAGGCAGTAATACCACGGGATGGCCAGGGCAAGCCGACGCCACATTTCCCAATCGCCTGCGTGCGGGAGGTCCACCCGGAACATACCGACTCGGTTGAACGAGGACCGCGCGATGAGCATACCCGAGACGCAAAAGCGGTTCTTGTCGTGCAAGTGGGCGAACAACTTCCGAGCGTCACAGATTCCCGACTGATCGAAGATCGGCGGTGAGCTTTGCTCCAGTTCTTCGGCCTCTCGCCAGAGCCGAGCGCCGATGGATACAACACCCGCCTCGGGTTCCTCTTCAATCGCCTTCCGCCAGCGTGTGTAGAATCCCGGCAAGAGCCAGTCATCATCGTGCATGAGGTGAATCCATTCACCGTCCGAATGATCGATGAGCGCGTTGGTATTGCCCCAGATACCTCGGTCGAAATCGTGCCGGACGATCCTGGGTAAGTCAGAGATCGCGCGGATCGCGGGCTCGAGCGGAATGGTTGAAGCGTTGTCACCGATGAGGATCTGAGTTTCGATGCCTTCAAGTTCTTCGAGCCCTCTGAGTACCGAGCCAAGCGAGATGGGAAGTAAGTTGGTCCGGTCCTTGACAGGCATGAGGATGGAGAGTTTCATTGAGTGGAATTGCCCTTCGACCTTGCGCCACCGTACCAATCCAGCGCTTTTTTCTCCTCTGGCGATAGAGCACCAACTCGCCACGATTCGCGGCAAATATGGCAGTCATAAATCGGCAGGCCAGACGTGCTAGAAGAATCCTGCTCAAGATGGTTGCCGCATCGCGGACACTTCGGGTTGTCTGGATTAATGGACATTAAAAAGTGCATGTTGGTCATCCTATTAGATAATGGAGAGGTTCACATCGTTCTTTCCGAAGTCAACTCGCAGTAGTAATGGGAAGATTCTGATCGATTCCCCCATGTAACTCGATAATAAACGCCATCAGGCCAGATGACGTATCCGGTGACAATACCGCGCATACCGTCTTCACTGGCTCTATGATACACAATGTCGCCCAGATCAAAACCCACCTCAATTTCAATTGAAATAGGTTTCCCTTCAATTGCTCTGTCACAGATGATCACGGGAACGTCCTCCGATACTTGGCATAGATCGGTGGCGTCGTGTCATAGCCGAGCGTGCCGGTATTGGCGTCTACGAGAACGCCGATTTCATCGATGGCGGTTGCGATCAGCTTGAACGCGAAACAGAGGTCTTGCAGATTCGTATCTTCGTTCGCCTGGCTGACCGGATTGCCCTGCGTCCAGGTCGTGACAACCTCTTCCGCGATATCGCCGACCTTGCCAGCGGCGATGCGATTAACCAGATTGTCGCATAGTTCCACGCTTCGCGCCGTGGGGTTGCTCTGGGCCGCAATGCAGGAGGCTATGTAGCCGTGAAATCCTCGCGCTCGCAGATTAGCGAACGTCTGACTTGACGCCGCAATCGTGGGGCTTACGTAAGCCATGGGGATTGTCCTCCAACCACTCGGGGTAAGGCAGTTCGCAGTTCGTCACGGTTTCGAGGATCGCAAAAGCGATTGCCTCTTGAAGAACGACAGCACTGAGATAGATCCGCCGCAATTGAGTGATCAGCTCCAGAGCGGCAGATTCTGGCAAGAGCCGCTTATTGATCTTGGCCGCAATCTCCGGTAGTTGACCCAGCAATTGCTGGATCTGTTTGCCATGCCAGGAGTCGCGGGCCATGGAGAGCACGCGGTGATCTTCCGGGCTCATTTCTTTGCCGAACAGGCATGAGCATTGATCGATGAACGGTTTGAATCCTGGGAATGGACGCGGCGGCTTGGCTGCGACCTCGTATTGAGGCGTGCCATAGCCGCGCGGGTCCAGTGATTCCCACTCGGGCTCGGGACGATAGGGCGACGATGGTGGGCCTGCTTCCGGCCTTGGATCGACGTTTCCCCACGGAGAGGGCATGGTCAACCTTTCTTCGCCGCGCTGAAGGTCTCAACGATCGGGTTAGCCATCGGCCTGCCCGCGATTCCCGGCGCTTCAGGCATCGTCTCGACCTTGGCTCCAGGAAAGTTCGAGGGAACCGACGATTGCCGGCCGCCCCAATTCACCGTATTGGGCTCATACTGATGTGGTTGCGGCTCCATCGGAACCGCTGTGCCATCGTTAAAACCAGGGCCACCACCACGCATATCAGACCACCTTTCAGGGTTTGCGAGCAACAAAACAGAGGTCGTCGAAGCGGCCTTTGACCGCGCGGAAATCGACGACCATCCCGAGGAATGGCATCCTCACGAGATGCCCTGTGGTTTGCAAGTCCTCGATGACGTAGATGCCGCCGGATGCCAGCGCGGGCCAGAACGCACGCGCCGCATTCACCTGATCATGAGTTTCATGCGACCCGTCGTCAACGATCAGAGCGAGTTGCCCTGCCGGTAACATGCTTGTCGCGTGATCCAGATCTACGGCAAAGCTGGTACTGCCGAAGATAAATGTGCATTCGTTCGGGTCCGTCAATCCTCGGAAGGAGTCCATGGAAAAGAGACGGAAGCCGGGGAAAAGCTTTCTGAATCCACGAATACCGCCTCCGTTTCCATAGCCGATTTCCAGGATCGCGGGAGCTTCCACGGTCCTCCCCACTTCCAGGATCGCAGGCACGAGGAGACCATACAACGCATCATACGTATGATCCGTCGCCTTGTCTGAACCTTCCGAGGTGAAGGCCGCCGCGATATCCAGATCAGTCATCATGCCGCAACGAATGCCGTGACGCCAGAGACCCAAGCGTGATGAGCTTCATTCTCTAGGGAAACTGCCCCCTCCATGATAATATCCCCTTCGTACGCATCGCCCCGGCTTCCGCGCGGCTTGTCGATCATCGGCCGCTTGAGCCGGATGCGAATCTCTGGATCAGACAGGCAGATGCACGTTCCCGACCTCAGAAGCGGCGCGGGAATGATCGAGATTTCATTCAGGAAAGGCGCGGTGAATACATCAATTGGCGTGCCATAGACGTTGCCGCCCGCTTCCATCCGCAAGACCGCATGGCCCCACGTCGCAAAGCCGGTGAGAAAATCGGTGGAGACGATCAGTGTCGTCGGGTTGCCGCCGCCCGTGAACACCGCCTGAATCGTGTCCCGAATCAGGTCGGAAGGCTTGTAAGCCGATGCGTTCGTGGGGCTGCTGGTCGTATTGGTTTTGATCAGGCTTTGAATTCCCGTCATGGCCGGACGGCTGCCAGTTGAGCCGAATGTGCTCGTTCCTTTGCCATAGTAGATCGCGCTCTCGAAGTCATCCATAACGTGTTGCATGGCCAACATGCGGTCGCGGTCCAGCGGCGAAGGGAAACCAACGGTGTAATTCAGATCAGCTTGCAGCGCGCCGCCGACTTGGTAGGCATGCTGCACAGTCTGACAATATTGCGTGACGGCGACAGGAATACGAGAAACCGAAGTGACATCGACTTCCGCACCTGTTCGCGTATTGGTGATGAGGTACGCAACCGAGGAATCAGCATGTGAAACGCTGGTTGTGCCGGCGTAACCCTTGGTTACGGTGAGCGTGTTGGTCGAGAGCACGTTGCCCGTCACGAGCATGTACTCGGAATCAACCAGCAACGTGTCGCCGATGTCGAACATGGACGAATCGCTCATCACGATCGTTGTGGCGTTGGACGCGACGGTGCCGCTATTGGAGATCACGTTGGACCGAGGCCGATAGTTGTCGTTCGTGATCAGGAATTGTGGGCTGCCGACAGGCTGTTTCGGCAAGCGAGAAATGAGCGGCGTGCGGTTGACGAACCAGTTAATCGCTACGCCGAAGACATCGTTAGGAATGACACCCGCGTTGAGCGCGGTGTATTGATCGAGTGGGCCACTTTGATAAAGTGCCATGAGAAACTCCTGCCCCGTTTAATCGACGGAGGGGCTATCGAGTAGGCGGTATCGCACCACGCAAGCCGAACGGCTGGCCAGCATTCGCGTCCTGCCGGGCCTGCATGTAAGCGAGTTGCTTTTGCTGGAATTCACTGAGTTGCACTGGCTGTTGCACGTTCGCGAGTGGGCGGGTTCCGTCAGTCCCGGAGCCACCGCGAGAGGTGGGAGCAAAATACCGAGCGTAGCGCTTGCCGCTCAACCGCTCACGGAGCACTTCGCTAGCGGGACGGCCGCTAACGCGTTCACGGACTTCGAACTCTCCAAGGCCGTTACGGACGGTGTGGAAATCCTTGCGGAGCAGTTCCCGCAGGTCCGCCGCCGCTTCGGCTCTTTCTTCCGGTGTGTCGCCCTGGATCGGAATGCCGGCCAGAGCAGAACTAATGGCGAACTCGGTTTTCTCGCTCAGCCACCGCTGCTCGAGGTCTTGCTTCTGCGCCGCGAGTTCGTTGGCCCGGTTCTCCCACCATGTTCGCTGCTCAGAAAGGGCCTTGGCGGGATCTTCGTGCATCAGCTTGTTATACCGCGCTTGCTGTTCCTCGATTTCTTGCTGCTGGGCCAGTTCCTCGATTTCGGCCAGCCGCTGTTGAGCCAGGCGAAGTTGATTCAGTTCATCCACGCTCACCGCTTGCGATCCTGCTGGAATCGGCGGTCGCTGAAGATCGGGATGCACTGGCGGTGGACTGGCAGGCGCTTCTGATGGCTGCCCGATAGGTTGCTGTGGTGGCGAAGCCTGGCCCTGATCGGGCATTCCCTGTGGCGTAGATAGCGCGGGAGTGAATGGCGACGGCATGGCTACATTTGCTCCGACATGAACTCAGAAGGCGAAAGCTTGGTGATCTGATCGAGTCTTGCCTGAAGATAGACGATCCAGGATTCGACCTCGGTTTGCACGTCCTGAAGCTTGGCAATCGTCACATAATCATCGGCTTCATCGGCGGCATCGTAGACCGTCTGGCAAGCGGCGTGGATGTTCTGCCAGAGCGCGAGCGCCTTGCGGAACGCCTCGGTTTCGTCCTCAGTCACTCCATCTGGCGTGGCCCCGAGTTTGAACAACCGCTTCAGGATCACATGATGCAGTTTCCATGCATCGCGGTTCGCCTCATCCCAGACTTTCTCCAGCTTGGGATATTCGGCTTTCTCCCAAAAATGCTCCTGAGAGTGGAGCTGCTCGAATGCCTGGACTAAGAGCCGCTCGACCGATTCGAGGCCAGTGATCACGGCTTGGGAGGCGTCGGGGATGGGAGAATCAGGCATTAGTGGCCCCTCTCCAGCACGATTCGCCCTCCGACCGGCAGGCGGTTGACGATTGCTACAAGGTCGCTTTCCGGTTGATCGCTCTGGCTTTGCCCTGTCTTGTCCACTTCGGTGTGAATGATCTTCAAGGCTCTGTCGATATCAGATGCCATTTGCCGAGCGTGATCGCTGGTGAAGTGAGCCGAATAGTTCTGAAGGATCAGCACGAGTCGCCAGGCATTCGCCAGGCAGGCCAGCACATCGCGGAGTGTGCCCGATGCTGGCAAGCCGAGCGGTTCGGTGGTCTCGCCGTTGACTTCCTCGGTCGAGGGCCACGGCGAGAGAGGCTCGATAGGATCAAGATCAGCCAAGGAACCGTTCCAGCGGTGTCGCCATCTTGTCGAACGCCTGCCTGAGTTGCTCGCCGACTTCCCCGTGATATTTCAATGGCACGGACTGATTGGCCATTTGAATGCAGAACGCGCCGTTGTCGTTGATCCAGGTGCGAATGACCAGCATAAGGTTGATCGTCTCGTTGCCGACACGCAGGAAACTCATAGCAATTTGCTTCCGTGAACCCTGCCGAGTTTTGGCGCTGGCTTGCGCCCTTCAGGCATGAGCAGGGCTAGTTGACCTCGTAGGGCGTCAATCAGATCCTCATGTGGATGTTGCGGATCTTCCGGGTAATCCATCCACTGATTCGCACGTTTGGCCCTGGCGTATCCTTTGAACGCCGCGATCAAATTGCGGCATCGTGGGTGGATCTTGAGATTAACAGATCCGTCAGCAGATGCCACGACTGCTTCGAGCGTTGCCAGTCCGGATGCGACACTCCCTGAATAACGAGGCCACTGCTGAATCCCGCTCCGACCACGCAGGCCGATTCGTTCGTACTCCGCAATGACTGGTGGCCCGACAGGATTTCGAGCGCCCCCCGCTGAATCCGTGCTGACAAAACGCTGAGCCGCTCCGCATCGCTCTCCCACAACTGCCAGTATTTCTCGGCCAGCGTGCTCTGCCGTAAGCCCTTCCGCCAGATAGTCAGCAAAGACCGTGACGTGGTATCCACTTGCAAGTTCGCGAACTTGGAGGAACACGGCACCTGTCCAGACGCCTGAGTCGATCGAGATGTAAACAGGTAGTCGCGAGTCGAACTCTGCTGAAGTGCTGACATTGCTCGCCTCATCGAATTGCGTGAACCAGATCCCATCGGCTCGCGGGCCAGTGCAAAGATAGTCGCTCTCGAAAACGCGGGTGGAGACCGCTTTCACTTTCTGGATCAGCGAGTCGATGGTGTAATGCCCAAGACTTCGCTTAGCTTTTGGAATTCCCTGTCCATAAGAATCACGCTCTGCATGGCACCATTTGACAATCGGACAATCAGGACAGCGTTCAAGATTCGCGCCTGATCTCTCGTCAGGACATCTTTCAAGGACTTCAAAGATGCAGAATCGGAACACTGGGAAGTCACCGTTTTCGCCCCTTTCCAGGAGGTCTTTCATCGGGCCGTTGACGCGGTGGTAAGTGGAGGTCATCGACACGGATGGAGCGATACCTCGCATCGCCATGCACATGCCCATCGCCGATTCGCGGATATCTGGATCGATTTCATCAACCTCATCCAGTCGCAACCGTGCCACGTGCGGACCTCTCACGCTCTTATCGCTGGCGGGAATATAAGTCACCGTGGAACCGTTATGGTAGATGGCTCGGTCGCTGTTGAATTGAGCGATGACATCTTGTTGCACGCCAGGAGGATCGCGGAACTCTTTCAAGGCGTTGTAGATTTGGGCGCTTTGGCTTTCACTTCCGCCAAGAACCATCGTGTCGATTTGTTCGCAGACTGAATCGATGTGCGTAGCGCCGGCCGCGAGATAGGATTTCCCGCCTCCTCTTGGCCCAAGTACCAGAGAGATATCAGGCGGGTCATAAATCCAAGCTTCCAGGAAATCCATTGGCGAGTGATGGTCATGACATACTTTCTTCCGTGGCACCTTGACTCGATAAACCGCCCTCATCAGGTCCGCCAATTCGTCGCGTCTTGCGAGCCGCCTTCTTCGACTTGTGCTCGTCAATCCGTTCTTTGATCGTTTTACCATCCTCTTTTTTCGGGCTTTCGGAATCTCTTGGGCTTGGTCCTTCCAGGAACTTCATCGACTCCAGCAGAAACTCAACATCATCTCTCGCTCGTTCCCAAAGCTTCTCAGCGGCGAATTGATATCGCGATTTGGGGTCAGGAGGCAAATCAGGCTGTTCAAGATAACCACGGAGAATCCCTCTGAAGGTGATTCCTTTTGGTCTTCCTGGGCCTCCCGAGTTCCCTTTCTCAAATGGTCTGCCTCTTCCAGCCACACCTAGCTTACCTACGTTTCCTGGCGGATAAAACGCAATGCATGCTTACATAGATTAAAACCCCACCCCTCGCACTGAGAACGAGGGGCAGGGCCGGAACGCATCATGAGCTGCCACTGCTTATTGCCGGGGATGATCAGGTGACTGAGAATCATCCTTTAGGCCCCGCTAGCACAGCAGAGGCGAGACGTCTAGCGGGAGGTACGCGCTTTCACGTGGTTCGGATTGCGGTCGCCAGGAAACTGCCGGGATCGACTGGCGTGTACTCGGTGACGCCAGTGACGACTGGCGGTGTCTGAGTCGTGTCGATTGTGACCAAAGCGTAAGGCCCGTTTGCCGCCAGGTCATCGTGC
>Ga0335069_10005207_pt1 | contig 19157 bp, 21 predicted proteins | sample Lox_Sample_11_FD_206714 | JGI IMG/M metagenome (GOLD analysis project Ga0335069, IMG submission 206714) | Soil microbial communities from Loxahatchee National Wildlife Refuge, Florida, United States - Lox_Sample_1.1 | ecosystem: Environmental > Terrestrial > Soil > Wetlands | place: USA... | reverse complement strand
GTTCTTGGGACAGCTTGCGTCGCAGCATCGGGGACTCCACAGAAGATTGGACCGGGCTATGACATTGAGATGAGTCGCATGATTCCCCTCCGGGACGGCACTCGAATTGAGGCCTGGATCTTCAGGCCTTTTGGGCTCCAAAGAGGAGTTCGTGAAGTGCCCCCGTTCACTGCTCCAAACTCTGTGTGAGTTCACCGTTGTCCGCTCCCGTCGTGATCCGACCGCTTCGTCCCCGAGTCAATTCATGCAACATTAATAGAAATGACAACTGCGGAGACTGCCGAATGCCTGTCGCTCACCGAAGATAACGTCAAGATTCGGTTACACAGGGCCCATGGGATGTTGCGAAAGGAACTTTACCAAAGCGCCCGAATATCTGAAGCGAACGCATTCCGGTTTCATGCTCCTCGCTGCAACCGTATTGTGACTAATGTCTTCGCCAGATTGGCAACGCTCGAAACACCGCAAAGTCGCGAGGGTATTTAAGAGAAACGTGCCAAACTTCAACAGGCCCGAGGGCAGACGCCCTCCCCGCAGCCCTCCGATACAATAGCCCTCGTGCCAGAACCCACTACTGCAATTGGAAAGACGCTCTCGAAAGTCCCAATCTTCTCTGGGCTGGAGGAGAACGAATTGAGTTTTCTCGCGCAACGTACTGTGCTGCGCAATTATTCTGCCGGCCAGAGCGTGTTCGGCGAAGGTGAGCCTTGCGCTGGGCTCTACGTCGTCGAAGCCGGCCACGTACGAATCTTCAAGAGTTCGGCCAATGGGCGCGAACAAGTACTGAGTATCGATGGGCCGGGTAGTTCCATTGCAGAACTTCCCGTGTTCGATGGCGGGAACTATCCCGCATCTGTAACGGCGATCGACGATGCCACGCTGCTCTTTGTCAGCAAGCAGGACTTTCACGCTCTGTGCCTGGCCCACCCTCAGGTGGCGCTTAAAGTCTTGCGGGTTGTCGGTTCCCGCTTGCGCAAACTCGTTGGAATAATCGAAGAACTTTCATTTACGACTGTGCGGCACCGGCTGGCGTCGTTCTTGTTGCGCCTCGCGCAGAAAGATGGCAAACGCTCTTCCGGAGGCGTGGAAATCACATTGCCCGCCAGCAATCAGGAACTGGCATCGCACATTGGTACGGTCCGGGAGCTCGTCTCCCGCAATCTTTCTCGACTCCAGGCCGAGGGGATACTTGAGATCGACGGGCGGAGGGTGATGATCTCTAATCTGAAAGCGTTGGAAGCCGAAACCGATTCACCAGAATAAATCAGACCCTACGGACGTACTCACTTTCCTTGTTCCCTCGGAATTCACACTTCCCTGTCCAATGCTGTCTTTCGTGACAAAAGTCATCGGCACGAGCCTTTTCCTCCGTTAACTTCAGAACATCAAGCGCGACCTACAAGCATCGAGCGGGGTCGTTTGGAGACTTCAATGAACATGACAGCCGAAAGAACCGTCCGTGAATTGGCGCTGGAAAATACAGCCGCTACCAGAGTTTTCGAAGAACTGGGCATTGACTATTGCTGTGGAGGCAACAAATCGCTGGAAGACGCTTGCCGAGCATCGAACCTCTCGGTCGATCAGGTGATCGATTCCTTGGAGATGGCTGAGGAAGCAGCGCATGCAACGCAGAAAGACAGGAATTGGCAGATTGAGCCACTCGCCGATTTGATCACAAACATCAAGAACACCCACCACAAATTCACGCGTGAGGAAATGGCTCGCCTTGTTCCTCTTCTAGAGAAGGTTTGCTCCGTCCACGGGAAGAATCATCCCGAACTGCAACAGGTCCGCGCCAGCTTCCAAAGTCTGGTTCAAGAACTGACGACACACATGATGAAGGAGGAGAGGGTTCTATTTCCCTACATCGTGAGGATGGAGGAGGCCGTAATCCAGAAGGAAGCCATTCTGCCACCACCGTTTGGCAGTGTGCAAAACCCTGTGTCCATGATGGAGCACGAGCATGATTCCGCTGGGAATGCACTGCGCGCCATGCGCGCGGCCAGTTGTGGCTATACCACTCCGGGCGACGCCTGCATCAGTTATCGAACCCTCTACAAGGCGCTAGCGGACTTTGAAGCCGATCTTCACCAGCACATTCACCTGGAGAACAACATCCTGTTTCCGCGTGCAATCACAATGGAAAAGTCTCACTGAACGAGGAAATCATGTCCGCCTTGGCGACGCGAATCGAACGAGAGGCCGGCCGGTCGTTAACGCCGATCGAGATATTCAACATTTCTGCATCACGAGAGACAACACTTTCTCGACTGCTAACCCTGTACATCTGTACCGGCCTCGCTTTCATGCTGCTGCCAGGGACTTTCTTGGGTGTGTGGAACCTGATATTAATCAGCTCCCGACAGTCCACGCAGACGGTTTCCCCGGCGTGGATTCAGGCTCACGGCCACGCCCAGATCTTCGGTTGGATCGGAACTTTCATTCTCGGGATCGGGTTTTACTCGATCCCCAAGCTTCGCCGCCTCAACTCGTTCGCTCTGTCCGCCGTGTACACCGCGTGGGGGCTGTGGACGACTGGCGTTACCACTCGGTGGATCTGCACTGTTTACAACTGGCACTGGCGCGTATTCTTGCCGTTGTCTGCCGCACTTGAACTTGCAGCATTCCTGATTTTCTTTCGGACTGTCTCGGGGCATCGACCCGAAGACTCTGGGAAAACAATCCTTGAACCGTGGGGGTTCGTGGTGATGGCAGCAACGACTGGTCTGCTCGCCACTCTCCTCGTGAATCTCGGTGTCTCAATCTCGTCCGCGCTGCGAGCGGCCACTCCCAATGTGCCTGCGAGCTTCGATCAAAAATACCTGGCCCTTCAGACATGGGGCTTTCTAGTTCCCTTTGTATGGGGATTCAGTGCCAAATGGCTTCCCGTGTTCCTCGGTTTGCGTCCGACACGCGCAAGGACGCTTCTTGCGGCTGTTGGCCTGAATTCGGCTGCGATCATCGCCGTTTTCCTAGGCTGGATGAGATTGGCAGTGATCGGTTTTGTCGTATGCACCGTCGTTGCGTCGGCTGCTTTGAGGCTCTTTGACCGCGCGGAGAATCCAGCGAAATTAACCGGGGTGCACTCCAGCTTTCCGGTGTTTATCAGGCTGTCTTACATTTGGGCATTCGTGGCCGCGCTGCTCGGCGTCTGGGCTGCCTTTACCAGCAACGCACACGGCATTTGGGGAGCATCACGACATGCGCTGACAGTCGGATTTCTGTCCACGATGGTCTTTGCGATCGGACAACGTGTGCTGCCCGCCTTTTCGGGCATGAAAGTTCTGTTCAGCACAAAGCTCATGCTTGCCGCTCTGGCACTTCTGACTCTCGGCTGTGCCTTGCGAGTCAGTTCGGAAGTCCTTGCCTATCAGGAACTGGTTCATTCCGCCTGGTCGTGGCTTCCGGTTTCGGCGATCACCGAGATGACAGCCGTGACCCTGTTTGCTATCAATCTAATCCTGACCTTCACCAGCAAAAGGCCGTCGAACGGCTAGCGGTCATGTTAGACGAGTTCCTCCGTTTCCTGAAACCGTTCCGCACAGATCTGGGCGTCTTCATTCGACGCCGACCGAACGTCTCGTGACAAAAGTCATCGTGTCAACGCGCCGCTACGTCTATCGTTTCTTCAGGAGCAAATATGAGCGAACTGATTGATAACCGCGCCCGCAAAATCGCCACTCTCAAAGAAATCATTCAGCATCTCCATAAGGGTGAGGCTCCAGAGGCGGTAAAGTCTCAATTGCGTGAGATGGTGCGGCAGACCAATCCCTCCGAGATCATGGCTATGGAACAAGAGCTGATATCTGGAGGCATGCCAGTCGAGGAAGTAAAGTCTATGTGCGACCTCCATTCGCAGGTCACCCGCGAAGTTTTGGTACAGCTTTCCGCCGCCTCGATTGCTCCCGGCCACCCAGTGGATACGTTTCGCTGCGAGAACGCTGCCATCCGAGAGGTCATTGCGAAGACTCGCGCTGTTTTCAACGAGCTCTGTGCGCGTCCGGACGATCAGGACTGCACACCTCAACTTCTGCAAATCAAACAAAACGCGAACGAACTGATGGACATCGACAAGCACTATCAGCGCAAGGAGCACGCTCTTTTCTCTTTCCTCGAAAAGCACGGCATCACCGGGCCGTCGAAGGTGATGTGGGCAAAAGACGACGACATCCGCACATCGCTGAAACGCATGAACCAAGCTGCCCACCAATGCGCCCCGACTGTTGCAGATTGCAAGAATCTCGCCACCGCCGCTGTATTGCCGGCGCTCAGTGCAGTCGAAGAGATGATCTTCAAAGAAGAAAACATCCTCCTTCCCATGTCCTTGCAAACCCTGACCGAAAACGAATGGGCCGAGATTTGGGCGTCTTCACCAAAATATGGCTGGTGCCTGGTCGAACCACGGCAGGGATATACACCTCCCCAAAATCTCGGTGCATCTTCGCCAGCCGTGCCCACCGACGGAACAATCATGATGCCGACCGGGAACGTCACGGTCGAACAACTCACAGCCGTGCTATCGACCCTCCCTCTGGATTTGACATTCGTCGATGCCAACGATCGGGTGGCATTTTTCACCGAAGGCCCGGACCGAATCTTTGCGCGCAGCAAGGCAATCATCGGGCGCAAGGTCCAGCACTGCCATCCTCCAAGCAGCGTTGACGTGGTTGATCGTATTCTCGATGACTTCCGCGCTGGCCGCCAGAACGTCGCAGAGTTCTGGATCGAGCTGCGAGGGAAGTTCGTTCACATTCGTTATTTTTCGGTTCGGGATAGAGAGGGCAGATATCTCGGAACGGTCGAACTGACACAGGACATCGCTTCTCTGAGAGCGCTAGCGGGCGAGAGACGACTCTTGCAATACAACTAGGACCAGCGTGTCAAAACCGAAGGTAGCGCTCAATCCGAAGCATGCAGAACGAATCTGCTGGGGATGTGACAAGTACTGCTCCGCCGATGACCTCCGTTGCGGAAACGGAACGATTCGGACGCAGCATCCGGCCGAACTCTTCGGAGAGGACTGGCTTGAATGGGAACTGAGCAGCCAAAACCCTCCTGCGACCAAGAATACGCAGCAAGATGATTCGTCAAACAACTCCAGCAAGCAATGATTCATTGCCGACATTCTCACTCGATTCGCACAAAACACCCGGCAGTGGAATAGGATTATCGGTAACGTTGTGGGGAAGACTGTGGCATCTACTCAACATTCACGGCGGCACTTGCTGCTCGGAACGGTCTCGTTCACCGTTTGCTTTGCGGCGTGGGGGCTGATCAGCGCATTCGCCCCGGTCTTCCGCCAGAAGTTTCATCTCTCCGCAACCCAAACCGCTCTGCTCGTTGCAGTCCCGGTCCTTCTTGGAGCACTGGCTCGTCTGCCGATGGGCATGCTCGCCGATCGTTTCGGCGGCCGCATCGTTTTTGCTTCATTGATGTTTTTCGTTGCTGCGCCCGTGGCTCTTGTGCCATCCGCTTCCAGTTACCGCAATCTTCTCGTCATTGCTTTCTTCCTGGGAATGGCAGGTTCGTCGTTCGCAGTGGGCATTGGCTACGTTTCGCGCTGGTTCTCGATGGAGAGCCAGGGCAGTGCGCTCGGAGTGTACGGTCTTGGGAATATCGGCCAATCTGCTGCGGTGTTTCTCGGACCAGTCGCCGCTGCCGCATTTGGGTTCCGTACGGTCTACACGGGGATGTCGATCATCCTGGTTGTTTGGGCCGTTGTATTTGCAGGTTTCGCGCGCAATGCGCCTCAAACAATACGGCCTAAAGGTCTCTCGGAAATGCTCGGCGTGCTTGGCCGCGAGCCACTGGCATGGCTACTTGCTGCCTTTTATTTTCTGACCTTTGGTGGATTCGTTGCCTTCTCGATCTATCTGCCAACATTGTTGCGCGATCAGTTTGGGCTGAAGCCGGCGGACGCCGGTTTTCGCACTGCCGGTTTCGTTGTACTTGCGACCTTGTGCCGACCGCTTGGTGGGTGGCTTTCGGACCGTATCGGGGGTTCGCGAGTTCTTTCCTGGATTCTGCCCGGCGTGGCTGGCTTCGGATTGCTGCTCGGCGTGCAGTCCATGATTCCGTTCACCGTTGGCGCACTGGGGTGCGCCGCATTGCTCGGGATCGGGAACGGTGCAGTATTCCAACTCGTTCCGCGATACTTTCCGAACCAAAGGGCAACCGTCACAGGACTCGTCGGTGCGATGGGTGGAATGGGCGGTTTTTTCCCGCCTCTTCTGTTGGGCGTATTTCGTGACAAGATTGGGGTTATCTGGCCAGGATTTCTGCTGCTGTCCGCAGTGGCCTGTCTTCTGTGGTGGACGAATGCAAGAGTCTTCTTGCCGCGTGAAGCTGAGTTACAAGCAAAACTCGCGGCTGCCGCAATTCGGACCGCCGACACAATTCGATCCGGCGCATGGGCGACTTTGTGGACGGGAGTTTTTATTGCGGCTATCGTGCTCGGCTCACGCAATCTGCAGAATTTCGACCCTGCGCTCGTCATCTACACCTTCGCGATCATCTTTGCCACCTGGGGAGTGGTATTTCACTATTCTGTCTGGATTCGAAAGCCACCAACTCGCGTCTATTGGGAACGCGGGTGGCAGCTGTTTCGAGAGCGCGGCGTCCTTCGTAGTCTCGCCCACGTGATTTCCCTGGTCGGAACGCATCTGCTATCGCAGACCTTCATCGCAAAACGGTCCAGGTTGCGATGGGCGATGCATCAGTTGATTTTCTGGGGTTGCCTGCTAGCCGCAGCGATCACCTTCCCACTCGTATTCGGATGGATCTATTTCACCAGCGATCCCAACAATCAGATGGTGTACGTGACACATCTGTTCGGATATCCGGCCGGACACTTTCACCTCCACACTTTCACCGCGCTGCTACTTTTTCACGGTTTGGATATTGCGGCCTTTCTCGTTCTCGGCGGGATTGGCCTGTCTCTCTGGCGCCGTATGCGCGATGAAGGCGCACGGGCCGTACAAACCTTGGCCATGGACTTCTGGCCTCTGATCTTGTTATTCGCGATTTCGATCACTGGCCTGGCCTTGACGGTATCGCAAGAGTGGCTGGGAGGTAGTTTCTACGATTTTATTGCTATCTTGCATGCCATCACGGTGATCGCAGCGCTTCTCTATTTGCCCTTCGGCAAGTTCTTCCACATCTTCCAACGGCCCGCACAGTTGGGCGTCAAACTCTATCAGCAGGCCGGAGCCGAAGACAGCGGCGCGATCTGTGCTCGGTGCGGCGAACGCTACGCTTCGCGCATGCACATAGCAGATCTCAAGAAAGTTCTCCCGCAGATGGGTTTCAACTATTCGATGCCGGGCCCCCTCAGCAATTGGCAAGAACTATGCCCGGCGTGCAAACGCAAATCAATTTCACTTGCACAAATGCGACTGAAAGAGGAAGCGAATGGCTAAGGCCCCGATCTCTGAAGAGGCGCTCAAGGAACAGTTCGGGCCTCATTTGAACTATGTTCCTCCCGGCGGATGGAAAGATGAATCAATCCACCCCGCGGAGAAATTGGTGAAGACCCATTGTTGCTTCTGCGGACAGCAGTGCGGTATCCAGTTGAAGGTTAGGGAAAATCACATTATTGGATTCGAGCCTTGGGAGGATTTTCCTTTCAACCACGGGATGCTTTGTCCCAAAGGTGTAAAGCGCTACATGCAGAGCGGCCATCCCGATCGTCTGCTGACGCCGCTTATGAGGCGGGCAAACGGTTTCCAGACGGCAACGTGGGATGAGAGTTTACATTTCACCGTCGCTAAGATTCGCGAAATCCAGGACAAGTACGGTAAAGACGCGTTTGCCATCTACGGAGGAGCATCGCTCTCCACGGAAAAGTCGTATCTGTTAGGGAAGTTTGCGCGCGTCGCTCTAGGAACTCGGCACATCGATTACAACGGCCGTCTGTGTATGGTTTCGGCAGGCACCGCATACAAGCTGGCATTCGGCATCGACCGCAGCACAATTCCGTGGAGCGAGATTCCGAAGGCCGAGGTCCTGTTTGTTATCGGTGCCAATATCGGCGAATGTGCTCCCATCACCACCGACTACATCTGGCGTTGCCGCGACAACGGCGGAAAGCTGATTGTTGCCGACCCGCGCATGACACCGATTACGCGAAATGCTGACTTGTATCTACCCTTGCGGCCAGGCACCGATCTCGCGTTGCTCTTGGGAATGCTTCACGTGATCCTGCGTGACGGCCTCGAAGACCGCGACTTCATCGGCCAGTACACCACGGGTTTCGATGACGTCGCAGCTTACGCCCGCCAATGGGACCTGCGCAAAGCGGCCGAAATGACAGGTGTTCCCCCGGAAACGATTGAGAAAGCCGCTCGCTGGATCGGCAAATCGAAACGCTGCATCCTGATGCACGCGCGCGGACTCGAACATCAATCCAAGGGCGTCGAGAACTGTTCTGCGATCGTTAACATTGCCCTGGCAACCGGAAATATTGGGCGCGAAGGCTCCGGTCCGACGATGATCACCGGTCAGGGCAACGGCCAAGGCGGGCGAGAACATGGGCAGAAATGCGACCAACTACCCGGCCAGCGTTCGCTCGCCGATCCTGCCGCTCGCGAGTACATCGCTGGAGTCTGGGGCATTCGACCCGAAGACCTCCCGCAGCCCGGCTACAGCGCGCAAGAAATCATGAACGCGATTCACGCAGGCGAAATCAAAGGCCTGCTATCGATGTGCTTTAATCCTCTGGTTTCGCTGCCCGATGCCAACTTCACGCGTGAAGCGCTATCGAAATTGGAGTACTTCGGAGTGATCGACTTCTTCATGTCTGAGACCGCGCATCATGCCGACGTCGTCCTCGCCGGTAGCCTGCATGAAGAAGAAGACGGCCTTGGGTGCAGCGCGGAGGGTCGTGTAATTCACTGGCAGAAGAGCATCGACCCACCGGGCCAAGCACGGCAAGATTCCGACATCATTATTGATATCGCACATCGGCTTGGTCGGGGCCAGTATTTTCCCTTCAAAAATCCAGCCGACATTCTTGAGGAGCTTCGCGTCGCCTCCCGCGGGGGAGTCGCCGATTATTACGGCATCACTTATGAACGTGTCGACAAACAGAAAGGCATTTTTTGGCCGTGCCCCGATCTCGACCATCCTGGTACACCAATGCTATTCGCCGACAAGAGGTTCTACACCCACGATGGGAAGGCCCACTTCAACAAGACAGAATGGCGGCCAAGCGGCGATCCTGTCGATGACGACTATCCTCTATATCTGACCACTGGAAGAGTGGTCAGCCAGTATTTGTCCGGCACGCAGACGCGGCGCATCGGAGCGCTAGTCGATCAGTATCCAGAGCCACGTGCAGAGATTCATCCCCGGCTCGCCGAGAAGCACAACATCAAAGACGGCGATTGGCTCACCGTGACCACCCGCCGCGATGATCTGACAATTCGCGCAATGGTGGTCAAAACGATCCGCCCTGACACCGTTTTCATCCCTTATCACTGGGCTGGCACGCGTAGCGCAAATCGTCTGACTCACCGAACCCTCGATCCACGCAGCAAGATCCCTGAGTTCAAAGTGTCCGCCTGCCGAATCCAACTCGCCACAACCCCAGATTCCTCACCAGACGATCGAGCCGCTCATAACGGCGCTTCAAGGGGAGGCGCATAGTGTACGGCTACGAGTTTTATATCGATCCTTCGCGCTGCATCGGGTGCCGCTCTTGTCTGCAGGCTTGCGAAGAATGTGAAACACACCGTGGAAAGTCGATGATCAACTTCGATTTCATCGAGCGACGTGAGAGCATCACGTCCGCAGCGTACGTTTGTTGGCACTGTGACGAGCCCACCTGCGCCCAAGTCTGTCCCGCGGATGCGATTAAAAAGGGTGAGGACGGCATCGTCCACTCTTCGCTGAAGCCGCGCTGCATAGCCTGCAGCAACTGCGTGCTCGCCTGCCCATTCGGAATCCCGAAGATGATGGAACCCGAGCAGCAGATGATGAAATGCGATATGTGCTACGACCGGACGTCGGTGGGGAAACGGCCAATGTGCGCAACCGTCTGCCCGAGTCAGGCGCTCGCCTATGTCCGTCCGGAAGAGATTGCCAAACGGCGGGAGAAGCCAACGAACATTTTTTATTTTGGGGAACAGAAAATCACCACCAAAGTCTTCATGATGGCGCCGGCCGAGCGCGACGCTATCGCTTTAGACGTAGTGGACTACATGTGGGAGGAACAGCATGAATTGGCTGCGACGGGAAACTAACAGAGGATCGGGTAGCGACCCGTTGTGGAAGGAAGAGTTCTCGGTTCGCACGGCCGACGAGCGCTACGTGACTCGCAGACAGCTGACGAAATTCCTGGTGCTGACCAGCTTCGGCATGTTCGTGGGCAACGTCTGGATTCTGATGCGCTCGATGTTTTCGAAGACCCCTTCCTATCCTCCACAGACGGTTGCGCGTCTCGGCGAAATTCCGGTGGGAGGAGTGAAGTTGTTCACCTACCCGACCAAGGACGACCATTGCATTCTCGTTCGGACGTCTGAGAATGAGCACGTCAGTTATAGCCAGAAATGCACTCATCTTTCATGTGCTGTTTACTACTCGCAGCAGGACAACCGCCTGGAATGCCCCTGTCATAAAGGATTCTTTTCCATCGCGGATGGGTCGGTTCTTCAAGGCCCTCCATCGAGGCCTTTGCCCAAAATCATTCTTGAATCCCGCGGCGGCGACCTTGTGGCCGTCGACATCAAGACATCATGACGATGCCAACCAATATCGATTTGCCTCCGAAAACGCGCGGTCTTACGGCCATTGCGGGCGCCATGTCTCTGATCGCCGTACTGCTGATCGTACAGATTTGGCTCCTGAGTGCGGCACTGGAATCATTCCTGGCGGGCAAACATCAAACTGCTCTACCCGCAGCGATCTTTTCAGGATTGATGTTTCTGGTTTGTTTCGGGCTTTATTTGTTCGTTGATCGCGTGGACGCTGATGTTCGGCACAGTGATGAAGATCGCCAACGCTGAGTGAGGTTATTGGAGATGTCGGTTCAGATTGGAGCGAAAGCTCACAGTTTTTCCGATCCTATGGGACTTTTGTCGGATTGCCACAGGCGCATCGAGATGTTCCTTGGATCGTTACAGCACATCGCCGACGTCATTGATCGCCCGTTGACCGAAGAGGCGCGGTCAGCACTCGAATCCGCTCTTCGATACTTTCGGGAATCGGCCCCAAAGCACACCGCGGACGAGGAAGAATCTCTGTTCCCTCGTCTAAGGCAGATTCAAGATTCCGAAATCGAAAACGCACTTGCAGGTTTGGACGCGCTCGAGGCCGACCACCACAAGGCGAACACCTTGCACAGCGAGGTGGATGTTCTTGGAACTCGATGTCTTGAGGAACGCTGTCTTCCCACAACGGAAGCAGCGCAGTTTCGGCAGGCTGTCAACAAGTTGGCCTCAATTTACGGAGAACACATTCGGATCGAGGACGAAGTAGTGTTTCCGGCCGCAAAACGAAGGTTATCTGGCCCCCAACAATCGGCAATTGCGAATGAAATGGCGCACCGTCGCAACTTGCGCTCATAGTCCATCAAGTCTTCTATTGCACATTGCGGGTCTTATCCCGTCACCGTTTTGGTGAAGTGCGATCGACACGACTCAAGGTATTTAGAAATAGCGGGTGCGACGGGACTCGAAGCCGTCTCGTTCCCGACCGTACTATCTGGCCGTGCCGTGATAGGGCAGCGTTCCGTCGACAACAGGAAGTCAAGTCGGACGTTCTCGTCAACAAGTTCCTCAAACACCGACTTTTTCTCCGCAAATCCGGACGCGAAACACATCTGCATCGCTTCAAATTTGTCCAAAGGACTCGCGCAGGGCCCTAGCATTAAGTTTTCCCGGTACATCATTATTTATTTAGGTGCTTAGAAGCTTAGAGCGCAAAATCGATGAAAGGCTGCGCTCTTCGACGCCTCGCATCGCAGCAAATCGATGACACTCAATGAGATGAAGCTCGGCCGTCCTTCGCGGAGTGCGTTGTTTCCACCCTCGATAGAGGGCTTTTTGGCTGCCGATGGAGGTTTAACAATTTCTCCTAACTCATTGACAACATGGCGGCAGGGACGGAGTTGAACCGCCGACGCCACCCTTTTCAGTGTTGGCTTATGTTGTAGTTTGAACGACTTACGTGACTCTGGGTGGCCGCCTAAGTCCTTGAAAAGTCGTTAAAAACATTGTGATCGTGGGTTGAAATCGCGGGTTCAAGAACTCGTCGTTCGCGCACTCGATTACCAATCCCTTTGGGTTCGATGTAATCAAAGCCTTCACTTTGCGACTCTTCTTCCACTGGCAAAATGAGCATTTCGTTTCGTAACGCCACGAGACGCCTGACGCTTTCCATGCCGGCTGAAGCGAACGTTTCGGAACTGGTCGCACTCTGCCTGGATAACGGCAGGACCGGCAAAATAAGGACGCCGTAAGCTTAGAGAGCAGGGTGAAAAGACCAAAGGAATGTCGACCATTCTTGAGGTCTGCAAAGCGCAAATTAACTGAGCACTAGCTCCTCAATAGTAAACTTTCCATTCGCCTTCTCACGCTCCAACTCATTGAGGCGCTGTTCCGCCTGTTCGCGGGTATCGAATGGGCCCTGATCTGAGAGCCTTTCGCCCAATTCGACACGATTTCCCTCGTTGACGATATGGCGTATCACGTATGCCATGTGAAACTCCTGCTACTGTGACGATCGTACGCCGATCTGCACCGCCGAGAATGAGCATTCTTGCTCGTTCCATGCTGTGCTTACGTTCGAACCTGGAGTCAGAAGTAACAACTCCTGAACTCCTCCGTCCAGTCCCATCTGCGAGTGGCGCCTATGACTGCCTTCAGCATTTCCCTGATCGGCTTCTTTCTTCTGATCAGTTGGCCGTTGTGTGGAGGCGTATCGCGGCATTGAGCGAGACCTTTCGCACGTACGTCGTTATCATCATCGTCATTAGTAAACTGGCCGCGCTCTTGACCGAGAGCTTCGATAGTTCTCCAACGTGGACACTTTCGAACTCCCACTGCCACTTGGCCACGGGCCCTTGCGGATGATTCTTTACGCCCGCGGTTTGAGAATCTCCTGCTCGGCTCGGAGCCAATCCTGTTCGTCGTGGCCGTGTTCGCGACCGCCGATTTCATACAGCTCATAGGCGCGCTCCCTTATCCTAGCTGTTTCTTGAGATGGAAGAGCATCTGGCTTGCGTGCCACTGTAGGAAGGGAGGTTTGCGAGTCGACAGCTATTGGCTTGGCCTGTTTGTGCACCTTGGAAATAATCATTGGAAGACACCTCTGGTTTCTAGCGCCTAAGAAAGGAAGGATTTCAGATGAACTGACTTAGTTCAGAGGACCTGAAAAGAGGAGAGGAACTGCTCACTCACTATTTAAGAGTACGCTGAACGCTCGCTCATGTCCAATCTAGAACATTTTCGAGCCTGCAGGAGTTTAGTCTGCTCCTCGCACACGTGTACCTGCTTGACATGCTTGTCAAACTGCCGTCGCGTGGTTCTCATAGCTGCTTCCGGATCCTTGGCTAATCCGGACCCGCCAAACGTAAAGTATTCCTCGCAACCTGAACACCTGCCGTGCAAACCCCAACTTATTGTTTTGGGTGATTTCAAGATATGGCTTTTCCATACGATTAACTTTCCTACTGTTAAGATTCCCGCACGACCCCGATCTTTCTACCACTGCAGGCTCTTTAACAATACTGAACGATGTGTCCAAGTTCCTAGTACTCTCCCATGCCGCCATGGCCGCGTGCCGCAGCGCCCTGTTTCTCTTCCGCGATGTCGGCGACGAGGGCCTCAGTGGTCAGCATCAACGCGGCGATCGAGCTGGCGTTGGTAAGAGCCGTGCGCACCACCTTCGTCGGATCAAGCACGCCAGCCTTAACCAGGTCGCCAAACTCAGCGGTCAAAGCATTGAAGCCGAAGTTCGGGTCCTTGGAATCAGTCACGTTACGAAACACAATCGCTCCCTCTTCACCAGCGTTCTCAGCGATCTGGCGGAGCGGCTCCTGCAAAGCACGCTTCACAATATTCACGCCAATTTGCTCATCGCCTTCGAGTTTCAACCGGTCAAGAGCAGGGATACAACGGGCCAGAGCGACGCCACCCCCAGGGACGATGCCTTCTTCGACTGCCGCCCGGGTCGCGTGCATGGCGTCCTCAACACGGGCTTTCTTCTCTTTCATTTCCGTCTCGGTTGCCGCACCAACTTTTATAATGGCCACGCCGCCCACTAGTTTCGCCAAGCGTTCCTGCAGCTTCTCGCGGTCGTAGTCGCCGGTCGCCTTATCAATTTGGCCACGAATTTCCTTTACCCGGCCTTCGACATCATCATGCTTGCCTTTGCCTTCGATGATGGTCGTATTGTCTTTATCAACGGTGATTTTCTTGGCCTGTCCCAGATCCTCCATCGTCACATGTTCCAGCTTGATGCCCAGATCTTCGGTAATAGCCTTCCCGCCCGTGAGGGTTGCGATGTCCTGCAACATCGCCTGGCGGCGATCGCCGAAACCGGGTGCTTTTACGGCCGCAACCTGTAGTGTTCCTCGCAGCTTGTTCACGACAAGGGTCGCCAGAGCCTCTCCCTCGATTTCCTCAGCAACAATAAGGAGCGGCTTGCCACTCTTGGAGATCTGCTCAAGCAGAGGAAGGATGTCCTTCATAGAGCTGATCTTCTTTTCATGAATCAGGATGTAGGCGTTCTCGAAGGATACTTCCATGCGTTCGGGGTCAGTAACGAAGTAAGGTGACAGATATCCACGGTCGAACTGCATGCCTTCCACGACTTCGAGTTGGGTCTCCAGCGTTTTCGACTCCTCGACGGTAATAACCCCGTCCTTGCCCACCTTCTTCATTGCATCGGCAATGATTTGGCCGATCGTGTCGTCATTGTTGGCGGAAATGCTGCCAACTTGCGCAATCATGTCCCCGGTAACGGGTTTGGAGAGTTTGTCGAGTTCACCGTTGGCGCGCTCACCTGTCTGGGAGTCGAGTGTGCCACAAATGGCGGTGATGGCCTTTTCGATACCGCGCTTCATCGCCATCGGATTGGCTCCGGCAGCGACAGTTCTCACGCCTTCGCGGTAAATGGCCTGCGCCAGAACGGTGGCCGTGGTGGTCCCGTCGCCGGCGACATCGCTGGTCTTGGAGGCGACTTCACGCACCATCTGTGCCCCCAGGTTCTCGAGAGCATCCTGCAGTTCAATCTCTTTGGCAACGGTGACACCGTCCTTGGTGATCGTCGGTGAACCGAATTGTTTTTCGATAACGACGTTGCGGCCTCTGGGCCCCAGAGTCACCTTTACTGCATCTGCCATTAGATTGACGCCGCGCAGGATCGCCTGCCGCGACTCCTCGCCGTGCACGATTTGCTTTGCCATGACTGTTCTCTCCTAGGAATGCGGAAATCTTCAACGCTGAAGTGGTCCCGCCGGTTACTGTGACCACGAGCAAGATGTTATGTGGGTAACTTTGGGCAGATACGCCCACAATGGACGCTCAAGGCAGCAAGCTATCTCTTGGCCCCTACGGTCTCTTTCCTTGCTGCACCGCTGACGACGCCAAGGACTTCTTCCTCTTTCATGATGAGGAAATCCTCCCCATCAATCTTGATCTCGGTCCCGGAATATTTACCGAACAGGACGCGGTCGCCATCTTTTAGAGCGAGAGGGAACACTTTGCCTTCGTCGTTGGTCTTGCCCTTGCCAACCGAAATGACTTCTCCCTCCTGTGGTTTGTCTTTAGCAGAGTCCGGGATGATGATTCCACCCCGAGTTGTGCCGACTTCTTCTACTCGCCGCACCAGAATGCGGTCGTGCAGTGGAGTAAACTTTGTGGCCATAATCGCAGATTCCTTTCCTTTGGCTCCTTTAGTTGCCGGGAGCATGTGAAACCCATCGCCGGTCAGAGGCAGAAGCGTCGAGGCTTAACAGAGCGAAAAGCCGATCGGGACGACCAAGGCTATGAGGACGCGGAGACCGCCAGAAACACCGGCATCATGTTGACGATTCCGAACCCAAGCACGGCCCTGAACGAGCCGACAAAGCTACGCCCCCGCTGACGCGTATAGAACCAGCTCTTGGCGATCCTTCAGCTTCAAGAAATGAAGGACCCAGGCAATGCAGTTCTGTACGTTCACTTCGGTGAGACCTAGCTTCTTTGCTATCTGGCGATCATCCAAGCCTTCGCCCAACGAGTGATAGATCGGGCCAAGGACACCGGTTTGCTCCCAAAAGCAGCGCATATCTCTCCTCCTGACCTCGAGTACAACAGCAACAAAGGAAGGACGTACTCGTCTCAAAATCATAATGGCCCACATAGAAAGGAATAGATGGTCTAAACTGCTCACCTTTATTTTCGGGGTAACGAGCAGATTGGCCGACTTGGCACCAGCTCTGACTGACGGCTGCTGCCAGACTGAGGCTGCATCAGACGGCATTACGCTCGGAGGCTGACGCGAGAACAAAACTACTTTGCAGCAGACCCGTGTTTGGTGGCGTTTTGTAAGACGATAAGAGAAGATGGTGGCATGACGGGCATCACAGCATCGGCGTTCACCGGACTGTAGTCACATCCATCCAGCATCGGATGCAAACGATCGCACGGGAGGGCGACAAATGCATGGATGTCCCCTTCTGCTGTGATGCCGTTGCCCACAATTTCTCCACGCTCATTGATTTGAACCGCCTCGAAAAGATGAAGACCAGTAGGGTTGGATGTTACAAGCGAATTAAGGTCAAGCATGATTCCATGCTCCCACAAGAAGGCATGACTATGCGGGCCCTCACATATCTCGTTCGAGAAGCCTACGACCTGTGTGCGGGAGTTGATGCCGAACGGCTGACTATACTCGTCGCCAGGCACAACCCCGAGGTCATTCATCTCTCCTCGTCTCCACAAGAATGTATGCGTAAATCCGCTGGTAACAGATGACACGCCAACGACGTGGCCCAAGTCGTTGAGGTTTGTGGCCGCCGAATAGCTTCCACCTAGGGTGCCATCCCTAATACCTTCGCGTTTCGACCAAATAAAAGCATGGTCAGTTGCGTCACCAGTAGAGAGTGCCTCGCCGGCAACTTGCCCGCGATCGTTGAGGGTGTTAGCGCTCCCAAAGGAGCCACCAAACGATCCAATATCAATCATTCCAGTTTTTCTCGACCAGAAAAACAGGTGAATCGTCGGAAAGCCGCTAGCCGGATTCTCTGTGGCAGAGATGCCGGAGACTTGCCCAAATTCGTTTTCATTTCCAGCGAGTCGGCGGTCCAGATTCCGCCGGAAATGGTGCACTACGGGACGACCAAGACGGCGCAGGTTGCCGTGGCGCGGGGCATTGCGGAGTCGGTGGCCGGGACCGGCGTGACGGTGAACAGTATTCTTGCCGGACCGACCGAGTCGGAAGGTGTGAGTGGCTTTGTCGAGGCGATGGCGAAACAGCAGAACAAGTCGAAGCAAGTGATTGAGAAAGAGTTCTTCGAGCATGTGCGACCCTCGTCCCTACTGAAGCGCTTTGCCACCGTGAACGAGGTTGCGGCGATGGTGAGCTACGTGGCCAGTGAGCTTTCTTCGGCCACCAATGGCGCGGCGTTGCGGGTGGACGGCGGCGTGGTGAAAGCAATTCTCTGAGATGAGAAATTCTGGAACTGATTTTCAAGACTGAGGATCAGTACTGGTTACGCACTTATCGCCGTCAACTTTCCGAATCATCGGCAAAGCGGACAATGAATGCCCGCTCAGGCCGGTGGCTCTATTCCGATTTTGTCATTGACAGCGCCTTGAATCCGCTGTTTGCAACCAAGATATCGTTCGGTTGTCTGGATCGAAACGTGACCGAGCAGAAACTGGATTTGCTCCAGTTCGCCTCCGGCGGCGTAGCAAAGCCGTGCACAGGTTCTGCGTAGATCGTGCGGCGCTAACTTATCAATCCCAGCCTTCGTGGCATACTCCCGAACCACATGCCAGACCGCCTTTTCCGTTAACCTCTCTCCCCAGGTTTTCCCCATCTTGTGTACCCGACGAAACAACTTGCCGGATGTAATGTTCGCTGCCTGGATCCACTGGTCGACGACATTCTTAACCCATCCCGGCACCGCGCTACGATGGTCTGCCTACCTCAGCCACTCCACGGATTGCGCGTCATCCGCTCAATATCACCCGCTGATCACTCCGCAAGTCGGCGGTAGTGGGGCACGACTACCTACCACGAAAGAAGGCGTCGATTTGGTCTCGCAGAGGACCGGGCATTCCAGATACGGGAAATGGCCACAGTCTTTCAGCGTGACCAGGCGGACGCCGGGAATGGCCTGCGCAATGTGCTCGGCAGCGAAGGGAAAGATGTCATGGTCGCCTGTGATGACGAGTGCCGGGATGTTCAGGCTCTTGAGCTTGGGATGCAGGTCGTAGCCGTTGGGCGATGCCCACGTCTCATTCACCAACCGGTCTTCGACGCCTCTCGATTTGAGAATTCCTTCTCTCCCCTGTTCGATGAAGCGTGCCTGCATTCTTAGGATGAGCTTTTCGTAGTCCTCCGATCGCGCGAATGCGGGTTTGAAATGAACGCGATAGTAAGCAATCACCGCTTCGGGGTCGGCCTCCACGGGCGCGCCCCGCCCAACTTCGCGGCAATATGACCCCGCGCCTTGAACCTGGATGCGGCTCTCGTGCGGCCCCGGATTGTTTGCTTTGAGCTCCAGCACCAGCGCATACGACGACGACGGCAGGAAACATCATGACTTTCATGGAGAAAAGCTACATTATGGTCGTGGTGGGTGCAATGGATAGCGCTGAAGGGTTCTTGAGTCCGCTATACGGAACTTATCAGCGGATAGATCTCAATCTCCAGATTGCCCGTCAATCGTTCCAGGCAGATGAATAGTCTTTTGGTCGCTTCATATTACGAAGCGTCTACGAAGAGGGCATCACACGGAAGGCATAGGAATTACGAATGGAAGAGATTAGAACACCGGACTTATTTCACGCCCGCAACCACGAAGAGTTCCGAAAGTTCTCGGTCGTACGAATAGGCATACGTCTTTCCGTCGGCTGTCATGCGGACGTTCAGAACGGCTGTTACCCCATCGGCGTCACTTGGAGCCAAGGTCCGAATTTGCTCCCGTTTGCCAGAACTGAGATTCA
>Ga0335069_10005206_pt1 | contig 19157 bp, 14 predicted proteins | sample Lox_Sample_11_FD_206714 | JGI IMG/M metagenome (GOLD analysis project Ga0335069, IMG submission 206714) | Soil microbial communities from Loxahatchee National Wildlife Refuge, Florida, United States - Lox_Sample_1.1 | ecosystem: Environmental > Terrestrial > Soil > Wetlands | place: USA... | reverse complement strand
CGTCACCGCGAAGCACGGGCAGTCGCCGATCGATACGAACCGGTTCTTCCCCATTCCGGGACACAGCGGCACCAACGGCACGCCGCCGTCGGGCGTGCTCGGGGCTTCCTACCTCCCGGATTCGGAACTGAACCAGATCGGCCCGACGGAGGACGACATTTCGCTGCTGTGGCTCAAGCCGGGCGCCGACGTCGCCGCGGCCGTCAAGCTGCTCGAAGCGAATGCGAGCGCCGCAGGCATCGGCCAGATCTTCTACGGCAACTCGCTCGCTCCGCTGTTCGGCAAGCCGGGCATTCCGCCCAGCGGCGATTCGCGCACGCCCGACATCGTGATCCAGCCCAACGTCGGCGTCGTCTACACCGGCAGCACGAAGAAGCAGGCCGAGCACGGTGGCTTCGCGCACGACGACACGAACGTCATGCTGCTCGTCTCGAATCCGCACCTGGCGCCGAGGACGGTTCGAAGCTTCGTCGAGACCTCGCAGGTGGCACCGACGGTCCTGCGGATCCTGGGCCTGGACCCGAACGCACTGTCCGCGGTTCGCGCGGAAGGCACGCCGGTGCTGCCGGGATTCGAGCCCGACGCCGAGTAGGCGTCCGACTTTCGGCGACGCGCCGTACACGACGGCGGCGGCATCCGTGAGGGTGCTGCCGCTTCTTCTTGTGTCGGGTCAAGTGGCGGTTCCGCTGCACGCCGCTGCGGGGACTCCTGGGGTTCCGCGCGGCGGCGGCCTTTTCCGAACCGACGTACGCCTAGCGCCTCCATGTAGGACACCCAATCGCTTCGGCGTCACGAAAGCCCCACATCATCGCGCCGGATCTCACTTTCGGCTCCGCGAAGGAACCCAGGCCAGGCATGAACGATGTCGCCGACTCGAAGGATCTGGCCGGACCGAGCCCGGTCGGGCGCATCCGCGCCTTGTTCGCGCGCCATGGCGCGGAGCGGTACGACGGCTCGCGGCGCGAGCCGGTGACAGCGCTGGAGCATGCGCTGCAGTGCGCACAGCTTGCCGAATGGGCGCATGCAGCGCCGACGTTGATTGCCGCTGCGTTGTTGCATGACGTCGGCCATTTCCTGATCGCAGACGGCGAGGCCATGGGCGACGACGTCGACGACGAGCACGACATGCGCGCCGCGCCGATGCTCGCGGCGGCGTTCGGCCCCGCCGTGGCCGAGCCGGTTCGGCTGCACGTCGCGGCCAAGCGCTTCCTCGTCCATGTCGACCCCGGCTACACGAAGGAACTCACCCCCGCATCGGTGCATTCGCTGGCGCTCCAGGGCGGACCGATGAGCGACGCGGAGGCCGCAGCCTTCCTGCGCCTGCCGTGGGCGGAGCACGCGGTTCAACTTCGCCGCTGGGACGACCTGGCGAAGGAGCCGCGGCGACCGACGCCGCCGCTCGACGTTTACCTCGCGCTGCTCGAAGGTCTCCGACTGCTGAAGCCGCTGCGGCCACCCTCGGCGACCTGACCGCGCTGCCACCCGGACGGGCGTCATCGCGGACGAGGGTTCGCGCGGGTTCGCTCCGCATCCCGGCGTCGATCATCGGCCGAACGAATCGCCCGCCGGCTGTGGTTGCAAAGCAGCACGCTGCGGCGGCCCTTCCTGCGAAGCCTTGACGGGACCCATTCCCACGCGCAAAACTGGTACGCGTGGGAGAGCAAGATTGACTGACAAGCTCGAGACGGCCGCTGGCTCGTCCTGTCCGACGTTTCTCTTCACGGACATCGAGGGCAGCACCCGCCTTTGGGAGATCGAACCGCAGCGGATGAGCGTGGCGCTGGCCCGCCACGATGCGTCGGCCCGCGCCGCGATCGAGCACTACCGGGGCCGCATCATCAAGGTCACCGGCGACGGCGTTCATGCCGTGTTCGACGATCCGTCCGACGCCCTGCTCGCCGTGCTCCGGTTGCAGCACGAACTGGCCGCGGCGCCGGCCGCGGGCGACCTGGCGCTCCACGTCCGCTGCGGGCTGCACCTGGGCGCCGACGAGCAGCGCGGCGGCGACTATTTCGGTCCGGTCGTCAATCGCGCGGCGCGCATCATGGATGTGGCCTACGGCGGGCAGATCCTGCTGTCGGAAGCCGTGGCCGACCGCATCGGCGACCGCTTGCCGCCGGACGTTTCGCTGCGCAATCTGGGCACGGTGCGCCTGCGCGACCTCGAGCACCCGGAGCGCATCTTCCAGGTGGTCGATCCGCGGCTGCGCACCGAGTTCCCGTCGCTGCAGCCCCTCAAGCCCGCACCGAACAACCTGCCGCAGCAGCTGAACTCGTTTGTCGGTCGAAAGCGCGAAATCGCGGCATTGAGGGAACGCCTGCGAGACGGCCGCCTGCTGACGCTGCTCGGCATCGGCGGCATCGGCAAGTCGCGCCTGTCGCTGCAACTCGCCGAGCAGGTTCTCGACGACTACCCCGACGGCGTCTGGCTCGTCGAACTCGCGGCTCTGCGCGACGCCTCGCGGGTCGTCTCCGAGATCGGCGCCGTGCTCGGCGTGCGCGAGAGCGGCGGGCAGCCGATGATCGAGGCGGTCGCGGAATTCCTGCGCGAGCGGAAGGTGCTGATCGTTCTCGACAACTGCGAGCACCTGCTCGAGGCCTGCGCCGTGGCGGTCAAGTCGATCCTGCAGCGCAGCACCTGGGTACGGTTCATCGCGACGAGCCGCGGCTATCTCGGCATTGCAGGGGAACAGAGCTTCCAGGTCCCGACCTTGGCGGCGCCGGACCTCGCCGCCGCGATCGAGCCCGACGCGCTGATCGAGCTCGATGCCGTCCGGCTGTTCGTCGATCGGGTCGCGGCGGCGAAGCCGGGCTTCAAGCTCGGCGCCGGCAATGCCGCCGCGATCGCGCGGATCTGTAGCCGCCTCGACGGCATTCCGCTCGCGATCGAACTTGCCGCGGCGCGGACGCGCACGCTGTCGATCGAGACGATCGCCGAGCGCCTGGGCGACCGCTTCCGGCTGCTGGCCAACGCGGATCGGACGGTACCGGAACGCCAGCGCACGCTGCAGGCGCTCATCGACTGGAGCCACGACCTGCTGGGCCCGAAGGAGCGCTGCCTGTTCCAGCGCCTTGCGGTGTTCGACGGCGGTTGGACGCTGGAGGCGGCCGAAGCGGTCTGCCAGGGCGCGCCGGTCGACCCCGACGAGATCGTGGAGCTTCTCGGCCATCTCGTCGAGCAGTCGCTCGTCATCATGGACGCCGACGGGACCCGCTATCGGATGCTCGACACGGTGCGCCACTACGCGCATGCGAAGCTCGTCAACGAGGGTTCGGACGTCGCGGTCCGTGCCAGGCACCGCGACACCTACGTCGCGCTCGCCGAGTCGGCGCTGCCGGAACTGAAGGGCCCGGACCAGGGCGCCTGGTTCGCGCGCCTCGACCTGGAGCGCGAGAATTTTCTTGCGGCCCACGCCTTCGGCAATCGCGCGGACCAGCCGCCAGAGCCGGGCGTGCGCCTGATCGACGCGCTGTGCATGTACTGGATCAATCGCGGCCTGCCGATCCTCGGCCTGCGCGTCACCGAGGAAACGCTCGCACGTCCGTCTCTGGCGCACCGCGCGTTGCCGCGGTGCCGCGCCCTGCTTTGCGCCGGCCAGCTGTGTTTCGTGATGGGGCGCTACTCCGAGTCCATCGATCATTTCGCCGAGGGCCTGTCCATTGCGGAGGAAATCGACGACTCGAGGCAGGTCGCGTTCTTCCTGCAGCAGCTGGGATTGGCCTGCCTCGGCGAGGGCGCGCTGCCCGCCGCGCGGCAGCACCTGCGGGAAGCGCTCGCGCTGGCCGAGCAAATGGGCGACAAGCGCGAGATCGCGGGCGCGGCGAGCCACCTCGCGATGGTCCATCGCCTGGAAGGCCACGCGGAGCGCGCCGAGCCGCTCTACCGCAGCGCGCTGGCGCTCGCGCGCCAACTCGGCGACCATGAAACGACCGCCATCGCCGACCTGAACCTGGCCCTCGTCTCGATCGACCTCGGCGGCCGAGATGCCGCGCAGCCGCTCCTGGTCGAAGCCCTCGAGATCATCGACCGCATCGGCGCCCGGCGGCTTGCGCAGTGTGCGATCGAGATCTGCTCCGCGTTCGCGTCGGCGAAGGGCGATTGGGGGACCTGCGCGAGACTTTTCGGATCCGCGAAGGAACAGGCCCGTCGGATGAGCATGCAGCCGGACCCCGCCGACGAGGCCTCCCTGGCCATCTGGTTCGCGCAGGCGCGCGCCGCCCTCGGCGACGTGGAATTCGCTCGCCTGAGCACCGCGGCCGAACGGCTGACGCTGGAAGAAGGACTCCTCGAGGCGCGCGCGTGGCTCGACGGCCTGTCGCGCCAGTTCGGCAGGGTCCACGTCTCCTGAGGACGCGAAGGCAACGTCCGGACGATGACAAGGACGGCCGTCGGCGATCCGATCGCGAACCCCCCCTGTGCTAGCCTGACGTCCCATGCTGAACAATGCCCAGGAAGCGCGCCAGCGTGCGCTTCAAGGCGCGGCCGCGCTGCGACTCGTCAACGAACTCGTGCCGAACGCGCTGCTCGCCGCCAGCGGGCGCGGCGAAACCGTCGTTCGGGTCGATATCGATCCCATCGCCCTGAAACCGGTCGCGGGCCGCCTGGGACGCATCAACGACCGGGCCCTTTTCGAAGCGCTGGACGAAGCCGGCCATCCGACGATGGCGATCGCCTGCCGCAAGCTGATCGCGCTCGGCTTTTCGCTGTCGAGCGTGCTGATCGCGGATAGCCGCGGCGACGACGGCGCCGTCGTCGACCGGGTGCGAAGCCTGCATATCGATCACCTGATCCTCGACTACAGCACCGCGCAGTTCGCGCCCGCGCGCAGCGGCGATCCGCTGCTGCAGGGCGTGTCGCTGAAACACGCCGCCCACTGGCGCGCCGAAGCGCAGGCGCAGATCGCGCTGAAGCACATGGAAGCCGGCGCGCTGTCGCTTATCGACGTCGTGGCCAGCCGCGGCCAGATGTCCTGCCGCATCGCGTGGCGCGATCTCAGCAAGGCCGACCTGCAATCGGAGCAGTTCGAACGTCTCGCGGCCAAGCTGCGCGGCCGCGGCTTCCAGGTCGACCTCGTCGAGGCCGCGACGGCGTTTCGCGTCAGCTGGTAGTTGCCGCGGCGGTGCGCCGCCCCGCCACCGCGGGCCGGTCCGCGGCACATGGATTTGTCACGAGGGCCGCAACCGATCCAGGGGGACTTTCGATGAGCTATCCCGATACCCAACTCCTCATCGACGGGCATTGGCAGGACGCTGCCGATGGCCGGCGCATGGACGTCTTCAATCCCGCGACCGGCAAGGCGATCGGTCGCGTCGCGTGGGCCGGGAAGCCCGAGATGGATCGCGCGCTCGCCGCGGCGCAGAAAGGCTTCGAGGCCTGGCGCGAGACGACCGCCGTCGCGCGCAACGCGATCATGCGGCGAGCCGCCGCGTTGCTGCGCGAGCGCGCCGACGAGACCGCGCGCGCGATGACGCAGGAGCAAGGCAAGCCGCTTGCCGAATCCAGGCTGGAAACGTTGGCCGGCGCGGACATCATCGAATGGTTCGCCGACGAAGGGCTGCGCGTCTATGGTCGCATCGTCCCGGGACGGAATCTGGCGGTGCGGCAGATGGTCCTGCGCGATCCCGTCGGACCGGTCGCGGCGTTCACGCCGTGGAATTTTCCGATCAACCAGGCCGTGCGCAAGGTCTCGGCCGCACTGGCGACCGGCTGTTCGATCATCCTGAAGGGCCCGGAGGAGACGCCGGCGGCCCCCGCGGCGCTGATGAAGGCTTTCGCGGACGCCGGCATTCCGGCGGGCGTCATCGGCCTGCTTTACGGCACGCCGGCCGAAATGTCGTCCTACCTGATTCCGCATCCGGTGATCCGCAAGATCACGTTCACCGGATCGACGGTCGTCGGCAAGCAGCTCGCCTCGCTCGCCGGGCAACACATGAAGCGCGCGACCATGGAACTCGGCGGCCATGCGCCGGTCATCGTCGCCGAGGACGCCGACATCGATCTCGCGATCAAGCTTTCCGGCGGCGCGAAGTTCCGCAATGCCGGACAGGTCTGCATATCACCGACGCGCTTTCTGGTGCACGAAAGCATCGCGAAGGACTTCGCGACCGCGCTCGCCCGCCACGCCGAAACCCTGAAGGTCGGCGACGGGCTCGAGGCCGGCGTTCAGATGGGGCCGCTCGCCAATCCGCGACGCCTGGCGGCGATCGCCGAATTCACGCGCGAGGCCGAGAGCGCGGGCGCCCGTGTCGCCGCCGGCGGCCGGCGGCTCGGCGAATCCGGAAATTTCTGGGCGCCGACGGTGCTCGTCGACGTGCCCTTGACGGCGCGCGTCTTCAACGAGGAGCCCTTCGGGCCGGTGGCCGCCATTCGCAGCTTCCAGCGCATCGAGGACGCGATAGCGGAAGCCAATCGGCTCCCCTACGGACTCGCCGGCTACGCCTTCACGAGCTCGCTCAAGAACGCGCACCTGCTCGCGCAGCGCCTCGAGGTCGGGATGCTCTGGGTCAACCAGGCGGCTGCACCCTGGCCCGAGATGCCCTTCGGCGGCATGAAGGAGTCGGGCTACGGGTCCGAAGGCGGACCGGAGGCGCTGGAACCGTATCTCACGACACGCTCGATATCCGTGATGAACGTCTGAAAGGGCCGCCGCCATGCCGCCGACCTCCGACGTGACCATCAACGGGGTCAAGGTCGACACGGCGCGATTTCCGACGCCGGAGGCCGCGGCCGCCTATGAACTTCCGAGAGCGGCTATTGGGTTCGGCGGCGTCCATGCGTCTTCTCGGCGCGAGGCCGGCCTGGCATCCGGCGCCTTTCGCGCGCATGGGAGGAGGTGCGGGCTCATGTAACCCAAGGCGTCGCGGCGCGATACGTGGCCGCGAGCCGGCGATTCACCTGCGTGCCGGTCGTCCGATCCTCAAGCTCGCGGGCACCGCGATGGTCACGAGAAGCAGCGCGCCGATGACGATGGTCATCAGGATGCCGGGGACGTTCGCGAGGCCCAGCGCATAGGTGATCATGCCCAGCGTCAGGACGGCGAGGAACACGCCGCCGATCGTCCCCGCGCCGCCGGCGATGCTGACACCGCCGAGTATGACCATCGTGATGGCCTCCAGCTCCCAGCCCAGCGCGATGTTCGGGCGCGTACTGCCGATGCGCCCGGTCAGCAGCACGCCGGCCAGACCGGCCATGGTCCCCGCGAGAATGAACAGCCCCAGCCGATAGGCATCCACGTCGACGCCGGAAAATCGCGCCGCCAGCGGATTGGATCCGATCGCGTAGACGCGCCGGCCGATCGTCGTCGCGTGCAGCACGAGGGCAAACAACGCGACGAAGGCCAGCATGACGAGGAACTCCCGCGGCACGAAGCCGAAGGCGTAGCCCTGCCCCCAGTCGCCGAAGGATTCCGGGTAGTGGGAATACGCCTGGTCGCCCAGCACGACCAGCGCGATGCCGCGATACAGCGACATCGTCCCGATGGTCACGACGATCGAGGGGATGCCGAAGCGGGTGACGAGGAATCCGTTGAGCGCTCCGCAGCAGGCGCCCGTGCCGATGCCGATGCAGGCCAGACCCGCCGCGGGCACGCCGAGCGTGTTGGCGTAGCCCATCGCGACGGATGCCAGCGCGAGAATGGCCGCGACCGAGATGTCGATCTCGCGCACGATGATCAGCAGCGCCATCGCCAGCGCGATCAGGGCCTTTTCGCTGAAATTGAAGGTGCTGTCGGCAAGATTGTTGATGTCGAGGAACTGCGGCAGGGCCGCGCCGCCCGCAGCGACGACCGCCGCCAGGACGACGACCAGCAGCGTCTCCCAGCGACCCAGGACGCGACCCCAGCGCAGGGCGCGGCCGTCGGCGATCGCTGGTCCGGCCGGCGCGCTCATGGCTCGACCGTCGCTTCCGCGCCCGCGGCAGCGGCCCGTGATTCCGATGCCGCGTGCGCATCGAGGATGCGGCGGCCCGGCTGCGGGCCTTCGCGGGCATTGAGCACGACCGCCACGAGGATGATGGCGCCCGTGATGGCGCTTTCCCAGAACGGCGAGATCTGCAGCAGCGGCAGCGCATTGTTGATCACGCCGAGGAACAGGGCGCCCAGCACCGCGCCCGCGACCGTGCCGACGCCGCCGGCGATGCTTACCCCGCCGATCACGCACGCCGCGATGACGCTCAATTCGAAGCCGTTGGCGATCTCGGTGAACGCCACGGCATAGCGCGCGACCCAGAGGTATCCGCACAGCCCCGCCACGAGTCCGCTGATCGCATACACGGCGAACAGCCGCCGCGCGATCGGGATGCCGACGTAGCGGGCCGACACCGGATGGTTGCCGATGGCATACAGCTCGCGGCCGAATCGCGTGTAGACGGTGAGGTAGGCAGCCAGAAGCGTCGCGCCGACGGCCAGCCACACGAGATGCGGCAGCCCCAGCAGCCGCTGCAGCGGGAAGTCGATGAAGGCCGGGCTCATCTGGTGCGAGGAGACCCACGCGCCGCCCGACATGACGAAAATCGAGCCGCGAAAGACGCTCATCGCGCCGAGCGTGACGACGATGGGAGGAAGCCGCAGGAAGCCGATCAGCAGGCCGTTGATCGAGCCCAGGACGAGGCCGAAGAACATGGCGCAGGGCACCAGCAGCGCCAGCGGCACGCCGGGATGGAACTGGCCGATCCGCGCCACCAGCATGCCGCACAGCGCGAGGTTCGCCGCGACCGAGAGGTCGACGCCGCGGGTGAGGATCACCAGCATCTGCGCCAGCACCATCATCACGAGTATCGCCGTGTCCGTGAACAGGCTGTCCAGGCCCCTGGCGCTCAGGAAAACCGGCGCCCGAAACCCGACGGCGCAGGCCAGTGCGACGACGATCAGGCCGAGCTGCACCTCGCGCCGCCTGAGCATGCTCAGCATGCCGCGGCTCCCATCGCGGCGGCGGCGACGGATTCGCTGCTGGCCTCGGCCGCCGCGAACTCGCGCCGGATCCGCCCGCGGTGCATGACGACGATGCGGTCCGCGAGCCCGAGCACCTCGGGCAGTTCCGAAGACACCATGATCACCGCGAGGCCCTGCGCGACGAGTTCGCCGAGAAACTCGTGCACCGCCGCCTTGGAGCCGACATCGATGCCCTTGGTCGGTTCGTCGACGATGATGACCTTGGGTTTCGTGGCGAGCCATTTCGCCAGGACGACCTTCTGCTGGTTGCCTCCGGACAGCTCCTCCACCGCCTGGTCGAAATCCGCCGCCTTCAGGCGCAGGCGTTCGCAGTAGCTGCGCGCGATCTGCAGTTCCCGGCGGCGCTTGCCGAGCAGGAACAGGCCGAAGCGGCGCAGTTGCGGCAGCGTGACATTCTCGCGGATCGTCATGCCGAGGTGCGCGCCCTCGTGCTGGCGGTCCTCCGGGACGTAGGCGATGCCGCTGCGGATCGCATCCTGAGGCGAGCGGATGGTCAGGGCGCTGCCGTCGATGCGGATCTCGCCGCGGCTGACCGCCGACAGGCCGAACAGCGCCTGCATGACCTCCGAACGGCCGGCGCCGATGAGGCCGTAGAAGCCCAGGATCTCCCCGCGCCGGACCTGGAAGGAGATGCCGTCGAATTCCGTCGGATGCGACAGGTCGCGCACCTCGAGCACCGCCTGCCCGATCGCCGCCGCGCGCTTCGGATAGATCTGGTCGACCTCGCGCCCGACCATCATCGAGATCAGCGCCTGCGGCGTCGTGTCTTCCACCCGTCCCTCGCCGACGAAGTTGCCGTCGCGCATGACCGTGTAGCGGTCGGCGATGGCGAAGATCTCGTCGAACTTGTGCGAGATGAAGATCACCGCCGTTCCGCGCGCCTTCAGTCGCCCGACGATGCGGTAGAGCTCGTCGATCTCCCGCCGCGACAGCGCCGCGCTGGGTTCGTCCATGATGACGACCTTGGACTGCTGCGACAGGGCGCGCGCGATCTCGACGAAATGCCGCTGCGCGATGCTGAGGTCCTTCACGCGTGCCGCCGGCGAAAGGTCGATCTCGAGCTGCTCGAACAGCGCGGCGGCGCGGTTTTCCATGCCCGGCCAGTCGATGCGCGGCCAGCCGCGCGCCATCGGATGGTGGCCCATGAAGATGTTCTCGGCGACCGAGAGCTGGTCGAACATCACGGTTTCCTGGTGCACCGCGGTGATCCCGGCGCGCGCCGCCGCCAGCGGCGTGTCGAATCGCAGCGGCCGCCCGTCGATGGCGATCTCGCCGGCATCCGGCGCGAAGATGCCGGTGAGGATCTTCACCATCGTCGACTTGCCGGCGCCGTTCTCGCCGATCAGGGCCAGGACTTCGCCGGCATGCGCCGTCAGGTGCATCTCGTGCAGTGCGCGCACGCCGCCGAAGCGCTTGCTGACGCCTTGCGCGGTGAGGATCGGGGCCACGGCGGCGCTTTCGGGGTTCGCGGACGTCAGAAGATCTTGGCGAACTTGTCGATGTTGCCGGCGTTGTAGGTGAACGGCGGCGCCATCGCCGCCTCGCCGTTGGCTTCGACGGTGATCTTGCCCATCCGGCCGGCCGGGATCTGCTCGCCTTCCTTCCCGGTGACCTTGCCCTGCACTGCGGCGTGCGCGAGCTGGACCGCCGAATAGCCGAGGTCGATCGGATTCCAGATGGCGAAGCTCTTGACCGCGCCCGCCTTGACGTGGCCGGCCATCTCCGAAGGCAGGCCCAGCCCGGAGACGAACACCTTGCCCACCAGCTTCTCGTCCTCGACCGCCTTCGCGGACGCGACGATGCCCACCGTCGTGGGCGCGACGATCACTTTCAGGTTCGGATGGCCGCGCAGCAGCCCGATCGCCTCGCGGTAGCTCTTGTCGGACTGGTCGTCGCCGTAGACGACGCCGACCAGCTTGAGCTTGGAGAACTCCGGCTTCTGCAGCGCCTTCTTGAGCTCGCCGATCCAGATGTTCTGGTTGGTCGCCTGGGCCGTGGCCGACAGGACCGCGATTTCGCCGCCGCCGGGCGTGGCCTCGAGCGCCATCTCGGCGAGCTTGTTGCCGATGAGCGCGTTGTTCGACGGGTTCAGCTGCATGATGCGCCCTTCGGGCGCGATGCCGCTGTCGAAGGACAGCACCTTGATGCCGCGCTGCGCGGCGCGCTTGCAGATCGGCACCAGCGCATCCTTGTCGTTGGCCGAGATGACGAGCGCATCGACCTTCTGGCTCACCAGCGAATTGATCACTTCGATCTGCGCCTCAGCGGTCGGCGCCGTCGGGCCGGTGTAGATCAGGTCGACGTCGCCGAGCTCCTTCGCCGCCTCGTTGCCGCCCTCGTGGGCCGCGTCGAAGAAGCCGTTGCCCAGGCTCTTCACGACCATTGCGATCTTGATCTTGTCGGCCGCGAGGGCGCTCGTGCCGCCCATCGCGAAGGCCATTGCGGCGGCGAGCGCCGCGACGGTTCGCATCAGTCTCATTGTTGTCTCCTCAGGGGGTTATGGCTCATCGAGCCGGCTCAATCAGCGGTCGCGCAGCCGGCAGGCTGCGCCCCACCGCATCGGGGTAGCGGAATTCTGGGAGAATCGCTCCTGGCGAGGGAAAACCGGGAGCTGCTGCGCGATGATCCGCGACGTGACGCTGCGCAGCCTGCGGATCTTCGAGGCCATCGCGTCGTCGAGCAGCTTCTCGCGCGGCGCCGACCTCATGGGCTTGACGCAATCTGCTGCATCGCAGCAGATCCGCACCCTCGAAGAGGAAGTGGGCGCAAGGCTGTTCGACACGCAGGCCCGTCCGATCCAGCTCACCGATGCGGGCCGTGAACTGCTGCGCCATGCGCGAATCATCCTGGCGCAGCTGAACATCGCCGCCGACGCGCTGGCCTCGCTCGAAGGCGAGTTCCGCGGCCAGTTGCACATCGGCGCGGTCTCCCCGGCGCACTATTTCGCGCCGCGCCTCATGACGGCCTTCCGCGCGCGGCATCCGCAGGTCCGCATCAAGCTCACCGTCGATAAGCGCGAAATGCTGCTCGCCGCGCTGACCGATCACCAGGTCGACCTCGTGCTGTCCGGACATCCGCCGGGCCAGACGGCGTTCGAAGTCGAGCCCTTCGCCCGCCACCCGCATTGCCTGGTCGCGGCGAGGGACCACCCGCTGGCCGGGCGGCGCCAGCTGACCTGGGAGGCGTTGCGTCCGGAATCGTTCATCTTCCGCGAGCAAGGATCGGCCACGCGACAATTCCTGGAGCACCTGCTCGAGGTGGAAGGTCTCCAGGTGAACGCCGACATCGAGCTGCAGGGCAATGAAACCGTCAAGCAGGCCGTCATGGCGAACATGGGCATCAGCTTCCTCTCCGCGCACGTCTTCCAGATCGAGCTGCTGGCGTCGCGCATGGTGATCCTCGACGTCGCGGGCATGCCGAAATGGCTCGACTGGTGCCTCGTTGGCCGCCGCGAACGCGCCGTTCCGGCGATACGGCAGGCGTTCCGCGAATTCGTCCTCGCCGTGGGCGCCGAACAGGCAGCCTGCGTGTACAGCGCAGATCCGCTGACTTGAGAGCACGCCCCGGCGCGAGCTCCCTTCTCCCGCAAGCGGGAGGGGGGAGCCATTCATCGTGTCTCCAAGGTGACGCGCCTCGAGCGACTCAGGCCGCATGCGGACCTCCATGCGCCAGGGTCGTGCACCAGTCGTCCCAGTCCGCCCGCAGGATCGGCCCGAGTTCCTCGGGACAACGGGCGGCCTCCACGGCGGGCTCGCGCGAGGCCGGCACCGTCCAGCGCGTCAGCAGCCACGCGCCGCGCGCCGTGCCCTCGAGCGCATCGGCGCTCGCGACGACGTCGCGTTCGGGAAACAGCGCCGCAAGGACGCAGCCGACGACGGCATTGCGCGACAGTGGCCCTTCCAGGACGATCGGTCCCGCCGCGCACAGCGCGCGGATCGTCCAGGCGATCATCTGCGCGGCATACAGCGCGGCGGCCGTGGCGCGATCGGCGGAGTCCAGGCGCCGCGCCCATTCCTCGAGCGTCCAATCCCGGCCCTCGACGCGGATCCGCCCGGCGCACTGCGCGAAGGCTCCGCCTTGCGGCTCGAACGAGGGCAGCAGGCGCACGCCGCGGCGCAGCAGCGCGGCGATGCGCGAGATGTCCGCGGAACCGGGATCGGCGCCAGCGCACAAGTGGCCGATTTCACGGCCGCCCATGAAGCGGCCGGTCGGCACCAGGTCGCCGCGCACCGAAACGTTGCCGAGCTGGTCGCGCCCGGCCTCCAGCGCGCACTGCGCAGCTCCCGGCGCCATGACAACGACCCAGGTCCCGGTCGATACGAGCGTCATGCTGGGCCAGGCGCGCAGGTACCTCGCGAGGCAGGCATTGCTGTCGTGCACCCCGACGTGGACCTGCAGGTCGCGCGGCAGCCCGAGCTGCGCCGCAAGTGCAGGCCGCACCGGCCCGAGAACCTCCCAGGCGCCACGCAGCGGCGCGAAGCGCCGGGCCCATCCGCGCGCGATCGCCCAGTGCGAATACACGCCTTCGCGCGGCCTCCACAGCAGCGTGTGGCAGCCCAGCGACGATGCCTCGGTGGCCTTTGCCCCCGACCACCACCACGCCCAGTACTGCGCGTAGGGCAGCAGCGTGTCGGCGCGGTCCGCCGCCTCGGGCGCGTTGCGCTGCAGCCAGTCCAGCTGCACGCCGAGATTCAAGCCGCGCGGCAGCAGGGGACTGAGCGTCTGGTCGAAGGCGTCGAGCTCCCCGCCCAGGCCAGGGTCGCGATCGTCGAAGCATGCCGATTCGTAGTCGGGCACCGGAAACGCCAAGGCGTCATCCCGCAGCGCCGCGAGGGCCGCGCCGTGCGCCGACACGATCACCTGGCGCAGCGAGGCGCGCAGCGGACCCAGGTCGAGGATCGCGCGCTGCAGCCAATGCTGCGCCGCGCCGGTATCGAGCGCGTCGTATCCGAAATCGCAACGGTACGAGGCGCTGCGCTGCGACGCCGCTGCGAGCACCTCGCCATCGGCACCGATGGCGAGAAGGCGCGTATTCGTCTTGCCGACATCGACGACGAGGGCATGCGCCGCGCCAGCCGGCGAACCGTCAGACAATGCCGCCCCCGGTCGCACGCGCGGCGGGGCGCTCCTCGGCAACGCGCGCGCGATAGCCGCTGGCTCGATAGGCCGATACCGGATCGATCGCGCCGCCGGCGCGCTGGCGCGCGCGCTGCAGGATCGGCGTCACGTCGGCCTGGAACGCCGACTTGAGCTGTTGCGAGGCGGCGAGCGCGTCGTTGGACTCCTGCGCGGCGTCGAGGGCCGCGCGGTCCACGAGCAGCGCCTGCGCATAGCTGCGCTTGACCTGATCGGCGCTCGTCATCAGGCTTTCGATCGGATCGGTCACGTTGTGGCTCTGGTCCAGCATGTAGGCCGGATCGAATCCGCCGATGCCCTCGCGCGCGGCCGCGACGAGCTCGTTGAAGACGAGGAAAAGCCGGTACGGGGCGATGCTGCCGGCATCGAGATCGTCGTCGCCGTATTTGCTGTCGTTGAAATGGAAGCCGGCGAGCCTGCCGGCCGCGATCAGGCGAGCGACGATCATCTCGATGTTGACATTCGGCGCGTGGTGCCCGAGGTCGACGAGGCATTGCGCCCTGGGCCCGAGCGCGGTGGCGGCAAGAAGGCTCGAGCCCCAGTCCTGGATCACGGTGGCGTAGAAGGCCGGCTCCGCGATCTTGTGCTCGAGGAACATGCGCCAGCCCTGCGGGAGCGCCGCATAGATGCGCCGCGTGCTGTCGAGGTAGCGGTCGAAGGCGCGGCGGAAATGCTGCTGCCCAGGAAAATTGGCGCCGTCGCCGATCCACACCGTGAGCGCCGTGCTGCCGAGCTTCCTGCCGATCTCGATGCACTCGATGTTGTGTTCGACCGCCTGGGCGCGCGTCGCCGCATCGGTATGCGTGAGGCTGCCGTACTTGTAGCTGTGCGGCTGTCCCGGCTGGTCGGAGAAGGTGTTCGAGTTCATCGCGTCGAATCGCAGCCCGCTGGCCGACGCCTGCTCGCGCAGGCCTCCCCAGTCGTCGCAGCGGTCCCAGGGAATGTGCAGCGACACGCTGGGCGTGGCGCGCGCCAGCTGCTGGATCACGCCGCAGTCCTGCAGCTTCTCGAATACGTTGCGCGGCTCGCCGGGACCCGGGAAGCGGGCGAAGCGCGTGCCCCCGGTGCCCACGCCCCAGCTCGGGATCGCGACACCGAAAGCCGCGACGCGCTCGCACAGCGCATCGATGTCGATTCGCTGCCGGGCAAGCCTGTCACCCAGCGCCGCGTAGTCGGCATCGAGGTCGTGCGCACGGGCTGCGTTGTGCGATTCGATCAGCGCGGGATCGATCAGTCGGTTCATCGCGGACCCCTCCAGTGGATGATCCCGCCCGGCACTGCCGGGTGGCGAAGCCTCGGGCGATGCCGCATGGGCATCACCGGGTAAACGCGGCCAGATTGCCGGCGTCGACGTTGACGATGTTGCCGGTGCTCTTGGCGCTCCATTCGTCCGCCGCGAAGAAGTAGGCGGCCTGCGCGATGTCCTCCGGATAGACGCTGCGCTTGAGCAGCGAGCGGTCGCGGTAGAACGCCTCCAGATCCTGCTCGTCGATGCGGTTCGATGCCGCGCGCTCACGGCTCCATTCACCCGTCCATATCTTCGAGCCGCGGATGACGGCATCCGGATTGACCACGTTGGAGCGGATGCCCAGAGGCGCGCCCTCGAGCGCCAGGCTGCGGCTGAGCTGGATCTCGGCAGCCTTGGCGGCGCAGTAGGCCGTCGCCTGGTTGCTGGCGACCATGCCGTTCTTGCTGGCGATCACGACGATGCTGCCGCCGACGCCCTGCGCCTTCATCTGGCGGAAGGCTTCGCGTCCGACGAGGAAATAGCCGGTCGCGAGGATGCTCTGGTTGCGGTTCCACAGCTCGAGCGTCGTCTCGTCCAGCGGCGCCGCCGAGGCGATGCCGGCATTGCTCACGACGATGTCCACGCCGCCGAACTGGATCGCCGCGGCGCCGAAGGCGGCGATGACGCTGTCCTCGAGCGTCACGTCGCAATGCACGCCGCGCACCAGGTCCTTGCCGAACGCGACCGCGAGCTCTGCCACGACGCGGTCGAGCGCCTCGGCGTCGATGTCCGCGAGGACGACGCAGCAGCCCTCGGCAAGGAATCGCCGCGCCACCGCCTGCCCGATGCCGCCGGCGCCGCCGGTGATCAGCGCGACCTTGCCGACCAGCGGCTTCGCCTTGGGCATGCGCTGCAGCTTGGCTTCTTCGAGGAGCCAGTACTCGATGTCGAACGCCTCCTGTTCGGGCAGGCCGACGTAGCGGTCGACCGCGTTGGCGTCGCGCATCACGTTGATCGCATTGACATAGAACTCGCCGGCGATGCGCGCGGTGGGCTTGTCGCGGGCGAGCGTGACCATGCCGATGCGCGGCAGCAGCACGACGACCGGGTTGGCATCGCGCATGGCCGGGCTCGTGGGGCGCCGGCAGCGCTCGTAGTAGGCCCGGTAGTCCGCGCGATAGCCCGCGAGCAGACCCGCGAGGCGGCCGTGAAGCTCGGCGCCGCGCAGCTGGAATACCGATTCCGGAACGACGAGCGGCCGGATCTTGGTCCGCAGGAAGTGGTCCGGACAGGATGTGCCCAGCGCTGCGAGCGGCTCGAGGTCCCTGGAGTCCACGAACGACACGACTTCGGGCGAGGTGTTGACGTGCGCCACCTTCGGGCCGCCTTCGCAGCACAGTCCGCGCAGCACCGGGAGGACCCGCGCCAACGCCGTCGCACGCTCGTGCTCCGCCAGCGGCGTCAGCAGTGCGCCTCCGAAGGCCTGGGCCTTGCGCACGGCGCGCTGCGACGCGAGCCAGGCTTGCGCGCGCTCGATCAGTGCCACGGTGTTTTCATAGCAACTGCGCGAGGTGTCGCCCCAGCTGAACAGTCCGTGGCCCGCCAGGACGATGCCGCGCAGGCCCGGATGGGCCGCGTCGTACGCCGCCAGCCGCACGCCCAGTTCGTACCCGGGACGCAGCCACGGCAGCCAGCCGACCTTGCCTTCGAAGGCTTCGGTGGTGATGTCGCGCGAATTCGCCATCGCCGCGATGGCGATGACCGCGTCGGGATGCATGTGGTCGACGTGCGCGTACGGCAGCGAAGCGTGCAGCGGCGTGTCGATCGACGCCGCGCGCGCGTTGAGGTTGAAGGTGCAATGCGGCAGGTAGCCGACCATGTCGTCCTCGTGCTCCCGCCCGCGATACAGCGTCTTCAGCGCCCGGAGCTTCTGCATGTACAGCGTCGCGAAGCCGTCGAGCTTCATCGAACCCAGATCGCCGCCCGAACCCTTGACCCAAAGGACCTCGGTGCGCTCGCCGCCGAGCGGATCCGGCTGCCAGATCTTGGCGGATGTGTTGCCGCCGCCGTAGTTGGTGATGCGCAGGTCAGATCCGAGCAGGTTCGAGCGGTACAGCAGCAGTTGCGGCTCATCGAGCTCGCCGGCATGTTCCGCATCCCAGCGGGGAAAGGGCATCGTCTGCGGCATGTCGTTCATCTCTGAGTTGGGTTGAGGCGCGGCGGGGAATCCGCCTCGCCCGCCCGCGAGGCCGGATTCGCGGTGACCGGGCATCGTTGCGCCACGGTGCTGGCAATGTAAGAGCGGTTGCGGTGCAGCAACAAGCACGCGCGGCTACTGGACTTGATTAGCGCTTCTAATACGAAGCGGCATCCCATCGGGCTGCTAGCATTGCGCGGGAGGTTGCAGTGCACAAGATCGCGTTCAAGATGTACCTGAAGCCCGGCATGGCCGCGGAGTACCGCAAGCGGCATGACGAGATCTGGCCGGAGCTGGTCGAACTGCTTCGTGACGCGGGTATCCGCGACTACAGCATCTTCCTCGATGTCGAGACCTCGGCGCTGTTCGCGGTGCTCTGGGCATCTGCAGGCCATACCATGGACGCCTTGCCACGATCGAGCCTGATGCAACGCTGGTGGCACCACATGGGCGACATCATGGACACGAACGACGACGGCTCCCCGCGGCAGAGCGCCTTGCAATCCATGTTTCACATGCCCTGAAGCCGCGCGAGGAGTCCACCGCGCGCGAACGGCGCCCCCCGTGCGCCTGCCGGTGCGCGCAATCCGGCTGCCGACATGACGCCCGAACTGCTGCCCGAAGCAATGCGTGCCGCCGCCTGGGCATCAACTGGAACTTCGCGCCGGTCGTCGACCTCGCCAACAACCCGCTCAATCCGGTGATCGGCGAGCGCAGCTTCGGCGCCGACCCCGATGACGTCACGCGACTCGCCGGCGCCTGGATGCGCGGCGCCGGCGGCGTGGGAATCGCCTGCTGCCTCAAGCATTTTCCCGGGCACGGCGACACCGCCGTGGATTCGCACTACGGCCTGCCCGTGGTCGACCGTTCGCCGGCGCAGCTCGAACATCTCGAGCTTCGGCCCGTTGGTGCGCTGTCGGCGCAGGCGCCGTCGATCATGACCGCCCACATCGTCTTTCCGCGCATCGACGCGCAGCTGCCAGCGACGCTGTCGCCGCGCGTCCTGGGCGGGCTGTTGCGCGACGCGGCCTCCTACGACGGCGTCGTCGTGACGGATTCCCTGTCGATGGGCGCGGTGTCCGGACGGCACGGGATCGGACCCGCGGCGGTGCTCGCACTGCAGGCCGGCGCCGATCCGGCGATGGTGCTGGGCGGCACGCGCGCCGTCGAGGAAGCCGCCGAAGCGATCGCGCAGGCTGCGGGCCGCGGCACGCTGCAGCACGCGTCCCTGCAGCGCGCGCAGGCGCGCCTTGACCGGCTCGCCGCCCGCTACCCGGCAGGTGCCGCGGCCTATCCGCGCGCGGCGCGCGACGCCGACGACGCGCTGATGCGCGAGGCCTGGGCGCGCAGTCTTGCCACCGTCGGCGCGGCGCGCCCTCCGGCAGCCGGCGCGCGGCTGCGCATCCTGATCCAACGCTTTGGCTCGGCGGCAAACCTGAACATTCACCTGCATTGCCTGGTGCTTGACGGCCTGTTTCGGCGCGGTGAGGCGGCCACGCCGGATGACGACGGCTCGGTCGGCGCCGCTTCGGCCAAGCCGCAGTTTGTTGCGGCCGCGTCCGGAACCCCGCGCTCCGCACGCCGCCCAGGCGTTTCGCCCACCCGCCTTCGCGTACTGCCGCGTGCGACTTATTCCGCTTGCCCCCCTT
>Ga0335069_10005205_pt1 | contig 19160 bp, 12 predicted proteins | sample Lox_Sample_11_FD_206714 | JGI IMG/M metagenome (GOLD analysis project Ga0335069, IMG submission 206714) | Soil microbial communities from Loxahatchee National Wildlife Refuge, Florida, United States - Lox_Sample_1.1 | ecosystem: Environmental > Terrestrial > Soil > Wetlands | place: USA... | reverse complement strand
ACGCCAGTTCTCAAAACGTATCTCTTCTTTCTTGACCCCTTCATCCGTCAACTGCTTGTCCATGACGGTCTTGGGTGCGACAATAAAGAAACCGGACATGTCGAGGTCTTTTGCGAGCAGATCTCCCATGTCACTCTTCACTTTTGCCCCGTTGTCACTCTTAAAAGGAGGAGTGGCTATGGTGACTTTCTTATAGGACTGTCCGTAAATATCCAGAGAAACCTTGGCTGATACAGGTTCAACGGCAAGCGTCAAGCATATGCTTACTACTAAACAAAGGTATCGTATCATTCTTTCTCCATTCATGTATCGTTTTCAGAAAAGCCTGCACCTGTGGCGACTGACTTTTTCCCTTCTTGAGGATTGTGTAAAATGAACGTTTGACGCCTGGGATACCATCGACGTTAAGGACCTTGAGACTATGGTTCTTTACCTCGTCTCTGACTGCCCGCAGCGACACATAGGCGACACCCATACCTTGCTTGACTGCTTCCTTGATTGCTTGCGTGTCTCCCAACTCTGCGACTATTTGCATATCTCCCGGTCCGATTCCTTTTTTTCGCAAGGCAAGATCAAAGCACTTGCGTGTGCCTGAACCGGCTTCCCGCGTGATCAAGGGGCAGCGCTTCATTTCTTCTATGTCGATTGAATCTGCATAGGTCGGCGGTGCTACAAATACGATAAGGTCATCGAGGAAAGCCTGATACGCGACCTTCCGTGTTTCATCTTTTGCACCTACAAATCCAATGTCAAAATCCCCTTGCTCAACCTTGTCCGTTATATCTCCCGTATCAGATATGGTCAGCTGGAGTTGAATTCCTTCGTAGTTCTCTCTGAATATTTTCAGGATCGGCGGAAGCACGTACACACCAGGTATGTTGCTTGCCCCCATGCGGATAGTGCCCAGCCGGAGCCCTTTAAAGGCTGCTATGGCGGCCGCTGCTTCTTCCTGCAGCGCGATGAAATCTTTGGCATATCGGAAAAGAATTTCTCCTGCCCTGGTCAGAGCAAGCCCCCGCTTGGTGCGATCTATGAAGCGTATGCCAAATGAGGTCTCCAGATCGACCATCTGTTTGCTCACGGTGGGCTGTGTGAGGTGGAGCTCCTCTCCGGCCTTGGTGAAGCTCTTCAGTTCGACTATCTTCAGAAACGTCTCCAGATGTCTTAGATTCACTGAGATAGTATATATACCAGATGGTGGTCCAATTCAAGCGAGATGGGCTTTCGCGCATAGTCATGCTTTGCGAAAGGGCGGGGAAAAGGTATAATGTCTCTATAGTAAACGACTCCGTGAATCAAGGGTGACGGAATGGTATCCAAGCAGGATGTAGAAAAAATTGTCAGGTCAGCGCATCACGATCCTTTCGAAGTTCTGGGTGCTCACCAGCTTCGTTCGGGAGGGAAGCAGGCAGTGGCTGTGCGCGCCTTTCTTCCTGAAGCCACGGAGGCACGTGTGGTCAGGTTGGACACAGCAGAGATCTGCCCGATGAAAAAACTTCACCCGGACGGTTTTTTCGAAGCGATAGCAAAGAATACCGATCAGATATTCTCTTACCGCCTCAGGATTACACGCAACGATGGCCGCGAAGAAGAATTTGTGGATCCATATTCCTTTCTGCCGGTGCTCACGGAGTACGACCTCTATCTGATCGGGGAGGGAACGCATTACAAGAAATATGAAAAACTGGGTGCACACCAAATCGTTGTTGATGGCACACCAGGGGTATTATTTGCTGTCTGGGCTCCCAACGCACAGAGGGTGAGCGTTATAGGTGATTTTAACGACTGGGACGGCAGGCGTCATCAAATGCGGGTGCGAGGTTCGTCGGGTGTCTGGGAGCTTTTTATTCCCTCGCTTGGTCAAGGGACTCTTTACAAATTCGAGGTGAAGTCGAGGGGCAAAGGGGTTCTTATGGACAAAGCCGATCCTTACGCTTTCTACAGCGAACTTCGACCAAAGAGCGCCTCTGTGGTGTGGGATATCGACCGTTACGCGTGGTCCGATGAAGGGTGGATGAAAGAACGGCGGGAGAAAAACCTGTTCGAAGGGCCGCTTTCAATTTATGAAGTGCATCTCGGCTCCTGGAGAAGAGTCCCCGAGGAAGGGAACCGCTGGGAGACATACAGGGAAATGGCCCACTCTCTCGTGCCGTATGTGAAGGAGATGGGCTATACGCATCTTCAGCTTCTTCCGATCAGCGAGCATCCATTCGATGAGTCATGGGGCTATCAGACCACGGGTTACTATTCGTGCACAAGCCGCTATGGTCAACCTGAGGACTTCATGTACTTTGTGGATCAGTGTCATAAGGCCGGGATCGGTGTAATCATAGACTGGGTGCCGGCTCACTTCCCCAGAGACGCTCACGGGCTTGGCTACTTCGACGGCACAGCCCTTTACGAACATGAAGATCCACGAAAAGGGGAGCACCGGGATTGGGGCACCCTGATTTTCAATTATGACAGAAAAGAGGTTGCCAATTTTCTTATAGCAAACGGATTATTCTGGCTGGACAAGTATCACATAGATGGATTGCGCGTGGATGCTGTGGCATCGATGCTTTACCTTAATTACTCAAGAGAACCAGGGGACTGGACGCCGAACAAGTATGGCGGGAATGAAAATCTGGAGGCTGTGGCTTTCATCAGACGGTTTAATGAAGTTGTGCACGGGGCCCACCCGGGCATACTGACTGTGGCGGAAGAGTCAACTGCCTGGCCCATGGTATCCCGCCCGACTTACGTCGGAGGGCTTGGCTTCAGCATGAAATGGAACATGGGCTGGATGCATGACATACTGGACTATTTTTCAAGGGATCCGATTTACCGGAAGCACCACCAGAACAATCTGACGTTTGCTCTTCTTTACGCGTTCACAGAGAACTTTATTTTGCCTCTTTCCCACGATGAAGTAGTGCATGGCAAACGCTCTCTTGTCGACAAGATGCCTGGAGACCTGTGGCAGAAATTTGCGAACTTGAGGCTTCTCTACAGTTACATGTACGCCCAGCCCGGCAAAAAACTGCTCTTCATGGGCGGCGAATTCGGCCAGTGGTCTGAATGGTACTCGCAAACGAGTCTTGATTGGCATCTGCTGGGATACGAGCCTCACCGGGGACTCCAGCGCTTTGTGAGGGATTTGAATGAACTCTACAAGCGTGAGCATTCAATGCACCAGGTCGATTTTACCCATGAGGGATTTGAGTGGGTTGACTTCGGGGATTTCAGCAATAGCGTTGTCTCCTTCGTGAGAAGGGCTAAGGATAGAAACGACTTCACCCTCTTTGTTTTCAATTTCACGCCTGTCGTGAGAGAGGGTTACAGAGTGGGTGTGCCAAGGTGGGGCTACTACAGGGAGATACTGAACAGCGATTCCGCACTCTATTGGGGAAGCAATGTCGGCAACCGCGGCGGAGTGCATGCTGAAGACGTGTGGTGGAATGGACGACCCTACTCGATTGGATTGACTCTCCCACCGCTTGGGGCGCTGGCGTTCAAGCTGGCGTAGAGGCTCGCATACTTTGACTTTTTTCGCCGGAGTTGCTATCATACCTGCAAGGAGGGCGGGTAGCTCAGCGGGAGAGCATCGGCCTTACAAGCCGGGGGTCGCAGGTTCAAAACCTGTCCCGCCTACCATGAAAAGAGCACAAGAGCGGGGACGTAGTTAAGTTGGTTATAACGCCGGCCTGTCACGCCGGAGGCCGCGAGTTCAAGTCTCGTCGTCCCCGCCATTTCTTACGATTTACTATAAATGCACCTTCCGAACGACTCCCCGTCACAGCATCAAACCCGATACTCTTTTAATCTTGGACCGAAACCAGTGAACTGCCGGCTTGCCAGCTCCAGCTTTTGTCGCCAATCGCGAGGGTGCAGCTGCGATCGATACATCGAGAAAGCACAAATCCTGGCAATTGGGATGAAACGGAGAACTGCGGCGTTTAGGGGGCGGATCGCAGTTAGTGTATAATAGGCGGAATGGGCAACACATGGTGACGGTTATCATCACAACCCATAACCGGCGCGCATACTTGAAAGCCGCGGTTGATTCGGTCCTGGCTCAAGACTACCGGGATCTGGAGATCATCGTCATTGATGACGGCTCCACAGACGGTTCTGTCGATGAACTGCTGGGCCTCCCGCTCCACTATGTCTGGAAAGAAAACGGTGGGATATCCAGTGCGCGCAACGCAGGAATTGCTTTTGCGAAGGGCGACTACATTGCCTTTCTGGATGTGGATGACCTCTGGAAAAAGGGCAAGCTGTCGGCACAGCTAGAGGTGATGGAAAAAGAGAAGAGCCTGATATGCTACACAGACGAGATCTGGATACGGAATGGCAGATGGCTCAACCAGGGGCACAAACATAGGAAATACTCAGGGTTCATTTATGAACACTGCCTTCCCCTCTGCATTATCAGCCCCTCGTCCGCTCTTATCAAGAGGCACGTGTTTGATGATGTGGGGCTGTTTGACGAATCATTGCCCGTATGCGAGGACTACGACATGTGGCTGCGCATCACCTGCCGTTATCCGGTATCGTTCGTGAAGAAACCCCTCATCGTAAAGCAGGGAGGTCACGCAGATCAACTCTCCCGTCGCTATGAAGCGATGGACCGGTTCCGGATCAAGAGCCTTGGAAAGATACTTTCCCAGCAGATTCTGACGCCTGAGCAGAGAGCGCTCACTCTCGCCGAGCTCCAGAAGAAATGTCTCATCTACGCCAACGGCGCAAGAAAGAGGGGAAGGCTTGATGAGGCAGAAGAGTGCACCGCGCTCGCGGAAGCACTCGACGCAGCGATACAACCGGAGTCCCGTAAGGCAGCAGTAATTGATCGCTGAGTCGCGTGATACGGCTGCGTAACGGGTAGGCCAATCTGTCAAGAGAAGCGGGTTTAACTGTTATGCAGCACGCTATACGCTATTGTCGATGAGCCCCATCACAGCGGAAGGACTACTCTCGTCATGTCTTCATCCGTCGATTCAATCGTGAAACCGAGCTTTCTACAAACCGCCAACATTTTATCGTTTCCAGTCAGCACTTCTCCGTAAATATTCTGGAGACCTTTCTCCTCGCCAATGCCGATTAACACGTCCACAAGCTTGTACCCCAGTCCCTTGCCGTGATAATTGTCGTGAACGAGGACTGCGAACTCTCCCGATTTAAACTCGCGGTCGATGATCAGCCTTCCGATCCCGATCATTTTCCTTCTTTCATTCTCTCTCACTTCGGCAACAATAGCAATCTCCCGCTCGTAATCGATATTGCAGAACCTGACCAGCATTTCGTGAGAGATATCCTTAATGACCGTGAAGAACCGCGTACGCATGGACGCGTCGGACAGGGAGGTAAGTAATTCGTGCTCCAGCGGTTCGTCCTCGGGTCTTATGGGCCGTAACACTACATCCTTGCCGTCAGGAAATAGCCAGTGGCTCACGTACCGGGTAGGGTAGGGCGTGATTACCAGGTGAGGATATTGAACCGATGAATCGGGCGTGTTCTTTTCCAGCACAATCCGCGCATTGACCGCGTAAGGCGTGCCATCCGATATCGCGATGGGGTTTATCTCCATCTCAGCTATTTCAGGAAAGTCGACTATCAAATTCGAAAAGCTGACAATGATCTGCTCGAGCTCGCGAAGGTCCGCTGCCTTCTTACCGCGCAAACCGCGTAGCAGCTTGTAAACGCCCGTCTCTTCTATCATGAGTCTCGCCAGGGTCTGGTTCAATGGAGGCAGGCCGATGGAAAAATCCTTTACGAGCGCTGTTCCCTTTCCTCCCATGCCGAATAAGATTATTGACCCGAAATCCTCATCCTTCTTTGAGCCGAGGATCAGCTCGTAATCGATGTTTTCGATCATCTTCTCGACAGTGATGCCGGAAACCGATATTTCCGGAGCGTTAGCCTTTACCCGCTCCAGTATCTTTGCGTGCTCCGTTTTCAGTTTTCCTGGTGAGTAAACTTCCGCCATGCCACCTACTTCACTTCTATGGACTACATCCGCAGAGACGATCTTGAGAACAACCGGGTACCCTATGCGCTCTGCCCAGACTGCTGCCGACTCCACGCTGGTAGCCAGAAAAGGGGCGGTGCTACGAATTCCGTAGTTCTTGAGAAAATCTTTTGACTCCTCTTCCGTGAGAACTCGTCTTCCCTCCTTGAGGGTTTTCCGGATAAAAACCTTGAGGTGGTTCTTGGGAGGCGCTTGATCAACCGGCAGCTCATCGGGAGTCTCATACAGGAGCTCCAGGTTTCTTTTATACCTGTACATGTAGAGCACCGTCTTGATCGCTTCTTCGGGTGTCTCATATGTGGGAATGTTGTGTTCTTTTAGAATCTCCCTGCCTTCCTCTATATTCTTTGAGCCCATCCACGTGGTTATCAGCGGTTTGTGTGCGTTTTTCGCGATGGCAGCAACGGCCTCCGCAAGCTGGGTCGGGTCGGCCGCATTATCGAACACTTTCTTGGCAATGTAGATTACAAGGATGCCGTCTACACCCTGATCGTTCAGGCAGACGGTGACGGCTCTTGTATAACGCTCGATATCGGCGTCTCCAAAGAGATCTACAGGGTTACCCTTGCTCCAGTGGGCAGGCAGAAAGCTGCTCAATTCTTCAATGCTTTTTTCCGTCAGCCGGGCAAGCCTGCCGCCCGATGCCATCAGGACGTCTGTCGCTATTACACCGGGACCTCCTGCGTTCGTTATGATCGCCATTCTTCGCCCTGCAGGCAGATTGGCGGAGTGAAGCACTTCGGCTGCGTTGAGCAGATCGGAAACTTCCTTTACCCGAACAACGCCGGCACGTTTGAACGCCACATCGTAGGCTGCGTCATCGCCGGCCATGGAGCCTGTGTGAAACAGCGAGGCTCTGGCGCTCTCCTTGGATTGCCCCGGCTTCATAACCACGATGGGCTTGTTGCGCGCGAAACCGCGCGCAGCGCTTACGAATTTCCGCCCTTCTCCCACAGTCTCCATGTAAAGGATAATACTCCTCGTCTGAGGGTCTTCGCCCACAAAATCGATGAGATCTCCAAAACCGATATCGATCATGGAGCCAAGCGAGACGAACATACTGAAGCCAACGTGAGCCGTCGTTGCCCGATCAAGCACAACGCCTCCCACTGACGCGCTCTGAGATATGAGCGCGATGTTCCCTCTCTCCGGTTGCAGCTCGAAGCGCGATGTGTTCAGTCCTATAGCGGGCCGTATAATCCCGGCCGAGTTGGGGCCGAGGATTCTGATGCCGTACTGCTTCCGGATCTCTTTAAGTTCCTCTTCGAGTTTTTTGCCCGTTTCGCCTACTTCCCTGAAGCCGCTGGAAACAATGACTGCGCCTTCAACGCCTGCCTTTCCACAGGATTCGATTATAGCCGGCACCTTCGGCGCAGGGGCCGCCACGACTGCAAGGTCAACCTTTTCGGGGACACTTTCCATGTCAGGGAAGCAGTTCTGAACCGGCAGATCGTCATTCCTGATGCCCACCAGAAATATCTTCCGTCCTCCAGCGATGTTGAGATTGGTAATGAGTCTTGCTTCGAACGCTCCCCGTCCGTCACCAGCCCCAAAAAGAGCGATGTTTTTCGGATCAAACATTTTTCTGATATCACCCATGGATTCTCCTACGTCTCGCGGTCTGCCGTAACCTGACGAGTGCGAGCCAACCAATCTGTACCGGGCTTTCTGCCTTTCCAGTCGGTCAATTGTGCCCGTTTCGTAGCCCGTCAATCTTCGCTGCTTTGTAGATTATTATACCTCGAAAACGGGACTATTGCGCAACTCTGATTGTGCAAGGATGCTTCAATTCCAAATTCGCGTTTTGACGTATCTTCGTGAAAAATATCGCAAGCTTGCGAACTTGAGAAATTTAACTTGACAAAATTGTAGATTATCTTAGTATATCATCCTCACACACCAGAAGAATATGCAGTATATACCACTTCAAGGAGGCTAGTATGTCGTACGACGCGACAAAGATGGCGGATTGGCAAATTTCTGAAGCTGCGGAAGAGAAGATGAAATCGATCTGGCAATTGGGTGATGAGATGGGGCTGCAAAAAGATGAAATCATGCCCTACGGCCGGATAGGACGCGTCGATTTCATGAAGATAATTGACAGATTGAAAAATAGACCTGACGGAAAGTACATAGAGGTGACTGCCATAACACCGACGCCCTTAGGCGAAGGCAAAACGACCACATCCATGGGCCTCATCGAGGGTCTTGGAAAACGCAAGAAGAGCGTGTGCGGGGCGATACGCCAACCGTCCGGCGGGCCCACTATGAACATTAAAGGGAGTGCTGCAGGTGGCGGCAATGCGCAGGCAATCCCTCTAACCGAGTTCTCTTTGGGTCTAACCGGCGATATAAACAACATTATGAATGCCCACAATCTCGCAATGGTGGCGCTCACGGCGCGCATGCAGCATGAAAGAAACTATTCGGATGCCGAACTGGCAAAGAGAAACCTAAAGCGGCTTGACGTTGATCCAAAGAACGTGCAGATGGGGTGGATTATAGATTTTTGCGCACAGTCGCTCCGCAACATGGTCATAGGTTTGGGCGGGAAGATGGACGGGTATCTCATGCAGTCCAGGTTTGATATAGCGGTCAGTTCAGAGGTAATGGCTATTCTCGCCATCGTGAAAGACCTCAAGGATTTCCGCGAGAGACTGGGCAAGATCACGGTGGCTTACGACAGGAGCGGGAAACCGGTCACCTGTGAAGACCTGGAAGTTGCGGGCGCAATGACTGCTCTTATGAGGGAGAGCGTGAACCCGACACTGCTGCAGACTGTAGAAGGACAACCGGTCTTTGTACACGCAGGACCTTTCGCCAACATAGCAGTCGGTCAATCGTCCATAATCGCCGACCGCGTTGCTCTGAAACTCTTTGATTACAACGTAACTGAGAGCGGTTTCGCAGCGGACATCGGCTTCGAGAAATTCTGGAATGTGAAGTGCAGAGAGAGCGGGCTCAAGCCGAACGTTTCAGTCCTCACCACAACAATCCGCGCACTCAAGATGCACGGCGGCGGCCCAAGGGTTGCACCGGGGCTTCCCCTTCCCGATGAATACAAGAAGGAAAACCTCGGGTTGCTCGAAAAGGGTGCGGCCAACATGGTCCACCACATCAAGACAATAAAGCAGTCGGGGATGAAGCCCGTCGTCTGTATTAACGGGTTCCATACGGATACAAAAGACGAGATAGCTCTGTTGCGCAAGCTCGGCGAGGCCGAAGGGGCGAGAGTGGCACTTTCCACCCACTGGCTCAACGGCGGCGATGGAGCCCTGGAATTGGCTGATGCGGTGGTCGACGCATGCGAAGAGAAATCAGATTTCAAATTCCTCTACCCGCTTGAGATGCCGCTTCGCCAGAGGGTGGAGGCGATTGCCAAGAACGTGTACGGTGCCGATGGTGTCCAGTGGTCGCCGGAAGCTGAAGCGAAAGCAAAGGCTTTCGAGTCAGATCCGGAAAAGAAAACATACTACACGATGATGGTAAAGACGCACCTGAGTCTCTCGCACGATCCGAACGTGAAGGGTGTGCCCAAGGGTTGGGTGCTGCCGGTCAGGGATATCCTGATATTCTCAGGCGCACGGTTCCTCTGCCCGGTCACGGGTGCTATCAGTCTTATGCCTGGTACTGGTTCTGACCCCGCCTACAGAAGAATCGACGTGGATGTGAACACGGGCAAGGTAACAGGGTTGTTCTAGGCGTAAACCCGGTTGCGAAGCCGGGCAGGATGGAGGACTAGTGCTGTGGCTGCCGCAGGGATGTCTCGGGCGGTGCCGGCGGAGTTTCTACATCATGCCCGGCCGACCTTTCGTTGCAAAAAGGAGAGAGTCGCATCGTTATCTCTTCTGCTGCCTGCTTTAAGTGTCTAATGATGTGAGGCAACTTGTTATCATTCATGGAACTGGTGAAACCGACGACCCACAGGGCAGCGACAGGCAGGCGTCCCGAATATATGAGTGTAGCTACGGCTCTCATGCCGGTGAGGTACTCCTCGAAATCGACGGCATATCCGCGAGACCTGGTCTTTTCGACCTCTTCAAGGAATCCGGCGGTATCGGTGATGCTGTTATCCGTGTATCGCCGCAGGTGGTATTTGGCGAGCAGTGCGAGGATCTCCTGGTTCTGGAGGGGGGCAAGGAATATCTTACCGAGGACGCCGGCCGTCAGGGCGAATTTGGCTCCTATCGGCGATGAGATCTTCAACTCTTTTCTAGGCTCTACAACGTCAAGAACTCGTACCGCCTCGTCTTCCCGCACGCCTAAGAAGACAGTCTCGTCAACCTGTTCCACGAGTCTCTCCAGGAAAGATCGAGCCGTGCCGGGCAGGTCACTGGCGCCCAGTACTCTCTTTGACAATTCGAAGAGCGCTCCTCCGACCAAGTACTTTTTTGTGGCATCGACTTTCGCCAACAGCCCTTCTTCCTCGAGAGAACTTAGTATGCCGAAGGTAGTGCTTTTGCTCAAACCCAGCACGCGGGCAATTTCGGTCACGCCGAGGGGTCTGTTCTCGTCGATGATCAGCCTTATTATTTCCAGTGCCTTTTTGAGTGCCGGGGCTTTGTACATTTATTCACTATGCTGAACTTGTTGACTCAGCATACTTCGTTATGCGGGTTGATGTCAACATGCCTAAATTAGGGAGCTTTGAAGGGCTTTGACAAGCTTGACGTCAGTATTGAAAAAGTGTATGGTATGTGCATCGTTTAGAATAGTGAACATAGAATTGAAGGTGATGCCCTTAGCGGCTGTGCGAGCATGTGAGGCGCTGACAGTCGAAAGCCATGTGTTCCCGCGCCGCAGGCGAAAGCTCATTGGCGAGGTTTGAATTCTAATGGCTGACGGGCACAGGGTGAGGTTTCTTCCAAGCGACAGGATGTTCGTGGCAGAAGAAGGAGAGAGCATCCTGGATCTTGCAATGAAATCGGGTATTCACATCAACGCGAGTTGCGGCGGCAATGGCGCATGTGGCAAGTGCCGGATAAAGGTGATCGAAGGCAATGTCGCCTCCGCACCTCACCCGAAGATCGCGCAGTGGGAATATGAGAACGGGATACGGCTTGCCTGCATGACGAGGTCGTTGGGTGATGTAGTCGTAGAAATTCCCTTCGAGTCCCAGGTGGACCGCGCCGCACTCAGGCGCAAAAGGGAAACATCTCACGTGCTGACGCCCGCCGACCTGGACCAGCTTGTTGGTGCCTGGGAAGTCGATCCCTCAGTCTTCAAAAAGTATCTTGAGCTTGAACCCCCGTCGGTTGAAGACAATATCAATGATCTTGGCCGGCTTATGCGGGAGTTGCGTAAAAGGCACGAGATTGAAGACGTCTCAGTTGATTTTAAAGTGTTGATGAAACTGGCAGGCATCCTGCGTGCCTCTGATTGGAAAATTACACTCACGCTTGTCGAAACGCGAAGAGGCCTGAAGCTCATCAACGTAGAAGCCGGCAATGTGGAGGACAAGAACTATTCAATAGTCATCGATATCGGGACTACGACCGTGTGCGGGCAGTTGCTCGATCTCGCCAACTGCAGCGTGTACAGGCGGATTGAGGATTCCCAGAACGGCGTGCAGGTGTGCACCCTCGGGGAGGCCTCTGATTACAACGCGCAGATCAGTTACGGCGAAGACGTCATCACGAGAATACTCTATGCACAGAAACAAGGTGGGCTCAAGCGGATCCAGGAAGTTGTTATCGGGACCATCAACGGCATCATCAAAGAATTGCTTGAAATGAGCGGAGTAAGTGTTGACCGTATATCTCACCTGGTGTTTGCCGGCAATACTACCATGACGCATCTTGCGCTGGGCCTTGACCCCCGCTACATAATGCTTTCACCCTACACGCCCACTGCCAACTTCATCCCACCGGTAAGGGCCATTAACCTCGGCCTGAATGTGAAGGATCACGTGCATATCTACCTGTTCCCTTGCGTTGCCTCCTACGTGGGCGGCGATATCGTTGCGGGAGTTCTCGGCTCAGGGCTCTTCAAGAGATCGGACATTACCCTGTTCCTGGACATAGGCACCAATGGCGAGCTCGTTGTGGGTAACAAGGATTGGCTCACCTGCGCTTCCTGCTCGGCAGGGCCTGCCTTTGAAGGCGGCGGCATCAAATTTGGGATGCGTGCCGGCAGGGGGGCGATTGAGCAGGTGCGTATCAACCCCACGACCCTTGAACCCATGATCCTTACGATAGGCCGGGTGAAGCCGGCAGGGATCTGCGGCTCTGGCCTCATCGACGCTGTCGCCGAGCTTCTCGAGGCAGGCGTCATCGGCCAGAACGGGAAATTTGAAAGAGATCTCCCGACGAAAAGAGTGAGAGAGGGAGATAGCGGCTTCGAGTATGTGCTGGCGTATGCTGCCGACACGCAGATCGGCAGGGATATCGTATTGACTGAAGTTGACCTGGATAATCTTATACGGGCAAAGGCCGCTATTTACGCCGGTTGCAAGGTGTTGCTCGAGAATGTAGGCCTCTCTTTCGCGGATGTGAACACTATAATTATTGCCGGCGGGTTCGGCCATTACATCGACGTCGAAAAAGCTCAGATGATAGGGCTCCTTCCCGATGTGTCTTCTGAGAAATTTATCTTCGTAGGGAATGGGTCGCTTCTCGGTGCAAGACTCCTCTCTTTCTCCAGAGAACTGCTGCGAGAAACAGAGAGGATCGCACGGACCATGACGAACATCGAGCTTTCCAACAGCACGACATTCATGGATGAGTTTATCGCCGCGATGTTCCTGCCGCACACGGACGAGAAAGCATTTCCTGCAGTATTAGAACAGTTGAGGGCGGGAAAGGAAGCGGCGGTTTCGAATGCCTAAAGTATGCGCTTTTGCAGGAAAAGGAGGAGTGGGCAAGACCACCATAACCGGTATGCTCGTCAGGTACCTCGTCGAGGTGGCCAGAGAGGCTCCGATCCTTGCGGTTGATGCAGACCCGAACTCGAATCTCAATGAAATTCTGGGCACCGAAGTTCATGTGACGATTGGTGACGCCCGGGAGCTCTTAAAAAAAGAAGTGCCTGTAGGGATGGACAAAGAGACCTGGATGGAAATGAAAATACACCAGGCGATCATCGAGAGCAAAGGCTTTGACCTGCTGGTGATGGGAAGACCGGAGGGTACTGGCTGCTACTGCGCTGCAAACAGCCTTGCAAAAAAGCATATAGACCTCCTCAAAGATAATTATGCGTACGTCGTGGTCGACAATGAAGCAGGCATGGAACACATGAGCAGGCTCGTGACCACGGACGTTGATCATCTTTACGTTGTTTCCGACGCTTCAGCCCGTGGCCTTCTGACTGCCAAGAGGATCATGGAACTGGTGGGTGAACTCAACTTGAATATCGCGCACACCCATGCGATTATCAATCGTCTAAAGGATGAGGACAGAAGCGGCCTGGAACAGCTTGCGGAAGAGAAGGGCATCGACGTGGCTGGAATCATCCGCTACGATACCGGGATCGCTGAAGGAGATGTGCGAGGATACACCGTCTTTTCCCTGGACGGCAGATCAGTGGCCCTGAAGGATGCTTACAGCGTCTTCGAGAAAACTTTATCTGGAAAGGAGTAGAATCATGGCAGCAAAGGTCATAAGCGGCACGCAGATCGCGGCAGAGATACGGGAGGAAATAAAGCAGGAAACGGCTGCTCTGAAAGAGAAGGCCGGTGTGGTGCCGGGGCTGGTTACAATTCTTGTAGGCCAGAATCCCGCGTCAGTCAGCTACGTGACAGCTAAAGGAAAAACGGCAAAAGAACTGGGGTTCTTCTCCATACAGGATGACCAGCCGGAGAACCTTACCGAAGAGGCTCTCCTTGCCCTGATTGACAAATATAACAAGGATCCGAAGATCCACGGCATCCTTGTGCAGTTGCCTCTGCCGAAGCACATCAACGAGACCAAGGTGCTCTATGCAATAGATCCCAACAAAGACGTGGATGCTTTTCACCCGGTGAACGTTGGAAAGCTTGTAATCGGTGAGGCGAATTTCTATCCGTGTACACCCTATGGTATTCAGCAACTCCTTGTTCGCAGCGGCGTCAAGACGGACGGAGCAGAGGTGGTAGTCGTCGGCAGGAGCAACATCGTGGGTAAGCCGATTGCCAACATGATGCTTCAGAAGGCCAAAGGCGCGAACGCCACCGTGACCGTGTGCCACACTGCCACAAAGGATATGGCATTTCACACGAAACGTGCCGACATCCTTATCGTGGCCGCGGGCCGTCCCAAGGCCATTACCGCTGACATGGTCAAAGAAGGTGTTGTTGTGATTGACGTCGGCGTCAACCGGATAGGCATGACTCCCGAAGGCAAGGCGAAGCTCGCTGGCGACGTGGATTACGATGGCGTCAAGGAGAAGGCTTCTGCAATAACACCCGTTCCGGGTGGCGTAGGTCCCATGACCATTACGATGCTCATGCTCAACACGTTGAAGGCGGCAAGAGTAGCGGCAAACGTGAAGTAATAAACGCATGACGTGACGCATCAGTCGTCACCAAGACTGGAGGGAGGTTCCCATGGGAGAGTATCAGTACGAAGAAAAGGAATCATTCGACGGCAAGAAAGTTAAGGTGCTCGGAGCCACGTACGAACCAGGCAAACCGGACACAAAGGGTGATTGGGAACAAAAGCTGGAATCACAACAGGATCGGCTCAACTATCTGAAAACGGCACTCCGTTACTGGTACAGCAAAGACTGGTTCGGGAGTGAGAAGAGAAAACAGGAGGCTTAAGAAAGGGGGTACTTCATGGCTTTCCAGATTCCCAAGATCACGTACACAGGCAGTATAAAAGAAGTCTCTATCGGTTCCGGACCGCAAGCCATAAAGGTGGGAGGAGAGAGTTGTTACCCGTTCCATCTTTTTGAGGGAAGCATGCCTAACCCTCCCAGGGTAGCTTTCGAAGTATGGGACTACCCCCCGGAAGACTGGCAGGAGTGGGCCGTTGAGCCGTACAAGGATGTTATCAGCGATCCCGTTGCCTGGGCAAAGAAATCTCAGGACGTTTATGGCGCCGAGCTGATTGCCCTGCTTCTCAAGAGCGCGGACCCGAATGGCATGAACAGGGACGCAGAAGAGTCGGTGAAGCTGGTGAAAAGCGTTGCCGATGCCATAAGCGTGCCCCTGATTGTCTGGGGATGCGGCAATGACGAGAAGGACGCGCAACTCCTGCGAAGGGTTGCAGAAGTGTGCGAGGGCAAGAATGTCGCTATAGGCCCCGTCGTTGAAAAAAACTACAAGCAGGTCGGCGCAATGGCTATCGGGTACCAACAGGTGGTGATGGCGTCTACACCTATAGATGTCAACCTTGCCAAGCAGCTCAACATTCTCCTCGGTAACCTCGGCATGCCTGAACAGAAGTTGATGATCGACCCGACCGTCGGCGGCTTGGGTTACGGTCTGGAGTACGGCTACTCAGTGATGGAGCGTGACCGCATGGCAGCTCTGACTCAGGAGGACGTGAAGCTCCAGTTTCCGCTCGTGTGCAACATGGCGCACGAGGTCTGGAAGACAAAAGAGACCAAGGTGAAGAAAGAGGAGAACCCGAAACTGGGTGACGAAAAGAAAAGATCTATCCTCATGGAGGCTGTTACCGCAATGTCCTTTCTTGTTGCCGGAGCAGATATCCTGATCATGAGACATCCCGACGCTATCAAACTGGTGCGGGATATGATTAAAGAGTTAACAAATTAGGGGGACTTATGGCAGACGAAAAAGGTAAGGACAAAGTGAGAAGTATTGATAACGCAGCAATCACGCTGATAGAGAAGGCCCAGAAAGAGAACGTGAGCACCGTCTTTTTCAGGGCTGATGAACTGAAACCCTGCCCGATAGGCGTTGAGGAAAGCTGTTGTAAAATCTGCGCCATGGGACCCTGCAGGCTCCCCAGACCAAAGAAGGCCGGCGAAGAGAAGGATCGAGCCGGCGTCTGCGGTGCGACCATCGAGACGATCGTGTCGAGAAACTTCGCGCGTAAGATCGCTGCAGGAACCGCGTCCCACTCTGACCATGCCCGAGAAGTCGCAGAGACTTTTCTGAAAACTGCACAGGACGAGGCCCAAGGGTTCGCTATCAAAGACGAAGTGAAGCTCCTCGAGGTGGCACTCGACTATGGCATTGAAACCGAGGGCAGAGAGCTCAGGGAGATCGCAATTGACATCGGTAAAAAGGCGCTCGAACAGTTCGGGAAGCAGGATGGAGAGCTCGTCTATATCAAGAAGGCACCATTGAAGAGGCAGGAGATCTGGAGAAAGCTGGGCGTTGTCCCCAGGGGTATCGACCGTGAAGTAGTAGAGATCATGCACAGAACCCACATGGGCGTGGACCAGGATTACAAGCACCTCATGCTGCAGGGAACGCGCACTGCGTTAGCCGACGGCTGGGGAGGCTCCATGATCTCGACCGATTTGCAGGACATCATGTTCGGCACACCGGTACCCATTCTTGGAACGTTCAACACGGGTGTATTCAAGGAAGATCAGGTAAATATCGTGGTCCACGGCCATGAGCCGTTCCTGCCTGAGCTGCTGGTTACCGCCAGCAAGGACCCTGAGATAAAGGCGCTTGCCGAAAAAGTCGGCGCCAAGGGCATCAACCTCACTGGCATGTGCTGCTCAGCCAATGAAGTGCTTATGCGTCACGGCATACCTTGCGCGGGAAATTTCCTGCAGCAGGAATTGGCGTTGGTGACCGGTGCCGTGGAATTGATGACCGTGGACGTGCAGTGCCAGATGCAGGGCCTCCACGATGCCGCAGAATGCTACCACACCAAGCTCGTGACCACCTCCGATCGTGCGAAGATCGAAGGCGCCATCCACATGGAGTTCCATCCTGACCACGGCCTCGACACAGCGAAGAAAATCCTCAAGATGGCCATAGAGAACTACCCGAACAGGCGCCACGCGGTTTACATTCCTGCGGAGTCACAGGATGCAGTCGTAGGCTTCAGCCATGAAACGATAAACTATCTGCTGGGCGGGCTCTTCCGCGCAAGCTACAAGCCGCTCAATGACAATATCGTCAACGGCAGAATAAGGGGCGTTGCGGGTGTTGTCGGTTGCAACAATGTGCGCACGATCCATGATTCGGCGCATATCGCCATGATCAAGGAGCTGATCAAGAATGACGTAATTGTGCTCACCACGGGCTGCGCGGCAATGGCATGCGGCAAGGCAGGCCTTCTCACGCCTGAGGCAGCGCGGCTCTATGCAGGCTCAGGACTCGCCGAAGTATGCGAGGCAGTCGGCATCCCGCCAGTGCTCCACATGGGCGCATGCGTTGACAACTCCAGAATTCTCGTCGCTGCAACCGCTCTGGTGAAAGAAGGCGGCCTGGGTGACGATATCAGCGATCTTCCCGCGGCAGGTGCTGCACCGGAGTGGATGAGCGAGAAAGCGCTCGCGATCGGTCAGTACTTTGTAGCGTCCGGTGTTTATACGGTTTTTGGCACGACGTGGCCAACGCTCGGCAGCGAGAAGGTGACGAAGCATCTGTTCGAAGAGCATGAGGAATTGTACAAGGGCATGTGGGCATTCGAGCCTGATCCCATCAAGGCGGCCGGCATGATGATCGCGCACATTGACAAGAAACGGAAGGCTTTGGGATTGGACAAGGGCAGGGAAAGAGTTCTGTTCGATATGGCTATGAGAAGGGCCCTAGACTAAGCGAGGAGGCGGAGCATGTCAAAGATAATTGCATCAGCGGCCATCAGAGGCGCGCAGAAAATCTTCAATAAGGTCGAGACAAAGTACAAAGAGGTGCTCGAGAAGTATGGGCCCAACCAGGAGATAGGCTTCCCCAACACTGCCTACTACCTTCCGATCATCTATGCCATGACCGGCATCGGGGTCTCAAAGCTGGGAGAGTTTGATAAGATCCTCAGTCTCTGCAGGAAACTGATACCGTCTCCCGTCAGGGAAAAGACGCCGTTGCCGTATCTAGCGCCAGCGCTTGACGCCGGCATGGCAACGTTCTTCGTAGAGGAACTGTATGAGGCAATGCGGTATCTCGAAAACCCCAACTGCTATGTGACCGGCGAGGACCCGACCGACGGGAATATCTGGCTGGGCGCAGCGAGCGACCTCATCTTCAGGAAAAGGGGCGTGGAGTTTGTTGACGGCACGGCCCCTGGATTCGCTGCGATCGTAGGTGCCGCCCCTGACGCCCAGACAGCCGCAAAGATAGCGCTCGAACTCCAGGAAAAAAATCTGTACGTGTTCATGTGTGCCGAGAACAATGGAAAGCGTTTCTCGGAACAGCTCGTGGAGGCTGGCGTGCAGGTGGGTTGGCCCACAAGACTTGTCTCCTTCGGTCCTGATATTTACCAGGCAGTTTTTGCCATAGGCTTTGCGTGCCGTGTTGCCATGGCATTCGGCGGGGTCAAGCCGGGCGATTTCAGAAAGAACCTGATTTACAACAAAGACAGAACCTATGCGTTCGTCATGGCGTTAGGCGAAGTCACTGACGAGTGGTACGCCAATGCGGCAGGGTGCATCAACTGGGGATTCCCGGCCATCGCTGACACGCCCATCCCGGAAGTGCTGCCCACGGGTATCTGTACGTATGAACATGTTGTATCAAACATTCCACACGATCACATCGTCCAGAAGGCAGTGGAAGTGAGAGGCTTGAAGGTGCAGGTTGCAAAAGTGCCTGTGCCTGTCTCTTACGGACCGGCGTTCGAAGGCGAGCGTGTGAGAGGCGAGGATATCTATCTCGAGATGGGCGGCGGGAAAACAGTCGCGGTTGAATGGACCACGACGAGGCGCATGGAAGAGGTTGAAGACGGCAGGGTAGAAGTGATCGGACCTGACGTAGGCAATGTTCAGGCGGGCACCCGGCTCCACTTCGCGATGGTGGCTGAGGTTGCCGGTCGCAACTTCCAGGAAGATTTCGAGCCGATCCTTGAGCGGCAGAATCACCATCTGATCAACCAGGCCCAGGGTATCATGCACATAGGGCAGAGGGACATAGCCTGGATTCGTATCTCCAAGCAGGCAGTTGAGAAAGGCTTTAAGCTGGAACACATCGGCAAGATCATTCATGCCAAGTACCACCAGGACTTCGGAGCAATCTTTGACAAGATTCAGGTGAAGATCTACACGGACGAGCCCAAGGTCAAGGAGATCCTCGAACAGGCGAGGGCAT
>Ga0335069_10005204_pt1 | contig 19162 bp, 12 predicted proteins | sample Lox_Sample_11_FD_206714 | JGI IMG/M metagenome (GOLD analysis project Ga0335069, IMG submission 206714) | Soil microbial communities from Loxahatchee National Wildlife Refuge, Florida, United States - Lox_Sample_1.1 | ecosystem: Environmental > Terrestrial > Soil > Wetlands | place: USA... | reverse complement strand
TCCCCCCCATCGTTTCCTCGATCACGCGCCCGATGTCCTCGAGGGACACGGTGCGTGCGCTCGCACCCCGGCCGGCGGCCGGATTCACCACCACGGCGAGGTGCGCGTATTCCATGCCGAGCTCGCGAGCGAGCGCGGCCTCGGGCATGCCCGTCATGCCGACCATCGTGGCGCCGTCGCGCTCGAGGCGGTCGATCTCGGCCTTGGTCTCCAGGCGCGGGCCCTGCGTGGCGGCGTAGGTGCCGCCATCGACCGCCGGCACGCCCGCCGCCCTCGCCGAGGCGAGCGCGAGCTCGCGCAGCGCCTGCGCGTAAGGGTGCGTGAAGTCGATGTGCGTCACCGGGTGCTCGGCGCCCTCGAAGAACGTCGAATGGCGTCCCCAGGTGTAGTCGATGATCTGGTCGGGAACGACGATGGTGCCCGCGCCCAGGTCGGGCGCGATGCCGCCCACGGTGCACACGGCAACGACCTGCCTCACGCCCTGCGCGTGGAGCGCCCAGAGGTTGGCGCGGTAGTTGATCTCGTGCGGCGCGAGCGTGTGCCCGTAGCCGTGCCGCGCCAGGAAGATCACTTCGCGATCGCCGACGCCGCCGAACGTGAGCGGTCCCGAGGGCTCGCCGTAGGGCGTGCGCACGATCTTGCGATGCCTGATTTCCAGGTTGGCGAGCTGCGTGAGCCCGCTGCCTCCGATGACGGCGATCATGTGTCCTTCAATGCGTAGATGGCCGGCAGGTTGCGCCACAGGCCGTAGGCGTCCATGCCGAAGCCGAAGACGTACCGGTTGGGCACGGTGACGCCCACGAAGTCGGCCTTGATGGGTTTCTCGCGGCCGATGGCCTTGTCGGCGAATACGGCGGCGAGGACCTGGCTCGCGCCCATCTCGACGAGGCGCTTGCGGATGGCGGCGAGGGTGATGCCCTCGTCGAGGATGTCGTCCACCACCAGCACCACGCGCCCGCGCACGTTGTCGCGCGGCGGCAGGCGCCAGGTGATCTCGCGTCCCTGGATGTCGTTGTTGTAGCGCGTGACCTCGATGGCGCCGAACTCGAGCGGAAAGCGCAGCAGCGGCAGGAGCTGGCCCGTGAAGAGCGCCGCGCCGCCCATCACCGAGAGCACGACCGGGAACTCGCCCTCGAGCCTCGCGGTGATGTCGGCCGCCAGGCGTTGCACCGCCTCGCGCACCTGCTCGGCGCTGAAAAGCTGGGTCGCCTCGTCGAGGAGGCGCAGCGCCTCCTCGCGCCCCTTCACGGCTTCTTCCCGCCGGCGACCGTGCCGATGAAGCTGCGGAAGTCCGCGGCGAGCTCGGGGTGCTTGAGCGCGTAGTTCACGGTGGCCTTGAGGTAGCCCAGCTTCGAGCCGCAGTCGTAGCGCGTGCCCTGGAACTCGTAGGCGTTCACCGCCTCCTCGCGCAGCAGCCGGCCGATGGCGTCGGTGAGCTGGATCTCGCGGCCCGCGCCGGGACGCAGGTTCTCGAGGAAATGGAAGATGCGCGGCGACAGGATGTAGCGCCCCACGACGCCCAGCGTCGAGGGCGCCTCCTCGGGCTTGGGCTTCTCGACGATGTTGGTGACGCGCGAGACCCCTTCCTTCGCGCGCTCGACCGAGACGATGCCGTACGAGGCCGTGTCCTCGCGCGGCACGTTCTGCACCGCGACGATGCTGCCGCCGGATTTCGCGTGCACGTGCGCCATCTGCTTCATCACGGGCACCTGCGCGTCGATCAGGTCGTCGGCGAGGATCACCGCGAAGGGCTCGTCGCCCACCAGGTGGCGCGCGCAGAGCACCGCGTGGCCCAGGCCGAGGGCCTCCGCCTGGCGGATGTACGCGCACGAGACGCCCTCGGGCAGCAGCCCGCGCACTTCCTTCAGCAGCTTGTTCTTGCCGTGGGCCTGCAGCTCGGCCTCGAGCTCGTAGGCCTTGTCGAAATGGTCCTCGATGGCGCGCTTGCCGCGGCCGGTGATGAAGATGAGGTCGGTGATGCCCGCGCCGACGGCCTCCTCCACCGCGTACTGGATGAGCGGCTTGTCGACGATCGGCAGCATCTCCTTGGGAGAGGCCTTGGTGGCGGGAAGGAATCGCGTGCCCAGGCCCGCGACGGGGAACACGGCTTTGGTGACTTTTTGCATGCCTACCTTCCCAGGATCCGGAGGAACTGCGCCTCGTCGAGGACCGCGACGCCCAGCTCGCGCGCCTTGTCGAGCTTGGACCCCGCTTCCTCGCCGGCCACCACGTAGTCGGTCTTCTTCGAGACCGATCCCGTGACCTTTCCCCCGAGCGCCTCGATGCGCTCCTTCGCCTCGTCGCGCGTCATCGCCGCGAGGGTGCCCGTGAGGACCACGATTTTACCCGCGAAGGGCCCCGACGCCCCGGCCTCGCGCGCGGGCGCCCCTTCCTTCCAGTGCACGCCCGCGGCGCGCAGCTGCTCCACCACCTCGCGGTTGTGCCGCTCCCCGAGGAAGTTGGCGATGGATTGGGCGACGACCGGGCCCACGTCGGGCGCTTCCTGCAGCTCCTCCAGGCTCGCATCGAGGAGCGCATCGAGGTTGCCGAAGTGGCGCGCGAGGTCCTTCGCCGTCACCTCGCCCACGTTGCGGATTCCGAGCGCGTAGATGAAGCGCGGCAGTGTCGTCGCCTTGCTCTTCTCGATCGCCGCGTGCACGTTGGCCGCCGACTTTTCCGCCATGCGCTCGAGCTCGGCGAGCTTCGCGATGCCCAGCTTGTAGATGTCGGCCGGCGTGCGCACGAGGCCCGCGTCCACGACCTGGTCCACGAGCTTCTCGCCGAGCCCCTCGATGTCCATGGCGCGGCGCGAGGCGAAATGCAGCAGCGCCTGCTTGCGCTGCGCGGCGCAGAAGAGCCCGCCCGTGCAGCGCGCCACCGCTTCGTCTTCCTCGCGCACGACGCGGGAGCCGCACACCGGGCACTTCTTCGGCATGACGAAGGGGTCCTTGCGCGGTCCCTTCTTCGCCACGCGCGCCACCTCGGGAATCACGTCGCCCGCGCGGCGCACCACCACCGTGTCGCCCTTCCAGATGTCCTTGCGGCGGATCTCGTCCTCGTTGTGCAGCGTCGCGTTCACGATCGTGGTGCCGCCCACGAAGACCGGCGCGAGGCGCGCCACCGGCGTGAGCGCCCCGGTGCGCCCCACCTGGATGCCGATGTCGAGGAGCTCCGTGGTCGCCTCCTCCGCCGGGAACTTGTGAGCCACCGCCCAGCGCGGCGCGCGCGAGACGAAGCCGAGCTTCGCCTGGTCGGCGACCTTGTTCACCTTGTAGACCACGCCGTCGATGTCGTAGGGCAGCTTCGGGCGCATGGCGCCCACGTCCGCGTAGAACTTGAGCAGGCCCGCCACGCCCTTCACGGTGCGATGCTCCTTCGCGACGGGGAAGCCCAGCGCGCCCAGCGCCTCGATGAGCCGCGAGTGCGTCGCCGGGACCTCGAAGCCATCGACCGCGCCGATCCCGTAGGCGAAGAACGAGAGCTTGCGCTGCGCCGTGAGCCTGGAATCGAGCTGGCGCAGCGCGCCCGCCGCGGAGTTGCGCGGGTTCACGTAGGTCTTCTCGCCGGCGGCCGCGAGGCGCCGGTTCATCGCCTCGAACTCCTTGCGCATCATCAGGACCTCGCCGCGCACCTCCAGGAGCTTCGGGTGCCGGCGCCCCTCGAGGCGAAGCGGGATCGGGCGCACGGTGCGCAGGTTGGGCGTGACGTCCTCGCCGGTCGCGCCGTCGCCGCGCGTCGCACCCTGCACGAACAGGCCGTCCTCGTAGGCGAGGGTGACCGCGAGCCCGTCGAACTTGAGCTCGGCGGAATACTCCACCTCGTCCACGCCGAGGCCTTCGCGGCAGCGCCGGTCGAAGGCCGCCACCTCTTCCTCGTCGAACGCGTTGGCGAGCGAGAGCATCGGCACGCGATGCTCGGCGGGGGCGAAGCTGTCGCTGGGCGCGGCACCCACGCGTTGCGTGGGGGAATCGGGCGTGGCGAGCTCGGGGTGCTCGGTCTCGATCTTCACCAGCTCCTGGAAGAGCCGGTCGAACTCGGCGTCGCTGATCTCGGGCGCGGCCTCGACGTAGTAGAGGCGGTTGTGGCGCTCGATGGCGCGGCGCAGCTTCTCGGCCTTCTCCGCGAGCGTCACGGCGAAGCGCGCCCTTCCATCAGCTATACAGGCGCCGGGCGAGCGCGCCGCCGGCCGGGATCCCGTGCGCTTCCATCTCGTGGAAGATCTTCTCGAGCGAGCGGCGGATGGAGGCGAGCCCCGCGTCGGTGAGCGGCTTGCGGTTGTCGTCCACGAGCTCGCCGCCCAGCGTCGCGGCGAAGACCTGCGCCACCCGCACCATCTCGGCGAGCACGCGCGGCGCATCGCAGACGCGCGGCAGGTCGAGCGCGAAGCACAGGCCCGTGTAGTAGTGGCCCTTGCCGTCCTCGATCGGGCGGATCGCGAAGGCCGGCTGGCCGTCGGGCCCGTAGCGCACCAATTCGCCGCCGGCCGTCTCCGACAACCCGTTCTCCAGGGCGAGCGACTTCACGCGCGCCACCGCGAAGGTGGCGCCGAACTGGCCCACCACGTTCACCACCACCTCGATGTCGGTGTCGGCGCAGAACTTGTCGATCTCGCGGGCGCGCGCCGCGGCCGCGGCCGGGGACTCGCGCTGCGAGACCGCGTTCACGGCGGCCGCGAAGTCGGCGATGTTGCGGTTGAAGCGCTCGATCTCCTCCTCGACCACGGGGCCGTCGCGGCTCGCGAGCTGCATGCCCACGCGCAGCTCGCGCCAGCTGCGGCGCGGGGAGGTGTCGATGGGATGCCACTGCTCGTCCACGATGCCTTCCACGTGAGTCTGCGCCATGTGGGAAGCGAGCGCATCGAGCAGGGGCTGGAGCTGCTCGCTCATCACCGGGTCGTCGGCGAGGATCACGGCGACCGTGTCGATGCGGCTCGAGACTTCCGCGGCCGGCGCGCTCGCCGCGTCCAGCTCTTCGGCGCGCTGGGGCGGCAGGGTCTGGTCGGGCGCGGAGCCGGTCGGGACCGCGCCGGGCGAGTCCGGCAGCGGGCCCAGGGTCGGCTCGCGGCGGGTTGGCGCCTTGTCGAACAGCGCATCGGGCGGGCGCTCGCCGAAATCCTCCTCGGCCTTGCGCCGCGCGCGCCGCTCCTGCACCGCGTTGTAGATCACCACCGCGACCACGAGCGCGATGCCGAAAGCGATGAGGGCGAGCTGGAGGTCGCTCACGCCGCCTGCTTCCTCGCCAATTCGATCGCCGAGTCGATGTCCACCTCGACGACCTTGGAGACGCCCGGCTCCGGCATCGTGACGCCCACCAGCTGCGCGGCGAGCTCCATGGTGATCTTGTTGTGCGTGATGAAGAGGAACTGCGTCTGGCCCGACATCTGGCGCACCAGCTCGCAGAAGCGTTCCGTGTTGGGGTCGTCCAGCGGCGCGTCCACCTCGTCCAGCAGGCAGAAAGGCGCCGGGTTCAGCTTGAAGAGCGAGAACACCAGCGCGATGGCCGTGAGCGCCTTCTCGCCGCCCGAAAGGAGCTGGATCGACTGGTTGCGCTTGCCGGGCGGCTGCGCGAACACCTGCAGCCCGGCGTCGAGGATCTCCTCGCCCGTGAGCTTGAGGCTCGCCTGCCCGCCGCCGAAGAGCGCCGGGAACATCTCCCGGAAGTTGCGATCGACGGCGTCGAAGGTCTCCTGCAGCAGCTCGCGCGTCTCGCGGTCGATGCGCTTGATGGCCGCTTCGAGCGTCTCGACGGCCTGCGTGAGGTCCGCGGCCTGGGCGTCGAGGAACGCCTTGCGCTCTTGCGCGGTGGCGAGCTCCGAGAGCGCGGCGAGGTTCACCGGCCCCAGGGCCGCGATCTCCTCGTTCAGCCGGTTGATCTCGGCCTGCATCCCCGAGGAGCGCACGCGCTTCTCGATCTGCTCGGCCATCTCCTCGCGCGTGACGCCGGCCTCTTCCAGCTGGCGCGAGTACTGCTCGGCGTTGGTCGCCGCTTCCTGCTCCTTCAGGCGCAGCTCCGTGATCCGGGTGCGCATCGGCTCGAGGCCCTGCTCCACCGCGAGGCGCGATTCTTCCAGCGCGCGCAGCTCATCGCCGATGTGCTCGAGCCCGGCGCGCGCATCGCCCAGCACCTGCTCGCGCTCGGCCTTCGTGGCGAGCGCGGCCTGCAGGCGCTCGCGCACCTGGCCTTCCTCGAGACGGCCGAGCTCGCCGGAAACGTCGGATCGCGTGGACGCGAGCGCCTGCAGGCGTTCGGCGAGCGAAGCGGCGAGCAGCGCCGCGGAGGCCACCTTGTCGTGGCAGCTGCGCTCGTGGAACTGCGCTTCCGAGTGGGCACGCTCGGCCGCCGAGATCGCGGCGCGCGCATCCACCAGCGCCTGCTGCGCGGCCGCGGCCGCCTGCTCGAGCGACTGCAGGCGCTGGACGATCACCTCGATCGCCTGGGCGCCCGCCTGCAGCGCATGCTGCGCTTCCTGCATCTCGAGGCGCTCGCGGCCCTCTTCCTCGTCGAGCTGCGCGAGCTCCTGGCGGATCGCCTCGCGCCGCTTCTGCGCCTGCTCCGAGCTCTGCGAGAGCTTGAGGTGCTCGACCTCGAGGTCGTGGTCCTGCTGGCGCTCGCGCGCGAGCTCCTCGCGGGCGCGGCGCGCCTGCTCCTGCGCGTCCTTCACCTCCGCTTCCGTCGAGCGCAGCCGCGACTCGATGTCGGAGCGCTCGCGGGCGCGCTGCGGAATGCGCGCGCCCAGCTCCTCGATCTCGCGCTGGCGCTGCAGCACGCCGTGCAGCTCCGACTGCGGGCCGTGGAACACCACGCCCTGGCGCGAGAAGAGGTGGCCCTTGCGCGAGACGATGAGGCCCCCGGCGGGCAGCAGGCGCGCGAGCTCCATGCCGTCCTCGCCCTCGGGGAGGATGAAGACGTTGGCGAGCGCGTCGCGCAGGTAGGAAAGGACGCCGGGGCGCGAACCGGTCACCACGGAAGCGAGCGGCGCGAGGCGCGAGGCGGCGCCCGGCGCATCGGCCATTCCACGATCGACGAAGAGGGCGAAGTTGCCGGGAGGCGCGTCGCGAAGGAGCGAAGGCAGCGCCGACTCGTCGGCGAGCTTCGCGGCGTTCAGGCGCACGCCGAGGGCGGCCTCGACCGCATCGTCCCAGCCCGCTTCGACGTGGATCGCCTGCCACAGGCGCTCGGCGCGCTCCAGGCCGTGGGCCTGGATCCAGTCCTTCAGCTTCGAATCGGTGTCGAGCCGCTCCTGCTGCGACTGCAGCGCCTTCAGCGCCGCTTCCAGGCTCGCGTGCTCGCGCGTGGCCTCGTGCAGGCGCTCGGTCGAGACGCGGCGTTGCTCCTCGAGCGCCGGCAGGCGCGCCTCGGCCTCCCGCTGCTCGCGCTCGAGGCCCGCGATCTTCGCGGCGAGCGACTCGCGCTCGCGCTCGATGCCGGCGAGCTTCTCGGGCTCCGGGAACACGAGGCCCATGTTCTCCTGCTTGAGGCGGTTCTTGCGTCCCTCGATCTGCCCCAGCAGCTTCAACGCGTGGGACTCGCGCGTCTCCTCGACGCCCTGCGCCTGCTCGGCCGCGTTCATCTCGGATTCGGCCGCGCGCACCTGCTGGGCCGCGTCGTGGGCCGCGGCTTGCGCCGGGGGCAGCGCCGCGCGCGCGGCCTCGATATCCGCAGCGCGTTCCCCGATCGCGGCCCGCGCCGCCTCGATCTGCGCCTGCCAGCGGTCGCGCTCGCCGTTCGCCTCCGCGATGCGCCCCTGCACCTCGTGCTCCTCGCGGCCGATGGCCTCGAGCTGCTGGCTCATGCGCCGGCGGTTCTCGCCGAGGAAGGAGAGCTCCTGCTCGAGCGACTGCACGTCCGCATTCGCGGCATAGAGCTGGCCCTGCAGCTCCTGCAGGCGGTCGGTGTGCTGGTAGTGCCTGTTGCGCAATTCCTCGAGGGCGCGCTCGTTCTCGCGCAGCTTCGCGGTCTCGGCTTCCAGCGCCACCGAGGCCTTCTGCACGTCGTTGCCGTAGCGGTTGCGCGACTGCTCGGCCTCGCGAAGGCGCGTGAAGGCGAGCAGGTTGTGGTTGAGCGCGAGCTGCGCCTGCAGCTCCGTGTACTTCGAGGCGACCTCGGCCTGCTGGGCGAGATGCGTGAGCTGCGTCTCCAGCTCGGCGCGGATGTCGCCCACGCGGGCCAGGTTCTCGCGCGTGTCCTCGAGGCGAAGCTCGGTCTCGCGGCGGCGCTCCCGGTACTTGGAAACGCCCGCGGCTTCCTCGAGGAACACGCGCAGCTCCTCGGGCTTCGAGGTGATCACGCGCGAGATCATCCCCTGCTCGATGATCGAGTAGGCGCGCGGGCCCAGCCCCGTGCCGAGGAAGATGTCCTGCACGTCGCGGCGGCGCACGTGCTGGCCGTTGATGTAGTAGTTGGAGTCGCCCTCGCGCGTGAGGATGCGCTTCACGCTGATCTCGCCGTACTGCGCCCACGCGCCCCCGATGCGGCCCAGGGAATTGTCGAAGACCAGCTCGACGGAGGCGCGGCTCACGGGCTTCCTCTCGGTCGAGCCGTTGAAGATCACGTCGTGCATGTGCTCGCCGCGCAGCTGCTTGGCGGAGGACTCGCCCAGCACCCAGCGCACGGCGTCGATCACGTTGGACTTGCCGCAGCCGTTGGGGCCCACCACGCCGACGAGCTGGCCGGGTACCGCGATGGACGTCGGGTCGACGAAGGACTTGAAGCCGGAGAGCTTGACGGATGTGAGGCGCAAGGGAGGCGAAGTCTTTGTTTTGATGCCCGTTGCGGGCGGGTTGCGGGCGAGGCACTTCAGTAGAATCGGAATTTTACCGGAACGTATCGGCGATCCCAATGGCCCAGCCCCGCAAGGCCCTCGAGACCTTCCCCAACCCCCAGCCGGGGCGGGACTACGCGATCCACATGCAGATCCCGGAGTTCACGTGCCTTTGCCCCAAGACCGGGCAGCCGGACTTCGCCACCCTCCTCCTGGACTACGTCCCGGACCGCAAGTGCGTGGAGCTGAAGAGCCTCAAGCTCTACGTCTGGTCGTTCCGCAACGAGGGGCGCTTCCACGAGGCGGTCACCAACGAGATCCTCGACGACCTGGTGAAGGCCACGGCGCCGCGCTTCATGCGGCTCACCGCGAAGTTCTTCGTGCGCGGCGGGATCTTCACGACCGTGGTGGCCGAGCATCGCAAGAAGGGCTGGCAGGCGCCGCAGCGCATCGAGATCGGCCCCGCCGGCGAACAGGAAAGCACGCGCCCAGGGTCGGACGGATGATCCGCCGGCTTGCCCTCGCCGCCGCAACCTGCGCGATCGCCCTCGCGCACGCGGCCGGGGACAAGCCCTCGATTCCCGAGCTCTTCGGCGCGCCGCTCTACGACGCCCTGGCGATCTCGCCGGACGGGCGGCAGGTCGCCACCCTCGCCTACGTCGGCGGGCGCCAGAACGTGGCGGTCTTCGACGTGGCCACGCACAAGCTCACGCCGGTGACGACGTTCACCGAGCGCGACATCGCGCAAGTCCGCTGGGTGAACAGCAAGCGCCTGGTCTTCCTCACGGGGGCCTCCGGGCCCGCCTACGGCCATTCGCGCGGCGGAGGCCTCTTCGCCATCGACAGCGACGGCTCCAACATGCGCGAGCTGGGCGGCACGGACCGGATGCTCGAGCGCGGCGTGCGCCAGCAGATCCGCCCGCTCCTGGTGGTGCGCACGCTGCCGGGCGAGTCCGCGGACGTGATCGCGCAGGAATTCCTCTACGACCCGCGCTTCAACACGGCCCAGCCGGGGGCGCTGCTGCGCATCGACTCGCGAACCGGCCACCGCAAGGTGCTGTCGTGGGACAAGCCCGAGACGGCCGACGACGAGACGTGGATCGTCGACGGCAAGGGGGTGGCGCGCGCGCTCGTCGCGGAAACCAACGACCACGCGCGCGTGTACTACCGCGACGGCGACACGGATCCCTGGCGGCGCGTGGCGCAGTTCAGCGCCTTCGACGCGCACAAGTGGGTGCCGCTCGCGATGGCGGCCGACGGCCGCACGCTCTACGTCTCGTCCTGGGTCGGCCGCGACAAGGCGGCCATCGAGCGATTCGACCCCGCGAGGGGCACCTTCGAAGTGCTCGCGGAGCACCCGCAGGTGGACCTCAAGAACCTCGTGATGGGCCGCGACGGGCCGCTCGGCGTGACCTACGAGGCCGATCGCGGCGGCACGGCCTGGTTCGACCCGGGCGTGGCCGAGGTGCAAGCCGCCATCGACAAGGCGCTGCCGGGCAAGGTGAACTTCCTCGCGCCCTCCGAAGACCTGCGCCGCTTCGTCGTGACCTCCTTCTCCGACGTGGCCCCGCCCACGTTCCACGTCTTCGACCGCGCCAGCGGCAAGCTCGAGTGGCTGGCCGACAGCAAGCCGTGGATCGATCCGGCCCGCATGTCGCCGATGACGCCCGTGCACTACGCGGCGCGCGATGGCCTCGACATCCCGGGCTACCTCTCGATTCCGCGCGGCGCCGGGGAGCGCAACCTGCCCCTCGTCGTGATGGTGCACGGCGGCCCATGGGTGGACGGCGACCTGTGGAGCTTCAACCCCGAGGTGCAATTCTTCACCTCGCGCGGCTACGCCGTCCTGCAGCCCAACTACCGCGGCACCACGCGCTACGGCTGGAAGCATTTCGCGTCGAGCTTCGGCCAGTGGGGCCTCGCGATGCAGGACGACATCGCCGACGGCGTGCGCTGGGCCATCGCGCAAGGCGTGGCCGACCCGAGGCGCATCTGCATCTACGGGGCGAGCTACGGCGGCTATGCGGTGCTGATGGGCCTCGCCAGGACGCCCGGGCTTTTCCGCTGCGGCATCGACTACATGGGCATCACGGACCTCAAGCTCTACGCGACCGCCAGCTGGAGCGACTACGCCTACTCCGCTTTCGCAACCCACGAGATGGATGCGATGATTGGCGACGTCGTGGACGACAGGAAGCGCCTGCAGGCCACGTCGCCCGTGGAGCTCGCGGCGCGCATCAAGGCGCCCGTGCTGATGGCCTACGCGCTGGAGGACCGGCGCGTCGTCCCCGAGCACGGCTTCCGGATGAAGGCGGCGCTGGAGGCGGCCGGCAATCCACCGCAATGGATCCTGGTGGAGGGCGAAGGCCACGGCTTGCGCACGATGAAGAACGAAGAGATGTTCTACGGCGCGGTCGAGAAATTCCTCGCCGTGAACCTTGCGGACCGCAGACCTGGGGAGGTCAAATGAAGAAGATCCTGCTGGCACTGATGATCGCGGCTTCGCCCGCCTGGGCCGCGGACGACAAGACGCCGATCGACGCGTTCTTCAAGATCCCGCAGTACGGGGTCATGTCCATTTCGCCCGACGGCACGCGCATCGCGGCCCTCGCCCCCGTGAACGGGCGGCAGAACCTCGTCGTGGTGGACCTGGAGCACAAGAAGGCCACGCCGCTCACGGGGCTCGACAACAAGGACATCGTTTCCCTGCGCTGGCTGAACGCCAAGCGCCTCATGGTGCGCACGGGAACGCTCGGCACGCGCGACAACGATGCCCGCGGCGGCGGCACCTACGCCATCGACATCGATGGAAGCGACGAGCGCCGCGTGGCCGAAGGCGGCGACGAGCTCGCCTTCGGCGGGCTCCAGACCACCTACCACGACACCCGGGTGATCCGCACCTTGCCCGGCACCGACGACGTCGTGGCCCAATCGGTCCTGTTCGAGTCCCAGAAGGTGACGCCCGAGGGCCTGGTGCGCATCAATACGCGCACCGCGCGGCGCACCCCCATCTCGGGGACCAAGCCCGACGGGGGCGACGACGAGGCCTGGGTCGTGGACAACAAGGGCGTGCCTCGCGTGTTCGTGGCCTCCTCCGACCGCAAGGTGCGCATCTGGTACCGGCCGAACGCCGACACCGAGTGGCGCAAGATCGACGAGTACGGCACGCTCGCCGAAGGGCAGTGGCGCCCGCTCGCGGTGGCCGACGACGACCGCACCCTGATCGTCTCCTCCTACCGCGGCCAGGACAAGGCCGTGATCGCGCGCTACGACCCCGAGAAGAAGGCCTTCGTCGAGACCCTCGCCGCGCACCCGCAGGTGGACCTGGCCGACCTCGTGATCGACCGCTCGGGCAACGTGGTGGGCGTGCGCTACGACGCCGACAAGGCCGGCACGGCGTGGTTCGACGAGAAGCTCGCGGCCGTGCAGGCGACCATCGACAAGGTCCTGCCCGACGCCGTGAACCTCCTCTCGTTCTCGGACGACCGCCAGAAGTTCGTGATCCTGTCGTACTCCGACGTGAACCCGGGCACGTTCTATTACTTCGACCGCGGCACCGGCAAGCTGCAATGGCTCGCCGACCGCATGCCGTGGATCGACCCGAAGAAGATGTCGCACATGACGGCGGTTCGCTACAAGTCGCGCGACGGCTTCGAGGTTCCGGCCTACCTCACGCTGCCGCGCGGCAAAGCGGGCAAGAACCTGCCGCTGGTGATGATGATCCACGGCGGCCCGTGGATCGCGGGCGACGAATGGGGCTACGAGCCCGAGGCGCAGTTCCTCGCCTCGCGCGGCTACGCCGTCCTGCAGCCCAACTACCGCGGCACCACGCGCTACGGCTGGAAGTACTTCACCGCGAGCTTCAAGCAATGGGGTCTCACGATGCAGGACGACATCTCCGACGGCGTGAAGTGGGCGGTCGAGCAGGGCATCGCGGATCCGGCCCGCGTCTGCATCTACGGGGCGAGCTACGGCGGCTACGCCACGATGATGGGCCTGGTGAAGGATCCCGATCTCTACAAGTGCGGCATCAACTACGTGGGCGTGACGGACCTGGAGCTGTTCGTCTCCGCGACGTGGTCCGATTTCGCCTACTCGCCGTGGCTCAACAACGAGATGAAGAGCATGTTCGGCGACGAGTCCAAGGACGCCGAGCAGCTCAAGGCGACCTCCCCGGCCCTGCACGCCGAGCGCATCAAGGCGCCCGTCCTCATGGCCTACGGCGCGGCCGACCGCCGCGTCGTTCCCGACCACGGCTTCCGCATGAAGGCCGCGATGGAGAAGGTGGGGCAGAAGCCCGAGTGGATGATCGCCGAGGGCGAGGGCCACGGATACCGCGACCCCGCCAACCAGGTGATGTTCTACGGCGCGATGGAGAAGTTCCTCGACAAGTACATCGGGCACTAGCCGGGGTCAGAGCCCTTTTCCGCGCGAAAAGGGCTCTGACCCCCCGCCGCGAGGCTCGCGGCCACGATGAGGGCGCCGCCGATCCAGTCGCGGCGGTGCAGCGCCTCGCCCGCGAGCAGGTAGGCCGCGACCGCGGCCACCACCAGCTCGAAGAGCAGGATCACGATCGCGCGGTTGGCGGGCAGCCTCGAAAGGCCGTACTGCAGCGCGAGGCTCATGGCGAGCAGCGTCATGCCGATGGCGATCACGAGCGGCGCCTGGCCCCAGGCGCTGTGCAGCGCTTGCGTGGCGCCCAGGGTGCTCGCCGGCAGGTGCACGAGGCTCGCGACGGTGACGCCGGCCCAGATCACGATGGACTTCGCGGCATCTCCCATGCCGTCGAGCTTGCGCACCAGCACGTTGCCGAGGGCGAAGAGGAATCCCGCGGCGAGCCCGAGCCACTCGGCGCGCTCGCGCGGCACCGGCAAGCCGATCTCCGGCTTCCACAGCATCACCATCGCGCCGGTGAAGGCGAGCGCCATCACGGCAAGGCCCGTGCCGTCGAGGCGTTCGGCGAGCAGCAATCGCGCGAGCGGCACCGTCCAGAGCGGCGCGAGGTAGAAGAGCAGCAGCACGCGCATCACCTCGCCGTCCAGCACGGCGAGCACGTAGGCCAGGTTGCTCCAGCCGATCGCCGCCCCCATGAGGATCGCGAGCGGCGGCATGCGCGCGAGGCTCGCCGCGGCGCGCGGGAACAACGCGACGCCCACGACGAGCGCGGTGCCGTAGGTGAGGAGCGTGGACCACAGGCCATCGAGGCCGCCGTGCGCGAGGATCCGGTACGGGTACCAGACCACGCCCCAGGTCGAGGCGCCAACGAGGAGCGCCCAGGTGGGCGCGGCGGGCGAGGCCTTCAAGGGTAACATCCGTCGCGATGAGCTCGTTCGCAGTGTTGCACATCACCTCGCTGCTCGGGGGCGGCGTGGATCGCCACGTGCGCGACATCACGCGCGCCGCGGCGGGCGAGCACGTCGCCTGGCACGTTTCGGCGCGCGCCGACGTGCTCGAGGTTCCCCGCCGCGAGGAAATCCTGCCGATCGACCCGCAAGCCTGCGAGCGCGAGCCCGCCGCGCTCGCCGCATGGCTTCGCGCGCGCCGCATCGGCATCATCCATGCGCACGCCGTGAGCGAGGCCGCGCGGGCGCGCACCCGGTGGGCGGCGCACGAGCTGGGCGTGCCGTTCGTCGTCACCGTGCACGACGTGCTTTTCCTGCGCGCCGACGGTCTCGAGCCCGGCGCGCCGCCCGGGCCCGATCCGCGCTGGCTCGCCGGGACCTCCGCATTCCTCCACGAAGCCGCAGCCGTCGTGGTGCCGTCGCAGTACATCGGCGACCTCGTGCTCAAGCACACCGGCATTCACGCGACGGTGGTTCCGAACGGGACCAGCGTGTCGTCGCTGCCGCCCAGCCCGCAGGCGCGAGCCGAATTCCTCGCGCGCCGCCCGCGCCACGTGGCCGCCGTGATCGGCGCGATCGGGCCGCACAAGGGCAGCGCGATCCTCGATGCGCTTTCGTTCGCGCTTGCCGGGTCGGACATCGCCGTGGTCGTGGTGGGATACCTCGACATGCAGGTGGTGCCCGGCTGGCGCGGCGACCATGTCTTCGTGCATGGCGCCTACCAGGACGACGAGGTGGGGCCGCTCCTCGCGGCTTACGGCGCCGAGATCGCCCTCTTTCCCCACCAGGTGCCGGAGAGCTTCAGCTACACGCTCTCGGACGCCTGGGCCGCGGGCCTGCCCGTGCTCGTGCCGCGCGAGGGCGCGCTGGGCGAGCGGCTCGAGCGCCACGGGGGCGGATGGTTCCTGCCGCCGGGATTCGGCGCGAGCGAGGTCGCCGCGCAATTGCGCCGGCTCCTTTCCGCCGAAGGAGCGGCCGACGTCGCGAAGGTAAGATCGGGGATCGCCGTGCCCGATCCCGGGCGCGTCCCCACGCTCGCCGACATGACCCGTTCCCTCGACGCGCTCTACGAGCGCTTCGGCATCGATCCCTCCGCCGCGCCGGCGCCGGATTCGCCGCAGGTGAAGGCGCTGCTCGCCAGGAACCTGGACGGCGCCCTCTTCCGCCAGGAGCTGGTGCGGCTTGCCGACGAGATCGGGCAGGTTCGCGCGGCCCTCGAGCACGAGCGGGGCGAGGCCGCGAAGTTCGCCGCCGAGGCGCGCGCCTGGATCGCCAAGCTCGAGGCGGACATCGCCGGCGTGCAGTCGGACCTCGCGCGCGAGGTCGAGGAGCGCCGCGCCCTGGGACAGGAGAACGTGCAGCTCGGCATCCACAAGGCCGCATTCGACCTGCTGCCCGACGTGATCCGGCGCATGCTGCTCAAGAAGATCCTCAATGCGCGAAGTTGACATCAGCATCGTCACGTACCGCCCCGATGTCGCGCTGCTCACGCAATTGCTGGCGAGCCTCGCGGAGCCCACGACCGAGCCGCTCGCGCGCAACCTCTTCATCCAGGACAACAGTCCCGAGCCCGAGACGGCGGTGAGGCTCGCCGCATTGCCGTTGCTGCAGGCAGGCGGCCCCTTCGCGCGCGTGGACCTCAAGGTTTCGGGCGCCAACCTGGGCTTCGGCCGCGGGCACAACGCCAACGCCGCGCGCGGGCAGGCACCGTTCCTGCTGGTGCTGAACCAGGATTGCGTCCTCGAGCCCGGCGTGCTCGGGCGCCTCGTGGAATCGGCCGCGAGCGATCCGGGCGACATCGCGATCTGGGAGCTGCGCCAGATCCCCTACGAGCACCCCAAGTCCTACGACCCGGTGACGCTCGACACGCCCTGGGCGAGCGGCGCGGCGCTGCTGGCGCGCCGCAGCGGCTTCGAGGCGGTGGGCGGCTTCGAGCCGCGCATCTTCATGTACGGCGAGGACGTGGACCTCTCGTGGCGCCTTCGCGCCCGCGGCTGGCGCGTCGTGTACCGGCCGCGGCTCGCGGTCGTGCACCGCACCTACAAGGAGGCGAACGAGGTGAAGCCGCTGCAGGTCTTCGGCGGCGTGCTCACCAACCTCGCGCTGCGCGCGCGCTACGGCGGTTTCCTGCGCACGCTCGAGGGCCTCATGATGCTCACCGCCGAGATCCTCTCGCCGCAGTCGTTTCCCGGGCGGCGCTGGGGCCTCGTGAAATCCGGCCTCAAGTTCCTCTGGCGCTGGCCGTACTTCGTCTGGACCTCGGTGCTCGCCACCGACAGGTTCCACCCGCACTTCGCCGGCTGGGGCTACGAGCTGCGCCGCGACGGCGCCTTCGTCGAGATGCACTCGCGCCGCGAGGCGCAGCCGCCGCGCCCGCTCGCCTCCATCCTCATCCGCACCGTGGGCCGGCCCGCCTGGCTTCGCGAGGCGCTCGCGAGCTGCGCGAACCAGACCTATCCCAACCTCGAGGTGGTGGTGATCGAGGACGGACCCGAGAGCTCCCGCGCGGTGATCGACGAGTTTTCGGACCGGCTCGCCATCCGCTACCGCGCCACCGGCGAGCGCGTGGGGCGCGCGCGCGCCGGCAACCTCGCGCTCGCCGAGGCCCGCGGCGAATGGCTCAACTTCCTCGACGACGACGACCTCTTCTTCGCCGACCACGTCGAGGTGCTGGTGGACGCCGTCCAGCGCGCCGGCGCCGCCGGGGGCTACGCGCTCGCGTGGGAGACCCAGACCGAGTTCCTCGACAAGCAGCACGCGCGCTACGAGGAGATCATGCACGTCACGCGCCATTGGCAGCGCTTTGACCGCCTCACGCTGTGGCACCACAATTACCTGCCGATCCAGGCGGTGCTCTTCAACCGGCGGCTCTACGAGCGCTACGGGGGATTCGCGGAGGACATGGACCAGCTCGAGGACTGGAACCTGTGGACGCGCTACACGCTCGAGGACGACTTCGTGCTGGTGGAGAAGACGACCTCGAAGTACCGCGTGCCGGCCAACGCGCGCGTGGCCGCCGACCGCCAGGCCCTCCTCGACAAGGCCTACCTCGACGCCCTCGAGCGCCAGCGCGCGCTGCAGCTCACGCTCTCCCCGCGCGCGATCTCCGAGATGGCCGAGTCGTACGTGCGCGGCCAGGCGGTGATGATGGTCACGCGGCTGGACCTGCGCCGCCTCATGGGCTCCAACCGCTTGCTCGCGCGGCTCGCCGCCTACCGCCAGCCCGCGAAGCAGGTGTTGCGGCGCCTGCGCCTGGTGCGATGAACGAGCTTCCCTTCACCGGCGAGCGGTTCATCCCCGGCACGCAGGGGGAGATCTGGATCGAGCACTGGCACCGCTACCACTTCGCGCGGCGCTGGGCCGCGGGCAAGCGCGTGCTCGACGTGGCCTGCGGCGAGGGCTACGGTTCGGCGCTGCTCGCGCAGGTCGCGGCGAGCGTAGTGGGCATCGACATCGCCGAGGCGGCGATCGCGCACGCGAAGCAGGCCTATGCGGCCGTCCCCAACCTGGAATTGCGTTGCGCGCCGTGCACGGCGCTGGGCCTGCCCGACGCGAGCGTCGACCTCGCGGTGTCCTTCGAGACCGTCGAGCACATCGCCGAGCAGCAGCAGTTCGTGGACGAGCTTGCGCGCGTGCTGAAACCCGGCGGCGTGCTGCTCCTCTCGTGCCCCAACAAGCTCGAGTACACCGACAAGCGCGCCTACGTGAACGAGTTCCACGTGAAGGAGCTCTACCGCGCCGAGCTCGGGCAGCTCATCGGCTCCCGCTTCCCGCACGTGGAGTGGTTCGCGCAGCGCCCTTCGTTCTTCTCGCTCATCGCGCCCGAGCAGCCGCAAGGCGCGCAGGGCGAAGTGGTCGAGACCGAGGAGGCGGATCCCTCGCGCGCCGAAAGCACCATCGCCAATGCGCTCTACTTCATCGTCGCCGCGAGCCGCGACCGGGCCGCGCTCGCCGCGGTGCCCCCCGCGGTCTCGGTCTTCTCCGACCGCGGGGACTGGGTGCACCACGACTACGTGAAGGTGATGGGCATGCTGGAGCGCTCGGCGGCGTCCGGGCAGGAGCTCGCGGCGCAGGTGGCGAGGCAGCAGGCCGAGATGGCGGAGCTTTCCGGCCAGTTGCGCGCCGCGCACGCGGCGCACCTCAAGGCCGAGCAGAGCGTGGTGCTCGGGCACGCCACGGTCGCCGCGCTGCAGGCCGAAGTGGCCGCCCGCGAGGCGGCGCTGGGGGCCAAGCAGCGCGAGGTGGATGCCCGCGGCGGATGGCGCTGGTGGTTCAAGCTTCCGCTCGTCCGGCTGGGGCTGCTCAAGTAAAATCCGGGGATGAATCCCCGCCTCGACCTGCTGCAGCCCTACCCCTTCGAGAGGCTGCGCGCGCTGCTGGCCGGCCTCGCCCCGCCCGCCGGCGTCGCGCCCATCAGCCTGGGCCTGGGCGAGCCGCAGCACCCGACGCCCGAAATCATCAAGGAAGCGATCCGCGCGAACCTCGCCGGGCTCTCGCGCTACCCCGCGACCGCGGGCGAGCCGGCGCTGCGCGAGGCGATCGCCGCATGGATCACGCGCCGCTTCGGCATCGCCGGCCTCGACCCGGCCACCCAGGTGATCCCGGTGAACGGCACCAAGGAAGCGCTCTTCTCGTTCGTGCAGGCGGCGCTCGATCCCGAGGAACGCGACGCCTGGGTGATCTGCCCGAACCCGTTCTACCAGATCTACGAGGGCGCGACGCTGCTCGCCGGAGCAAAGCCCTGGTTCATCGACTCGCTGCCCGCGCGCAAGCTCGCCCCCGACTGGGACGCCGTGCCGGCGCAGGTGTGGGCGAAGACCCGCGTGGTGATCGCCTGCTCGCCCAACAACCCGCACGGCCGCGTGATGACGCGCGACGAGTGGAGGCGCCTGTTCGAGCTTTCCGACCGCCACGGCTTCGTGATCGTCGCCGACGAGTGCTACAGCGAGATCTACTTCGACGAGGCGCGGGCGCCACTGGGCGCATTGACCGCCGCCTCCGCGCTCGGCCGCGCGAGCTTCCCGCGCCTCATCTCAATGGGATCGCTGTCGAAGCGCTC
>Ga0335069_10005203_pt1 | contig 19163 bp, 17 predicted proteins | sample Lox_Sample_11_FD_206714 | JGI IMG/M metagenome (GOLD analysis project Ga0335069, IMG submission 206714) | Soil microbial communities from Loxahatchee National Wildlife Refuge, Florida, United States - Lox_Sample_1.1 | ecosystem: Environmental > Terrestrial > Soil > Wetlands | place: USA... | reverse complement strand
ACGGCGAGCGGAAGGACTACACAACCTGGCACACGGTCGAGATCTGGAACCCGGCGACGGTCAACTGGCTGGCCTCCAAGGGCCTCGCGAAGGGCGCCAAGGTCTACGTCCAGGGCGAGATCCGCCACGACCGCTTCACCGACAAGGACGGCGTCGAACGCTTCTTCTCCAAGGTGGTGGTCTCGATGCCGGGCCACGAGCTGAAGTCGCTGGACCGCCCCGAGCACAATCCCGCCGACGAGGACTAAGACCCTCTCCCACCGCCCCGCCCGGTTCGCCGGGCGGGGCTTTCGGCCGTGATTTGGAATCGTGGTAAAGCGCTCACCTGAGGTTAGTCGAATCGGCTCGACTTAAACCATTCGGGGGTTTACAAACCGGCCCAGGCGCTCACCCACGGTTAGCCATTGGACAGCAAGCTAAACCAACTTCAGACCCTCCTTCCCGCCGGCGTCTTGGTCGACGCGGCCTGGCTGAAGGATCGCGGCTACTACTCCAGCCTGGTCGCCAAGTACGTCCGCAGCGGCTGGCTGGAACAGCCGACCCGCGGCGCCTATCGGCGCGCCGGCGAGGTAGCCGGTCAGGACGACGACGCCTGGGCGAGCGTGATCCTATCCCTGCAACGCCTGCGCCCTCCCCTCCCCTTGCTCGGAGGTCGCACGGCGCTGGAGCTGCTGGGCTACGGTCACTTCTTGTCGCCGACGGGCCCACAGGAGCTGCACCTCTACGGCCGGGACGCGCCGCCGGTCTGGGCCCGCCGGCTGCTGGGTGCGCGCCTGGTCTTCCATCGCGCCCGCCTGTTTACCGACGACCCGGTCCTCGGGCCGACAACCCGCCTGGATCGCGATAGCGACCACATCCGCCGTCCGGACCGCGACGGCGTGGTCGGCCAGCTCGCCATCAGCACGCCCGAGCGCGCCCTCCTGGAATTGCTCGACGATGTGCCCCAGGCCGCCAGCTTCAGCGAGGCGGACGTCCTGATCGAGGGACTGGCCACCCTCAGTCCGCGGCGCATGTCACACCTCCTGGCCAGCTGCCGGAGCGTGAAGACCAAGCGCCTGGCGCTGTGGTTCGCCGACCGGCACGGCCTGCCGTGGGCGCCGCACCTGGACCGGCAAAACATCAACCTCGGCCAGGGCAACCGGGTCCTGGTCCAAGGCGGCCGGCTCGACCCGACCTACAAGATCACCGTCCCGCGCGAGATGGCGGCGTCATGAGCGACGCCCAGTACCGCGCCCAGGTCGCCCTTCTCGTGCGGATCCTGCCGCTCCTCGACAGCGAGCCCGACTTCGCCCTGAAGGGCGGCACGGCGATCAACCTCTTCTGGCGCGACCTGCCGCGTCTGTCGGTCGACCTCGACCTCACCTATCTCCCGCTCGCGGATCGGCCGACCTCACTGGTGGCCATCGACGCCGGCCTGCGCCGCTTGGCTGAGCGCATCCCGGCTCAAATCCGGGGCGCGGTCGTCGACCTGCAGGGCGGCGCCGAGGGGGTTCACCGTCTCCTCGTCCGCGCCGGCGGAACCCAGGTGAAGATCGAGGTGACGCCGGTTCTGCGCGGCGTGGTCTTCGCACCCGAGCGCCGCAGGGTCTCCCCGCGCGTCGAGGACGCCTTCGGGTTCGCCGAGGTCACCCTGGTCTCCTTCGCCGACCTCTATGCCGGCAAGATGGTGGCGGCGCTGGACCGGCAGCACCCGCGCGACCTGTTCGACGTGCGCGACCTCCTGGCGACCGAGGGGCTCACCCGCCCGCTGATCGAAGCCTTCCTTGTCTACCTTGTCAGCCACAACCGGCCGATGGCCGAGATCCTGGCGCCGAACCGCAAGGAGCTGGCCGAGGACTTCCAGCGGACCTTCGTCGGCATGACCGAAGTCCCGGTCGAGCTGGACGACCTGCTCCAGGCCCGGGAGGCCCTGATCACCGGCGTCCACGCGGCGCTGACCGAAACCGACCGCCGGTTCCTGCTCGGTGTGAAGACCGGCGCGCCGGACTGGAGCCTGGTCGGCTTGCCCGACGCGGCCGCCCTCCCCGCGGTCCAATGGAAGATGACCAACCTCGCGCGCCTCGAGCCGCCGCGGCGGCAAGCCCTGGCCGACCGCTTGCGGGAGGTGCTTGGGCTATGATTTTCCGAGCTTTTTCGAGCTTGCCAATTGGCAAGTTCATCCCTGCCCCGGCGCTTGAAGGAGGCCGTCTATGAGCAAACGCGCCGCCCGAGAGCAGGAGTTCGACCTGTTCATCCCGCGCATGAACAGCCTGCCGCTGAAGGATCAGCGGGAGATGATGGAGCGGCCGTTCTTCTCGCTCGCCAAGCGCAAGCGCCTGAAGCCGATCGAGTACCAAAGCCCCGATGGCGAGGTGTGGGTCCATGTCAGCGCCAACCCGCTGTTCGGCATCGCCACCATCTGGGACGCCGACATCCTGATCTGGGCGACCTCGCGCCTGAACCAGGCCCGGGAGAAGGGCGCCAACGATCTCTCCCCGACCCTGCACACCACGGCGCATGAGCTGCTCAAGGCCATTCGGCGGGACACCGGCGGGAAGGGCTACAAGGAGCTGGAGGCGGCCTTGCAGCGGCTGCAGGGCACGACGATCCAGACGTCGATCCGGGCCTCGAAGCGGGACAAGCGCGCCCAGTTCGGTTGGCTCGACGAATGGCAGATGGACGTCGACCCGGCGACCGGCGCGGTGCGCGGGCTGACCCTCACCTTATCGAAGTGGGTGTTCGACGGGTTGATGGGCGACAAGACCCTGCTGACCCTGCACCCCGACTATTTCACCCTGCAGGGCGGCCTTGAGCGGGCGATCTACCGCATCGCCCGCAAGCACGCCGGCGATCAGCCCAAGGGGTGGACCTGCCGGGTCAGCGTCCTGCACGAGAAGTCCGGCAGCGACAGCCCGCTGAAGCAGTTCAACTACCTGATGAAGAAGATCGTCGAGGCCAACGCCCTGCCCGACTATGACCTCAGCTTCGTCACCGCGGCCGACAATGCCGCCGCCGTCCATTTCGTGCGCAAGGGCGCAGCGCACCGCGCCCAGCTGAAGGCTGATCTCGACGCCGAATCGGCGCGTCGGGACCGGATGCGGGCCGAGGACGCCCGCGCGTTGGAGGTCGATCGGATGATGGACCGCCGGCGCGATCGCGACCCGGGGGATCAGTGACCTTTCCCTCGGGGGATCGGTGACCTTGGGTCCGGGGTTTCTGTGACCGCCACTCGGGGGATCGGTGACCGGGGCTTTCACCAAAGCCTTGTGCGGTATCGGGTTTTCGCTCGAATTTCGGGCTCTAACCCTTCCTAACCTTTGTTGATAAGTTTGATTCTAACGGACGCGGCGGCACGGCGTTCGACCTGTCGCCTTGAGCCATGAGGGCTCAGGCGCAGGTCGCCCGTTAACTCTTCCTTCATTGTATCTTGGTCAGAACTTGGCAAACTTCGCGCCATCCACGCGGAAATTGCAAAGGAGAGGGGCCATGCCGAACGCTGCAGTTGCTGAACGCACGAGCCCCACGCCCGTGCTGTTCGAGACCATGGAGGGCCTGAACCAGCGGGCCCACGCCGTGATGGAGCGGCTGCGCGCCACGGTGTTCGCGCCGGACGCCCAGAAGACGCTCGACGTGCGCTTCACCATCGGCAAGGCCGGGGAGATGGTGGGCCGCACGCCCGAAGCCATCCGTCAGGCCGAGGCCGACGGCCGCCTACCAGCCCCGCGGATGACCGCGACCGGCCGGCGGGAGGGTTACACCCTCACCGACATCAACGCGATGCGCGACCTGTTCGGGACGCGACCGCGCCGGGCCGATAGCGATCCCGCGCTCGTGGTCGCCGTGCAGAACTTCAAGGGCGGCGTCGGCAAGAGCACCCTGGTCTGCCACCTCGCCCAGTCCCTCGCCCTCAAGGGCTACCGGGTCGCCGTGATTGATTGCGACAGCCAAGCCAGTACGACCACGGTGTTCGGCTTCAACCCCGACGCCGACATCGAGGACGAGCAGACCCTGCTGCCGTTCTTCCGGCATGGCGAGCAGTCTGACCTGCGGTACGGCCTGCGTCCTACCGCCTGGCCGGGCATCGACCTCTTGCCCGCCAACCTGGGGCTCTACAACGCCGAATACGAGGCGGCCGCCCGGGTTCGCGGCAATCCAAAGGACTTCGACCGACTGCGCCACGGGGTCGAGGATCTGAGCCGGGACTACGACGTCATACTGCTCGATCCGCCGCCCGCGCTGGGTATGATTTCGCTCGCGGTGCTGAGGGCGGCCAACGCCCTTCTGATCCCGACCCCGCCTTCGACGGTCGACTTCGCCTCGACGGCGCACTTCCTGCGCATGGTGGTGGAGACCATCGAGGTCCTCGACGACAAGCTTGGGGCCCGCGCCTTCAACTTCGTCAAGGTGGTGGCCACCAAGGTCGACGAGAACAAGAGCGCCCACGTGCAAATCCGCGAGATGATGCAGTCGGTGTTCGGCGCCGAAATGCTGCGCGCTTCGCTGCTCGACTCGGCGGAAATCGACAACGCTAACGTTCAGCTGCGGACGGTCTACGAGATGTCCAGCGGCTCCAAGACGCATGAGCGCTGCCGCAACAACCTCGATCTCTTGAACGACGAGGTCGAGCTGCTCATCCGCCGCTGCTGGCCGAGCCATCGGTCGGCCTTGCGGCAATCGGGCGTGGTGTAGGGGAGGGGGCTTTGGCGAGCACGTCTGGCAAGAACCGCAGCATCCTCTCCGGCCTCGTGGACACGGCGCCGGCCCCGGCCGCCTCTGCGCCGGTCACCGAAACCCCGAAGGCGGAGCCCGCGCCCGCAGCCCGCCCGCCGGAGCGGTTAGGCGCGCGGCTGAGCGGCCTCGCGCGGGTCACCTCTGGGGACGTGAAGGAGAAAACCCTTCTCCTCGTGGACCCGGCGCGGTGCCGCATGTGGAGCCGCCACAACCGGCGCTACGATCTGCTGACCGAGGCGTCCTGCGCCGACCTTCTGGAAGGCCTCCGTTCGCAAGGCGAACAGGAATTCCCCGCCATCGTGCGCGCGGTCACCGACGATCCGGACGTCGATTTCGAGGTGATCTGCGGCGCGCGCCGACACTGGTCGGTAAGCTTCCTGCGCACGGTCGAGCATCGCCAGATCAAGTTCCTGATCGAGGTCCGCGACCTCGACAACGAGGCGGCCTTCCGGCTGTCCGACATCGAAAACCGCGCCCGGGACGACATCTCCGACTACGAGCGGGCGCTCGACTACCGCACAGCGGTCGAGGACTACTATGGCGGCGTCGCCCGGCGCATGGCCGAGCGCCTGGAGGTCAACGAGACCTGGCTCTCGCGTTTCCTGGAGCTGGCCAAGCTGCCGCCCGCGATCGTCGACGCCTTTGGCGACATCCGCCAACTGCGCGAGAACCATGCGCGCCTGATCAAGCCGCTTCTCAATGACGACGCGACGCGGCCGAAGGTCATGGCCGCCGCCAAGGCGCTGGCCGCTGAACAGGCCGAGCGGATCAAGTCCGGCGAGCCGATCCATGAGGCCGCCAAGGTGCTCGATCGTCTCAAGGCGGCCGGGGCAGGGAAGGGGGCGCCGGCGCCCGTCAAGGCCGGTCCGAAGGTGGTGGCCTCGCCCACGGGCGCGCGGCTGTTCAGCGTGATCCCAAAAGGGTCCAAGCGGGCGGTGATGGAGTTGTCGCTCGACGCCAACGCCACCAATGAGGATTTCAGGGCGGCCTTCGCCGCGGCGCTGTCGGAGCTGCGCCCCGGCAAGTGAGTTTGCCAATTGGCAAGTCGTTAACGCCGCGCTCGGGGTATCAGTGACCTGCGGCTCTCCGGTCTCGGATCCCGCGAACGCCCGGGGTTGATATCCGACCCGATGTGGCAGTATTTTTGTATAAATACTGCCTCCGGGACCCGGCCCGTGACCCTTTCGCCCGCCCTGCTGCCCCCTCGCCCTCGGCGCGCGATTAACCTCTCGCCTTGGAGCTTGCTGGCCGCTGGCGGCCTGGTGACCGTGGCGACCTTGTCGGTCGCCAGCCCGGGTGTCTTGGTCAACACAACGCCCAGTGAACCGCTCGGCCTCTATGCCCGCACCAACCTGCCGCCAGCCCAGGGTCGGTTGGTCGCGTTCCGCGCGCCGCCGAGCGCGTTCCCCTACGCGGATCTGCACCTGGCCTACCTGCATCGCGTGCCGCTGCTGAAGGCCGTCGCCGCCGGTCCTGGGGACCAGGTCTGCGCCGCCACAGACATCCTGACTATCAATGGTCGGCCACGCGGCGTGATCGCCGAACGCGACCGGCAGGGGAGGGCGCTGCCCCACTGGCGCGGGTGTCGGACCCTAGCCCCGGGCGAGCTCTTCGCCCTCGCGGACCGCGTCCCCAACAGCTTTGACAGCCGCTATTTCGGGCCGATCTCGGCGGCCTCGGTAATCGGGGTCTTCCGGCCCCTCTGGCTTTTCAAGGAGGGCCGCTGATGGATCCCGCCGCGCTCGCTGGCCTGTGCAGTCTCTTGGCCGCAGGTCAGCCCGCGGGACCGCTCCCGCCGGGAGTGACCTGCCCGCCTGCCGCGGCGGCCCCGGCGTCGCCTCCGGCCATCCCGCCGTTCTCGTTCCTGGCCGACGCGCTGAGGACGCCCGGCGCACGCGAAGGCATCGCCCGCGTGGCGTTTGCGGAGGCCGGAAACCAGGGTGACTCCGGCCTGGCGGCCGTCGTCTACGCCATCCTCAACCGCCTGGCCGACGGCCATTGGGGGCTCAGCGTCGACGCCGTCCTGGACGCCCGCAGCCAATTCGAGCCGGTGATGCGGGCCGGCGGGGACTGGCGCAACCTGCCGCCGGTGTCGGCCGCTGGGCAAGCGCGGATCGACACCATTCTGAACCTGGCGTTGGACGGCCGCTTGCCGGACCTGACCCACGGTGCGCGCTACTTCCAAAACCCGTCCATCGTCGCCCAACGGGCGCGCGACGGGACGGTGTCGTCGACCCTGGTGAACTTCGGCGGCGCGACCCCGTCTGCGGTGATCGGCGCCCATAGTTTCTACGTCGATCCGGCCCGGGGCGGGGGCGCCAGAGCGCGGGCTTCCGGCGCGGGACGGGCCCACGCCGAGCCGCAGATTTTCGTCGGCGCGCCGGCCACGGCGGCGGCTGAGCCCGCCGCCTCGACGAGAGATCCCGCGCCATCGGCAAGCGCCAGCGTCGCCACGGTGGGCGACCCCTCCCAGGCCATGTTCGTGGGCGCCGACGGAGTCGTCCGCGCGGCGCCGCGCTAAGCCTGCGGATGCCAATCGTCCTCGACGTCGGCATAGTCCTCGTCGATCTCGCGCGGCCGCAGCAGGGTCTCCTCGGCCATCGCCGACTGCACCATGAGGTCGAAGTCCGGCGCGTCTTCGAAGGCGCCCCTCAACGCCTCGTCCAGCGGCTCCAGAACGTCGCCGGCGGGTCGTAAGGGGAGGGGAGCGTTGCCGAGCAATTCCTTGACCGTCAGCCGATCGCGAACCGTCTCGACCCGGCGATCAAGAACGTCGAGCAGGGCCACGAGGAAGGCGTTGTCGCCGGCCGCCACGCCGTCGATTAGCTCGGCCAGCATCGCGCCGCCGATGATGATCTTGCCACGGGTTTCACGCTTGCGTCGGTTGATCGCCCACAGCGCCTCCAGGCGCTCGACCCGGGCCTTGAGGACGGCGAAGCGCTGGGCGTCGTCTTCGATATCCTCCAACGGCCGGGCGTGTCTTCGGCCGTGGATTCCCGACTGGCCGAGGTCCCGCAAGGCCGTCTCCAGCTCGGCCAGGCGCTCGCGAAGTTCAGCCTCGGCGTCGACGGTGCGGCGGGCGTTTCGCTCGTCGGTCCGGGCTTCCCAAAGTTCGCGCCGACGCTGCTTCTGGGCGTCGTTTCGGGGCCGGTATTTCGACGGCCGTGTATTGCGCCGCCGCTTGTCGAGAAGAGTCGTCATCCGCAGCAAAACCTAAATTTCACCACCTCGTGCGGTTTTACTACCAATATGCGGCGTCGTGGTCCATGCTGCTTGGCGACAAAGTTGAGGACAAGGGCGCATATACGGGTCGTGTGGGCTACGCCCACGACCCCTGCGGTCAGACGCCGCCCGACACCCTCAACCGACCGGAGATCAGCGCCCGCTGGTCGGTTGAGCCAAGGGCGTTGCCCTTAGCGATCCCGCCGGCTCCCGGGCTGGTGTTGGAGCAGTGGCGTGGCGTCTTTCCTGTGCCAGGTTCAGACCATCCAGCGGTCCCAGGGCCGCTCGGCCGTGGCCGCCGCCGCCTATCGCTCGGCCACCAACCTGGTCGACGAACGCTTGGCCATGGAGTTCGCTTTCGCCGGCAAGGCAGGGGTCGAACACGCCGAGATCCTCCTACCGGAGGGCGCGCCTGGGCCGTTCCGCGATCGTGAGATCCTGTGGAACGCGGCGGAGCGAAAGGAGGCGCGTAAGGACGCGGTCCCGGCCCGCGAGGTGTTGCTGGCGCTGCCGCATGAGTTGGACTTTGAGCACCGCCGCGCCCTGGTCCGTGCTTTCGTCGCCGAGCACATCACCGCGCGAGGGATGATCGCCGACGTGGCCATGCACCAGCCCGGCCAGGAAGGGGATCAGCGCAATTTCCATGCCCACATTCTGGTCACGACCCGCCACGTCGGACCGGACGGCTTCGGTAAGAAGGAGCCCGCGTGGTGGTCGCCCCACCAGGTCCGCGACTGGCGCCAGGGATGGGCGGAAATCCAGAATGAGCACCTGCGTCGCCACCTGGGTCCAGAGGCTCCGCAGGTCTCTCATTTGAGCCTCGCGGCGCAGGGTCTGGACCGCGACCCGACGGAGCATCTGGGGCCTGCCGCGACCGCCCTGGAGCGAAAGGATCGGCGCACGGACCGCGGCGAGCGCAATCGCGATGTCGACGCCCGCAACCGGACAGCCGACCGGCTTCGGCGGGACTATTCCGACACCGCCGAACGGCTGGAGCGGGCGGCTCCCATGGTCGAGGCGCCGATCGACAAACTGATCGCCGAGGCGGCGCGCGTGCGCGCCGATCTGCTGGCGGACCGCGAGGCCTGGAGGGCCGAGCGGGAGGCCCTGGCGAGCCCCAGCGTGCCGTCGGCCCAGAGCCTGGAGCGGCAGCTGCTGCGCGAGGATTTCGCCGCGCGCGCCCGGGCCCGGGCGGACCTGAAACGCACCGAAGACCGGGTGCGCCGAGTGCGCGGCCGGCGCCTTGAGCTGGTGGCCTGGATCCGCAGCCCGGCGCGGATGATCTGGGCCAAGCACGCCGAGCTCAACGCCATCGCCAAGGCCCGCCGGGCGGCCCGCGAAAGCGAGCTGCGCTACACCCTGCGCCAGACCTGGCTTCGCACGCCGCAGGGCCGGGCGGCGGTCGCCGCGCGCCGCCAGCCCGACCTCGACCGAGCGGCCGACGCGGCTCGCAAGCGCAGGACGTTCGAGCGGAAGATCAAGCGCGTGGACCGGCGGATCGCGACCGCCACGCGCGCCCTGAATGACTTGGTCGTGGCGCAGGAATTGGGCGAGCGCAGCTTCAAGGTGCCGGCCCAGTCCCCCGACGCGACGCGGTTCTTACGCAGCGTCGGCGAGCCGGCCCGCGCCGCCATCCAGCGCCATCCGCTCCCAGCGCGCCAGCAGGCCCTGGAGCGCCTCAACCAGGGCCGTGGCCGCACGCTTGGTCGAAGCCTGTTCCCCAGCCCGTAGGACGCTCCGATGTCTCCCTCCGCCCGCCTGCAGCTCTTCGTTGGCCTGGCCGTTCTGGCGGCGATCGTCGGGCTGCAGGTCGCTACCCAGACGGTGGCGGCGGGCTTCCACTTCCCGCGCGAATTCGGGCGCGGCCTGGCCGACGTGGGGCCGATCCGCGTCTACGCACCTTGGGCCTTCCTAGGCTGGTACATCCCCTATGAGCGCCTCTACCCGCGCGCCTTTGACGAGGCCTCCCTGTGGGGGCTTGGCGCCGCCATGATCCCGATCTCCGTGGCCATCGGCGTGATGCGCCGAACGGCGCGGGCGCCCCGGGCCTTCGGGGCGGCGTCCTGGGCGCGGCTGGAGGACGTGAAGCGCGCCCGGCTGATCGATCCGAAGGGCCGGATCACCGGCCGGGTGCTCGGCCGGTTCGCCGGGCGCTACCTCACCTATGAGGGGGTAGAGCACGCGATCATCGTCGGCGCGTCGCGCAGCGGGAAGGGCGCGGGCCACGTCGTGCCGACCCTGGTGGCCTGGCCGCAGAGCGCCTTCATCTACGACCGCAAGGGCGAGCTTTGGCACATCACCGCCGATCATCGGAAGCGGTTCAGCCACGTCTTCTTCTTCGCCCCGACCGATCCCAACACGGTGCGCTGGAACCCGCTGTTCGAAGTGCGCAAGGGTCCGATGGAGATCGCCGACATCCAAAACCTCGTCGGCATCCTGGTCGACCCGTTAGGCCGCAAGGCCGGCGACCTGAACTTCTGGGACCAGAGCGCGACGGACTTCTTCACGGCCGTGATCCTGCACGTCCTCTACAGCGAGCCGGACGCGCAAAAGACCCTCGCCCAAGTGCGGCGCCTGCTGATCAACATCGAGCCCACCCTGCACGCCATGATGCACACCCAGCATCGCCATCGGCCCGATCCGCACGCGCGGGACGGCCTGGCGCGCGACGCCGACGGCGAGCTGATCGCGGAGATCCATCCCGAGGTGCTGTTGGGGGCCCGGGCGCTCGACAGCATGGACGAGCGCGTGAAGTCGAACGTGCTGGCGACCTGCCGCGCCTCGCTGATGCTGTGGGCCGATCCGATGGTCGAATACGCCACCTCGACCTCGGACTTTTCGATCGGCGACCTGGTCTGCGCCGAAGCGCCGGTGAGCTTCTACATGATCACGCCCCAGGCCCATGCCGACCGGCTGGCCTTCCTGGTCCGGGTGTTCACCCGCCAGACCATCAACAGCCTGATGGAGAGCGAACACACCGACAGCCGTTCGCGGAAGAAGCGCCATCGCCTGCTGATGATGCTCGACGAATTCCCCAAGCTCGGGGCCTTGCCGTTCCTCGAGAACGCCATGGGCGAGATGGCGGGCTACGGCATCACCGCCCATCTGGTCTGCCAGAGCTTCAACGACGTGTTCTCGAAGTACGGCGACAAGACCCCGCTGTTCGACAACATGCACATCACCGCCACCTTCGCGAGCTCGGAGCCGACCTCGATCGAGAAGGTGACGCGGCGCGCGGGCAAGGCGCTGGAGATGCGGGAAAGCTTCTCCGATCCGCGCTCCATCTTCGGCCGGGCGCACCGCTCGACCTCGCAGTCCGAGCAACAGCGCTACATCCTGTCGGAGGAGGACGTGCGGGGCCTCGACGACCGCAAGCAGTTCCTGTTCGTGAACAACGCCAAGCCGATCCTGGCCGAGAAGATCCGGTACTACGAGGAGCCCTTTTTCAAGGCCAGAACCGGCGACTACTTCCACGGCCAGATGGCGGCCTACGAGCAGAAGCCGAGGGCGGCTGATCTGCCTTGTGGGGCCCACAACGACTGGCGGAGCGTGCGCGCCGTGGGCGCGCCACCGCCACCGTTCAAAGGCGTCCAGACACCGGCGTCGGCGGCGGCCGCCCGCATCGATCCGGCCGACTATCTGGGCGCTCGGGCCGAGCATCACCTGCGCAGCGACGACGACGATGACGGCCTGGTCTAGGGGGCGATAATGGTGGAATCCCGCTCTGTCGTCGCCGATCGCAAGGTGGCCGCCCTGCGCCAGGCCATGGGCCCGGTGATCGCCGCCGCCCTGGCCGACAGGCTGGTGGTGGAGGTGATGGTCAACCCCGACGGCAAGATCTGGGTCGATCGGATCGGAGAGGGGCGCTCCTTCACCGGCGAGCTGCTTGGGCCCGACGACGCCAACCGCATCCTGCGCCTCCTGGCGGACCATGTGGGGGAGGTGGTGACCAAGGACCGGCCACGGATCAGCGCAACCCTGCCGGAGACCGGTGAGCGCTTCCAGGGCGCCTTCATGCCCATCGTCGCCAACCCCGCCTTCGCCATCCGCAAACGCCCGGAGATCGTCTTCACCCTGGCCGACTATGTGCGAGACGGGATCATGACAGAGGCAATGGCGGCGGCCCTACGCCACGCGGCTGAGACCCGGCAAAACCTCCTGATCGCCGGCGGCACGGGCACGGGAAAGACCACCCTGGCCAACGCCATCCTGGCCGAGCCGGCCTTCGCTAGGGATCGGGTGGTGCTGATCGAAGACACGGCTGAACTGCAGTGCTCGGCCGAGGATCGGCTGGAAATGCTGACCAAGCGCACGGACCCGCCCGTCACCATGACGGACCTAGTGCGGGACACCCTGAGGCTGCGCCCGGATCGGATCATCATCGGCGAGGTGCGCGACGGCTCGGCGCTCGACCTGCTCAAGGCCTGGAACACCGGCCACCCAGGGGGCCTCGCCACGATCCACGCCAACAGCGCCCTCGAGGCTCTGTCGCGCCTGGAGGATTTGATCGGGGAAGTGACGCAGCGCGTGCCCTATCGGGCCATCGCCCAGGCGATCAATCTCGTGGTGTTCATTGAACGCAGTCCCGACGGCCGCCGCATCCGTTCGGTGACACGCGTGCTGGGGCGCGAGGGCGAGGGTTACCGCCTCGAGGAGGTGGCCGGTGCGATGTGATCGTCGTGTTGCGCGAATAAATTGTTCTCGATAGAGAGTGGTTTTATCCTAGTCGAACATGCCCCCGTGCCGCCATGGGCGGACGGGAACTGCTTGCTTGGAATCTGAGAGCCCTGCGCACAGCTCGCGGCCTGTCGCAGGAGCGGCTGGCCGTCGACGCCGGCGTCGCCCGCGGCTGGGTCAGTCAGCTTGAGCGCCAGAAGGGCAACACCTCCCTCGACCTGCTGGACCGCCTGGCCAAGGCGCTCGAGGTCCCCGTCGCGGCGCTCCTGGCGGAGCCCAAGCCCGGCGCCGAGCCGCCCAAACCCTTGCCCAACGGGCGAAAACTGGGCGACCGGCGGACTGCGTGACCCGCGATGGGGTCGGCCTTGAGCAGCGTTGAGGACCTCGCGGGCGCGCAGGGCAAATTCGCGATCTTCATCGCCAGCCTGCTGCAACGAGCCGGCGTAACGCCGATGGTGGAATTCGCCGACCTGCTGGGGGTCTTCGCCGAGACGGTGGCGGAAACCGATCCCGGCGAAGCAAAGATCCTCAAGGGATGGGCGGCCTCGATCCGGACGGTCGGCGCCCCCTAACCGCGCGGACCTCGCTCGACTAAGCTGTGGGGGTTGGAATCGACGGCAGCCAGCCATGCGGCCCCTGGTCAATCGCTACGAAGAACTGACCCACGACCTGCTGAAGCCAGTGCTTCAGCGGTTCGACCTGTCGATCTACCCGAAGTTTCGGGTGGCCGACGTGATCGAGCCGAACGACTTCGGGGTCGTCGGCGCGCTCAAGACGTTTGCGCTGAAGTCCCACTTCGACTTCGTGATCTGCCGGGACCGCTGGACGCCGGCCTACGCCATCGAGTTCGACGGCCCGCTGCACGCCGCCTCGGCCCAAGCGGCCCGCGACCTGCAGAAGGACGAGCTTTGCCGTCTGGCCAGCTTGCCCATCCTGCGGGTGCATGACGCCCATCTCACAAAGGACTTCACCGACATGACCCTGCTGGGCTGGCTGGTGGAGGTGGCCGAGATGCAGGCGGCTTTCGACACCGAGCAGGAGGCCGGTCGCATCTCCTGGGAGGAGGGCTTCGACCCGTTCCTCCTGATGAGCATGGAGCCAGATGAGCCGCGTTTCCCGTACTGGATATCCGCAAACGCCAGGGTGCGGATCGAACGCCTCCACAAGCGCGGCAAGATCCATCACCCCATGCCGTCGGGCTTTTTCGGGCGGGACGACAAGGACCTCTACCATGGCGCCGAACTGATCGCGGTGACGCCCGATGAAGGCGTCTGGGTGAAGGGCTCTATGCGGGACCAGAACTTTCCCGCGCCGTTCGGCGACCTGCTCGGCGAGATCCTGTCGGTGCGCTTGGGCGCGAAGGTCGACCGCTGGCTCGAGACCGGGGAGGGAGCCCAGCCCCTGCAGCAGGTCTACGCCGAGACGACGGCGCTGAAGAACAGCCTGCGCCCCGCCGGGTCGCACACCTGCGGCGAGGTCACCGACATCTGGAGTCCTTGGTGATGACCGACATCCACAGTGAGGAGGACGTGGCCACCGAGGCCGCCGGCGCCAAGGCGGGGTTCAACCCGATGTTCGGCGAATGGCGCCAGCGCTTCGACTTCCCGCCGGTGCCGCATCGAGGAACCGGCGGGCCGGCGCGGGCGGCCTTTCAGGCGGCGATCCGCGCGGCCATGACCAACCAGTTCGTCTACTGGGGCGAGGTTCAGGTGGTCATCACCCTCTACCTCGATGTCCAGTCCGTGCTGGAGACCTCGGAGACCGCCGACGTCGACAACTACGCCAAGGGCATCCTGGACGCGATCAAGGGTCCGGAGGGCGTCCTGATCGACGACACGCAAGTGCAGGCCTTGACCGTGTCCTGGATCGACCACCATAAGACCTGGTTTGAGGTGGAGATCCGAGCCTCACCCGACGACTTCATGATCAAGCCGGTGCGCTTCTTCGAAATGCCCGATGGGCTCTACTATCCGCAGCCAGCGGCGCTCTGGGACAAGGCCGGCCCAAAGCTGGCCACGGCGCTCGACCATTTCGCTGGCCTGACGATCTCCGAGATGATGGCGGCCAGAAAGAAGCAGCTGCGCCACGCGCTCCGTCAGAAGGGGGTGACGCGGTTCAAGGCGGCGCAGATGAGCGCACCCATGGAGACCCAGCTGCGCGGCTTTCATCGCAGCCGCCTGTTCGACGCGGGCTATGATCTGGTCGGACTTGCCGAATGGCGGGCCCAGCGCACCGCCTGGGCAGCGGCCAATGCTGAGCACGCCGGCTTCCTCGATGAGATGGCCAAGACGCACGGCGCGTTGGTCAAAGGGCTGGGGGCCGCCCGATAGGCGCGATCTCGGGACGCGCCGGTCGACGCCCTATTGGAAGTTGCGCGATTTCTGCTTGAGCGTGTCAATGTGCAGGTCCGGCACATAGATGTCGCGCGCTGGTCGAGGGCCGCGAGGATCGGGTCCGTGAGGGCCCCGCCGGGCTTCGTCTCCGGCTCCGGCCGGGAGCGGGAAGGGCGCGTTGCGCTGGCCGAGGCTGGAGAGCAGGGGCGTCAGGTCCTCCAGCTTGTAGGCGATGAGGTGGACCACCTCGCCCTCGCGCTGGATGCGTCCGTCGATCAACAGCATGGAGCTGGTCAGGACGGCGCGGCGGTATTTCTCGAACACCTTTTCCCAGACCACTAGGTTGGCGACGCCGGTCTCGTCCTCGATCGTGATGAACATGACGCCCTTGGCCGAGCCTGGGCGCTGACGGACGAGAACGAGGCCCGCGGCCTTCAGGAACCGGCCGTCGCGCGCGCCGGAGGCTTCAGCACAGCTGAGAACGCCGCGGGCCTGCAGGTCCTGGCGCAGGAAGCTGACTGGATGGCGGCGGAGGCTCAGGCCGACGGTCCCGTAGTCCTCCACGACCTCCCGACCGGCCGTCATCGGCTTCAGCGTCATGGCCGGCTCCGGCAGTTCGGCCAGGTCCTCGCCCTCGGCGCTGAGATCGAATAGGGGCAGGGGCGCATCGCGCAGGCCCTTGATGGTCCACAGCGCCTCGCGCCTCGCTAAGCCCAGCCCTGGTCCGAAGGCATCGGCGACGGCCAGCCGGTCGAGCGAGCCGCGCGCAATCCCGGCCCGCCGCCAGAGCTCGGCCAGGGAGCGAAACGGCTGCTCGCCCCGGGCCAGCACCAGCTTGGCGCCGTCGTCGTTGCGCAGGCCCCGCACCATGCGCAAGCCCAGGCGCACGGCCAAGCGATCCTCGCGGTGGGTGGGTTCGAGGGTGCAGTCCCAGCGGCTGGCGTTGATGCAGACCGGACGCACCTCGACCCCGTGCTTGCGGGCGTCGGCGACGATCTGCGCCGGGGCGTAGAAGCCCATCGGCTGGGCGTTCAACAGCGCCGCGCAGAAGACGTCGGGGTGATGGCACTTCAGCCAGGACGAGGCGTAGGCGATCAGGGCGAAGGAGGCGGCGTGGCTCTCCGGGAAGCCGTAGGAGCCGAAGCCTTCGAGCTGGCTGAAGGTCTTGTCGGCGAATTCTGCGGTGTAGCCGCGCGCGATCATCCCGTTGATCAGCTTGTCCTTGAAGTGGCTGACTCCGCCCGTGAACTTGAAGGTCGCCATGGCGCGGCGCAGCTGGTCGGCCTCCGAAGCGGTGAATCCGGCGCACTCGATGGCCACCCGCATGGCCTGCTCCTGGAAGAGCGGCACGCCCAATGTCTTGCCAAGCACCCGCTCGAGCTCGGGCGTGGGATAATCGACGGGCTCCTTGCCTTCGCGCCGGCGCAGGTAGGGGTGGACCATGTCGCCCTGGATCGGGCCAGGGCGCACGATCGCCACCTCGATGACCAGGTCGTAGAAGGTCTGGGGTTTGATCCGCGGCAGCATGGCCATCTGGGCCCTGGATTCGATCTGGAACACCCCGAGGGTGTCGGCCTTCTGAATCATCCGGTAGGTTCGGAAGTCCTCGGCCGGGATGCTCGCCAGGTCGTGGGCGACGCCCTTATGGTGCTTGAGCAGGTCCAGGCCCCGCTTCATGCAGCTCATCATGCCGAGCGCCAGGCAATCGACCTTCATGAACTTCAGGGCGTCGATGTCGTCCTTGTCCCATTCGATCACCTGGCGGTCCTTCATCCGCGCCGGCTCGATCGGGACGAGCTCGTCGAGGCGGTCGTGGGTGAGCACAAAGCCGCCCGGATGCTGCGACAGGTGGCGAGGCGTGCCGTGCAGTTCGCGCGCCAGCTCCAGGGTGCGCGCCAGACGCCAATCTTTGGGGTCGAGGTTCAGCTCCTGGGCGTGCTTGTCCTCGACGCCTTCGTCCGACCAGGCCCAGGTCTGGCTGGAGAGGGCCTTGATCATATCCTCGGGGAGGCCGAGGGCCTTGCCGACGTCGCGGATCGCGCCGCGGGCCCGGTAGCGGATCACGGTGGAGCACAGGGCCGCCCGGTCGCGGCCATAGGTGTCGAACACCCACTGCATGACGATCTCGCGCCGCTCATGCTCGAAGTCCACGTCGATGTCAGGCGGCTCTTTGCGCTCCTGGCTGACGAAGCGCTCGAACAGCAGGTCGTTGCGCTCCGGGTCGATAGAGGTGATGCCGAGGACGTAGCAGACCGCCGAATTGGCGGCCGAGCCGCGGCCTTGGCAGAGGATGTCCTGGCTGCGGGCGAAGCGGACGATGGAATTCACCGTCAGGAAGTAGGGCGCGTAGCCCAGGGCCTCGATCAGGCCGAGTTCGTGCTTTAGGAGCTTAACGACCTTGGCCGGAACGCCCTCGGGGTAGCGGCGCTTGGCGCCTTCCCAGGTCAGCTCGGCTAGGGTGCGCTGCGGTGTCTTGCCCCGTTCGGAGACCTCGTCCGGATACTGATAGGCTAGTTCCTCCAGGTTGAACCGCAGGCGGTCCGCCAGGGCGACTGTGCGGGCCAGGGCCTCGGGGTAGGCCTGGAACAAGCGCGCCATCTCGGCCGGCGGCTTGATGGCGTTGCCGTCCTGGCTTTCGCGGCGAAGACCCAGCTGATCCACCAGGCACTTCAGCCGCGTCGCGGCCATCACGTCCTGCAGCGGCTGCCGCGCGGGTTCGTGGAAGAGGACGTTGTTGGTGACAATGGTCGGGACGCCGGCGGCGACGGCCAGGTTCGACAGGTCGTGCAGCCGTTTGGCGTCGCCGGGGCGATAGCGCCGGGACAGGGCCAGGTAGGCGTTGCCGCCGAAGATCTCCTTCAGCCGCTTCAGGCGCAGGGCGCAGAGGTCGTCCGCCTCGATCGTCACCAGTGCGCCGGCCAAGCCGTCGCCATAGTGGGCGAGGTCGGCCCAGTCGATCTTGCAGGCGCCTTTGCCGGCGCGGGTCTTGCCGAGCGAGAGCAGCCGGCAGAGGCGGCCATAGCCGGCGCGTTCGAGCGGATAGGCGAGGATTCCGGTGCCGTCGGTGAGGTCCAGCCGGCAACCAACGATTAGCCGCACGCCGGTGACCTTGGCGGCCTCGTGGGCGCGGACGATGCCGGCGACGGTGTTGTGGTCGCAGATCGCGACCGCCTCGATCCCAGCGAGGGCCGCTTGGCTGAACAGCTCCTCGCAGCTGGAGGCGCCGCGCAGGAAGCTGAAATGGCTGGTCGCCTGTAGCTCGGCGTAACCCGTCATCGCCAAACCTTCTCAAAACGTAGCGCAAACATTCTTAGGACAAATGCGAAAGGTAGAACGAACCTCATAAAGATTTTGACAAAGATCCTGCAACGTGGCTTATGCCGTTCCAAGCGACCCGAACATCTTTTGAAAAGCGACAAAACGTCATGACGAATGTTTCTGGAACACCGAAGAAGCGCGCAACGCGCAAGGGCCTCTTCGCCTTCGCCGTCGAGAGCCTCGAAGCCGAGGGTTGGACGGTCACCCGCATCCCGCGCGGCGGTAAGGCGAGCCTGCGCCAGATCGCCAAGGGCGGAGAAAAGCACCGCGTCTCCATCCGCACGTCTCAGGATGCGTGGATCGCCTTCCCCCGGAAGGCCGATGGCGAATGGGTCACGCTGCAGGACGTTGACTACGTCGTCGCCGTGTCGGTGGACGATCGCCACAACCCGACGCTGGCGCGCGTCCACATGATCCCCGGCGATGAAGCGCGCGACCGCTTCAACCGCGCCTACGCGGCGCGCGAGAAGGCGGGCCACACCCTGCCGGTCGGCCGGGGCATCTGGCTCTCGCTCTACGACAAGGAGGCCAGCGACCCGGTCAGCCATGTCGGCGCCGGCATGGGCATCGACTATCCCGCCCTGGCGACCCGCGACCTGCGCACCGCCTCGCTGCCGACGGGCGGCGAGGACGACGGCGCCGAGGATGAGGAGGACGAAGTCGACATCGTCGTCGAGGCCGCCCCCGCCCCGGCGGCCGACGCGCCCTTGACCATTCCGGAGGCCAAGCGCCGCCTGGCCGCCACCCTCGGCGTGCCGGAATCGGCCATCAAGATCGTGATCGAACACTAAAGGTCGCCTGTGTTCGGCGCGTGATGCGGCCGCCGGCCTTCGGGTCGGCGGCCGTTTCTTTCTGGCCGCCCGGCTCATCCGAACAGCCCGTGCATCCACCAGCTCAGGTCGC
>Ga0335069_10005202_pt1 | contig 19165 bp, 20 predicted proteins | sample Lox_Sample_11_FD_206714 | JGI IMG/M metagenome (GOLD analysis project Ga0335069, IMG submission 206714) | Soil microbial communities from Loxahatchee National Wildlife Refuge, Florida, United States - Lox_Sample_1.1 | ecosystem: Environmental > Terrestrial > Soil > Wetlands | place: USA... | reverse complement strand
TGCGACCTGTCGTATTCGCTGCCCCAGCGCGCGCGCTTCCGCGTCAACGTCTTTCGGCAGCGCAATACGTACGCCATCGTGATGCGCGTCATCCCGCACAACATCCCCACGTTCGAGCAGCTCAACCTGCCGCCCGAGCTTCAGAAGATCGCGGAGCTGAAGAACGGTATCGTGCTTGTCACGGGTCCAACCGGCTCAGGCAAGTCGTCGACGCTCGCTGCGATCGTGGACCTGATCAACTCCACGCGCGCGGACCACATCGTCACCATCGAGGACCCGATCGAGTTCCTGCACGCGCATAAGCTCGGGACCGTGCATCAGCGCGAGCTGCACAGCGACACCGACAGCTTCGCCAGCGCCTTGCGCGCGGCGCTGCGTCAGGCGCCAAAAGTGATCCTCGTCGGCGAAATGCGCGACCAGGAGACCATCGAGATCGCCATGACCGCCGCGGAAACTGGCCACCTCGTGTTCTCGACCCTGCACACCATCGACGCCTCGAAGACGGTCGAGCGCATCATCGGCGTGTTCCCGGCGAGCGATCAGCAGGCAGTGCGTACACGACTGGCGGCTTCCTTCCGCTACTTCGTCTCGCAACGACTGCTGCCGCGGCGCGATGGAAAGGGCCGTGTCGCGATGATAGAGATCCTGAAGTCCACCATGCGCACCCGCGAGTACATCGAGAAGGGTGAAGGCGACGGCAAGACACTGCTCGACGCCATGCGCGACGGCGACATGGATGGGATGCAGGAGTTCGATGGCCAGCTCGACCGCGCCGTGAACCTCGGCGTGATCACCAAGGACGACGCCCTCCACTACGCCACGAACGCCGGGAACCTCAATCTGCGGCTCTCGGAAGTCAACGACGCCGACATTCCGCCCGCCGGCCCCGAAGTGCTCTATGCCGACAAGTTGGAGCCGGTCGAGATCGAGCCATAACCTCATCTGGCAACCGGCTGTCGTGCCGCACACGGAACTGGTTCCCCGTTCACCTTGTTGGGTGACTCCAATCACTGCCTGGATTGCGTCGACGCCGCACGATAGCTTCGAATGGCGGAGACGGATCATAACGGCCCAGTTCCCTCGGCTCTACCCGAGGGTGAAAGTCAGCGCCTGCTCGACTTCGTCCGCGACTCGCGAGAGATAGTCTCTCTCGCCACGGGCGCAGTCCTCTTCGAGGAAGGGGCGCCTTGTTCCGGGTGCTATTACATCGAAGCCGGTGAGTTGCTGCTCAGCGTCACGTCAGGCGAGCGGCAATTAAGTGTCGGATCTGCCAAAGCGGGACATCTGCTGGGAGCCGCTTCGGTGGTGGGAAACTGCGAGTACCGCTGCAGCGCCCAAGCTCTGCGCGATAGCAAGCTGACGTTCATCCCGTCGGAGGAGATGAGAGACTACCTGCGCCAGCGTTCCGATCTCTGCCTGGCTCTGGTCGAAAGACTAGGGGAAGAGTTGCTGGAGCTGACCGAGCACGCCATCCGGCCGCTACGACTGCACCCGAAGAATCCCAAGCACCAGTCGTAGTTAGCGCTGCGCCGCGGTTGCGAGTTGCGGCTGCGGAGCGCGCCGCATCCACCACAGGATTCCGCCCGCAAGCACCATCAGGATGGAGATGAACTGCGTTCCCGTCAGCGCGCCACCGAACATGCTGCCGCGATCCGGATCGTCGCGGATGAACTCAATGAAGAACCGCGCGATCCCGTAGAGAAACAGGTACGCGCCCATCACCTGGCCCTCGAACTTCTTGTGCCGCAGCAGCGCCCAGAGGATGAGGAAGTTCACGAACTCAATTGCCGACTCGAACAACTGCGTCGGCTCGATGCGAACGCCGAGCGGCGTCCCGCTGATGGAATGCGCCAGCGGATTGGTGAACACCACGCCCCACCAGTGATTGGTTGGCTTACCGTAGCAGCAGCCGGCGGCGAAGCAGCCAAGGCGACCGATAGAGTGACCCAGCGCAAGTCCCGGCGCGAACAAGTCACAGGTTCGCAGCGCCGGCATGTTGTGCTTGCGCATGTAGTAGGCGGCCGTCGCGAGCGCGGCAATCACGCCGCCGTAGAACACGCCTCCGGCCTGCAACATCGATAGGCTGAATATCTCGCTGGGATGCGCCGCGTACCAACCGAAGTCGTTGATGATCAGTAGCAGCTTGGCTCCAACGATCGCTGCAAGTACTACGAGCACGCCGAGGTTCCACGCGTCGTCAGGGTTGATCTTCTGCGAAGGCGCCATCTTGGTGATGACGGTCAAACCGGTCAGGACTCCAATAGCGACCAACAAGCCATAAGTGGGAAGCGCAAAACTGCCGAGATGAAAAAGCTGGGGAAACACTTACTTCCTTGGATGCTTGAGCGTGGTTTGAGCCGCAGAATATGTGGCTGATATTAGTGTAGCAGGAAGGAAGCTTTCAGCCGTCAGCCATCAGCTGTCAGCAAAAGCAGGCCCCTCGCGGACTGCGTCCGCTCGTGATGACAAAACGCTGAGATGCGGTCTACAGAAGAAGCTGAACGCCAGGAGGAATAGCTGAAAACTAAGTAAGGCCGCCCGCGTCGCCGTGAGATGGGCCGTCAATGAACCTAGCCCAGCTAGGTGGGAACCCTCCGTGGTCCTTTAGGCATTTCCGTACTGGCGGAACCTCGCACACCGGACCAATATTCGAGTCGGATCCCCGATCATTGACTAATGGTTCAAAAAAACGGTTGCCATCAGCACCAACGAAACAGGTCGGCCTTGTGATTCGATGCTCTCAGAATCGTCTGGGACGCGCAAGAGGAACAGGCGATTTTGTTGGCTATTTGCGTGCTAAAGAGTCGGTCAGTCGCTCAGTCGATCAGTCAGATTCGCTTGACTTTTCGCGCGGAATTGCAGCCCTTTGCAAAGCAAATCCGCCCAAACGAGGGCGGATGTTAAACGCTGATGAACTGATGCACTGACACGAACAGACGAACTACTATCCCACCTTACGAGTGTCACTTAACACTTCATCGAGTGCATCAGTGAGGTTGGTGGTCCGCTGGGTGAGTGTGCCGTTGATCGAATCGTATTTCCGCTTCAATACCTGGTACTCGTCAGCGATGTTAAGCGCGGCGAGCACGGCCAGGCGCAGCGAATCGACGGTCGCGGTCTGCGACGCCACGGCGCGCATCTTGCCGTCGACATATTCGGCGAGCTTGTTGATGTATTCCGGATCGGTGCCGCGAAGATTATAGGCCTGATCGTAAATCTCTACGCGAACGCTATTCGTGCCATTGCCGTTGGCGTGGCTCAACGTGATCCTCCCTTGCAAGTGCCCATTGTCACGAGTGGCTGCATTCGATTATCCCGCCGATTCCTCAGCCGTCAACGAATCTATTTGCTTCAGCATCTTTTCTACTCTGGTTCGTACCTCTTCGCGCTCCTTGCGCAGGGCGACCACTTCGCCCTTCAGCGAGTCGATTTCCTCCTCGCGCAATTCGAGTTGTTCGCGGACGCGCTTGGCGTCGCGCTCGGCGGCGGCTTTGCCATCACGGGCAGACTTCAGGAGCTCAATGGTCTTGTAGACCTTGGCTTCGAGTGAGTGAAAATCGTCGTCGGAAAAATCGAGGGCAACATCGGCAGCGGGCTTAGATGACATTGTGCTTCCGTTCTCTGAGAATTCTCTGCGCAGTATAGCGCATGGAAACGCCGCCATTTTCCACAATCGTCACATTGTTGTCGTCGCGGTGGACTGAAGTTGCAGGCGTCCACCGGATGCTTGCACGAGTTTCTCCGCGAGCGATTGCTTGATCTTCACGGGAACGTCGGGCGCACGCTGAAAACGCAGTTCGATGAAGGTCCAGTAGCGCAAGAGCTTGACAGGTTTGGTGGTGATTTCTTCCCACGGGATGAGCAAGGGCGGATGGAACATGCGAAACAGCACCACGGGAACGATGTATAAGCCGGAGGGGTCGGCGCCGAAATTCAGGCAGCCGTTGTAGTTAGTGGACCTGCGGAATTGCGCGGCCTGGAAGCGAATAAGGCTGCCGAGGAATGGCTGCTCGGTGCGATACGTTTCGGCGAGACGGGACCAGCCGCCGACTCGGCTAATAAAGAAGATAACGAAGAACCACGTGCCAAAGAATGCGAGGAAGATGAACCACACCGGCGGAGGGCCCTGGTTTCGGCCGGCGAAGATGAGCGCGAGGGTCATGCAGAAAGCATAGCCGCAATCGCCGCGCGCGCCGTTGTCAACTAAGCTTCAACTGGTCCCATGCGGCCCAGAAGGCTTTCATCTCGTCGGGGAGGCCGAAGGTGACACGCACCCAATCGAGCATCGGAGGGAAGGGACGACCGATGAGGACATTCTGCTTCGCGAATTCGGCGGCGACGTCCCGAGCGGGGTGCCCCGTCTTGATCATGGCAAAGTTCGCGTAGGACGGAATCATCGTCGCCTTGCGTGAGTTTGCTTCTTTGGCGAACTGCGCGCGATCGGTAGCGTTGCGCTGCGCGGCCGCTTTCATTTCGTCATCCGCCTGCAACGATGCGATGCCGCCGGCATTGGCCGCAACATTGATGTTGATCGGCACCGCATAGCTTCTGAGTTTCTTAACCATCGCCCGCGAGGTGACGCCGTAGCCGAGCCGCATGCCCGCCATGCCGTAGATCTTGGAGAACGTGCGCAGGACGATAACGCGATCGCCAGCGGCTTCCATGAAGGTGGCGTAACCCGGCATCCCCATCGAGAAGTGATGGTAGGCCTCGTCGATGACGACCAGCGCGCTCCCGGGAACGCGGTTCAGGAAGGTCGTGATGTCGCCATCGGGAGTCACGCTCGCAGTCGGATTGTTCGCGTTACAGATGTAGATAACGCTGGTGTTAGCGTTGGTGCGCTGGAGCATGCCATCGAGGTCGTGCGCGTAGCTCGATGTGAGCGGGACCTCGCGCACCTCGGCACCAGCGGCCTTGGCGAACTGGCCGAGGAACTCGAACGTGGGCGTCGCCGTAACAACGTTCTTGCCCGGTGAGGCAAACGCCAGCGCGCAGATGCGGATGATCTCCGATGATCCGACGCCGAGCAGCACCTCCTCTTCTTTGATCTTGTTCCACGAGGCGATCTGAGACGTTAGCGCCTTGTATCCGAAGTCGGGATAGCGATTAGCGCCGCCGAGCGCTTGTTGCATCGCCTTCAGTCCCGAAGGAAGCGGGCCGTAGGCGTTCTCGTTGGAGTTGATCTTGATGGCGCCAGCGGGAGACTGCGAACGCTGCGGCTCCGGCGAGGCGAGCAGTTCGAGTGGAAAACGAAGAATGGCCGCGGCACCCGCGCCTGCCGCTGTGCGTTGCAGAAAACTCCGACGTGATAAGCCCATGTCACCCCTTCCCAAGTGAACAGATAGTACTCGGTCAGCGGCTTATCGCCAAGATTGTTGCTAGCGGGTGATTACGAAATTGTCGCAGCAGAAGATGTAGCCTTCGCGGCCGTCACGCAGACGAACGCGAATGGCTTCGACCCCACGATGTTCGTGGATGCTGAGCACCTTCGCGGGATCGCCCTGATGCAGGAATTCAATGACGCCGTCGTCGCCGCGCATGTATCCGGGCGGCGACTCCTGGTTGTAGACGCGCACGGGTCCGGTAACGGTGATAACGGATTGGCGGTCGCCGGACAGATCGACCAGGTAAACCACCGCTGCGACACCGAGCGCGAGGCCGATGACGATTAAGACAACAATGGTGACAGTCCGCTTCATCTTTTGCCGTCCGCAATTACGCTCGCTGGTTGCCTCCCAACGTTTCGAGGGCTTTTACGATTTGCGCGGCCCACACTGTGACTTCTTCGTCGCGGAGGGTGCGTTCCGCGGACTGGAATTCGGCGCGGAGCAGGACCGAGTACTTGCTGGCAGGCACCGATCCGCCCCGGAAGATTTCGACGGGGCAGAACCGTTGCAGCTCTTTGATCTTGAGCGCGTTGACGGCGTTTCTCATGCGCTCGAAGGTGACCGCGTCGTCGAAGATGAACGACCAGTCGCGATCGACCGCCGGGAAGCGCGGAATCGGCGTGTAACGCACGTCTTTGAGCGGCTGCTGATAGAGACGCTCGAGGTCGAGTTCGGCGAGGAAGACGTCTTGCTTGAGCTTGCGTTCAGCAGCTACCTTCGGATGCAACTGGCCGAACTGACCGACCTTACGTCCGTCGAGGACGATGCGCGCGGAGCGACCGGGGTGATAGTAGTCGCTGGTGGAGGCGTCGAAATACAGGCTCTGGTGCTGGAAATTGGCGAGCAGGGTTTCGATGTCGCCCTTCATGTCGAAGAAGTTGTAGGGTTCGGCCTGGTGATGCACGTTGCCGGAAATGGCGGCCCCGGTGGCGCCGAGTGTGGCGCGAGGATGCTCTTCGGTTTTGCCGCCAGCGAGTTCGTAGGCCTTGCCGACTTCGAACAGCCTAACGTTTTCGTTACCGTGGTTGAGATTGTGGGCGAGCATGGCAACCATGTTTGGCACCAGCGAGGTGCGCATGACGGAGGCTTCTTCGCTCAAAGGATTGGCGATCTCAACCGGCGTGGCGCTGGAGAAATCTTTGGCCTCGGCGTGCGACACGAAGCTAAGCGAAATGGCCTGGTTGTAGCCCAGGGCGAGCAGGTCGGCGCGCAGGCGATTGTCGTGACGCTCGTGTGGGAGTTCCTGCACACCTCCGGAGAATGTCGGGAGGGTGTTCGGGAAGCGGTCGTAGCCGTAGATGCGCGCGATCTCCTCGATGAGGTCGATTTCGCGCTCGACGTCGAGACGCCAGGTCGGGACCTGGACACTGAACTGCTCACCTTCTTGCTTTACGCCGAAGCCGAGGCGGCGCAGGATGCGATCGATCTCGGCGGCGTCGATTTCCTTACCTTCGGCGGTCAGTCCGAGAATGCGTTTTACTTCCGAGCCATGTAACGTCAGCGTTGGACGCTTGACCTCGCGGGCGATGGTGTCGATTTGCGCGCCGAGGGTGCCTCCGGCGGTGTCGAGGATGAACTTGGCGACGTGATCGTTGGCGACGGCGGTGAATCCCCAGTCGGCGCCACGCTCGAAGCGGTGCGAGGCGTCGGTGTGCATGCCAAGACGACGCGAGGTGCGGCGAATGGCCGACGGGTCGAACCATGCGGCTTCGATGAGCACGTTTTTCGTCTTGGCGGTGATCATGGTATCGAATCCGCCCATCACTCCGGCGATGCCGACGGCCTTACTGGCATCGGCGATGACAAGATCGTCTTTGGTGAGCTTGCGCTCGACGCCGTCGAGGGTCTTGATGACTTCGCCGTCGTGGGCGCGACGGACGATGATCTTGTTGCCTTCGAGCAGGTCGAGATCGAAGGCGTGCGTCGGATGTCCGTAAGCCCACATCGCGTAGTTGGTGGCGTCGGCAGCGTTCGAGATGGGCCGCTGCTCGAGCAGTGTGAGGCGATCGGCGATGGGCTTGGGCGAGTCACCAATGGTGACACCGGTGATGATGCGTCCGGTGAAGCGGGCGCAGAGGTCGGGGACCTGTATCTCGACCGTGAAGCCGGTTTCATTCTCGGGCTTGGGCAGATTGAGGGCTGCGGGCTTGAGATCGACGTCGTAGATGGCGGCGCAATCGCGCGCGACGCCGTAGTGGTTCATGGCATCGACGCGGTTGGGCGTGATGTCGAGATCGTAGACGGTTTGTCCACCCTCGGAGAGCACGGCTTCGACTGACAGTCCGGCGAGGGTCAGATCGTCGGCGAGCTTGCGATCGTCGGCGGGGATGGGAGCGAATTCACGGAGCCAATTGGGAAGAATGCGCATGGTCTTTGGTTATCGGTTGTCAGTTATCGGTTATCAATCAATGCACGTCAGAAGAAAGCGACTGAAGCAGAGGAAGCAACTCGCCGTGCTCCAAGCGGGCGACGTCTAAAGCTGTTCGACCGTCGTCGTTTCGCAGGTCTAATCTGGCACCGGACTGCAAAAGCAGCCTGACCGCGGACATATTCCCCTGACTGACAGCCTCGTGAAGCGCGGTATTTCCGTGTTCGCCAGAGGCATTAACATCAGCTCCGCCCTCAATCAGTGCCTGAATCTCAGCGAGGTTCCCGCGAACGAAAGCGACGTCGAGAGGCCGTTCGCCGAACAGACCAACCTGATTGACGTCCGTCAGATCGATTCCGCAAAATGCAGGGAGTTCCTCGTCCTTGTAACGCTTCAAAACCTCTGCAGCCGTCATTCTGAATTCCTTAATCAAGAATCCGTGTTCATCCGCGTCAATCAGCGGCGGAATAGTTTTAACCGAACTGTGCTCACATCAACATAGACACCGGAAACGCCCTACAAGTGCCGTCCCTTTTCGGGACTCGAAAATTACCTTGGGTACTCGCACCCGGCTCTTACGAGCCGGGCTATGGAATGTCGCCCGCTTCGCGGACTGCGCGGACAAGAGTGTCAGCGATACATAAATCCAAGAGAACGTCAAAAGCAAAGACCAAGTCAAAGTCAAAGGCCGCGGACAAGAGTGTCCGCGGTACACGAAAACCAAGAGCAGATCCCTCGGGCCTAAAGGCCCTCGTTTGACAAAGAAAATGAAATCCTCGACGGCACGGCTAAAGCCGTACCCTTCCGAGTTCTAAGCAAACTGCCGCAAGAACCTAACATCTCCGTTAAAGAATAGCTGGATGTCGTCCACGCCGTACTTCATGGCGGCGAGGCGGTCGAGTCCCATACCGAAGGCGAAGCCGCTGACCTTCGAGGCGTCGTATCCGACGTAGCCGTAAAGCGCGGGATCGACCATGCCTGCGCCCAAAAGCTCGATCCAGCCTGACATTTTGCAGACGCGGCATCCGTTGGAGCAGAACGGGCACGTGACCATGACTTCAGCGCTCGGTTCGGTAAACGGGAAGAACGACGGGCGCAGGCGCGTCTTTACGCGCGAGCCGAACAACATCTTCATCGCGAGGTCGAGCGTGCCCTTCAGGTCGCTAAACGTGATGTTGGTGTCGACGGCGAGCCCCTCGATTTGGTGGAACATGGGCGAGTGCGTCGCGTCGGGCGCGTCGTTGCGGTACACGCGTCCGGGGATGACGACGCGGATCGGCGGCTGGTGCGTTTCCATGTAGCGGATCTGCACCGGGGAGGTGTGCGTGCGCAGCAAAAGGCGGTCGCGCTGCTTCTTGTTTTCCTGGCCGGCGATGAAGATGGTGTCCTGCGTGTCGCGCGCGGGATGGTCAGCGGGAAAATTCAGCGCCTCGAAGTTGTAGTAGTCGGTTTCGATCTCCGGTCCTTCGGCGACCGAGTAGCCCATCGCCTTGAAGACGCCGACGATCTCTTCGGTGACCTGTGCGATGGGATGCTTGGCGCCAAGTTCGCCCGTGTTGCCGGGAAGGGTGACATCGACGCGCTCGGAGGCGAGTTTGCGCTCGGCAGCCGATCCGGAGATGGCGGCCTTGGCTTCTTCGACTTTCGCTTCGACCGTTTGGCGAACCTGGTTGACGCGCTGTCCGACGTCGCGCTTTTGTGGACCAGGGGCGGCTTTCAGCCATCCGTCGTTAATCTGCGTCAAGATGCCGTTCTTGCGGGCGGTCCAGCGATTGCGGAAATCGGTCCATTTTGTGTCGTCGGTGACGTCGGCGGATTCGTGTTCGAGTGAGGCGAGCAGGTCGGCGACGGCGCGATCGAGTTCGTCGGGGGTGTAACTTTCGAGTTTGGGAACGTTGTAAGACATGTCGTTGGTCGTTAGTTGTTAGTCGTTAGCATTTGGTCGTGAAGTTCAAGGGTAAACGAAACCAACAACCAACGCCTAGCCGGTGCGACGAATCAATCCGCCACCAAAACCGAAATCCAAAGCCAAAATCGAATTCAAAGCCAAAATCAAATACAAGATCAAAGTCAAAGGCCGCGGACAAGAGTGTCCGCGGTACACAAACAATCTAAAGCAAAAGGCCAGAGACTATCGCCTCCGGCCTTCACTGGCTACTGAATACTGGTTACTGACTACGCCAGCGCGGCCTTGGCCTGATCGACGAGGGCAGTAAAGCCCGCGGCGTCGTTGACGGCCAGGTCGGCGAGGATCTTGCGATCGAGTTCGACCCCGGCCTTCTTGAGGCCGTTCACGAACTGGCTGTAGCTGAGGCCGTTGGAGTTGGCGGCGGCGCCGATGCGCACGATCCAGAGGGAGCGGAACTGGCGCTTCTTCTGGCGGCGTCCGGAGTAGGCGAACTTCAGTCCGCGCTCGACGGACTCCTTTGCCGACCGGTACAGCTTTGACTTGGTTAGAAAATATCCACTGGCGCGCTCTAATATCTTTTTGCGCTTGGCACGCCGCTTGGTTCCACGTTTTACGCGAGGCATTGCTTCTCCTTTTTAAGTTCAATTTAGCGGCTGGAGGTAGGAGATCGTGAGATCGATTACCTCTTCACACGCTTGTTAGTCGTCCCTACGGGACTCTGATTCGGGCTCGTCGCCCACCCGGCGCTGAAGCGCCGGGCTATTACCACACGGTCCCTACGGGACCTAGTACGGGATCATGCGTTTCACCTTTTTGGTGTCCGCCTTGTCCATGATGGTGTCCTGGTCGAGCTGGCGTTTCCGCTTGCTGTTCTTGGACGTGAGGATATGGCGGGCGAACGCGTGTCCGCGTTTCACCTTGCCAGTACCCGTTTTCTTGAAGCGCTTAGCAGCGCCCGAGTGCGTCTTTAGTTTCGGCATATTCCTTCAATACCCGGCCCGGCGGGAGATCACTCTCCCGTTAGCCAGAACCCTTTCTCGCATTGTGGCGAGATTTGCTGCCCGGTAGGCTGCGGGTCACTTGCCCACTCAAGCAAAAAACGGGCTTGAATGGGGCACCCGCGATCTTGCTATTGTGCCTGGGCCGGCGGAACTTGCGATCCGCCACCGCCCTGTTGCGGCGTCTGCTGCTGCGCTTGCGGAGGCTTCGGCTTCGGTTGCACGGTCGTTTTCGGCGGCGCCAAAATCGCGTGCAGGGTGTTGCCTTCCTGCCGCGGCATATTTTCGACAATGGCCTTATCGCCGATTTCCTGGATCAGTTTGACCAGGAGCTGGCGACCTAAACCCTGGCGCGTCATCTCGCGTCCACGGAAGAAGATGGTGGCCTTGACCTTGTCGCCTTCCCCGAGGAACCGCAGCACGTGGTTTTTCTTGGTCTCGTAGTCGTGATCGTCCACGTTGATGCGGAACTTCACTTCCTTGACCGTGATGACCTTCTGGTGCTTCTTGGCTTCGCGTTCCCTCTTTTCCTGCTGGTAGAGGTACTTGCCGAAGTCGAGAATGCGGCAAACCGGGGGTTGGGCAGTGGGTGAAACTTCCACCAGATCCATGTTCTTTCCCCGGGCCATTCTGAGCGCCTCTTGCGGTGTCATGACGCCGAGCTGATTGCCTTCATCGTCAATTACGCGAATTTCGCGCGCGCGAATGCGATCGTTGGTGCGAATAAACCTCTTGTCGATACGGAGCCTCCAGAGAGCTACAACAGCTTTGTAATTATAGCATTGCGAAGAATAAGCCGTCAGCTCTCAGCGCTCAGCATTCAGCCCGGTCGTGGCCCATGGTCGTTGGTCGTTTGTTCACCAACCGCAATTTCCACGACACCAGCAGCGAAGTGGCGAAACAACTTTTAGCCCAAGGCATAAGCGTTGGGTGACGACGCGAAATGATTTCCAGCCCGCTTCAGGGGCGACACAATCTTGCTCTCTTTATTGCTCTCTTTATGGACTGGAAGCCAATGCGGCGAAGTACCACGATGCTACCGTGAGGAGCCCGTCAGCAGCGAGCATTACGCGAGCCATACCTTTGCCCGTCCAAGCACAAACAGCTGCTAAGAACGTCAACGCGAACATCGGAATGATGGGATAGAGTCGGTCGAGATCCACGGGAGCGGTGCCGTGTGCAGCTATGTAGGCATGGATCATGAAGGCCAAAAGAACAGCCGCACTTAAACCATTCGCCGCCAAACCAAAAATAAAGGCAGCATTCCGCCAGAAAGAAAGCTTCGATTTCTGTTTGTAGAAAACAATGACAGTTGCCACGAAAAGCGCGAACGGAAGAGCAAAGAACATCATCCAGAGCATCTGCCCTCCTTTCCGACCAGCGCATCGGCATCAATGCTACGCACAATAGCCCGCACCCACTGGTTCGCCTCCCAGCGACCTTCCAGCCACAGCTTCTGGTAGTTGTCGGTCAGGCATTCGGTGTGGGTGCCGTTGAAGTTGGTCAGCGTGATGGCCTGGAGTTCACGTCCGATGAACGTCCGCTGGAATTCGCGCTTCTTGTGGGCGGCGAGTTCGCGCAGGATGCGATTGCGCTCCTTCATCACCTGGGGATGGACTTGGCCGGGCATGGCTGCGGCGGGAGTGCCGGGGCGCGCCGAAAAGGTGAAGACGTGCAGGTAGGTCATGGGCAGCGAATCGATGAAATGGCGCGTCTCTTCGAAGTCGGCGTCGGTTTCGCCGGGGAATCCGACCATGACATCGGCGCCGATGGCGGCGTCGGGCATGGCGCGGCGGATCTTCTGGATGCGGTCGGCATAATGCCAGGGGCGATACTTCCGGTGCATCAGGCGCAGGATGCGGTCGCTGCCGGACTGCAACGGGACGTGCGCGTGCTTGGCGATGCGTGGGTTGGTGGCGACGAGCGAGATCAGTTCGTCGGACCAATCCATGGGCTCGACGGAGGAGATGCGGAGCTTGTCGAGGGCGGTCTGGTCGAGGATGTGGCGGATGAGGTCGGCGAAGCGGAGCTTGTCTTTCCCCCAGGTTAGGCCAAAAGAAGGCCGAACCTGGGCCACCATCGACTCGTTCAGATCCCTTCCCCAGCGGCCGAGGTTGATTCCCGAAATCACGATTTCGCGGTAGCCGTTAGCAACGAGGCCGTTCACTTCGCGGATAACATCGGTGATGGGTAGCGACCGGCTGCGACCGCGAACGCTGGGGATAATGCAGAAGGAGCAGCGGTTATTGCATCCGTCTTGAACCTTCAGGTTGGGGCGAGTCTTCTCGGAGGCGGTATCGGCGTCGAAAACCGGCGCGGCGAGAAGTTCGGTGTGGGCAAAGATGTCGGAGACAAAAATCTCCGGACGGGCTTGGAAGCCCGTCCCCACATCTTGAGGACCTTCGTGTGTAGAAGACCTGAGATCCCCCAAAGGTATAAAGGAGGACGACCCGCACGCCACCTCGGCGATCTGGCTCTTGTGCGAGTTTCCCACCACCCAGCTAACGCCAGGGATAGCAGCAAGTTCTTCAGGGGCGCGCTGGGCGTAGCATCCGGTAACAAGAATCTTACAACCGGGGTTCTCGCGGTGGACGCGACGGATCGTATTACGGACATCCTGGTCGGCTGACGCAGTAACGGTGCAAGTGTTGAGTACGACAACTTCGGCCATCTCTGGACCTATCGCACGTGTTAACCCTTTTTGTATTAACTGCCGCTCAATGGCAGCGCCATCTGCCTGGGTTGCGCGACAGCCAAAGTTCTCCACGTGGAAGCCAGCCATGGGTGTATTATACGGATCAGGTGAGGGTGTTCCGAACGACGCAGTAACATCCCAGCAACTTAATCCAACTACTTAGCTCTTTTTCGCATCGAACAGGTTTCAACGTTCGACTTCTCTGAAAGATCTTCTCGGAGGTTTCATGAAACGCCGCATATTGCTGGTGGACGACGAACTGGCCATCCTGCTGACGCTCCGCGCGATCCTGGAAATGCATGGCTTTGAAGTCGAGACCGCAGCTTCGGCGCACGAAGCGGTCGGCAAGCTGAATGAGCACGAGTTCCACATGGTGATCACAGACATGCGGATGGAGCACGAAACGGCCGGCTACGACGTGATCCGCGCCGCCAAGCAGAAGAAGTACGATCCGGCGGTGGCGATTTTGACGGCCTATCCGTCGCTGGGCAGCGACTGGAAGAGCCGGGGCGCCGAATCGATGCTGGTAAAGCCGATGAACGCCAACGACCTGCTGCGCCAGATCGAAGCCCTGCTGGTGCAGCATGAAGACCAGAAACAGTTGAAAGCGCAGGTGCCTGCCCGCGTCGCCAGTGTCGCCAAAAACACCTCTGCCCGCGCCAAGCGCGTTGGCTAGAGTGATTCAAAATTCGCCAAAAACTGGGAACACACACATCCGCGAAGGAAGCGGGTTTGCGCCTCACCGATGAGGCGCAAACCACGAACCTAGATGTGAACCGGCTGGCTTAGGCCGTGGCCGCCGTCGTGCGCTTTTGCTGGAAGCACTCACGACAGAATACCGGCCGACCCTGGGTGGGCTTGAACGGCACGGTGGTTTCCTTGCCGCACTGGGAACAAGCGGTACGGGTCTCTACCTTGGGATAGGAACCCGGAGTTGAGATCCCGAGTGCTTGTGCGCGCTTGCCCTTGCAAGCCTTGCAGCGCTTGGGTTCGTTCTTGAACTGTTTATCGTGAAAGAAGAGCTGTTCCCCGGCCGTGAACACGAACTCGGAACCGCAGTCGATGCACTTCAACACCTTGTCCTGGAATTCCATAAAGCTCCCTTCAACCCCGTGCCCCACGCGTTCCCGAAGCACAACACGTACACGTGCCCGTGGCCAATGTCACGTTCGATACCGCCGAGGTTAAGGATCCCCTGTTTCGACCCTGGGCCTGAGCCCCGGGCAATAAAGCCCAACTACCTAAGAGACTGCGGACCGCCTACTGCTTTATGAAAAACCGCCGACGGAAAAACCGTCGAATTATGAATTCCGCGGAAAAATGCGGACGAAAATATGGAAGGGGCCGCTGAGGGGAAGGGAGACAGCGGCCCCCGATTTGTGCGAACTAGTCGCTTTGTTCCTTGCGCGCCTTCTTCCGGCTGCGCTTGCGCGCTACAGCTTGTTTCACGCGTTGCTTTTCGCCCGGCTTGAGGTAATAGGAATGACGCTTAACTTCCTTGATAATGTCCTCTTGCTGGACTTTGCGCTTAAAGCGCCGCAGGGCATTTTCGAGGGACTCAGCCTCTTGGAGCCTAACTTCTGCCACCCTGGATACACCACCTAACTAGCCCTGCTGGGCAATGTCTATCTTTTGCACAGATCGCAGTTTAGTCAAGCGGTTTCGCGCAGTTTCTCAATTTGATATTGAAATGAAACGACTTAACACGCTCAATAGACGAATCGAGCTGCGAACTGCACCTGCCGTGGTGCGAAGGAGGAACTCGGTTTGGGGAAGCGGCTGACCTGATCGAAGTACGCGGGATATTTCTGGCCGTTGTACGTGGTGGTGTTCTGGAGGAATTGGGTGACTTCGTTGCCGAATCCGGTGTCAGCAATGGTATATCGGCGATTGTTGCGATTGAAAACGTTGAAAGATTCAACGATGAATTCCAGACGGCCGCGCTCGGAAATCTTAATCGTTCGACCGACGCGCAAATCATCATCGATGTAGTTGGGGCCGGCAAAGCCGTTACGGCGGTAGCCGGGAACGCGATCGTTGTCGTTGTTGCCGTCTTGATTGGCGTCGCCGAGGATCCAGGCTGTGACCGGACGCCCGCTGCCATAGGTAAAGACGGTTGAGATTTGCCAGTTGCTGGTCAAAGCGCGGAGCCAGCGATCGCTTCCGGTGAGGCCGCGAGGTTCCCACATCATTGCGCCGACCACGCGATGGCGCTGATCGTTGCTGCTGAGGCCGCGTTCGCCTTCCGGGTCGTAGGAATTCTCGAGGTTCGCCGGACTGCTGGCGCTGACGGTGTCGGGCCCGTCGTCGATGGCCTTCGCGTAGGTGTAGCCGACGCGGAACTGGATGGAGTTGCTCATGCGATGAACCAGTGAAATCACGCCAGCGTTATAGACGCTGGTACCGTCGGTGGCGAAGAGGTTGATGGCTCCGAGTTGCGGGATCGGCCGCTGCAAGGAGGCGATACAGGGTGGGAAGGCGCAATCTTGCGTTTGGGTGGTTTCCCATCCCGAGAATGACTGGACGGTGTAGGTTCCGACGAACTGCTTGAGCGTGGAATCGTAGATGGGGTAGTTCAACGGTTGCGGCGGAGGCAGGTTCACGTCGCGCGCGCGAATAAGGTGCTCGCCGTGGACATAAGTGTAGGCCACGCTCAGCGTGGTCTTGTTGGCGATTTCTTTTTCCAGGCTGAAGCTGGCCTGCTGCGCGAACGGCATCTGGAAGTTGGGGCTGAACGAGGCCACTTCTCGTTCGAGATATGGCTGCACGGCTGCGGGCGCGGTGCAGGTCTTCGCGTTTGAGGCGCACGAGACAAGAGGGTTGGGATAGGTCGGGAAGATCTGGTTCTGGTAGAAATCGGAATTGTTGAGGAAGACGGTGGTGCGGTTGAGTCCGTTTTCGATTTCCACTTCTGAGGCGTACATCGAGGGGATGCGACTGTAGAACAGTCCCCAGCCGCCGCGAATCATCAGGGGACGATCGTCGCCGAGCGAGTAGGCGAATCCGACGCGAGGAGCGATCTCGTGGGGATCGGAATAGAGATGTCCGGAGTCTGGATAAAGAGGATTGCTCACGAGACCGGCGGTGTTGTAAGTCTGGCGGTCGTAGCGTAACCCGAGGGTTAGGTTCAGGCGATGGAAGAGACGCATGGAATCTTCGGCGAAGGCCGAATATTCGTTGCCGTTCGGGTTGGTCTCAGAGGTGCCGAAATTCTGGAAGTAATACTTAGGGACCATGTGCGCGTAGGCGCGGAGCGTCGTCAGCGAAAGGCCGTAGGTCTCGGGTGCGAAGGTGAACGGATTCACCCGGATGGGGTAGAACATGTACTCACCGCCGAACTCGAGCGGGAAGTAGTTGTAGAGACGGCTGAGCATGACGTCACCGCCAAACTTGAAATCGTGATGATGGCGGCTGATGGTAAGTGAGTCGCTGATGTGAGCCTTGTTCTCGTTGGTCTGGCTGGGGAGAATCAAGGAGCGGCCGAAGCCATAGAGGATTCCCGAGATCGCTGTATCGGGGTAGCTCGCGTTAGGAGACCCGCTCTCGTTGTCGTGCGAGAACTGGACGCGTAGCTGATTGGTAATGCGAGGCGAAAAAGCGCTGGTCAGCGAGGCCACCGCGCTCGCGGCGAATACGTCTTCTTCGCCATTCTCGGTAATCGCGTAATGCGTGATCGGGCTGGCGGGATCGAAGTACACGCTGTTTAGTCCGCCATAGATCGAGGTGTTCACGCGCACGCTGAGCATATGTCGCGGGGAGAGGATCGCGTCTATTTTGGCGAAGCCTGCGCCGCCGACCATCTGCGAATCGAAGGTGCCGGTCATCTGGTTCAGTGCAGAGGCCGCGAGGTTTACGAGGGCTTGGTCGCTGGCTTCGTAATCGTCCGGTTGCGGAACGAGGGTTGCGCTGTTATCGGCGAAGCGCACGACGGTCGGCACGTGGAAGATGTGCTGGTCGTATCCGGCGTAGAAGAAGACGCGATCGTGCTTGATGGGGCCGCCGATGGTGCCGCCAAATTGGTGTTGCAGTTCGAGCGGCTTGAATCCGGCATACGGATTCGCGGCGCCAAACTCGCTGTCGCGTAGGAAGTAAAACGCCTTGCCGTGAAAATCGTTCGATCCGGACTTGGTGACGACGTTGATGACGCCGGCGCCGCTGCGCCCCATCTCCGTGCCATAGTTGTTGGTGTTGACGCGGAACTCGCCGACCACCTCGTTGGAGAACTGGTAGGGCGCACGGTATCGTCCTCGCGCCTGGCCGTAGAATCCGTTGTTGTAATCGGCGCCATCGACGAGGAAGGTGGTCTGGTAGCCGCGCATGCCACCGGAAGAGAGGTCGCCGACGGAATCCGAAGTCAAGCTGCGGGTGTCGGCGACGACGTTTGGCAGCAGCAGGGCGAGATCGCTGAAACGACGACCGTCGAGCGGCAGGTTTTGGATGCTTTGCTCGTCGATCACGCTCGATTGGCGTGCGCCATCGGGAACAATCTGCTCCGACTCACTGTTGATGGTGATCGTCTCGGGCGCGCCAGCCACGCGCATGGGGACGCGGAGTTCGATGGTGGAACCGAGATCGAGCGTGAGGGCGCGCGTATCGAGCGGGACCATTCCGGCGGCGTTGACGTGAATGGTATATGACCCGGGCGGCAGCACCTGCGCGTCGAAGGAGCCGTCGTCGGTGGTCAGCAATCCGCGGCGCAGTCCGGTGGCCTGATTGGTCACGATGACGGAAGCGCCGCGAATACGGGCGCCGGTCGCGTCGACGATGGTGCCGCGAATCGCGCCGGTGGCAACGTCTTGCGAGAAGAGCTTCAGCGGAGACAGCACCCACCACATCAGCAATAGCCAGATGAGAAACAGAGCGCGGCGCAGCCAGCGCCAGAAGAAACCGAACTCCGGGAAAAAGCTCACCGGACGTTCATATCAGCGTGTCCATTTGGACATCTGTGTCATTGCCCCAAAATCCGCGAAGAATTTCACTTTTGCGTTCCCATGATGGAACCCTTAGCACGCGGCGTGCCATGGTGATTCCCAAATTCGAACTCTGCGATGCACCGTGATATGTTCAATTCGGTTTCCCACATCTGCCCAAGGAAGGCAGATATGGCGCGCCCCGTGGATCTTTCCATCAGCGGAGAATAAAGATGATTCGTCCTTACAAAGGCGTGCTGCCGCGCATTCCCGAGACTTGTTACGTCGACGAGTCGGCGCAGGTGATCGGAGATGTTGTGCTCGGCGAGCACGCCAGCATCTGGATGTGCGCCGTGGTGCGCGGCGACGTGAACTCCATCCGCATCGGCTCGCACTCGAACATCCAGGACTGCTCGGTGCTGCATGGGATGCTCGGCAAGTTCACCGTCGAACTCGGCGACTGGGTCACTGTTGGCCACTCGGTGACACTGCACGGATGCGCGATCGAAGATCGGTGCCTGATCGGCATGGGAGCGGTGATCCTGAATGGTGCGCGCGTGGGACACGACTCGATCATCGCGGCGGGCACGTTGATTACCGAGGGAACGGTCATCGAGCCAGGTTCGCTGGTGATGGGATCGCCGGGCAAAGTGCGGAGGCAACTAAGCGAGGAGGAGAAGGCGGGAATCCTGGTGTACGGGCGGAACTACCTGGGATACAAAGAGCAGTACATGAAGGAGCGGGGATGATCTCCAAATTCGAAGTCGCCCTAGAGGTTCACAAAATCGTCCGCGATTCCTTCGAAATGCTCGTGTCTTCCACTGCAATCGTGAGGGAAAACTGTTCATCCGAGGAGTATCAAAACTACAACGAAGTAGTTGGCAAGATCGCTAAGATC
>Ga0335069_10005201_pt1 | contig 19165 bp, 15 predicted proteins | sample Lox_Sample_11_FD_206714 | JGI IMG/M metagenome (GOLD analysis project Ga0335069, IMG submission 206714) | Soil microbial communities from Loxahatchee National Wildlife Refuge, Florida, United States - Lox_Sample_1.1 | ecosystem: Environmental > Terrestrial > Soil > Wetlands | place: USA... | reverse complement strand
CTCGCCGCCGCTCTGCCCGACGATCTGCGCCTCGTCGCGGACCCGGGCGGGCGCCGGCTGTACCGCGACGCGCGGCTGCTGGTGGCGATCACCTACGAGGGTGCGGACCCCGCCAACGGCCGCAGCCGGCTGCACAACGCCGCGCTCGACTATGATCTCGTCGTGGATTCGACGGTGGTGCAGTGAACTTCTTCCTGGGAGAGCCCGCGATCGTCTGCGCGCTCGGCGGCGAGCTCGCGACCGTCCGGGAGAACCTGTTCGCGGGCCTGAGCCCCGGCTTGCGCAGCACCGAGGCCTACAGCCCGGGCCGGCCGCTGATGGTCGGCACGGCGGCGTTCGAGGCGCCGGCGGCGGCGGCGCTTCGGCACCGCTCGCGCAACAACCGGCTGCTGGCGGCGGCGCTCGCCGCGCTCAGGCCGCGCCTCGAGCCGGTGCTCGCGGCACTGCCGCCGCACCGGGTCGCGGTCGTGCTCGGCACCAGCACCTCGGGCATGGAGGAGACCGAGCAGGCGGTCGCGGCCGAGGCCGCAACCGGCGCGCTGCCGGCGGGTTTCCACCTCGGCCAGCAGGAGCTCGGCTCCGGCGCGCTCTTCCTCGCCGAGGCGCTCGGCGTCACGGGCCCCGCCTACACCGTCTCGACCGCGTGCTCCTCGAGCGCCAAGGCGATCGCGAGCGGCGCCCGGCTGCTCGCGGCCGGGCTCGCGGACGCCGTCATCGTCGGCGGCGCCGACACGCTGTGCCGGTTCACGGTGGCGGGCTTCGCCGCGCTCGAGGCGGTGAGCCCGGGGCGCAGCAACCCCTTCTCGATCCACCGCGACGGCATCAACATCGGCGAGGGCGCGGCGCTGTTCCTGCTGACCCGCACGCCGGCGCCGGTGCGGCTCACGGGCTGGGGCGAGGCCTCGGACGGCCACCACGTCTCGGCGCCCGACCCGCAAGGGCGGGGCGCGCGGCTCGCGATCGAGGCCGCGCTCGCCCGCGCCGGCGCCGGGGCCGCCCGGCGCGTCGGCTACGTCAATCTGCACGGCACCGGGACGCGGCAGAATGACGCCATGGAAAGCCGCGTCGTCCACGACCTCCTGCCCGGGGTGCCGTCGAGCTCCACCAAGCCCCTGACCGGCCACGCGCTCGGCGCCGCCGGGGCGATCGAGGCCGCCTTCTGCTGGCTCGCGCTCACCGACCCCGCCGGCCGCCTGCCGCCGCACCTCTACGACGGCGCGACCGACCCCGAGCTGGCGCCGCTCGCGCTGGTCGCCGCCGGCACGCGCCTCGGCGCGCCGCCCGCCGCCGCGGTCACGACCTCCTTCGCCTTCGGCGGCAGCAACGCCGCGCTCGTGCTGGAGCGCGCGTGACGCCGATCGAGCAGCTGGTGCCCCACGCGCGGCCGGCGCTCCTGCTCGACCGCGTCGTCGAGGCGCACGGCGACGTCGTTGTGACAGAGACCCAGGTCCGGGAGGACAATCCCTACTGCGCCGACGGGCACGTCGGCGCCTGGATCGGCATCGAGCTGATCGCGCAGAGCATCGCCGCGCTGGCCGGGATCGAGGCGCTGCGCGCCGGCCGCCCGGTGCGCATCGGTTTCCTGCTCGGCACGCGCCGCTACCGCAGCAGCGTGCCGGGGTTTGCGCTCGGCGCCCGGCTGAGAATCGAGGTGACCCGCGAGTTCCAGACCGACGACGGCCTGGGCGCCGCGCGCGGCCGGATTCTGGCGGAGGACGGGCGCCTGCTCGGCGAGGGGCTGCTGACGGTGTTCCAGCCCGCCCGCCCGGAGGACGTGATCGGCCGATGAGCGAGCGCAGTATCATGGTGACCGGCTCGAGCCGCGGCATCGGCCGCGCGATTGCGCTCAGGCTCGCGGCCGATGGCTTCGACCTCGTCGTGCACTGCCGGTCGCGGCGGGCGGAGGCGGAGGAGACGGCAACCGCGATCCGCGCGCTCGGCCGCGGCGCGCGCGTGCTCGCCTTCGACGTCGCCGACCGCGAGGCGACGCGCACGGCGCTCGAGGCCGACGTGCTCGCGCACGGCGCCCCGTACGGCGTCGTCTGCAACGCCGGCATCGCGGCGGACAATGCGTTCCCGGCGCTCAGCGACCGGGACTGGGACAGCGTGATCGAGACGAGCCTGAACGGCTTCTACAACGTGCTGCGACCGCTCGTGATGCCGATGATCGGCCGCCGGGACGGCGGGCGGATCGTGACCATCGCCTCCGTGTCCGGGCTGGTCGGCAACCGCGGCCAGGTCAACTACAGCGCCGCCAAGGCCGGCGTCATCGGCGCCAGCAAGGCGCTCGCGCTCGAACTCGCCAAGCGCCGCATCACCGTCAACTGCGTTGCCCCCGGCCTCATCGAGACAGACATGGTTGCGCCCGAACTCGCCGACGAACTCCTGAAGCTGATCCCCGCGCGCCGCGCCGGGCGCCCCGAGGAGGTGGCCGGGGCGGTCAGCTTCCTGTGCAGCGACGACGCCGCCTACGTCACGCGGCAGGTGCTGTCGGTCAACGGCGGGCTGATATGAGGCGCGTCGCGGTCACCGGCATGGCGGGCATCAGCCCGCTCGGCAACGACTGGCCGACGGTCGAGCGGCGGCTGCACGCGCGGCAGAACGCCGTGCGCCATATGCCGGAGTGGGACATCTACCAGGGGCTGCTGACGCGGCTCGCGGCGCCCGCGGCGCCGTTCGAGCTGCCCGCCGCGCGCTACACGCGCAAGGCGACGCGCAGCATGGGGCGCGTGTCGCTGCTCGCGTGCCGCGCCTCCGATCTCGCGCTCGCGGACGCGGGGCTGCTCGACGACCCGCTGCTCTCGAGCGGCCGCGTCGGCGTCGCCTACGGCTCCTCGACCGGCAGCACCCAGGCGGTGCGCGACTTCGCCGGCATGCTCGAGTACCGGACCACGGCCGGCCTCAACGCGACCACCTACATCCGCATGATGCCGCACACGACGGCCGTCAACATCGCGGTGTTCTTCGGGCTGACCGGGCGCGTCATCACGACCTCGAGCGCCTGCACCTCCGGCAGCCAGGGCATCGGCTACGCCTTCGAGTCGATCCGCCACGGCTACGCGACCGCGATGGTGGCGGGCGGCGGCGAGGAGCTGTGCCCGACCGAGGCGGCGGTGTTCGACACGCTGTTCGCGACCAGCACCAAGAACGACACGCCGCAGCTGACGCCGCGCCCCTTCGACGCCGCCCGCGACGGCCTGGTGCTCGGCGAGGGGGCGGCGACGCTCGTGCTCGAGGACCTCGAGCACGCCCGCGCCCGCGGCGCGCGGATCTACGCCGAGCTGGTCGGCTTCGGCACCAACTGCGACGGCTCGCACGTGACGCAGCCGAGCGCCGAGACCATGGCCGAGGCCATGCGCCTCGCGCTCGAGACCGCGGGGCTCGCGCCGCAGGCGATCGCCTACGTCAACGCGCACGGCACCGCGACGCAGCAGGGCGACGTCGCGGAGACGACCGCGACCGCGAAGATCTTCGGCCACCGGATACCGTTCAGCTCGCTGAAGAGCTACATGGGCCACACGCTCGGCGCCTGCGGAGCGCTCGAGGCGTGGATGACGATCGGGATGCTGCGCGCCGGCTGGTTCGCGCCGACGATCAACCTCGACAAGGTCGATCCGGAGTGCGCGCCGCTCGACTACCTGACGGGCGAGGGCCGCACGATCGACGCCGAGTACGTGATGAGCAATAATTTCGCCTTCGGAGGCATCAACACCTCCCTCATCTTCCGCCGCCCAGGATAGGTCATCATGAGCATTGGACGCACCATCGGTTGCCTGGCCGTCGCCCTCGCCGTGGCGCTCGCGCCCGCCGCCTACGCCCGCGACGAGGCGCTGCACCTGCCGATCAAGGAAGTCACCGAGGACGCCGGCAACAAGGCGCGGCTCGGCAGCGACGTCGCGCTCTATTTCGGCGCGCAGGCGACGCCGGCGATCGAGACGGCGCTCGGCACGGCCAGCACCAGCAAGAAGACCAACGCCTTCAACAAGGGCGACGCCGAGGCCTGCCGCTGGGCGATGCTGTCGGCGCTGCTGACGCTGGTGTCGAGCGCCCGCTCCCGCGGTGCCGACGCGGTCGTCGACATCCGCAGCAACTACCAGCACGTCGAGTTCTCGAGCGAGACCGAGTACGAGTGCCACGCCGGCAACCTGATGGCGGGCGTCGCGTTCACGGGGCGGCTCGTCAAGCTCAAGAAATGAGCCGCGTGCTGGCGCTGGTCGCCGAGCTCGGCGCCGCGCCCGCGATCGCAGCGCGCGCCGGCCCGCTGTCGCCGTCCAGCCAGGCGCGGATCGCGCGCCTCAACGCGCCGCGGCGCCGGGCGCAGAGCGCGCTCGCGCGCCAGCTGGCGGCGCTCGCCGCGTCCAGGCTGCTCGGCCGCGAGCTGCCGGCCAGCTGCGTCGGCGAGGCCGGCGACGGGCGCGGCCCCTGGCTCGGGGACGCTGAACCGCTGCGCGTCAGCGTCGCCCACAGTCACGAGCGGGTCGCGGTCGCGGTCGGCGCCGGACCCGTCGGCATCGACGTCGAGCGCTGCGACCGGCAGCGCGACTGGCTGGCGTTCGCGCGCCACGCCTACAGCGACGCGGAGGTCGCCTGGCTCGATGCGAGCGCGCCCGGCGAGCGCGCCGCGCGCTTCTATCTGCTGTGGACGCTCCGCGAGGCGAGCTTCAAGGCCGGTCTGCGCGCCGCCGTGCAGGGCGGCGAGCCGTGCCTCGGGCCGCACGCGAACGGCGCGTCGTTCGGCTGGAGCAGCCGCGAGCTCGACGGCTACCGGGTCTCGGTCGCGACGCCGGCGCCGGCGCCCATCGAGTGGCTGGCCGTCGCCGGCGAGGAACTCGTGCCGCTCGCGCTGCCGCGGGAGGCGGCCGGCGGCGCGACCGCGCCCGGCTAGGCCGGCGCCGGAGCCGTTGCGCTACTTGGGCTCGCCAGTCGGCCCGCCGACGGCCGCGTCGTAGTTGGCCTGCAGGTAGTCGGCGATCAGCTGCGCGATGCGCCGCAGCATGTCCTTGTCCTGGCCGCCGAAGGTCCACGCGCCGCTCACGGCCGAGGCGCGCTGATGGAAGCGCGGCTCGGCGACGACGGTGTCGCCGGGCTGCTCGACGAACCTGACGTGCATCGTGATGTAGGAGTCGCCGGCCCAGGCGCCGCTCCAGACGCGCGCCGTGCCGCTCACCTTCTTGATGATGTCGATGCGCGGCGAGATCACGAGGCGGGGCGCGCCCTCGAGCGGCGGCTTCTGGTTCCAGCCGGCGACGATCGGCGCGACCAGCGCGTCGAGCTGCTGCTGCACCTGCCCGGCCACCTGCGCCTTGCCCTTCTCCCGCGCTTCGGCCGCATCGAGCTCGGCCGGCCGCAGCTCGAACGCGCCGTACGCCGACAACGGCCTGCTCGGCGGCGGATTCGTGAGCTGCGCGCGCGCGGGCCCCGCGAATGCGGCGACGCCACAGAGCAGGCCCGCGCCCAGCACGGCGCACTTCATGTGTCGCCCTTCGCGGTCGGCTCCCGCCACGCCCCCGGCACGGGCGAGGCGCCGCGCCCGGTCACGGGCGCCGGCCTCAGCGCAGCAGCGCCGCCGCGACCAGCGCGATGCAGCCGAGCGCGTGGATCGCGAGGGTGAGCTCGATGCTCTTCTTCAAGCCCTCGCGTCCGGCGGGATCGAGCGAGATGCCGCGCGACGCCTGGAAGCCCCCGGCCGCGAGCACGAGCGAGGCGACGAGCGCCCAGCGCGGCAGGTCGTGGCGCACGACCAGCACCACCCCGGCGACGAGCGCGATCAGCGTCAGCAGCTGGTAAAGGATCCGCACGCCGCCGATCGTCAGGCGCACCGCGAGCGTGCGCTTGCCGGCGCTCGCGTCCGCCGCCGCGTCGGGCACCTCGTTGATCAGCAGGATCAGGCCGACCCAGACGCTGACGATCACGGCCAGCAGCCACGCGCCGAGGTCGACCGCTCCGGCCAGCAGCCACACGGCGCCCGCTACCGGCAGCGCGCCGAGCCCGATCGCGCAGGCGAGCTCGCCGGCGCCGCGGCCGGAGAGCTGCACGCCGGGTTTCGAGTAGAAGTAGCCGAGCGCGAGGCCGAGCACGCCGAGCAGCACGACGCCCGGCCCCCGCAGGTACGCGAGCGCGAGCCCGGTCGCGAGCGCGGCGACGGCGAGGCCGTAGGCGAAGCGCAGCGTCGCCGCGCGCGTCATGATGCCGTTCTGTATGAACCGCGAGCCGCCGGTGTACGGGTAGATCCTGAGCACGTTGGCGGGATCGGTGCCGTTCACGTCGTCGCCGAAATCGTTGTAGACGTTGGTCGCCGCGTGCGCGAGCACGGTCGCGAGCACCGCGAGCGCGAACCACAACCCGTTGAAGGCGTGGTGCGCCGCGCCCGCCCAGGCACTGCCGACCAGCACCGGCAGCACCGAGGCGGTGAAGAACTTGGGCCGGGTCGCGAGGAACGCGCGCCTGAGCGCCGCCCCGAAGCCGGTCCCGCCGAGTGCCGCGACCGAGGGTTCGCCAGCGGGCTGCGTGGTTCGATCCATGGATCTCTCCGTATCAGGCCGGGTGCAGGGGCACCCGGACGGGGTGTGCAGCTTAGCGCACCGCGGGCGAACTGCGCGGCACCCGCCGATCGGCAGTTTCCGCAGTGCATCAGCGCCGCGGCGCAGGCCGCGACCGCCCCCCCTGTACGCCGCGCCGCCGGGGCTACCGGACGGCCACTATCCGGCCGCCGGCGGCACGGCCGCCAGGGATCGCCGGCCCGACGCGGCACTCAGCGCCACGCGGAGTTGAGGACGTGCCCGGGGGTGATGCGCGCGAGCGCCGGCGTGCCCGCCTGGCGCATGATCGCCCGCAGCTCGCGGTCCAATATGTCGATCACCGCCTCGACGCCGCTCTGGCCGAAGGCCGCGAGCCCCCAGATCTGCGGCCGGCCGATGCCGACCGCGGTCGCGCCGAGGGCCAGCGCCTTGAAGACGTCCGTGCCGCGGCGGATGCCGCCGTCGAACAGCACGGGTACACGCCCGGCGACCGCGGCCGCGACTTCCGGCAGGCAGTCGATGGTCGCGCGCAGCGACTCCTCGTCGCGGCCGCCGTGGTTCGAGACCACGACCCCGTCGGCGCCGTGCTCGATCGCGACCACGGCGTCCTCGCCCGTCACGATGCCCTTGACGATCAGCTTGGTGGTCACGAGCGCGCGCAGCCGGTCCAGGTACGCAGGCGTCAGGCTGGCGGGCGTGTGGCCGGTCACGCGCGAGACATCGAGCCCGGCGAACATCGGCGCCTTGCGCCACATGTCGTGGGTGTTGCCGACGTGGCATGCCGTGCAGTTGCGGCTGTCGACGCGTGCCGCGCGCGCCAGCGTCTCGTTGTTGCGGCCGGGGATGTTGTCGACCGTGAACACGATGGCGGTGCAGCCGGCACGCTCGGCGCGGCGCACCAGCGCCTCGGTGACGGCCCAGTCGTCGGTCGCATAGAGCTGTTGCCAGAGCGGCGCGCCGCGCGCCGCGCTCACCGGCTCGACCGCGGTCGAGGACGCCGTCGACAGCATCACCTGCGTGGCACGGCTCGCCGCCGCCCGCGCCATCGCCAGCTCCCCCTCGGCATGGAAGGCGCGCATGCCGCCGACCGCCGACAGGTAGACCGGGCTCGTGAGTCTCGCGCCGTACAGCTCGACTGCGGTGTCGACGTGGCTGACGTCGACGAAGCGGCGCGCCCGGATCTCGTAGTGCGAGAACGCGTCGTGGTTGCGCGCGACCGTACGGTCGTCGTCGACGCCGGTCGCGAGGTAGCCGAAGTGCGCCGGCGGCAACGCCTCGCGCGCCAGGGCCTCGAACTCCATCACGTTCAGCACCTGCCCGGCGGCGGTGACCGGCGGCGGCGCGCGCAGGAAGGCGCGCGATGGCGGCACGCCGTCCGCGGCCGCAGCGCCGCGCACGATTCCGGGCAGCCCGAGCAGCCCGCCGAGCACGGCGCGGCGCGTCAGGCGCTGCAGGCGCGCCTCGTCCATCGGGATCCCCCTGGCGGCGCGGGCGGCGCGCCTTTGGTGCAGCATACCGCGTCGGCGCGACGGCTCGCGTTCGCGGGCGGCGACTTTGCGACGAACAGGCTCACGACGGTGGTCCCGCTGCTCAGCTGTACGCCGATGCCAAGGCCGTAGTCGAGTGCCCGCCTGGCGGCCGGCCGGCGGGGCCGAATCCGACGGCCCCGCCGGCTGTCCTTGAGCGCCCTAACGGCCGCCGGGCATCCGCACGACCGCGGGCCGCGGGCGTTCGACCGTCGCCGACCGTCGTCGCGCGCGCATCCGCACGCTAGGCGCGCCCGGTTCTCTTCGGCCGCCGCTTGTTCGCCACCGACTTGATGACCATGCGGGTCGGGCGCGTGCGCGGGAACGTGGCCCCGGAGTGCTTGATCGCCGCCCTGACGAGCGCCTTGATATCCCCGTGATCGAGGTCCGCTGCGGTCTTCACCACGACGCTGCGTACCTTGCTGCCAGAACCCTCGAGCAGGCCTTTGGGGTCGGGGAGATCCTTGTCGAGGTACAGGCGGACCTCCTTCGGAAAGATCGCCACGGCGACGACGGCCTCGTAGCCGCGCTCCGACATGCCGAACGCCACCACGAGGGAGTTGGCGTAGTCGTAGACAAGCTCGTGGGAGCCCGGCAAGGCGCGGCGCAGCTTTGGCAGGCACCGCCTCACCAGCGCGACGATCTCGGGAGAGAACCGCGACAGGAACGCGGAGAACTGTGCCTTGGGGCTGGGCAGGCGAGCGTTCATGAGTCAACGCTACCTCAACAAGCGGTGGCTGCGCCTAACGACGCGCGTGGTCGACTCGCGGCGCACCCGAACTGCGGTGATGCGCCAGGGACTTGAGCCCTCTGCCGATCACCGCAAGCCACGTCCGACAGATCGGTGACCGGACCGAAACGCGGGTGTCGGTGCCGCGGACCGTGCGCGACCACGGCCCGCTGCAGGCGACGGTCGGCCGTTGCTTCGCAATCGGGGCCCGGATGCGATCGTTCCCGGGCGCAGCCGCTACTCGACCGTGACGCTCTTGGCGAGGTTGCGCGGCTGGTCGACGTCGGTACCGCGCATCGTCGCGACGTGATACGCGAGCAGCTGCAGCGGGATCGTGTAGACCGCCGGCGCCTGGAAGTAGCTGACGTGCTTCGGCATCGTGATCACGTGCACGCCGTCCGAGGACGCGATGCCGGACTCCGGGTCCGCGAACACATAGAGCTCGCCGCCGCGGGCGCGGACCTCCTGCAGGTTCGACTTCAGCTTCTCGAGCAGGTCGTTGTTCGGCGCCACCGTGATCACCGGCATGTCGGCGTCCACGAGCGCCAGCGGGCCGTGCTTGAGCTCGCCCGCGGCATAGGCCTCGGCGTGGATGTACGAGATCTCCTTGAGCTTGAGCGCGCCCTCCATCGCGATCGGCGCGAGCGCGCCGCGGCCGAGGAACAGCGCGTGGTGCTTGTCGACGAACTTCTCGGCCAGCCGCCGCACCACCGGGTCGAGCGTCAGCGTCTCCTCGATCAGGCGCGGGATCTCGATCAGCCGGCCGACGAGGTTGTGCTCGCGCTCGCGGTCGATGCCGTGGTGCTTGCCGAGCGCGATCACCAGCATGTTGAGCGCCGCCAGCTGCGTCGTGAAGGCCTTGGTCGAGGCGACGCCGATCTCCGGGCCGGCGCGCGTCAGCATCACGAGCTCGGACTCGCGCACCAGCGACGACTCCGGCGCGTTGCAGATCGTCAGCGTCGACAGGTACCCCACCTGCTTGGCGAGCCGCAGCGCGGCCAGCGTGTCGGCGGTCTCGCCGGACTGCGAGATCGACACGAACAGCGTGTTCCGCGGCACGACCGGGTCCCGGTAGCGGAACTCGCTGGCGATGTCGACCCAGCACGGCAGCCGGCAGATCTGCTCGATGAAGTAGCGCGCCACGGAGCCCGCGTGCCAGCTGGTGCCGCAGGCGACGATCTGCACGGCCTCGGTGCGGCCCAGCATCTCCATCGCCGCCGGGCCGAACGCGGCCTCGAGCAGCTTGCCGCCCGCGACCCGCTCCTCGAGCGTCTGTGCGACCGCGCGCGGCTGCTCGTGGATCTCCTTCAGCATGTAGTGGGCGTACTCGCCCTTCTCGACGGCGTCGGCCGACAGCTCGCTCTCGCGCACCGCGCGCTCGACCCGGCGGCCCTCGCGGTCGACGATGCGCACGCTCTTGCGGTGGATCGCCGCCACGTCGCCTTCCTCGAGGATCTGGAAGCGCTTCGTGACCGGCAGCAGCGCCGCGACGTCCGAGGCGACGAAGTTCTCGCCGACGCCGAGGCCGACGACCACCGGGCAGCCGGCGCGCGCCAGCACGATCGTGTCGGGGTCCTTCTCGCTCATGACCGCGAGCGCGTAGGCGCCCTGCAGCTCGCGCACGGTCGCCTGCACGGCGTCGAACAGCTCCGGCTGGCTCTGCAGGTGGAAGTGCACGCGGTGCGCGATCACCTCGGTGTCGGTCTCGGAGGTGAACACGTAGCCGCGCGCGGCGAGGTCGGCGCGCAGCTCCTCGTGGTTCTCGATGATGCCGTTGTGCACGATCGCGATGCCGTCGCGCGAGATGTGCGGGTGGGCGTTGCGCTCGCTCGGCACGCCGTGCGTCGCCCAGCGCGTGTGCGCGATGCCGAGCAGGCCGGCGGTCGGCGACTCGGCAAGCGCATCGCGCAGGCGCGCGACCTTGCCGACGGTCCGCAGCCGCGCCAGGTGGCCGTCGCGGCCGAGCACTGCGACGCCCGCCGAGTCGTAGCCGCGGTACTCGAGCCGCTGCAGCCCGTCGATCAGGATCGGGAGCACGTCCCGCTTCGCCACCGCGCCTACAATTCCGCACATGGGTTTCGCCCTCGTTCCTGAGGCCCGTCGAGTCCGTGATTATGGCCCATCCCGCGCGGCCGGATTGTGACCCGGATCCGGCCCGGCGCTCGCGGTCCTGGGCTCAGTCCTTCGCCGGCTCGTCCGGCAGCCGCCCGCGGGCGACGTGCCGCTCGCGCTCCTCGTCGGAGGCCTTGACCGGCCGGTGCCAGCCGGCGAGCGTCTGCTGCCGGCTGCGCTCGAGGGTCAGGGTACCGCGCGGCACGGGCCTGGTGATCGTCGAGCCGGCGCCGATGGTCGCGTCGCGGCCGACCGTCACCGGCGCGACCAGCATCGTGCCGGAGCCGATGAACGCGCCGTCCTCGATCACCGTCGGCCACTTGTTGACGCCGTCGTAGTTGCAGGTGATCGTGCCGGCGCCGACGTTCACCTTGCGGCCGATGGTCGTGTCGCCGAGGTAGCTGAGGTGGTTGGCCTTGCTGCCCGCGCCGAGCGTCGCGTTCTTGAGCTCGACGAAGTTGCCGACGTGCGCGTCGGCGAGCAGCCGGGCGCCGGGGCGCATGCGCGCGAACGGCCCGACGCTGCAGCGCTCGCCGATGACGGCGCCGTTGAGGACCGAGTGCGGATGCAGCACGGTGTCGGCGCCGACCTGCACGTCGCGCAGCACGCAGCCGGGGCCGACGACGACCCGGTCGCCGAGCGCCACCTCGCCCTCGAGCACGACGTTGACGTCGATCGCGACGTCGCGGCCGCAGACCACCCGGCCGCGCACGTCGATGCGCGCCGGGTCCGCGAGCGTGACGCCGGCCTCGAGCAGCGCCCGCGCCTGCAGGCGCCGGTACTCGGCCTCGAGCGCGGCGAGCTGCAGCCGGTCGTTGACGCCGAGCACTTCCGCCACCGTCGGCGCGACCACCGCCTCGATCCGGAAGCCGTCGCGCACCGCGAGCGTGACGACGTCCGTCAGGTAGTACTCGCCCTGCGCGTTGTCGTTGCCGAGTCTCGCGAGCCAGCGCCGCAGCGCCGCGGCAGGTGCCGCCATGAGGCCGGTGTTCGACTCGCGCACCGCGAGCTCCTTGCGGTTGGCGTCCTTCTGCTCGACGATCCGGTAGACGTTGCCGGCCTTGTCGCGCAGCACGCGGCCGTAGCCGGTCGGGTCGTCGAGCCGCACCGACAAGAGCGCCAGTGCGCGCTCGCCGGCGCGCGCGAGGAGGTCGCGCAGCGTCGCGACCTGGACCAGCGGCACGTCGCCGTACAGCACCAGCACCAGGTGATCGTCCGGGATGGCCGGCATCGCCTGCTGCACCGCGTGCCCGGTGCCGTGCTGCTCCGGCTGCAGCGTCCAGCCGAGCTCCTGGCCTTCGAAGGCCGCGCGCACGCGCTCGCCACCGTGCCCGTAGACGACGTGGATCGCGTCGGCGCCGAGCGCACGGGCGCAGTCGACGACGTGCTGCAGCAACGGGCGGCCGGCCAGCGGCTGCAGCACCTTCGGCAGGTCGCTCCTCATGCGTTTGCCCTGGCCGGCGGCCAGGATCACGATGCTCAGGGGCATGGCGGTACTCGAGCGGTGCGAGGGCGGTATTCTCGCACGGCCTCCGGGCCGGCGGGACTTCCGGTATCGTCGCAGGCCTCACGACCCGCGGGTCCCGTCACGAGGCCGAACCCATGCCACATCCGCTCGTTCGCGGCCTGACCGCCGCGCTCATGCTCGCGCTGTTGCTGCCGACCGCCGCGCCGGCGGCCGGACGCGCCATCACGCACGAGGACGTCTGGCTGATGAGGCGGATCGCCGCGCCGGCCGTCAGCCCGGACGGCCGCCGCGCGGTGTTCGGCGTGATCGAGCCGGCCTACGACCGCAAGGAGCAGATGTCCGGCCTGTGGCTGGTCGCGACCGACGGCAACGGCGCGCCGCGGCGCCTGACCTGGTCGAAGGGCAGCGAGTCGGGCGTGACGTGGAGCGAGGACGGCACCCGGATTGCGTTCAGCACCAAGCGCGAAGGCGACAGCGAGGAGCAGATCTACGTCCTCGACCTCGCCACCGGCGGCGAGGCGCAGCGCGTGACCAGCATCGCGCTCGGCGCCCGCTCACCACGCTTCTCGCCGGACGGCCGGAGCATCGCGTTCGTCGCCGACGTCTGGCCCGGCGCGAAGGACGATGCCGACAACCGCCGGCTGGCGAAGGAGCGCGCCGACCGCAAGTACAGCGTGCGCGTCTACGACGGCTTCCCGGTCCGCAGCTGGGACAAGTGGCTCGACGAGCGGCAGGCGCACCTGTTCGTGCAGGCGCTCACGCCCGGCGCGCCGGCGCGCGACCTGCTCGCCGGCAGCGCGCTCGTGGCGGCCGCGGGTTACGGCGGCCGCCGCGAGGACGAGGGTGTCGGCCTCGACGCGGTCTGGGCGCCCGACGGCCGCGGCCTCGTGTTCGTCGCAAGCGTCGACCACGACCATGCGGCGCGCGACTTCACCACGACGCAGCTGTGGTACGTAGCCACCGACGGCGGCGAACCGGTGCGGCTGACTCCGGGCGGCGACTCGTGGGCGACGCCGCGCTTCGCGGCCGACGGGCGTACGCTGTACGCGGAGCGCTCGCGGCGCACGGGACACGTGTACGAGGCGACCGGCATCGCCGCGCTCGATTACGCGGGCGGGCGCACGGTGCCCGCCGCACCGCCGCGGGACCTGACCGCGGCGCTCGACCGCTCGGTCACCAGCTGGGGCGTCGCGGCGAACGGCAGCCTGTACTTCCTCGCCGAGGACGCCGGCCTCGAGAAGGTCTACGTCGCCGCGCACGGCGCGCCGGCCCGGCTGCTCGCGCCGGTGCCGGCCGGCGTCTACAGCGGCCTCGCGGTCGCCGCGCGAGCGGCGAGGCCCGTGCTGGTCGCGCGCTGGGAGAGCGCCGCGCATCCGCCGGAGGTGGTGCGCATCGAGCCCGCCGGCGGGCACGCGCCGCTCAGCCAGTTCAACACGGCGCGCGCCGCCGAGCTCGACCTGCAGCCGCCCGAGCACTTCTGGTTCACGAGCGAGCGCGGCCGCGCGATCCACAGCATGCTGATCCGGCCGGCGGGCTTCGACCCGAAGCGCAAGTACCCGCTGCTGGTCCTGATCCATGGCGGGCCGGCCACGATGTGGCGCGACCAGTTCGTGATCCGCTGGAACTACCATCTGCTGGCGCGCGCCGGCTACGTCGTGCTGCTGACCGACTACTCGGGGTCGACCGGCTACGGCGAGGCCTTCGCCCGGGCGATCGAGCGCGACCCGCTGAAGGGGCCGGCCGACGAGATCAACGCGGCCGCCGACGAGGCGATCCGGCGCTACCCCTTCGTCGACGGCACGCGCCAGTGCGCGGCCGGCGCGAGCTACGGCGGCCACCTCGCGAACTGGATGCAGGCGAGCACGACCCGCTACCGCTGCCTCGTCAGCCACGCCGGCCTCGTCGACCTCGAGGCGCAGTGGGGCACGAGCGACGCCGTCTACCACCGCGAGGTCATGATCGGCGGCCCGCCGTGGGCCGGCGACCCGCTGTGGCGCACGCAGAGCCCGATCGAGTACGCGGCCCAGTTCCGCACGCCGGTGCTGCTGTCGGTGGGCGAGCACGACTTTCGCGTGCCGCTCAACAACACGCTCGAGTACTGGACCGCGCTGCAGCGCCAGCAGGTGCCGAGCCGGCTGCTGGTGTTCCCGGAAGCCAACCACTGGATCCTGCGCGGCGAGGACAGCCGCTACTTCTACCAGGAGGTCGCCGCCTGGCTCGAGAAGTACCTCGGCCCCGGCGGCTGAGCGGCGGGCGCCGCTCGCGCGCTCAGGCGGGGGTCGGCACCCGGTACGAGAGACGGCCGAGGAAGCCGTCGATCGCCGCCAGGCATTCCGGCTCGTCGAGCAGCGGCACGTGACCGCGGGCGGCGACGCTGAGCCGCTCGAGGTCCGGCTTCTCGCGCTGCATACGCTCGAAGGTCGCGGCGGAGAGGATATCCGAGAGCACACCGCGGATGGCGAGCGCCGGGACGGACTTCAGCGTCGCGTAGAGCGGCCACAGGTCGGGCGGCGGTGCAGCCGCCGCAGCCGCGCGCATCGCCTCGCCGATGCCCGGATCGGCATCGAGAACCGGCGTGCCGGAGGCGTCTTCGCGGTAGTTGCGCCGGGCGAGCGTCGCCCAGCGCCCTGCCGCGAGGTTCGGCCACGCCGCACCGAACACGAGGCGCTGCTGCTCGATCGCCTCGTCCCAGCTGCGCACCGGCGGCAGGCGCCCGGCGTAGCCGCGGATGCGCTCGGCGCCGACCGGGTCGATCTCGGGGCCGATGTCGTTGAGCACGATGCCGGCCACCGCCGCGGGCGCGACCGACGCCAGGATCATCGCGAGCAGGCCGCCGAGCGAGGTGCCGACGATGGCGACGCGGCGCAGGCCGAGCACCGGCAACAGCGCCATCAGGTCCGCGACGTAGGTCGCGGTCTGGTAGTTCTTCCAGTCCGGGTCGCGCGCCGACAGGCCGCGACCGCGCAGGTCGGGGCACACGACCCGGTAGCGGGCGGCGAGATGCGGCGCGAGGTCCTCGAAGTCGCGGCTGTTGCGCGTCAGGCCCGGCAGGCACAGCACCGCCGGTGCGTCCGCGCCGGCGGACTCGTAGACCCGGGCGTAGAGCCGCAGGCCGTCGGCCGAGGTCCAGTACTGTTCGCGGAAGGCCGTGCTCGCGTTCATTCGAATGTCCCGTCCTGAAGTTCCCGGCGCAGCTCGCGCTTCAATACCTTGCCGTTCGGGTTGCGCGGCAGCGCCTCGCGCCCGACGACCGCAGCGACGCGCTGCTGGCGTCCGACGCGGCCGTTGGTCCATTCCTTGAGCGCCGCGAGGTCGAGCGCCTGGCCCGCCTGCGCGACCACCACCGCCACCGGGGTCTCGCCCCACCGGCGGCTCGGCACGCCCACGACCGCCACCTCCGCGACCGCCGGGTGCTGGCGCATGATGCTCTCGATGTCGGCAGGATAGACGTTCTGCCCGCCGGACAGAATCATGTCCTTCTTGCGGTCGACGACATAGAGGAAGCCGTCGGCGTCGAGGCGACCGAGGTCGCCGGTGCGCAGCCACTGGCGCCCGGCCGCGTCGAGCCAGGTGGCCTCGCGGTTGGCGGCGTCCCGGCCGTGGTAGCCGGCCATCACCAGCCGCCCGCGGCCGACGATCTCGCCGGTCTCGCCCGCGGGCAGCACGCGGTCGTCGTCGCCGAGGATCAGGATCTCCGCCCCGAGCACCGGCTTGCCGACCGACTCGAGCTTGCGCTCGAAGTCCTCCGGCGCCAGGATCGTCACCAGGCCCTCGGTCAGGCCGTAGAGCTCGATCAGCTGGCAGTCGAACTCGTGCGCGAAGCCACGCTTGACGTCCGGCGCGAGCGGCGAGCCGCAGCACATCAGCGCCTCGAGGCTGCCCGTGCCGAACCCGGCGCGGTCCGGCGCGGCGAGCATCCGCTCGAGCTGCACCGGCACGAAGGCGCCGTGCGTGATCCGCTGCCGCTCGATGGTGCGAAGCGCCGCCTCGGCGCTGAAGTGCCTGAGCAGCACGATCGTGCCGCCGACCAGCATGGTCGCCAGCATCGAGACCCAGCTGATGTTCGAGAAGAGGCCAAGCGAGCACAGCGTGCGGCAGCCGCTGCGGTAGCGCAGCGCGAGGGCGCAGTCGTAGGCCCAGTGCATGCGGCACAGGTGCGTGTGGACGATGCCCTTGGGCAGCGCCGTGGTGCCGGAGCTGTAGATGATGTTGCACTCGTCGCCCGGCGCGATCGCGACCGGCGGCGCCTCGGCTGGCTGCGCGGCCAGCAGCTCGCCGAACTCGTGCCAGCCCGGGCGCGCGCCGTCGCAGCCGACGTAGTGCCGTGCGGCGAGTGCGCCGGCGGCGCGCAGCGCGTCGATGCGGCGGCAGTGCTCGCCGCTCGCGAACACCGCAACCGCCGCCGCGTCCACGCACATCGCGGCCACCGCGTCGTCGCTGATCGAGACGTTGAGCGGCACCGCCACCGCGCCCGCGCGGACGATGCCGAACATCGCGATCACCGTCTCGAAGCGGCTGTCCATCAGCACCGCGATCCGCTCGCGCGGTCGCACGCCGAGGGCGAGCACCGCCTGCGCGGCGCGCGCGGTGGCATCGTCGAGCTCGCGCCACGAGAGCGTCAGCTCGCCGTCCACCAGCGCAGGCTCAGCGCCGTGCCAGCGGCCGTTGTGGGCGATCAGGTCCGGCAGCAGCGCGACCGGCGCTTCGAACCACGACATGCTTGCCTCTGCGGGCCCGGGGACGGCCGGGCGCGTGCGCCGGCCGGCCCCGCGCCTTCGGGGACGTCAGTAGTGGTAGCTGACGTTCGCGCTCACCGTGCGCGGCGCGCCGTAGAAGCCGATCTGGCTGACGCCGGCGGTGAGGCCGCTGTTGCCGAAGTCGTAGCCCGCGACCCGGTAGGCCTTGTCGGTCACGTTCTTGGCCTCGATGCCCCAGCGCCACTTCTTGGTGTCGGTCAGGTAGGAGATGCCGAGGTCGAGCACGCCGTACGCCGGCTGGTCGGTCACGCTGTCGGTGGTGTTCGCGACCTTGGTGAAGCTCCGCCAGTCGTAGCCTGCGCGCGCCGTGATCGACCCGCCGGCGATGTCCCAGATGTAGGCCGCGCTGGCCGCGACCGTCCAGGTCGGCGCGTTGATCGGGCGGTTCTGGTCGGCGACGTTGACGCTGCCGTTGCAGGTCCCCGGCGTGATCGCGCAGCCGACGATGTAGTCCTCGTAGTAGGAGTCGAGGTAGCCGACGTTGAGGCCGAGGGTCAGCGCGTGCACCGGCTTCCACTGCGACTCGAGCTCGACGCCGCGGTTCATCTGCTTGCCCGCGTTCAGCACCGCCGTCACGTTCGAGGTGCCGACGAACTGCTGCACGCCGATCTGCGCGTCGCTGTAAGGGTCGTAGAACACGGTGACGTTGAGCAGCAGCGTGTTGTCGAACAGCGTCGACTTGACGCCCGCCTCGAAGTTGTTCGCGGTCTCCGAGTCGTAGCCGTCCTTGGTCTGCGGGTAGACCAGCGCGTTGCCGCGCATGTCGAAGCCGCCGCTCTTGAAGCCCTTGCTGTAGGAGATGTAGGTCATCACGTGGTCGGTCACGTGGTAGTCGAGCCCGAGCCGCGGCGATACGTTGGAGAAGGTGCGCGCCGCGGTGTAGTTCGACAGGATGCCGGCGGCCGGCGTCGGGAAGAACACGAAGCCCGGCGGCGGCTGCGACGGGTCGGCGAGGTCGAAGATGCCGCCGTCCGGCGGCAGCGGGCTCGATGCCGCGCTCGCCCACTGCGCCTGGTAGACCTGCGCCTGCTTCTTGTCCTGGTTCCAGCGCAGGCCGGCGTCGAGGTTGAGGCGGTCGGTGAGCTTCCAGGCGGTGTCGCCGTAGACCGCCGTGCTCTTGGTGTTGACGCAGCCGTCCACCAGCGACGTCAGCTGGATGCCGAGGAAGGTGACGATGCCGAGCGAGGCGTTGTAGTCGCCGCAGGCGGTGCTGTCCATGTAGAACACGCCGCCGACGGCCTTGACGAGGTCGTTCGTGAAGGTCAGCTGCGCCTCGCCCGAGCCCTGCCGCTCCTTGTAGCGGGCCGGCACCTGGAACAGGTTCTGGTTCAGCTCCTCGAAGTCGATGAACTGGCGGCCGTGGCCGTCGCGGTACGCGCCGACGATCTTGAGGTCGAGGCCCTGGCCGAGGCCCTGCGTGAAGGTCGCCGACACGCCGCTGCGGTAGAAGAAGTCCTTGTCGACGGGCATGTCGGTGCGGGTGTCGAAGCGGCTGTCGAGCGCCGGCACCGCTACCGGCACCGCACCGCCGACCAGGTAGCCGTCGTTGAGGCGCTGCCCGCCCGAGGCGTTCGAGTTGTCCTGGGTCGTGTCGGCGACGATCTTGAGCTTCGAGCTCGCACCCCAGGTGAACGTCAGGTTGGCGCGCGCCGCCAGCACGTCCTTGTTGGAGACGTCCTGGCCGAGGTGGTTGTACGGGCTCGGCGTGGTGCCGGTCTGCGCCACCACCTCGCCGAAGCCGTCGCGCTGCATGTCGGCGAGCGCCAGGCCGAAGTAGACGTGGTCGGCCACGACCGGCGTCGAGAAGCTGATCTTGCCTTCGGCCTGGCCGTAGCTGCCGGCGGTCAGCGACCAGTCGAGCGCCTGCGGCCCGGCGATGTCGCGCGTCACGTACTTGATCGCGCCGGCGATGGTGTTCTTGCCGTACAGCGTGCCCTGCGGGCCGCGCAGCACCTCGAGCCGGTCGACGTCGAGCACGTCGAGCAGCGCGCCCTGCGGCCGCGCCATGTAGACGTCGTCGATGTAGATGCCGACGCCGGGCTCGAAGCCCCACA
>Ga0335069_10005199_pt1 | contig 19166 bp, 19 predicted proteins | sample Lox_Sample_11_FD_206714 | JGI IMG/M metagenome (GOLD analysis project Ga0335069, IMG submission 206714) | Soil microbial communities from Loxahatchee National Wildlife Refuge, Florida, United States - Lox_Sample_1.1 | ecosystem: Environmental > Terrestrial > Soil > Wetlands | place: USA... | reverse complement strand
ACATGGTAGGTGCGACGCAGCAGGTATTGCGCGGTCATGCCCTGCAGCATCATTGCCGCTGCAGTCTGGAAGTCGATCGCGTCCGGCAGCTTGACCACCCGGTCGGCGGCAATCACGCGCTCCACGGCATAGGCACCGATCGGGCCGGTGGCGTATGCGACGCGGTCGCCGACCGCGAGGCTGGTCACGCCTTCGCCGAGCGCGGTGACGGTGCCCGCCGCCTCCATCCCAAGCACGGCCGGCAACTGAGACTTATAGAGGCCGGTGCGAAAATACACATCGATGTAATTGAGGCCGACCGCCTCATGACGGACCAGGACCTCGCCCGGGCCGGGGTCGGGTGTCGGCACTTCCTCCCAGCGCATGACCTCGGGGCCGCCATTGGTGTGAATGCGGATGGCCTTCGTCATGGATGTCTCGTCATGTTGTGGCAATGGGCGCCCCGCGCCCCGCAGCCGCGCGCCGCATCCGGGCGAGCGCCTCAAGGTCGAGCAGGCCGCGCTTGGTAGCAGGCCCGTCGCCGCCGGAATAGCCGCCCAGCCCGGTCGTGGCGACGACGCGGTGGCAGGGGATGAGGATGGGGATCGGATTGGCGCGGTTCGCCATGCCAACCGAGCGCGCGGACCCCCCGGCGAGGCCCGCGACCGCGGCGTAGCTGCGCGTCTCGCCTGGCGGGATGCGCCGCAGTTCCGTCCACACACGCTGCTGATACGGCGTGCCGGCCGGGGCAAGCGGCAGGTCGAAGTCCACGGGTTCGGCGTCGAAATAGGCCTCCAGCAGCGCGCAGGCGCGGCGCAGCAGGGGCGACGGGGTCTGGTCGCGGCCCCAGCCCCAGTCCAGCGCGACGATACGGCACGCCTCCTCCGAGACGGTCAGGTCGCCGAACGGCGTATGCAGGGAGAGTTGCGGCACGGGCGGATGCGAGACCTCCGTCCGGGCGCTGTCAAGCCGTTTCCGGGCGGGCACGCCGCCGCCTTGCCATCCACCCGGCGTTCGCCGATAGGAAGCGCCGCCGCCGCGCGCCGGTCGGTGGCGGCGCTCCGACAATCCTGAGGGCGTTCCGTGCGGCGTGCGGCCGCGATCGGGCGCATGGAGAGTGGCATGCCGCGACGGCCCGATGACCCCCCGCTGCATTTCGAGGCGCACGTCTTCGTGTGCTGCAACCGCCGTCCCGACGGGCATCCCCGCGGCTCCTGCGCCGCCCGGGGATCGGAGCGGCTGCGCGATTACATGAAGGCGAGGACGAAGGAGCTGGGCCTTCGTGGCGTGCGGGTGAACATGGCGGGATGCCTCGACCGCTGTGAACGGGGTCCCTGCGTGGTGATCTACCCGGACGGCGTGTGGTACCGGATCGAGTCGCCGGCCGATGTGGAGTCGGTGCTGCAGTGCCATCTCGTGGAGGGCGGGAGGGCTGCCGCACTGCGCCTGCCGGCGGAGGCGCCGGAGACGTGATGGCTGACGCCGACACGATCTTCGCCGTCGCCTCGGGCGCCGGGCAGGCGGCGGTTGCGGTGATGCGGCTCACCGGTCCCGGGGCGTCGCATCTGGTCGCGGGGCTGTGCGGCGGCTGCCCGCCGCCGCGGCTGGCCAGCTTGCGCCGGCTGCGGGACGGACGGGGGGAGACGCTCGACCAGGCGCTGGTGCTCTGGCTTCCCGGGCCGCGCAGCTACACTGGCGAGGACTCCGCTGAACTGCATCTGCATGGCGGCATGTCCGTGATCGACGGAGTAAGCGAGCGGCTGCAGGAACTAGGCGGCCGGCCCGCCGAGCCGGGCGAGTTCACCCGCCGCGCCTTCCTGCACGGGCGGATGGATCTGCTGCAGGCGGAGGCCGTGGCTGACCTTATCGCGGCGGAAACGGCAGCGCAGCGGCGGCAGGCGATCAGGCAGTTGGGCGGTGCGCTCGGCCGGATCTACCAGGGCTGGGCGGACCGACTGCTACACCTGCTGGCGCAGCAGGAGGCGCTGATCGATTTTCCCGACGAACATCTTCCGACAGGAACCGAATCAGCGATGCTGGCAGAAGCGGCGTCGCTTCAGCAGGAAATTTTTCGGCATCTGTCCGACGACCGCCGCGGGGAGCGCCTGCGTGAGGGGCTGGTATTCGCGATTGCCGGCGCGCCGAACGTCGGCAAGTCGACGTTGATCAATGCCCTGGCCGGGCGGGAGGTCGCGATCGTAGCGCCACGGCCTGGCACGACGCGCGATGTGCTGGAGGCACGGGTCCTGCTCGCGGGGGTGCCTGTGACGCTGCTCGACACGGCGGGCCTGAGGGAGACGGACGACCCGGTCGAGGCCGAGGGCGTGCGGCGTGCCCGTGCTCGTACCCGGGCAGCCGATTTGGTGATCGAGATGCGGGAGGGATTCGGCGAGGAGGTGCTGCCGGACGGCGCGGCCCGGCGGCTTGTGGTGGCAAGCAAGGCTGACCTGGGTTTGGCGGCGCCCGGCGCGGACATGCGGGTCAGCGCGGTCACGGGGATGGGGATGGAACGCCTGCGCGCGGCCCTGGAGGGAATAGCCCGTGAACTGACCGCATCATCCGGTCCGCCGCCGCTCACCCGTGCGCGCCATCGCGCCGCGCTCACCGACGCCGCTGCGGCGTTGGCGCAGGCTCTGAAAGCGGATATGCCCGAACTGCGGGGTGAGGACCTGCGACGAGCGCTGGCCGATCTCGGGCGGATTACCGGGCACGTCGGGGCGGAGGAGGTGCTGGGCTCCATCTTCGCGCAGTTCTGCATTGGCAAGTGATCGGAGGCCGCCTTGGACAAGACCTGCGACGTGGTGGTGATCGGCGGCGGCCATGCCGGGTGCGAGGCGGCGGCGGCAGCGGCCCGTATAGGTGCCGACGCCATTCTGGTGACCCATCGGCGGGTCACGCTTGGCGAAATGTCCTGCAATCCATCGATTGGCGGCATCGGCAAAGGCCATCTCGTGCGTGAGATCGACGCGCTGGACGGTCTGATGGCGCGCGCGGCCGATTCGGCCGGGATCCATTTCAAGCTGCTGAACCGGAGCAAGGGGCCGGCGGTGCGCGGGCCTCGGGCGCAGGCGGATCGACGATTGTACCGGCAGGCGATCCAGCGGATGCTCGCCGAACAGCCTGGCCTGGCCGTGCTGGAGGGCGCGGCGGAGGGGTTGGAGCGGGACGGGACGGGCGGCCTCGCGGCGATCATTCTCGCCGACGGCACCCGTATTCGGTGCGGTGCTGCGGTGATTGCGACGGGCACGTTCCTTTGCGGGCGCATCTTCATCGGCCATGAGAGCCGGCCGGCCGGCCGGGTCGGCGAGGCGCCGTCCGTAGGACTTGCCGATGTCCTGCGGCGGATGGGTCTGCCGATGGGGCGGCTGAAAACCGGCACCCCGCCACGGTTGGCACGGGAAAGCATCGATTGGGAGGCGCTCGAGGAAGATCCCGGGGACGCCGAGCCGGAGCCGTTCAGCACGCTGACCGACGCGATCATCACGCCGCAAATATCCTGCCGGATCACCGGCACCACCGAGGCCACGCACGCACTGATCCGCGCCAATCTGCCGCGGTCCGCTATGTACGGCGGCCAGATTGCCGGCCGGGGACCGCGCTACTGCCCGTCCATTGAGGACAAGGTCGTGCGGTTTGCCGATCGTCCCCGTCATCAGGTGTTCCTCGAGCCGGAGGGACTGGATGACCCACTCGTCTATCCGAATGGAATCTCGACGAGCCTGCCGCCGGACGTCCAGGACGCACTGATTGTCACCATCCCGGGACTCGAGCGGGCACGGATCGTCCGCCCCGGCTATGCGGTAGAGTACGACTACGTCGATCCGAGGGCGCTGAGGCCATCGCTTGAGCTTCGCGGCGTCCCGGGATTGTTCCTGGCCGGCCAGATCAACGGCACGACGGGGTATGAGGAGGCCGCGGCACAGGGCCTGTTGGCGGGCGTCAATGCCGCCCGCCGCTGCGCGGGAATGCCGCCCGCGCTGCTCGATCGGGGCGAGGCCTATCTCGGGGTCCTGATCGACGACCTAGTCGGCCGCGGCGTCACCGAGCCCTACCGCATGTTCACCTCGCGGGCGGAATACCGTCTGACCTTGCGGGCGGACAATGCCGACTTGCGGCTGACGGCCCTGGGCATCGCATGGGGCTGCGTCGGGTCCGCACGGCAGCACGCCTACGGGACGCTTGTCGCCGAGTTCGAAATGGTTCGCGCGCGGGCAGCATCCGAGTGCGTGTCGGCTGGTGAGGTGTCGCGAGCGGGTATCGCGGCACCGGACGGACGGCCGCGCAGCGTTTTCGACCTTATGGCCTTGCCAGACATGGACGACGCTCGTCTCGCGACGGTTTTCCCGTGGCTGTCGGCGGTCAGTCCGCGGGTGCTGGCGCTGCTGCGTGCCGACGCGCGGTATGCCGGATACCTGCAGCGACAGGAATCGGAGATCCGTGCGTTCCGCCGCTATGAGGCCGCAACTCTCGATCCCGATCTCGATTACGCGAATATCGGCGGTCTGTCCGCCGAGGTGCGGAGCCGCCTTGCTGCGGCCCGCCCCCGTTCGCTCGGGGCGGCCGCGCGGCTGGAGGGGATCACGCCCGCAGCGCTTGCCGCGCTCAGCTTCCATGTGCGCAGGTCCGCCGACGGGGGCTGTTTCACGTGAAACACGCCCCGGAGCCGCCGGATTGTACCCCTAAGGCGGCGGCGCTGACGACGTTCGTGAACCTCCTTCTGGACTGGAACCAACGCATCAATCTGGTCGTACGCGCCGACGAGGCCGAGATCTGGGCTCGGCATGTCGAGGACTCGGCGCAGTTGTCGCAGCTACTACCCGCCGACGCCCAGGAGATCATCGACCTCGGTTCCGGCGCCGGCTTCCCGGGCCTGATCCTCGCCATCACGACCAGCCGTCACGTCCATCTCGTTGAGTCGGATGCGCGGAAGGCGAGCTTCCTTCGTCACGCTGTCCGCGAGACAGGCGCGAATGCCTCCGTCCACGCGATCCGCGCCGAGTCGCTTCGTCTTCCTCTGGTTCCTGTCGTCACGTCCCGAGCCTTTGCCCCATTGGTCCGTCTGTTGCCACTGGCGGCGCCGTTGCTCGCCCCGGATGGGGTCTGCATCCTGCCGAAGGGCCGATCCGTCGCACAGGAATTGACGGAGGCCCATCACGAATGGCAGATGCAGGTTGAGCGCTTCCCAAGCCGTACCAGCCCGGACGGCACGCTGCTTCGACTCCGTGAGATCTGTCGTGTCCCATCGACCGGATGAGCCGCGTATCCTGGCCGTCGCAAACCAGAAGGGCGGCGTGGGAAAGACGACGACGGCCGTCAATCTCGCAACGGCTCTGGCTGCCGCCGGGCAGTCGGTGTTGCTGATCGACCTCGATCCTCAGGGAAATGCCTCGACGGGGCTCGGCCTAAGCCGGGCCGAACGGCGGAATGGGACTTACCGCCTGCTGACCGAGGCTATCGGGATCGAACGGGTCACGCGGCCAACGTTTGTGCCGAATTTGTCGATTGTCCCGTCGGACGCAGATCTGGCGGGAGCGGAAATCGAACTTGTCAACGAGGACCGGCGCGAGTTCCGGCTCCGGGACGCAATACGCCGGTCGATGCCGGACGGTCATGCGCCCGCCTTCATCCTGGTCGATTGTCCGCCCAGTCTCGGGCTGCTTACGCTGAACGGGCTGACGGCGGCCGACGCCCTGCTTGTGCCGTTGCAGTGCGAGTTCTTCGCGCTGGAAGGCATCAGCCAGTTGATGCACACAGTAGATTTGGTCCGCAGGCACCTCAATCCGCGCCTCGCCTTGCAGGGAATCGTGCTGACCATGTACGATCGCCGGAACAATCTCTCCGATCTGGTCGCGGCCGATGCTCGCGGTTTCTTCGGCGATCAGGTGTTCGAGACGGTGATCCCGCGCAACATCCGCGTCTCAGAAGCCCCCAGCCACGGCAAGCCCGTCCTGCTTTACGACTACCGCTCGCCCGGGGCGCAAGCCTATGTCCGGCTTGCGACCGAACTGTTGCGCCGGGGACGCCGGCCGGCCGCGTCTCCGACGGCTCCGTTGGCGTGACCCCCCGGAACACGCCGCCCCGTCTTGGGCGGGGCCTCGCCGCGCTGCTGGGAGACGCCACGCCACAGCACGACGCTTCGTCGGGCGCGCGCATGGTTTCGATCGATGCGCTCGAACCCAGCCCCTACCAGCCACGTCGCCCGATCGATCTCCCTTCGATCGAGGAGCTCGCGGCGTCGATCCGCACCCACGGCATCCTGCAGCCCCTACTCGCGCGACCGCATCCGACCGTTGCGGGCCGCTACGAGCTCGTCGCAGGAGAGCGCCGTTGGCGCGCCGCGCAGGCCGCCGGCCTGCACGAACTACCCGTGCTCGTGCGTCCCCTCCCCGATGCGCAGGCCATGGCCGCCGCGCTCGTGGAAAACCTGCAACGGCAGGACCTCAACTCGATCGAGGAGGCTGAAGGCTATCGCCGTCTTCTCGACGAATTTGGCCTGTCGCAAGAGGCGCTGGGCGAGGCCGTCGGCAAGTCGCGCAGCCATGTCGCCAACACGCTCCGCCTGCTGCACCTGCCGCCCCGCGTGCAGGCCGAGGTCCGCGCCGGCGGCCTCACCGCTGGCCATGCCCGTGCGCTGCTCGCTCATCCCGATCCGGAAAAAGCAGCCCTGCAGGTCATTGCCCGCGGGCTCAATGTCCGCCAGACGGAGGCTCTGACAGCACGCCGGGAAGACACGGGTGCTTCCTCTTCTCCCCAAAGGGATCCCGACCTCGTCGCGCTGGAGCGGACCCTCTCCGCCAAACTCGGCCTTCAGGTCACGGTGGCGCCTGACGGCAGCGGCGGCATGGTGCGCATCCGCTACCGGACCCTGGATCAGCTGGACGGACTGGTGACGCTGCTGTCCGGCAATTGAACATGCGCCAACGAAATGGACGGGCGGCCCTAATGGAATTGGTGGAGGGGGTTGGATTCGAACCAACGTAGGCGTGCGCCAACGGATTTACAGTCCGTCCCCTTTAGCCACTCGGGCACCCCTCCGTCCCGGCAGCGACTATCGCCTACGCCCGACTCTGTCAAACCCAACTCTGCCAGACCCAACTCTGTCAAACCCAGCCTCGCGCCGGGATTTGTCGCCAGATGGCGGCGCGGCTATACCCCGCGCCATGAAGCCGCCGCATACCCCTGGCAGTCGCCCCCCGGCTCTCGGCCGCCCGGCAGCCGCCGAGCGCGGGCCGCGCGAGGGGCGCCAACGGCCGCACGGGCCCGTCCCGAACGTGCCCCGGCACGGGCCGGAGGCGGCACCGCGTGGTGCCGTCTGGATCTACGGCCTGCATGCCGTTTCGGCGGCGCTGGGCAACCCCGCACGCCGCCTGCGCCGCCTTCTCCTCACCGTGGAGGCCGAAGCCAGTCTCGCGGCCCGGCTCGCGCCCCCCTGGGCAGTCGGCGCCGAGCGGGCCGAACGGGGGCGGCTCGATCACCTGCTCGGCCGCGACATCGTGCACCAGGGCGCGGCGCTGCTCGCCGATCCACTCGCCCCGCCGTCGCTCGCGCAACTTCTCGAACGCCCCGGGCCGGTTCTCGTCCTCGACCAGGTGAGCGACCCGCGCAACGTCGGCGCCATCCTGCGCTCCGCCGCCGCCTTCGCCGCGGCCGGCGTGATCACGCAGGACCGCAATGCACCGGAGGAAACCGGCGCGCTGGCCAAGGCCGCGTCCGGCGCGCTGGAAACCGTTCCCCTGCTGCGGGCCGTGAACATCGCCCGCACGCTGATCGCGCTCAAGGCAGCGGGCTGCTGGGTCGTGGGGCTCGACGCCGGCGCCGGCGCCGTGCTCTCCGGCGCAGCGCTGGCCGAACGGCGGGTCGCCCTCGTGGTCGGCAGCGAGGGCGACGGGCTGCGGCGCCTGACGCGCGACACCTGCGACGAGCTGGCCAGCATCGCCATGCCTGGCGGCAGCCGGACGCTTGATAGCCTGAACGTCGCCACCGCGGCCGCCGTCGCCCTTTACGAACTCGGCCGCCGGGCGTGAGCCGGTTCGATCCGCTACCCGCCGCGGCTGCGTTGCAGGCGAACCGCGATGCCGGACGGGACGCGGGGCCCCTCCCGCGCGCCATCGCACCCCGCAGCGCCGAGGAAGCCGCCGCGGTGCAGCGCGCCCTCGCCGAACGGCGCAGGCAGCTTCCCGTCGCCGGGTTCAAGATCGGCGCAACCGGTCGCCGGATGCAGGCCTTCCTCGGCGTCGACCATCCCTGCGCCGGCTACATGGCGGCGGGCGACGTGTATCCAGCCCCCGCTGCCCTTCCCTTCGCCCGCTTCCGCGCCCCCCAGATCGAGTGCGAACTCGCCGTTCGCCTCGCCCGCGATCTGCCACCGGCCCCGCTGTCGACACGGGACGCCGTCGACGCCGTCGGCGCGTTGTTCGCCGCCATCGAAATCGTCGAAAACCGCTACGGACCGCCGCCGGCCGGCGACATCGAAGCTGTCGGCCTGCCCACGGTTGTCGCGGACCAGTTCTACCATGCCGCCGCGGTTCTTGGGGCGGCACCGGAGGCATGGCGGAGCCTCGATCCCTGTGCGATCGAAGGTCGCGCGGCAATCAACGGCGCGGTCCGCAATGCCGGGCGAGGCGCGGAATTGCTCGGCCATCCGTTCCGCGGTCTCGCCTGGCTCGCCGGCAGCCCGCTGGCCGCGGCCTTCGGTGGCCTGCGGGCAGGACAGGTCGTCCTGCTCGGCAGCGTCATCCCGCCGATCGCGCTTGAGGGTCCCTGCACCGTCACCGTCAGCTTCGACGGTCTGCCGCCAGTGGACCTCCGCCTCCTCTGACCGGCGTCGCCAAGCCCGCATTAACTCCACGGGCGCAGAATGCGCCCATACGCCGCGCGGACGCTTCCGCGGCGCCACGCCAGGATGGCCGGGCCGGGGATGGACGCCATGTCCCCCGACTGGGATTCGCTTCCCGACCTCCTGCAACTGGTGCTCGCGCAGGAGGCCATGCGGCGCGCCGCCGAATCAATCGCCGGCCAGGCGGAAGCCCTGGCCGGCGAGATTGATGCCGGCGCACTCAGCGACCGCGGCGGTGCGGAAGCGTTGCGCCTGCTCGCAGCCATCGTGCGCCTTGCCACGCGGGACGGGCTCGCCCCGCATGGCGCGGCGTAACCGGTCAGCCGGCGTTCTCGCCGCCCTGCCCGCTCTTGCCCGTTCCCACGGCGACGAACATCGTGCGGCCGTCGCGGAACACGCGCAGGGCGACCGCATGGTGCTTGCCGGTCTCCTGCCGGATCGCGCGCGCCGCCTGCGCGGGTGAGTTCACGGATTCGGTGCCGACGCCGACGATCACGTCGCCCTGCTGGATGCCGGCCCGCTCTGCAGGCGACCCCGGCCGCACCTCAGCCACCGCCGCACCGTCCAGATGCTCGGGCAGACCAAGCTGGTTGCGCACGTCCGGCGTGATCGGCGCGAGCGCGAGCCCCACGCCCTCCTGCGGATTGGCCTCGCTGCCTGATGCATTCGCCTCATCGTTCGGCAGCGCCGCGACCGCGACCGACAGCGTCTTCTGCTGGCCGTTCGCCAGCACATCGAGATGCGCATCGTCGCCCGGCCTGATCCCGGCGATGTCGAGCGCCAGGTCGCGCGGGTTGCCCACGGTCTTGCCGTCCACCGCGGTGATCACGTCGCCCGGCTTCAGCCCCGCTTTGGCCGCCGGCGAATTCGCCTCTACCTGCGCGATCAGCGCGCCCGCGCCGTTCGCGTCCTTTTCCGGCAGGTTGAGCGCGGCGGCCATCGTCGGCGTCACCCGTTGCGCCTCGACCCCGAGATAGCCGCGCGTGACGTGGCCGGTCTTCTCCAGCTGCGCCACCACCGTCTTGACGATGTTGGAGGGAATGGCGAAGCCGATGCCGATGCTGCCGCCGCTCGGCGACAGGATTGCCGTGTTGACGCCGACCACCCGGCCGTCCTGCGTGAACAGCGGCCCACCGGAATTGCCGCGATTGATCGGGGCGTCGATCTGCAGGAAGTCGTCGTAGGGCCCGGAGCCGATATCGCGCGCGCGCGCTGAGACGATGCCCGCCGTCACGGTGCCGCCGAGGCCGAACGGGTTGCCCATGGCGATCACCCACTGGCCGACCTTGACATCGCCCGAGTTGCCAAGCTCGACATACGGCAGCTGATGGCCGGCATGCACGCGCAGCACGGCGAGGTCGGTGCGCGGGTCGCGGCCGACGATGCTGGCCGGCAGGGTCGTGCCGTCGCTCAGCGTCACGCTGACCGATTTGGCGTCCTTCACGACATGGTTGTTGGTAACGATCACCCCGTTCGGATTGATGATGAAGCCGGAGCCGCGTGCCTCGACGTATTGCGGGTGCTGCGGCATCAGCATGCCGAAGGGCGTCTGCACGCCGCCCTCCTCGTCGGCGGCGTCGTCCTGCTTGAGCTCGGTCGTCACCGAGACCACGGCGGGATGTACACGGGCGACGAGCGCGCTGAAATCGGGCAGCGTCTGCACCGGTTGCGAAGGCTGGATCGGCGCGGGCTGCGGTGTGTCGGCGAACGCGGCGCGGCCGGCGGCGAAACCGCCAAGGGCGCTCGTGCTCAGCAGGCCCGCGAGAATGGCTCCGCGCATCCCCCGCGGCCTCAGACGTGAAATGTTCATCGGTTGGCCTCCATGCCACAAGTCCCGGCGGGGACTCCGGCCGGGGTTGCTGGCAATAATGGGTTTCACCGTTTTCCGTTGCTGTGGGGCACGAGTGAAAGTCGCGTCATGATCAGGAGCATTATTGGATGACGCGATTTTTACCTTTGAGGGTCCTGAAGGCCCCGACCCGCCCCCTGCGCCTGAGCACGCCGAATTAGGCCCGATATGTCGCCGAAAGAAAACAGCGAGCAACGGATCACGCGCGCAGAGCGGGCGACCGCCACTCAGGGTACCCTGGTTGCGAACCCCTGGCCGGTGCTAACGTGCCGGTCGCGCGCTCTCAGCCCGTCGTCTCCTCCGCCTCACCGTCACCTTCCGCTGCCTGCTTCAGACGGCGGAAGCTACGGGCACTGAACGGCAGCATGGCGAGATAGATCACCCCCGCTGCGGCCAGCGCCGCCCAGGGGTCGGCCACCAGCAGCGCCACGAACAGCCCTGTGCCGAGCAGCAGCGGCAGCAGATATTCCGACGGCACCTTGAAGTTCTTGAAACTCCACACCGGCAGCGTGGACACCAGCAGCAGCGCCGTGCCGACCAGCACGGCCGCGCAGAACGGCGGGTACTGCGACGCCTGACGCAGCCACGGCCAGCCGAGCGACCGTGCCTCGAGCCCCAGGAACAGGGGGAACAACGCAAGGCCCGCGCCGGCCGGCGCCGGCACCCCGGTGAAGAAGTTGTAGGCGTAGGCCGGGTGCGGCCCGCTGTCCAAGGCGGCATTGAAGCGTGCGAGGCGCAGCGCCATGCAGACCGCGAACATCAGGCAGGGCACGAAGCCGAAGCCGCGCAGCGCCTGCAGCGACCACAGGTAGATCACGATCGACGGAGCGACGCCGAAACAGAGGAAGTCGGTGAGGCTGTCGAATTCGGCGCCGAACCGCGTCGTGGCCTTGAGCAGCCGCGCGAGCCGCCCGTCCAGCCCGTCGATCGCCCCCCCGACCGTGATCGCCACGGCCGCGCCGCCGAACTTCCCTTCGAGCGCGAAGCGGATTGCCGTCAGCCCGGCACACAGCCCGACCAAGGTCAGCAGGTTGGGCACGAGGCGGTTGAACGACTGACCGCGGAAGCGCGGCCGTGACCGCGGCCGCAGGCGCCGTCGGAGCCGCCGCACCGGCAGGCGCAGGGCGTGCGGCCGCTGCGGGTTTGCCCCGCTCAATTTGCCCCTGCCCGGCGCAACGCCGCCCAGCCGAGTTCGGCGATCACGGTCTCGCCGCCGACCATGGTCTGACCCACGGCCACCAGCGGCTCGACCCCCTCCGGCAGGTAGAGGTCGGTGCGGCTGCCGAAGCGGATGATGCCGAAGCGTGCGCCGGCCCGCAGCGCATCCCCCTCCCGCACGGCGCAGACGATCCGCCGCGCGACAAGCCCTGCGATCTGCACCACCGCGATCTCCCGCCCGTCCGTGAGGCGGATGGCCAGCGCGTTGCGCTCGTTCTCGGTACTCGCCTTGTCCAGGCTCGCATTGACGAAGCGCCCGTGGCGGTAGGCAATGCGCGTCACTGTGCCGTCCGCCGGCGCGCGGTTCACGTGTACGTCGAACAGCGAGAGGAAGATGCCGACGCGCCAGCGCGGCGTTGGACCGAGGCCGAGTTCCGGCGGCGGCAGCGCCGCGGCGACCGACACCACGTGCCCGTCCGCCGGCGCGAGCAGCACGCCCGGCCGGGCCGGCGGCACGCGCTCGGGGTCACGGAAGAAATAGAGGCAGAACAGCGCGAACAGGCCGGCCACCCAGGCGAGCCAGTCGGCGAACAGCAGCCCGAGCACGAACAGCACCGCGCCCGCCGCCAGGAACGGCTTGCCCGCCGGATGCGGCGGCGCGAGGACGAGTCGCGTTGTGTCGGCGAGAGACATCCCGGCTCCTTGTGCAGTCGCCCGCTTATGGGCAGTTGCCGGGTGTGCGGCAAGGCGCCAGCCGCGCCCGTGTCAGGGGCGTGCCGGTGCCGCCGCAGCAGCCTTGGGCAGCGTCAACACCTGCCCCGGATAGATGCGGTCGGGATCGCGGATCTGATCCCGGTTCGCCGCATAGATCGTCGTGAAGCGCGTGCCGTGGCCGTAGACCTGCCGAGCGATGCGCCAGAGCGTCTGACGCGGCTGCACCACCACCAGCCCCGCCTGCGCCGGCAGCGCGTCGGCGGCGAAGGCAGCCCGATCGAAGGGAACTTCGGCGCGCGTGAGCACCTGCCCGCCCGCGCCCACGTCGTCGGCGCGCAGACGGTGCGCGCCGGCGCCGACCGGCATCGCCGGCGCGAGCCCCCACCGCCCCGCCGCATCGGCCCGCGCCTCGCCGACCGGCCGGTCGTCGATGTAGAGCCGAACAAGGCTGCCCGGCCGGGCGGTGCCGGCAAATCGGATCCCGCCCTTCGCGTCATAGTCTACCACTCTCAGTGCCACCTGCCCGGCCGGGAGGGAGGCGTCGGACGGCACCGAGAGCAGCCGCGGCGCCGCATCCGGCGGCGCGAGCACGGCGACCGGCGCCTCCGCCGGGGCCGCCGGCACATGCGCACTGCCCGCGTCGGGTGCCGGCCCGTGATGCCGGTCCGGCACCACGACCAGTGCCGGGGTGTCGCCCTTGACCGATTTGCCGCTTGGCCGATCCTCCCGCAGCGCGAGCTCCTGACCGCCCGCCGGAAGCGGCTTGTCGGGGATCACCACGAACTGCCCGCTCTCGTCGGCGCGGCCGCGGCCGATCTCGTGCCCGTTGTCGAGCAGCGCCACCTGCGCGTCCGGCGCGGCACGTCCAGCGATCACCGCCGAGCCGCTGGGCGCTAGGCGCACGATGTCGAAGCTGGGCGACGTGGATGCGGCCTCGGCGCCGGCCACCGGGGCCTGCTTCTCCGCCGCGGGCACCGGCGGAGCGATCGCCCATTTCTCCACCCCGGTTTGCGGCGACGTCGGCTTTTCGGCCCGGCCAAGGGCGGCACTTTCCGTCCCCGTGGCCGCAAAGGGCGCCGGCGTCTGCACCGGAGCCTCCGCACGCGTCGCCGACGCCTCCGTACGGGGCGCCGCCGCCGGCGTGCCGGGCGCCGCAGCGTGCGTGCCGGTAACCATCGGAACGGCATCTCGCAGCGCGGCCGGCGGAATCGCCGGCTGAGCACCCCTCACCTCGTGCAATGCGGTCTGTGTCAGAGGCGCAACCGCCGCCGCCACCGGTTCGGCACTGGGCCGCAAGACGGATCGCGCGAGCCATGCGCCGCCCGCGAGAACGGCCACTCCCAGCAGGCCCCAAAGGACCGTCCGCGCCGCGCCGGACCGGCGCGAAGGCATACCGGTGTCCGACATGCGTGCAGATTAGGCATCATGTGTCACGTGCGCAATGCACATCATCACGATCTCGTCACCACGGCCGAAACGGCTTGCCTGCGTCGCCGGCCGTCGAGGATCGCGCCCGCCGCGCGGATGCGGCAGAAAGGGCCGAGCGAACCGAGCGAGAGGAAACACGGATGGCGCGGCTGGCCCGTCAGAAAGTGCTGTATCTGCCCATGCGCGTGTGGGACGCGCCGACGCGGCTGTTCCACTGGCTCGTCGTGCTGCTGCTGCCGGCCTGCTACGTCGCCGCCAAGGCCGGGCTGATGGAATGGCACTTCCGCTCCGGCTACGCGCTGCTCACGCTGGTCCTGTTCCGGCTCGTCTGGGGCTTCTGGGGCAGCGAGACGTCACGCTTCGCCCGCTTCCTGGTCAGCCCGGTCGCTGGCCTCAGGCACCTCGCGCAGTTCGGCAGGCGCGAGCCGGACATGCAGGTCGGCCACAATGCCGCCGGCGGCTGGATGGTGCTGGTGATGCTGCTGCTGCTCGCCATCGAGATCGGCAGCGGGCTGTGCGCCAATGATGGCCTCGGCCTCTACGAGGGGCCGTTGGCGAAATATGCCGGCGAGCAGGCGAGCGACATCGCGACCGTCGTCCACGGCTGGACCAAGTGGGTGCTGTTCGCGGCGATCGGCCTGCATATCGTCGCCATCGTGCTCTATGCGGTGATCAAGAAGCAGAACCTCGTCCGCCCGATGATCACCGGCAAGAAGCGCCTGCCCGCGGCCACGCGTGCGCCGCGCCTCGTCGGCCCGGCGCGCGCGATCCTCGTGCTGATCGTCTCGGCGGGCGTCGCGCTCGTCGTCGCCCGCCTCTAGGTCAGGAAATCTTGTAGCGGTACTTGTCGTGGCACTGGCCGCAGACCTTGCCGGTCGCCTTGAACTGCGCGGCGAATGCCGCCTTGTCGCCCGACTCGGCGGTCGATTGCAGCTTCATGGCCGCGTTGTGCAACTCGCTCGCAAGCTTGTCGAAGCCGGCACGCTCGCTCCAGATAACCGGCTTGGCGTGTGTGCCGCCGCCCTTCTCCGTGCCCGGCGGGAACATCGCCGGGAATTTTTGCGCCCATCCGGCGATGTAGCCCGCCTTGCCGGCGAGCGGCTTCACGTCCTCGCCCGCCTTGATGGCTTCATTCATCGCCTTGAAGTCCTGCCCCTGCTCCTTGAAGCCGGCCCGGCGCTCCTTGATGATCGCCTCGGGCGTCGCGCCGACCGCCAGCGCCGCCGTGCCCCCGATCAGCACCACCCCCGCCATTGCCGCCGCGAGGCGCATCGTTGTCCGCTGCATCCTAGTCGCCTCCCTGTTGTCCCGACCCCGTTAGATGATGCGCCGGCCGTGCTGGCAACCTCCGCACCGCATCGCCCGGCAAAATTTCACGCGCGCCCCCTTGCCGCCGCCCGCCACCGCGGACAAACCGCGAGGCCCTCTTTCGACTGAAAGGACGCTCATGCCCGGTCTCCGCTCCGTCGCCGTCTTCTGCGGCTCCCGCACCGGCCACGCACCGGCGTATCGCGAGGCCGCGACGGCGCTCGGCGAGGGGCTGGCCCAGGCCGGCCTCCAGCTTGTGTACGGCGGCGGGCGAATCGGGCTGATGGGCGCTGTCGCCGACGCCGCGCTTGCCGGCGGCGGGCACGTCATCGGGGTGATCCCGGATTTCCTGCAGCGCTGGGAAGTGGCGCACCAGGGCGTCAACGAACTGATCGTCACCGACAGCATGCACGAGCGCAAGCAGCGCATGTTCGAACTTTCCGACGCCTTCGTCTCCTTTCCCGGGGGCCTCGGCACCTTCGACGAAACCTTCGAGATCCTGACGTGGCGGCAACTGCGCTTGCATCGCAAGCCGATCCTGATCTGCGACGTCGAAGGCTCGGCCGCGGCGCTGCTTGGACTGATCGAGGGTTCGATGGCGGACGGCTTCGCGCCGGCGGAAGCCCAGGAGTTCTTCGAGGTCGCGCACGGCGTGCCCGCCCTGCTCGCGCGGCTTGCCGAGCTTGCCCCGGTGCCGGCAGAGGACGTCTCGGCGCGGCTGTGAGCGCCTTGTGGCGGCCCGCGCGCGGCGCTATATGCCGCCGCCGTGTCGGAGTGTAGCTCAGCCTGGTAGAGCACTGTGTTCGGGACGCAGGGGCCGGAGGTTCGAATCCTCTCACTCCGACCATTCCCGCCCCCGCGCGGCCAGCGGGTTTCCGGCCAGGAGAAAGTCGGCCCGCCATGGACCTGAAGGAACACATCCGCAGCATCCCGGATTTCCCCAAGCCGGGCATCCTGTTCTACGACATCTCCACGCTGCTGCGGCACGCCGACGCATGGCAGGTGGCAATGGGGCGGATGGCGAAGGCGGTGCGCGCCTACCAGCCGGACCTGCTTGCCGGTCTCGAGTCCCGCGGCTTCCTCATGGCGGCGCCGCTCGCGCTGAAGCTCGGCTGCGGCTTCATCATGCTGCGCAAGCGCGGCAAGCTGCCGGGCGAGACGGTCGGGCTCAACTACGGGCTGGAATACGGCAACGACTGGATCGAAATCCAGGCGGACGCCGTGGAGCCCGGTCAGCGTGTCGTCATCGTCGACGACCTGCTCGCGACCGGCGGCACGATGGCCGCCGGAATCTCGCTGCTCCGGCAGGTGGGCGCGGTGGTGCCGGCGGCGACGGCATTAATTGAACTTACTTTCCTTAATGGCCGGAACCGGCTCGACGTCCCCTTCGAGTCGCTCGTCGCCTACGACACCTGATCGCGCCGCGATTTCTTCGGGCCGTTAGCGGAGGCGCCGGGAGAAGGAGACCGAATAGGCGGAGTCACGGACGCCGATCAGCGGATCGTCCGACCGCTCGATCCCGGCAGGAATGTTTCCTGGCAGGAACAGCAGCACCTTCTGCGCCGCCGCGCTATCCGCGACGGCTTTGGTCAGCGTGATGGTGCCCAGATCGACGAGGCGGCGGTCGTCGGGCCAGGCCTGCGTCGGGTCCTTCGTGGGGTCCCCCGGCGCGGCAAGCTGCGCCATGAGGTGAAACATCACCGGTTCCTTCGCGAGCCGCGCGGGCAGTTCATCCATCAGGAAATCCGCAGGCTGCTTCGCCGCTTCCTCCGGCGTCATGTGCTGCGTGCCCTCGGCCGGCACGATGCGGTACCGGAACGCCTGCCGCTCACCTGCGGCGTTGACGAAGACGAAGGCGTCGACGCCGTTGTAGGTTTCCCGCGCCAGGCTCACTGGCGTTGCGACCGATCCGAGCGCGGCGGGTGCCGCCGGGTGGCTCGCGAAGAACGTGTCGAGCGGCGACGGCTTCGCCGTGTCCGGCCCGCTCGCGGCGATGGCGGCCAGCAGGTCGCGGAACTCCGCGCCCGTTGCTACCGGGAAGAACTTCAGCGAGTTCGCGACGATATCCATGGTGGCGCCGTTGAGCAGTCGGAACTTCACCGCCATGCCATGCGGATTGGCGTACTTGCTGCCGTCCGCCATGTCGGGAATGCCCGTGGAGTCGGAGAAGCGCGCCGTCACCGGCACGGAAGGGCCCGCGAACAGCACCGCCTTGCTGAGCGCCGCCGCCTCCTTCGTCGGCGTGAAACTGCCCTCGACGACCACCCCCTTCGCGTGATTGGCGCGGAAGCCAGGATGCCGGCCCCACAGCTTGTTCATCGCGTCCACGATCTGGACGGGCACCGATGGCTCCTGGGCGGCCCGCGCCGGCAACGCGGCAGAGCCGCCCAGCGCACCGGCGGCCAGCGCGACAAGGGTCAACCTGATTGACATGACCGCAACCTCCCGAGCGTCCCGGCCCGAAAATGGTTGCGCCGCGCTGGCTCGGCAGCGACACGACTCGTCACGCCCGCGTGAGGGGCGTCAGAACAGCCCCTCGATCTCCCCCTCTGTGTTGAGCCCCACCTCTTCCGCCGCCGGCACACGCGGCAGGCCGGGCATCGTGCGGATGTCGCCGGCGAGCGCCACCACGAAGCCCGCCCCGGCCGAGAGCCGCACGTCGCGCACCGCAAACGCGTGCCCCTCAGGTGCGCCGAGCAGCGCCGGGTCGGCGCTGAAGCTGAACTGCGTCTTGGCGATGCAGACCGGTGCGCTGCCGTAGCCCGCCTCCTCCCACGTCTTGAGCTTCCGAGCCACTCCCGGCGGCAGCCGCACCTCGGCCGCGCGGTAGATCTCGTGCGCGATCGTGCGGATCTTCTCGGCGAGCGGCATCTCGTCGGGATAGAGCGGCCGGAAATCCGCCGTCCCTTCGTCGAGCACCCGCCCGACCTCCGCCGCGAGGTCCGCCGCCCCGGCGGCCCCGTCCGACCAGTGCGTGCAGAGCACCGCCGCAACCCCAAGCGGCGCCACCGAGTCCTGCGCGGCAGCAATCTCAGCCGGCGTGTCGGAGGTGAAGCGGTTGAGGGCGACAACCACGGGGAGGCCGAACTTGCGCATGTTCTCGACGTGCCGGCGCAGATTCGCCGCGCCGCGCGTCACCGCGGCCACGTCCTCCCGGTCCAGCGCCGACTTGGCGACACCGCCGTGCAGCTTGAGCGCCCGCACCGTCGCCACCACCACCGCGCAGGACGGAAGCAGCCCGGCGGAGCGGCACTTGATGTCGAGAAATTTTTCCGCGCCCAGGTCCGCGCCGAAACCCGCTTCCGTCACCACGACATCGGCGAGCTTCAGCCCGAGCCGGGTGGCCATCACCGAGTTGCAGCCGTGCGCGATGTTGGCGAACGGGCCGCCATGCACGAGCGCGGGCGAGCCCGCCAGCGTCTGCACGAGGTTCGGCATCAGCGCATCGCGCAGCAGCGCCGCCATCGCGCCCACCGCGTCGAAATCGGCCGCGCGCACAAGCGACCCGTCGATCCGCCCGCCGACCACCATCCGCCCGAGCCGGGCCTGCAGGTCGTCGAGGTCGCGGGCGAGGCAGAACACCGCCATCACCTCGGAGGCGGCGGCGATGTCGAACACCTCCTCCCGTGGCACGCCGTTGGCAGCACCCCCGAGGCCGATCACCATCTGGCGCAGCGCCCGGTCGTTCATGTCGAGGCAGCGCCGCCACGTCATGCGGCGGGGATCGAGATGTGTCGCGTTGCCCCAGTAGAGGTGGTTGTCGATCAGGGCGGCGAGCAGGTTGTTCGCCGTGGTGATGGCGTGGAAATCGCCGGTGAAGTGCAGGTTGATCTCATCCATCGGCGCGACCTGCGCCCAGCCGCCGCCGGTCGCCCCTCCCTTGATGCCGAAGCA
>Ga0335069_10005198_pt1 | contig 19166 bp, 15 predicted proteins | sample Lox_Sample_11_FD_206714 | JGI IMG/M metagenome (GOLD analysis project Ga0335069, IMG submission 206714) | Soil microbial communities from Loxahatchee National Wildlife Refuge, Florida, United States - Lox_Sample_1.1 | ecosystem: Environmental > Terrestrial > Soil > Wetlands | place: USA... | reverse complement strand
GGGCGGGGGGCAAACAATCCGAATCAGCTTTCAGGAGGGCAGCAGCAGCGCGTCGCGATCGCGCGCGCGTTGGTGAACGACCCGGCGATCTTACTCGCCGATGAGCCGACCGGAAATCTCGATTCCAAGAATTCCGCCGAGATCATGGAAATCGTGCGCCGACTGAATCGCGAGCACGGGCTGACGGTTCTCGTCGTTACGCACGATTCCGAAGTCGCGCGATGGGCCGATCGCGTGGTGACGTTTCGCGACGGCGCGATCGTTTCCGACGAACGCAAGAAAACCGCGCCGCCTGCGGCTGTCGAGGCACCTTCTGCAGCGGCTGCCCTCGAAACAGCAGATACCGGCGCGGAAATTAGGACATTTGCCGCGATGGCGCTAAGCTCGGCGACGCGCGCGCTGAAACGCAACAAGATACGCGCGGCCCTCACGATGCTCGGCATCTTCATTGGGGTCGCCGCCGTCATCGCGATGGTCGCGGTCGGCGACGGCGCGCGCTACTCCGTCCAGCAGCAGATCGAAAGTCTCGGCACCAATCTGCTCATAATCCTTCCCGGTGCGACGACCTCAAGCGGCGTGCGCGTCGGATACGGCACGACTTCGACGATGACGATCTCGGACGCGGAAGCAATCGGGAAGGAAGGCAGTTCGGTCTCAGCCGTAAGCTACATCGACCGGCAAATCGCACAAGTCGTGTACGGCCATCAAAACTGGAGCACCAGCATCAACGGAACGACTCCCGCGTACTTTTCGATTCGCGACTGGCCGATCGCATCGGGTCGAATCTTCACCGACGAGGAGGCGCGCAGCGCCGCCCCCGTATGTATCCTGGGCCAAACTGTCGTCAACAATCTTTACGAAGAGGGCGAGAACCCGATCGGCACGACTGTGCGCGTAAAGAATTCTCCCCTAAAGGTAATAGGCGTCCTGAGCGGCAAGGGCCAATCAGGTTTCGGTCAGGATCAGGACGACGTTGTGCTGATGCCGTTCTATACCGCCGAGCGCAAGGTTCTCGGAACCTCGCAGGTGAGCGCAGCTGTGCCCGGCGCCACGACCGGGTCAACGAATCCGGTCCTGAATCCCTACGTCGGAGTGCAGATCACGACCGCGCAGAACCCGAAGTACCTCACCAGCAACACCATCACGAGTCCCTTCGGAGGACCGCCCAAGATATCGGGCGTCGTCAATATGATTTTCGTGCAGGCGAAGAGCGCGCAGGAAGTCGATTTGGCGCAAACGCAAATCCGGGAGATACTTCATCGGCGCCATCATATCGGACCGGGTCAGGATGACGACTTCACCGTACGCAGCCTCAGCGAGATTGCGCAGGCATCCGAGAGCGCGAGCCGCGTGATGACACTGCTGCTGGCTACTGTCGCGTCGATTTCGCTGCTGGTCGGCGGCATCGGGATCATGAATATCATGCTGGTGTCGGTGACCGAGCGAACGCGCGAGATCGGAATCCGGATGGCGATCGGCGCACGTCGGCTGCATATCCTGCTGCAATTTCTCGTTGAATCGGCGCTTCTGAGCATCGTCGGAGGATTGGCGGGCGCGGCCCTGGGGGTGGTCGCATCGAAGGTGTTGTCGGCGATCGCGCAGTGGCCGACGCTTATATCACCGATCGCGGTCGTGGGCGGATTCCTGTTCGCGGCGGCGGTAGGCGTGTTCTTCGGATGGTATCCGGCGCGCAAGGCCTCGATGCTCAATCCGATCGAGGCGCTTCGCTACGAGTGATTCGCCGTCGCGAGACCCTGCTGCTCGAATTGAAGCAACGACGACCGCGTCAACTCGCGTGGTTCTGCGGGCTGGCTTCAAATCTGCCGGAGTGCTATACAAGTAGCACCGTGTTCCTTCGAGGGCCGGCGCGAACGCCTTGCAGTATCCTCCCGGACGTTCGCGCCAGCCTTTTTGGTTTCGTTCCTTCGCCTCATTCCACGGTGACTGATTTCGCCAGGTTGCGAGGCTGATCGACGTCGGTGCCGCGATCGACCGCGATATGGTAGGCGAGAAGCTGAAGCGGCACGGTCATCATCACCGGCGTCAGCAATCGCGACGTCGCGGGGACCTCGATACACTCCGCGGCTATCCGGCTTATTTCCTGCGTCACGCGATCGGTGACGGCGATTATCTGCCCTCCGCGCGATTCGACCTCCTTCATGTTGGATAGCGATTTCTCGAACAGGTCGTCGTTCGGAATCAGGATCACCACCGGCATCCGCTCGTCGATCAGCGCTATAGGCCCGTGCTTCATCTCGCTGGCCGAATAGCCCTCGGCGTGGATGTAGGAAATCTCCTTGAGCTTGAGCGCGCCTTCGAACGCGATGGGATAGTTGATGCCGCGGCCGAGGAACAGAATATTGTCGGCGTGCGCGAATTTCCGCGCGATCCGCTCGATATGGCTTTCAAGGCCGAGTATCGATTCGATCTGCGACGGAATCGCGAACGCCGGAGCGAGCAGTTCCTGCGCTTGCTTTTCGGAAAGACGCCCCATCCGCGCGGCTATATGGATCGCGAACAGATAGTACGACTCGATTTGCGTCAGAAAGCATTTGGTGGTCGTGACGCTGATCTCGGGACCGCATCGCGTATAAAGCTGCGCGTTCGCTTTGCGCGCAATCGAAGAATCTATCGTGTTGGTGAGCGCGATCAGATGAGCGCCGCGCCGCGCGCATTCTTCCATCGCGGCGAGAGTGTCCGCCGTCTCGCCCGATTGCGACACGGCGAGCACGACAGTGCTTTTGTCGACCGGGGGGCGCCGATAACGGAACTCGCCCGAGAAATCGACCTCGACCGGAATTCCGCACAGCTCTTCGATCATGAACTTGCCGACCAGCGACGTGATCCACGACGCGCCCGCGCCGAGCATAACGATTCGCGAGATCGATTCGGGGCCGGCGTGCGGAAGCAGTTCGGTCTCGAACGTCACGCGCGACGAGTTGGGCGCCGCCCGGCCCGCCATCGTGTCGATCCAAGCCTGCGGCTGTTCAGCGATCTCCTTGCGGAGATAGTGGCCATACCCGCCCTTGGTGGCGACTGCTGCGTCCCATTCGACGTGTCGCGGTTCGCGCGAGACGGGAACGCCGGCGAACGTCATCAAGCGGACCCCATCTGCGCTAATCTCGGCAATCTCGCCGTCTTCGAGCACCAGAGTACGCCGCGTATGTTCAAGCAGGGCGGGAATATCCGAAGCTACGAAATTCTCGCCATCGCCGAACCCGAGGACCATCGGCGTGGCCGTCTTTGCCGCGACGATTTTGTCGGGCTCGGTCTCAGAAAGCACGACGATCGAAAACGATCCGCGCAATTCGCCGCACGCCTTTCGCACCGCATCGGCGAGATTCATCCCGGCGGCGATATTCTCTTCGACAAGATGGGAGATCAGCTCGGTGTCGGTTTCCGATCGGAGCTTGTGCCGACGCTCGATCAGCGCGGCCTTGAGTTCGAGGAAATTTTCGACGATGCCGTTATGGATAACTGCGACGGGACCAGCCTTGTGCGGATGCGCATTTTCCTCCGACGGCTTGCCGTGCGTCGCCCATCGCGTGTGCCCAATACCGATGTGCCCCGGCAGCGGAGAGCGCTCGACCATCCGACGCAGGTTTTCGAGTTTCCCTTTTGCGCGGCGAATCTCAAGCTTGCCGTTCGCGACCAGCGTCGCGACGCCGGCCGAGTCGTATCCGCGATATTCGAGGCGTTCGAGTCCGCCTACCAATATCGAGTAGGCATCGCGATGTCCCACATATCCCACAATTCCACACATGTGAGCCTTTCTCCTCGTCAATCGGTGCATCGCGGGCCCGATTCCAGCGCATCGCAAGGCATCCGAATCCAGCGCGCGCCGTGACTCGTCCGCAGCGAACGCCCGCGTATCGAAAGTGATGATGTAGGGAAAGTTTCTGTTGGAACCGGAGCGATTCGCTCCGCCACTCAAGGCGGGATTTGTCGAGCGGTCGCCCGCTCGGTTTGTCCGCCTCTGACGATTGTGGAACCGGGAGGCTATCCGCCGAAAACTTCGATAAGCCTCCTCCTCGTCAACTCACGCAAGTGTGAGTCTGGCGCTACTTTCCGCGTTTCGTTGTTACTTCGCTATTCGCCTCCGTCTCGATCCAACGGTTTTTCCTACGCTTAAAATTCTGACGGACTCGCCAGCTTCAATCAATCGCGACTATCTTTTTCATCCGCCTTCGATTGCGCTGCGATCGGCGTCGGATCATTGTGGCGCTTGCGCCATCCGGCGACCCATCCTGATTTTTCGCGCTGCGGATGATGCGACATCGCGAGCGCGCCCGGCGCGACATCGCGCAGGATCGTCGTGCCCGACGCGACGTACACATCATCGGCGACCTTCACCGGCGCGACCAGCTGCGTGTCGCATCCCACCATGCATCGGCTGCCAATCTGCGTGACGTGTTTGTCGTAGCCGTCGTAATTGACGGTGATTACCCCGCATCCGACGTTCGTTTCGCGTCCGATAATCGCGTCGCCGAGATAGCTAAGATGGCTGGCCTTCGTGCCGCGCCCGATCTTCGCTTTCTTGGTCTCGACGAAATTCCCGATCCGGTTGTGTCCCTCGAGCTCGGTGCCGTTGCGGAGATTCGCGAACGGCCCGATCTCCGAATCCTCGCCGATAATGCAATCTTCGGCGCGCACTCCGATTTTGATATGGCATCGGTCGCCAATCGTGACGTTCTTGAGCCATGCGGTTCCCTCGATCGTCACGCCGCTTCCGATTTTGCACCTTCCGAGAATCTGAACGTTCGGACCGATAGTCGTATCCGAACCGATCTCCGACTGCTCTGAAATGTACGCGGCGGCGGGATCGATAAACGTAACACCCGCGCTCATATGTTTTCGATTTATGCTTGCTCGAAGTCGTGCTTCCATCTTTGAAAGCTCCTCGCGCGTGTTGATGCCGGCGAACTCGTCGGCGTTTTCGGCGCGCCATCCGTGGATCGCAACTGCGCGCTTCTTCGCGATCGCGACGATGTCCGTCAGGTAGTATTCGCCCTGTGCATTGTGCGGTTTAATTTCTCCAAGCGCATCGCGCAGCAGCGCTGTGTTGACGAGATAAACGCCGGTGTTGATTTCCTTGATCGTCCGCTCGGATTCGCTCGCGTCGCGCGCTTCGACAATTGCCGTAACCTCGCCGGCGCCATCGCGGACGACGCGCCCGTAAGATGCTCCGTCATCGAGATTCACCGTGATGAACGACAGCCGCGACCCCGATGCGCGATGCGCAGCGACGAACGCTTGCAGCGTATCGCGCGCCAGCATCGGCATGTCGCCATACGCGATCAGAACGTCACCGTTGAACGCCGGATCGATCGCCGACAGCCCTATCCTGGTAGCATCGCCCGTCCCGCGCTGCTCCGACTGAATTGCAAAGCGCACCGGGCTTTGCGCGCCGGCGCCGCGACAGGCGGATTCGACTTCGCGCGCCTGATGCCCAACGACTACGACAAGACATTTCGGACGCGCCGCATCGATCGCGCGAATTGTCCGCGCGATCATCGGCTCGCCCGCCAGTTCGTGAAGCACCTTGGCGCGCCGCGAGCGCATCCGCGTCCCCAATCCCGCTGCCAGAACGATCGCGGCTAATTGCGCTTCCATATGGATTCGATGCGAACGCGCTGCGGCGTTTCAGTCGTACTCGCTGAAACTGGAAACCTTCCAGTCCTCGCCATCGCGCCGCGCCGTAATCATCCAGAATTTGTTGAACGAACCGCCTTCGGGCACGTCGATGCGCGCCTTGAACAGGAACGTCACGCGCCCGTCCATCTCGCGCTTCTCTTTAAGCGTATAATGGACGACAGGCTTGCGCGTGCTCGAATCGATTCCCTGTCCTGCGATGAGATTGCGTTCCTTTATGATTTCGTCGCGCGCAAGGCCTGTGCACAGAGCTTCAGTGGCATTCAGATCGATCGCGATGTAACGCGCTTCGATAAAGCGATCGACTACTCCGCGCGCGCTGTTCTTCGGCGTGCATCCAGTGCTGGCGATTGCGGCTGCGGTCGTGGCGAATCCGGCGGTGATCAATTCGCGGCGCGTTGTCATTTCTTTTTGAACAAATCCTCCAGACGCGATTTCGCATCCCGCGCCGGACGCGGCGCGCCTTGCGCTTTGCCGGCCGATGCCGGCGTAAAGTATTCGCAAAAGTTCGCGCGCTCCTTGTCGACCACACGCTCCGCCATCGGCTCGCGACAAGCGTTGTTGTACGCGGGATCGTAAAACTCGCAATTGCGGCACACGTGGGCCGCGCGACCGCATCCAGAGCATTCCTCGCGAAACCCGACGCGCTCGTCAACGACAATCTCACGTCCGCAAAACACGCATCGCATTTACAGAGTCTCTCGCACGGTGTTGTCGCATTGGTTCGGCGATGATCACCCGCTTCCTACTGTTGCGCACCAATCACCGCTGCTAGCATAACTTCTGGCGTCCGAAGGCGCGAGGTATGCTCGAGGAAATCGAATCGTTTGCGTCTGCTCTGGCGCGCGCCTCACGCGCCGCGCGTAATACGGTCGAGGCGTATCGGCGGGACCTGACCGACTTGCGCGGATTTCTAGTCGATCGCGGCTTCGCGGCGCGAGCCGACGGCACTGTCGATATCGCCGCGATCGACGCCGACATGATTCGCGCCTATCTTGCCGATCTGATGAAGACAGCGAAGCGTACGACGGTGCAGCGTCGACTGAGCGCGATCAAAAGTTTCTTCCGATACCGGGAAGCCTCGTTCGGAGTTCCCAGTCCCGCACGCGCTCTTCGATCTCCGAAATCCGAGCGCCATCTGCCCACGATCTTGCAGAAGGAAGAGGTCGAGCGGTTGCTTGATACGGATGCGAACCCGCAATCGCCCGCCGCGCTTCGCGATCGTGCGATCCTTGAGACGCTTTATTCCTCGGGCCTTCGCGTCAGCGAGCTGGTCGGGCTCGACTGGCGAGATATCGACCAGGAAATCGGGATGGTTACGGTGCGGCGCTCCAAGGGCAACAAGGATCGCGTCGTCCCCGTCGGCGAACCGGCTCTGGAAGCGCTCAAGGCGTGGCGTCGCGCGATGCCGGTTGCGTGGGAACACGACGGACCCGTCATCACGAATCTTCGCGGCGGACGGCTGACGACGCGCAGCGTCGAAAATATCCTTGCCAGACGCCTGGCGGATGCGGGTCTGGACAGCTCGCTGACTCCGCACGGCTTGCGCCATTCGTTCGCCACGCACATGCTAAACGCGGGTGCGGACCTGCGATCGATCCAGGAGATGCTGGGTCACGCGAGTCTTGCCACCACGCAGCGTTATACGCACGTGAGCGTCAATCGACTTAAAGAGGTTTATCGCCGTGCCCACCCGCGCGCCTGAAACCGCTTCCGAAATCCACGGCACCACGGTTATCTCGGTCCGTTATCGGGACCACGTCGTGATTGCCGGCGACGGGCAGGTGAGCATGGGTTCAACGATCATGAAGCGCGGGGCGCGAAAGGTGCGCCGGCTTCACAACGATCGCGTGCTCGCGGGCTTCGCGGGGTCGACCGCCGATGCGATTACGCTGTTCGATCGTTTCGAGGGCAAGCTTCAGGAGTACAACGGCGTGCTTCGCCGCGCCGCGGTCGAGATGGCTCGCGATTGGCGCACCGATCGCGTCTTGCGCCGGCTCGAGGCGATGCTCGTGGTCGCGGATCGCGAAAGCTCGCTTTTGATTTCGGGGTCCGGCGACATAATCGAGCCTGACGATGGCGTGCTGGCGATCGGGTCGGGCGGGAACTTCGCGCTGTCCGCCGCGCGGGCGCTTCTGCGTCACGCGCCGGATATGACGGCGCGACAGATAGCGGAAGCCGCGATGAAGATCGCATCCGAGATTTGCATCTATACGAACGATCAATTCGCCATCGAGGAACTCTAAAAACGTTCCAGACAACGGCACGAAAAGCAGCGTTCGGTAAACGCAAAGACCAAAGCCCGCCGCAGGCAAGCTGCAGGAGTGAGACCGGAGGCCAAGATGTCCAATTGGACCAGATTTCTCATTGCTGGAACGGGCGCTATCATACCACTGCTCTTGAATCTGACGGTTATCGATCTCAGGACCATACTGCTCGGCGTTACATCTCTGGTGCTTATTTCATACGTGATTCGCCAGGTGGCGCTGTTTGCCATAGGGGGCATGGTGGGGGTTCTCAATAATGAGCAAGATCCCTTTAAGCTTTTTCAGATAGGAATCGCTGCGCCCGCCCTGATAACCGCGCTTCTGAACGGAAGCCAGGTGCGCCTGCCTCAAGCAAATACCCAAGCCTCCCCCTCCAAGACAGCTGAATCCCGCCATATGGGCTGGGATTTGGTTTCTCCCGCATATGCTCAGGAGGCAGCCCGGGAAAGGCTGAAGACGTTCTCGCTTCCTTCCGAAACGGCCGGTCAACAGGTCTATCGTGGCCTGTTTGGTTCCGTTCCTACGAACGTGTGGTACGTGATAGCAGGATCTTTTGCCAACCGGGAAAATGCGGAACAGCGCGCAGGCGAGATACGACAGAAGGGGTTTCCTGCCGACGTTTACGCGCCATACGGGCAGAATCAATTTTACTCGGTTGTCATTGGAGCTCAGTTAACTCGAGAGGAGGCGCAGCAGCTTCGGCTCAAAGCTATCAGCGCCGGCCTGCCGCCCGATACGTCCATCTGGACCTTTCCAAAAGAGAACTGACGTATATGCATGGCGACTTGACATGGTAAAGAGCGGTAGATTCCACGATGGCTGATGCACTTTCACCGCCGGCGGTGATGACGCCGCGAGAGATCGTTTCCGAGCTCGATCGCTACATCGTCGGTCAGCACGACGCGAAGCGTGCGGTTGCGATTGCGCTCCGAAATCGATGGCGTCGGCAGAACGTTCCGGCCGAATTGCGCGACGAAATCGCGCCCAAGAATATCCTGATGATCGGGCCGACCGGCGTGGGCAAAACGGAAATCGCGCGACGCCTCGCGCGGCTCGCCCAGGCCCCGTTCCTCAAAGTCGAAGCCTCGCGCTACACCGAGGTCGGATACGTGGGTCGCGATGTCGAATCGATGATTCGCGATCTGACGGAGATCGCCCTCAAGATGGTTCGCGAAGAGGAGCAGGTTCGCGTTGCGGTGCGTGCGCGCGAGGCCGCGGAAGAGCGGATGCTCGATATTCTGTTTCCGCCTCCTGCAAAGGTTCGCCGCCCGGCCGGTATCACTCCTGAGGGCCGCGTGGAGCCGATCGAAACCGATTCGCGCAACGAGACGCGCGAGAAGCTTCGCAAGCTGCTGCGCGACGGCCATCTGGACGATCGCGAAGTCGAGCTCGAAGTTACGGCGCAGGCCACTCCGACGGTCGAAGTGATGACGCCGCAGGGGATGGAGGAGATGGGCATCAACTTCAAGGACCTGATGAGCCAGATTCTTCCGCGCAAGACACACAAGCGCAAAGTGAAGATCCCCGAGGCGATGGAAATCCTCACGCAGGAGGAAGCCGCCCGCCTCGTCGACATGGAGAACATCAGCCGCGAGGCCGTTCGGCGCACCGAGCAGTCCGGGATTATCTTCATCGACGAGATCGACAAGATCGCCGGTCGCGAATCATCGCGCGGACCCGACGTCTCGCGCGAGGGCGTGCAGCGCGACCTGCTCCCGATCGTCGAAGGCTCGACGGTCAACACCAAGTACGGTCCGGTCCGCACCGATCATATTCTGTTCGTCGCGTCGGGCGCGTTTCACACCAGCAAGCCCTCGGATCTGATTCCTGAGTTCCAGGGGCGCTTTCCGATACGCGTCGAGCTGAAAGCCTTGACTCGCGAGGACTTTATTCGGATTCTAACCGAACCCGAGAACGCCCTGACCAGGCAATACGTGGCGTTGATGGAGACCGAAAACGTTCATCTGAGCTTCAGTGCCGACGCGGTTTCCGCGCTTGCGGAAATCGCCGCGCAGGTCAATTCGCGTTCGGAAAATATCGGAGCGCGCCGGCTTCATACCGTGCTCGAGCGGCTGCTGGAGGAGATATCGTTCAGCGCGCCGGAGTTGCCCGAGCGTACTCTGACGATCGACGGCGAATACGTGCATCGCCGCCTCGACCCGATCCTCAAAAATGAGGATCTGTCCCGCTACATACTATAGAGAAAACGCGATGCGCATAGCCGAGACGCTGCAGGTTCCAACGGCCATGCGGCGAGCGCCGCATTTGCCGTTGCTCGACCTGGTGTTCATCCGCGCGGGGGCCAAGTGCAGAAACTGATCGACAGAGCGCAGACGCTGATCGAGGCGCTGCCCTATATCCAGCGCTTTCGCGGCGCAACCTTCGTCATCAAGTACGGCGGCCATGCGATGGAATCGCCGCAACTGCGCGAAGGCTTCGCTCGTGACGTCGTGCTGCTCAAGCTTATCGGAATCAATCCCGTTATCGTCCACGGCGGGGGCCCCCAGATTTCGGAATTCATCGCGAAGCTCGGAATCAAATCGCAATTCGTGCGCGGCATGCGCATCACCGACGCTCCCACGATGGAAGCGGTCGAGATGGTGCTGCAGCGGATTAACAAGGACCTCGTCGCACTGATTACGCGTCAAGGTGGACGCGCTGCCGGAATCTGCGGTAAGGACGGCGCTCTGCTGCGCGCGCACAAGATGGAGATGATCGTCAAGGAAAATGGACGCGCCACCCGCGTCGACGTGGGTCTGGTCGGCGACGTTGTCGAAGTCAACGACGCGATCGTACGCGCGCTGTGTGACGCCGACTTTATCCCGGTTATTGCTCCGGTCGGATTTGGATCGGACGGGGAGACTTACAACATCAACGCGGATATCGCGGCGGGAAAAATCGCGGAATCGCTCAAAGCAGAGAAACTGATCCTTCTCAGCGATGTCGAAGGCGTCAAAGATAAGGACGGCCGCCTGATCGCAACGCTTGGGGCTGCTCAGGCGCGAAAGAATATCGAACGCGGCGTGATCCACGAGGGCATGATTCCGAAGGTCGAATGCGCGCTTGACGCATTGCGCGGCGGAGTCGGCAAGGCGCACATCCTCGACGGCCGCCTGAGCCACGCCGTTTTGCTGGAGATTTTCACTGAGAGCGGAGTTGGAACGGAAGTAACGAACAATGGCGCCGGCGCGCCGGCGATCAACGGCGCGAAATCAAACGTGCGCCGTGCCCAAAAACGGAGTGCCGGAAAGCAAGATGAACAACGCTGAAATCGTCGATCTCGCTCATCGAAACATGGTCGATATCTACGGATGCCTTCCGCTGGCCTTCGAGCGCGGCACCGCAGCGTATCTCTACGACGCCGACGGCAATCGTTACCTCGATTTCTTCTGCGGGCTGGCCGTTACCAGCCTCGGCCATGCGCATCCGCGCGTCGTGCGTGCGATAAAGAATCAGGCCGAGAAACTCACGCACGTATCCAACGTGTTCCATACCGAGCCGATGGCGCGTCTGGTGGAAAAACTCGCGACGCGTTTCGGCAACGCGAAAGTCTTTCTCGGAAATTCCGGCGCTGAGGCCAACGAGGCTGCGATCAAGCTTGCGCGGCGATGGGGCAGCAAGGACGGTGGCGGGCGTTTCGAAATTCTCGCCACGCTCGGCTCGTTTCACGGGCGCACGATGGCGACGTTGAGCGCAACCGGCCAGGAAAAATATCATCAGGGTTTTCAACCGCTCGTCCCGGGATTTCGATTGGTGCCGTTCGATGATGTTGCGGCGCTCTCGCGTTCGGTAAAAGACGAAACCGTCGCGATCATGATCGAGCCGATCCAGGGTGAGGGCGGCGTCGTGACGCCTGGTCCGGACTATCTGAAGCAGGTGCGCGAGCTCTGCGATCGATCGAAGCTTCTGCTCATCTTCGACGAAGTCCAAACGGGGATGGGGCGCACCGGCCGTTTCTTCGCTCACGAGCACGCCGGGGTTCGACCGGACATCATGACGCTCGCAAAGGCGCTCGGCGGAGGGCTCCCGATCGGCGCGATGGTCGCCAAATCGGAAATCGCTGCGGCATTCACTCCGGGAAGCCACGGCACCACGTTCGGCGGAAATCCCGTCGCGTGCGCGGCGGCGCTTGCGGTAATTGAGGCGCTGGAAAACGACGGCGTCCTTCAGAACGCTTCTGAAATCGGCGCGTATATGCTGGAGCGTCTGAAATCGATTGCCTTGACGTGCGATCGTATCGCGCAGGTGCGCGGACTCGGCATGATAATCGGCGTGGTGCTCAAGCACGACGCCAAGCCCATCGTCGACGCGTGTCTGGCGGAGCGCCTGCTCGTCAATGGCACTGCCGGCAACGTGCTCAGGCTGTTGCCTCCACTCAATCTTACGCGCGAAGAAGCGGACGCCGGGCTGGCGATTATCGAGCGTGCGCTACGCAACACGCCGATGCCGGCAAAACGATGACAACCTCCGACGCTGCGGTCATGAAACGCGATTTCATCGATTTGGCGTCGCTCACGCCCTCGGAACTCGACGGCCTGCTCTCGCTGGCGGCGCGGCTCAAGACCGAAACGAAGCTTAACGTGGAGCATCCGCACCTGCGCGGACGCACGCTCGCGATGATTTTCCAGAAACCATCGCTGCGCACGCGGCTCACGTTCGAAACCGGGATGGCGCAGCTTGGCGGTCATGCGATTTATCTGGCGCCGCAGGATATCGGAATCGGCGAGCGCGAATCGGTCAAGGACGTTGCGCGCAATCTGTCGCGATGGGTCGATCTGATCATGATTCGCACCTTCGCGCATGAAACGTGCGTCGAACTAAGTCGCGAGGCGTCGGTACCCGTTATCAACGGGCTCACAGATCTTCTTCATCCCTGCCAGTTGATGGCGGATCTCATGACCCTGCGCGAGCGTCGCGGCGACCTTCGAAAGCTCAAGATCGCGTTCGTCGGCGACGGCTTCAATCTTGCGCAGAGCTGGATAGAGGCCGCAGGACTGGCGGGATTCGAGCTGCGTATCGGATGTCCGCGCGGCTACGAGCCGCAAAAGGCGTTTGTCGATCGTTTGCGGCGTGAAGAGCTTGGCGTGATGACGCACGACCCGGCGGAAGCCGTCAAAGACGCCGACGTGATATACACGGACACGTGGACGTCGATGGGACAGGAAAAGGAAGCTGCGCGGCGCAAGCGCGACTTCAAGGAATTCCAGGTTAATCGCGAATTGCTCAAGCGCGCGACGCGCGACGTGTTGGTGATGCATTGCCTGCCGGCGCATCGAGGCGAGGAGATCACCGACGACGCGATCGACGGACCTCATTCAATCGTGCTGGATCAGGCCGAAAATCGATTGCACGCGCAGAAAGCCGTGATGGTCTGGCTCCTGCGTCCGGATATCCTCTCCCTGGTAACTGCGCCTTGATGGCGATGGAGTAGAAATTAGTGGCCGCGGAAAAAATTCGAAAAATGGTGCTTGCCTACTCGGGCGGCCTCGACACCTCGATTATCCTGCGATGGATCAAGGATCAATTTGGATGCGAGGTGATCGCGTTCTGCGCGGACATCGGACAGGCCGAGGAAACCGAAGGCCTCGAAGAAAAGGCGCTGAAAACGGGCGCCAGCAAATTGCATCTGATCGACCTGCGCGAGGAATTCGCGCGCGACTTCGTTTTCCCGATGCTGCGCGCAAACGCGGTTTACGAGAGCTACTACCTGATGGGAACTTCCATCGCGCGTCCGGTTATCGCGAAGAAGCAAGTCGAAATAGCGCGTGCCGAAGGAGCAGATTCCGTCGGTCATGGCGCAACGGGAAAGGGCAACGATCAGGTGCGCTTCGAAATGACTTTCGCGCGCCTTGCGCCGGAACTAAAGGTGATCGCTCCGTGGCGGCATCCGGCGTGGCCGTTCCAGGGGCGCTCGGACATGATCGCCTACGCGAACGAGAAGAAAATTCCCGTGCCGGTGACGAATGAGAAGCCATACTCGATGGACCGCAATCTCGTGCACATCAGCTACGAGGGCGGCATCCTCGAAGACCCCTGGCGCGAGCCTTACAACGATATGTTTCGCCTGACGGTTGCGCCCGAGGATGCGACGAACGAGCCTGAATACGTCGAGGTCGAAATCGATCGCGGCAATCCCGTCGCGATAAACGGCGAACGTCTGTCGCCGGCTGCGATAATTGAGCGCGCCAACAAAATCGCTGGACGCCACGGAATCGGACGGGTCGATTTGGTGGAAAACCGCTACGTCGGAATCAAATCGCGCGGCGTGTATGAGACGCCCGGCGTGACGATGCTGCTGCACGCGCGCCGCGGCGTCGAACAACTCGCGCTCGATCGCGAGGTGATGCATCTGCGCGATTCTCTCATACCGCGCTACGCCGAGATGGTCTACAACGGCTACTGGTTCGCGCCGGAACGGGAAGCGCTGCAGACGTTTGTCGATGAATCGCAGAAGCGCGTGAGCGGCGTTACCCGGCTCAAACTCTACAGGGGCAACGTCACGATAGCCGGTCGCAAATCGCCCAATTCGCTGTATGATACGAAACTTGTGAGTTTCGAAGAGGCAGGCGGCTATCAGCAGGCGGACGCCGAAGGGCTAATCCGCCTTGCCGGGATGCGGTTGCGGGCGCTCGCGCACGCAGAAAGCGCCAAACGGGGCTAGGACCTGACGTGGGCAAAGTGATCCGGCTCAAGCCGCCCGGCTCCGGGCCGAAGCTTGTCCAGGGCCCGAGGCGCGTATGCCCTAATTGCCGCCACAATTTGAACGTTCACATCACGCATCCCGACGGCACGACGAGTTGCGTGGCGCGAGGCTGCCCGTGCAAATCACGGCCGCTGCGATGATCGTGGTGCAGACCAACTCCTTAGAAATTCTCCGTGGCTAAGCGCAAAGGCAGCCCGCGCGTCACATCCACGAAAGACGCTGCGACCTCGGCAAACATCCTGCGTGGACGTTTCGCGAAAGAGCGACTGCCCGAAGTCGAGGCGTTCACCGCGTCGCTTCCGTTCGATCGCAGGCTTTATCGCCATGACATTCGCGGATCGATCGCGCACGCGAGCATGCTGGCCAAAGTCGGCCTCATCAGCCGCGCTGAAGCTTCCAAAATCGAGCGCGGACTTCGGCGGATCGAGCGCGAGATCGATTCCGGCGCGTTCAAGTTCGACATTCGCGACGAAGACATTCATATGGCGATCGAGCGCCGCCTGATCGATCTCGCAGGCGCTGCCGGGCGCAAGCTGCACACCGCGCGCTCGCGCAACGATCAGGTCGCGCTCGATTTGCGGCTGCACTTGAAAGATGAAATCGCCGAACTGATCGACCTCGTCGACGGCTTTCGCCGCGCGCTCCTCAGTGTTGCCGAAGCGCATGTCGATACCGTCATGCCCGGTTATACGCATCTCCAACGCGCACAGCCCATATCGCTGGCGCATCATATTCTCGCCTACGTCGAGATGCTCGGTCGCGATCGCGAGCGCTTCGTGCAGGCGCGAGCACGGGCCGACGTCATGCCGCTGGGCGCGGGCGCGCTCGCCTCCACGACTCTTGCGATCGATCGCCAGGCAGTCGCGCGCGCTCTTGGGTTTGAGCGAATCGCGATGAACAGCGTGGACGCGGTCTCGGATCGAGACTTCGCCGTGGATTTCCTTTCGGCGGCGGCGCTCACGCAGATTCATCTGTCGCGGATGGCCGAGGAAATCATTCTTTGGACGAGCTCCGAATTCGGATTCGCTGCGATTCCCGACGAATTCTCGACGGGAAGTTCGATGATGCCGCAGAAGAAGAATCCCGACCTGTTGGAGCTGATTCGCGCCAGGAGCGGGCGGGTGATCGGAGACCTCGTCGCGATGTTGACGATCCTCAAGGGGCTTGCGCTCGCCTACAACTCGGATCTCCAGGAGGACAAGGAGCGCGTGTTCGACGCGCTCGACACGCTTAAGCCCGGGTTGGCGATCCTTGCGAAACTGTGGCCGCAGCTGCGATTCGACATCGACAAGATGCGCGCTGCGGCAGGCGGATTCTCGCTGGCCACCGATCTTGCGGACTATCTGGTTTCGCGCGGCCTGCCGTTCCGTCAGGCGCATGAGATCGTCGGCGCGCTGGTCCGGGACACGATCGCCGCCGGGAAGTCATTCGAAGAACTTTCCCTCGAGGATCTTCGGGCGCGCTCGCTTCTTTTCGAATCGGATGCGACGGAGATGCTGGACATAAACAAGTCGCTCGCGCGCCGCGCAATACCCGGCGGTCCGGCGCCGGCGGTCGTCAGACGACGTATCAGGGATCTTTCCCGATGATACGCGCGGCGGCGATCGCGATGCTTTTCTCCCTCCTGGCCGTGAGTTGGATCGGATGCGGAGTGAAAGGAGTCCCGATTCCTCCCGAAGCCGCCATTCCCGAACGCATCGCCGACCTGGACGCTTTCTCTGACAAGGACGGCATCCGCCTGAGCTGGGGAAGGCCGCTTCACTATTCCGGCGGACGCAAATTGCGCGACCTCGGCAGCTTCGAGATCGATCGCGCCGAAGGCACGGGAGCCCCGCGTATGATCGCAAAGATCCCCGTTACGGATCAGGAGCGATTTCAGCAGCAGCGCACCTTCGACTATCTCGACGGTGACACGCAAATCGGCCACACCTATCGATATGTGGTCATAGCCGAAACCTTCGACGGGTACCGCAGCCCGCCGTCGAACGAAGCCCAGGTCGTTCGCGCCGCACCGTCCCCGCAAGCCAATCCCGAGACCTACACTCTTCCAACGCCGACCCCGCTCCCCTAGCGTAGAGCACTGGCGAACTTCCGGTTCACGCGGGAGTCTCAAGATGTCGTCATCGCGTACGCCAAATCTGGTCGAGATAAATGGCCTGACGAAATCCTTCGGGGGCTTCGAGGCCGTGAGCGACCTCACGCTCTCCGTATCTTACGGACAGATATTTGCGTTGCTGGGCCCCAACGGAGCCGGCAAAACCACGACGATACGAATGCTGATGGGCATCCTCGCGCCGACTTCCGGCGCGGCGACGATCGACGGGCTCGATTGCTTTCGCGATCGGGTCGAGGTCAAGCGGCGCGTCGGTTACCTGCCCGATGAGCCCGCGTTTTACGATCATTTGCGCGGCAGCGAGATCATCCGGTTTTCGGGCGAACTCCACGGGCTTGGCCGCAACGAAATCGAAGCTCGAGCGATGCCGATTCTCGAGCGGCTCGAATTCGCCGATGCGTTGGGTGAGTTCGCCAACAACTATTCACGCGGGATGAAGAAGAAGCTCGCGCTCGTGTGCGCGATGCTTCACGATCCGGCGCTGCTCATCCTGGATGAACCCACCAGCGGTCTCGATCCGTTCGCGACTCGCGAGCTTCATACGCTCATCCGGGAGAAAGCCGCAGCCGGACGCACGATCTTTTTCAGCACCCATCTGCTCGATCAGGCGGAGAAGCTCAGCACGCGAATAGCGATAATGTCGCGCGGGCGGATGGCTGCGCAGGGCACGCTCGAACAGTTGCGGGCGCATGTGTCGAACGACAGCTCTCTTGAAGAGATTTTCTTCACCGTGGCGGGCAGCGCCGCCGATGAGAACGGAGCGTGAATACCGGTCGACGAGTAGGCGCCGTCGACGCGCTTTGGATTCTGGCGCGTCTTGCCACGCGCCGATTTCACAACCTGTTCCTGAGTCTCGTCCGCGTGCGCAAAAGCGCCGACGGGCTCCGACGTGGCAGTTCTCCGCGCTCGCGCGCCAGAATACTATTCGCGGCGCTGATCATCGTCCTGATTCCGTTGCAGGGGATGCTGGTCGACTCGCGCGTTCTGGTCGAGCTCTCTTCCGCATCCCGACACCTCGCGGAACAGACCGACAAAATCGTCCTCAGTCCCTTCGCGATCGGTCGTCTCGATGAGCTTGCCAAAGCGATCCACGAAGCCGAAGGAATCAGGAATCCCGTCGAGCGGCAAAAGTTCACGGGCATGTTCGATCGTCAGCTCGATCAGGTTTTCATGCTCGAAATTCGCCGCGGCACGTTTACCGAAGAGGAGGAGCCCGAACAGCTGCGCGTCATGCGCGCGCAGTTCGCGAAAAAGGGAGTCGCCGGCTTTACTCACGGAGGCCGGGAGATGTTTGTTTCGGGCGCTACGTGGCCGCGCTCGGACGAAGCGGCGTCGGTATTTTCACGGATGCTCGCGCTGATGCTGCTGGCGTGGTCGGTTCTGATTGTTCTGGTGTCGCTCGCCACAAATCAGAGAGATCTCGGACTGGTCGAATGGAGCCTTGAGTGGCTCTACAGCTTTCCGGTCTCGGCGCGAGTTCTCTTTTCATCGCGCCTCTTCTCGTACTCGTTTCTGAATCCTCTAATGTGGGGATTTCTACTTCCGTTCCTCTCGCTCATCTACTACGCCGCCGGATGGGGTCATGCGTCTTTCATACTCGGGCTCGCCGCAACGGTCTCGCTCGCGATCATCACGGGAAGCCTGACGATGGTTCTGGAGATCGCTTTGCGCACGCATCTCTCTCCGCGTCAGCTCAAGAACGTTCAAGCCGGCATAGGTATGCTGGGCACGGCTGCGTTCATGCTCTTTGCGGCGCTGGCGATCTCGAAGCCGGCCGACAGAGTCCTGGTGCGCGTGGCTACGGCGCTTTCGCCGGCGATACTTTGGAACCCTTTCTCGGTTCCGTTGATCATCGGACTGCCGCACGCGCCGCTCGCAGAAAAAGCGTATGCCTCGATTGCGATGATCGCTGCGCCCGCGGCGATCGGAATCCTGGCTCTACTCGCCGGTGAATGGATCACGCGCGACGGTCTGGTTCGCTCCGGGAGTTCGTATCAGGGCGCGAGCCGCGGCGAGCGATTTGGGTCGCGTTACGATTGGCTCACGGGAGTGGTCGCTTCCGAGGCTCTGCTCCTGATTCGCGATCGATACCTGTTCGTGCAAACCCTGTTCATCCCGTTTCTTGGCGCAGCCTTCTATGTGTTCGTGATTCCGGGGATGGCGAACGCCGTGCGCGGAAACTTCCATCATGCCGCCACTCTCGCGTACTTCATCGCCGCGCTCTACACATACCCGGGCAGCGCGATGCTGGTTTTGAATCGCGAGCAGAAAACGCTTTGGTATCTGCTCTCGATGCCGCAGACTCTCGCTTCGATCCTTTTGAAGAAGGCCGCGACGTGGGGAGCTCTCGGCCTCGTTAACGCGGGCACCGTGATGCTGTTGATCGCCGTGTTCAGCCGCCATCTTCATCTCACGGCAATCGGCGATGCGG
>Ga0335069_10005197_pt1 | contig 19167 bp, 13 predicted proteins | sample Lox_Sample_11_FD_206714 | JGI IMG/M metagenome (GOLD analysis project Ga0335069, IMG submission 206714) | Soil microbial communities from Loxahatchee National Wildlife Refuge, Florida, United States - Lox_Sample_1.1 | ecosystem: Environmental > Terrestrial > Soil > Wetlands | place: USA... | reverse complement strand
CTCTTCCGTTGCGCCGGCCGCATTGAAGTAACGCAGGCTGGCATAACGCAACCCGTGGATGCGATGAAACCAGTCGAGCATATGCTCGACCAGCAGCTTCGATTCGCCATAGGCGTTCGTGGGCTGCAGCCGGTCGGTTTCACAAATGGGCGTCTTTTCCGGATCACCATAAAGTGCCGCCGTCGAAGAAAATACAAAATTCTTCACGCCTGCTTCGAGCATCGTTTCCAGGAGCGCCAGGCTACCGACGGTGTTGTTCCGAAAATACTTTTCCGGCACCTGCATCGATTCACCGGCCTCGATAAATGCCGCGAAGTGCATCACCGCCTCGATGCCGATGGTGCTGATCACGCGCGTGAGGTTGGCCTTATCGGCGATATCGCCCACGATGAGGTCCGTTTTCTTCGGCACGGCGGCGCGGAACCCATGGCTCAGGTTGTCGTACACGAACGCCTGGTGCCCGCGGCCGATTAATGTAGCAGTTACAACACTTCCGATGTACCCGGCTCCCCCGGTAACGAGAACTTTCACGCGGCTCCTTTACTGGCGATCGCGGTAGTGCGTCGCGGGCAATGTGCGCAGGCGCTCCGCCGCCGATTCCGGCGTGATGTCGCGCTGCGGAGTGTCGAGCAGTTCGTACCCGACCATGAATTTTTGCACAGTTGCCGAGCGCAGCAGAGGTGGCAAGTAATGGGCGTGGAAGTGACACTCCGGATGCGCCTTCCCATCCGTCGGCGCCTGGTGGAACCCCATCGTGTACGGGAATGCCACCTCGAAGAGGTTGTCGTAGCGCGTCGTCAACTGCTTCATGATGTCGGCCAGCAACGTGCGCTCGCGGTCGTGGAGGTCGGCCATGGCTCCCACATGGCGGCGGCTCACCACCATCGCCTCGAACGGCCACACCGCCCAGAACGGCACCAGCGCGACAAATCCTTCGTTGGCGCAGACGATCCTCTCACGTGCGCTTTCTTCCAGATTGAGGTAGTCGCATAGCAGGCACGAATGATGCGCGTCTGCGTATTCGATGAGCGACTGCTGCTCTCGCGTCGGCACATTGGGGATCGTCTCGTTCGACCAGATCTGGCAATGCGGATGTGGATTGCTCGCCCCCATCATCGCTCCGCGATTCTCGAAAATCTGCACGTGCTTGAGCCACGGAATCGCCCCGAGTTGCTCGTACTGCTCGGTCCACATATCGACCACCAGCCGAATTTCCTCGAGACGCATGCGCGGAATTGTCAGGTCGTGGCGCGGCGAGAAGCATCCGACTCGGCAGATGCCGCGCTCGGTGCGGGCGATCAGCAGATCATGTTCATCGAGGCGAGCTTCTCGGATTTCAGGCAGCAACGCCGCATAGTCGTTGTCGAAGACGAACGTCGATTCGTATTTCGGATTTCGCGCGCCACCGGCCCTTGCATTCCCCGGGCACAGATAGCAGTTGGGATCGTACTGCGGCTGATTCTCCGGCGCGACGCTCTCGACCTTGCCCAGCCACGGTCGTTGCGTCCGGTGCGGAGAAACCTGCACCCACTCGCGGAGCAGCGGATTGAATCGGTGATGCGGCGTCTCCCGAAATGGCGCGAGGTCGATCATGCGTCCCCGATCTGATGCACGCCATCCGCTGCCGTGAGCAAGTAAATCTCCGGATGGATCCCCGTCGCCTGTTCATACTCCCGCGCCACGTTGCGACTGAACTCCTCCGCGTTCGCTCTCTGGACAAGGTTCACTGTGCACCCGCCGAATCCGCCACCCGTCATGCGCGCGCCGATGACTCCGCGCTGCTGCCCCGCAATGGCCACCATCACGTCGAGTTCCCGGCAGCTTACTTCATAATCGTCCCGCAGGCTGCGATGCGAAGCCGCCATCAACTCACCAAACTCAGCCAAACCTCCGCGCTTCAAAGCCGCAGCTGCACGCTGCACGCGGTCATCTTCGGTGACTATATGGCGGCATCGCCGATAAATCAGGTCGGGAAGCAAAGGCTTGTGCCGTTCCAGTTGCTCCGGCGTCACGTCCCGCAGCGCACGAATCCCCGGCAGCGCCGCCGACAACAGATGTACACCCTCTTCGCACTGCGCACGCCGCTGGTTGTACTCGCCTCCGGCTATCGAGTGCTTCACGCCCGTGTTACAAACGGCCAGAGTGACATCGGACGGCAGCGGCAACACCTCGAACTCCAGCGACCGGCAATCGAGCATCAACGCGTGATCCGCTTTCCCATGCGCCGAGATGAACTGGTCCATGATGCCCACTCTCGCGCCAACAAATTCGTTTTCTCCACGCCGACAGGCAACCGCCAGATTCGTCAAATCGGGCTTCTGCCCTGCCAAATCGAGCAGCGCGAATCCCGTCGCAACTTCGATCGCCGCCGACGAACTCAGCCCCGATCCAAACGGAATCTCCCCCTCGATCAACATATCCGCGCCGCGCAAGCGATATCCCGCCTGCTCCAGCGCAAGCGCCGTCCCCACGACGTAGTCCGACCAATCGCCGCGGCGAGCGATCCCCGACGCATCAAGATCGACTGTAAACTGCTGACCCAGATTTCCGGAATGAAGGACCAGCTTACGATCATCCCGCGCGGCGGCAGCTACCCGGCAGTACAGTCCGACCGCCGCCGGCATGACGAATCCGTCGTTGTAGTCGGTGTGCTCGCCGATCAGGTTCACGCGTCCCGGTGCGCGATAAAGGCGCGGCGATCTGCCAAACATTTCCTGGAAACGGGCCGTGAGCGTGTTCTTGCTGGGCATAGGAAGAAGCGGCGCGAATGCCATCATCCGCGCCGCCCAGAATTACTTCTCAGTCGTAAACCGGAAGATCGTCGTCGAGTGGAACTTCTGGCCCGCCTTCAGTTCCGTCGTCGGAAACTTCGGATGGTTCGGCGAATCCGGGAAATGCTGCGTCTCCAGGCAGAAACCATCGCGCTGGTTGTAGACGCTGCCCTTCCCTTTCGCGCTGCCATTCAAGAAGTTGCCGGTGTAGAACTGCACCCCCGGCTGGTCGGTGATGACTTCGAGCACGCGGCCCGTGGTGGGCTCAACCACTTTCACAACCTCTCTCATCTTGCCCGGATCGTTCAACACCCAGTTGTGATCGTAGCCATGCGCGATTTTGAGTTGCTCGTTGTCATCATTAATATGTGCGCCAATCGTGGTTAGCTTGCGGAAGTCGAACGGCGTGCCGGCGACCGCCGGTAGCTCGCCTGTCGGAATCAGCGTCGCATCGACCGGTGTGTACTTGTCCGCGTTGATCATGATCTTGTGATCGAGAATATTTCCTTGGCCCTGCCCCTTCAGGTTGAAGTACGTGTGATTGCTCAGGTTCAACACCGTGTCCTTGTCGGTGGTCGCGACGTAATGGATCTCCAGCTCGTTCTTGTCCGTCAGCGTGTACGTAACGTCAACGTTAAGATTGCCGGGGAAACCCTCTTCGCCATCTTTGCTCAAATAGTGCAGATGCAGGTGCTGGCCGGCGGCGTCGCCCGATTCATTTGCGTCCCACACTCGCTTGTCAAAACCCTTCGGCCCGCCGTGCAGCGCATTCGGGCCATCGTTCAGCGGAATGTGATATTCCTTGCCGTCGAGCGAGAACGTGCCTTTGGCGATGCGGTTGGCATAGCGGCCCACCAGGGCGCCGAAGTACGGGCCCGGCTTCTCGTAGTCCGAGACTTTGTCGAACGCCAACACAACATCGGCAATCTTCCCGTTCTTGTCGGGAACCTTGATCGACATCACGTCGCCGCCGTAGGTGCTGATCACCACTTCCATGCCGTGCGCATTTTTCAGCGTGTACAGGAACACCTCTTTGCCGTCGTCGGTCTTGCCGAACGATTGCTTGTCGATCGAGAACGCGGCGACACTGAATAAAGGTAGGATTGCGAGAACCAGGGCAACTTTGGCCAGGTACATGAAACCTCCGATCCGGAAATTCGTCCGGCGGCATTGTAAAACATCGGCCCCGTTATAAGCTTTCTCGTTACACTGGCAGCGAGATGCCGGCCAAAGACGAGATTTGCGCACAGACCCTGAGCGAGGCGGCGGCCCGCATAAAAAGCGGTGTCCTCACTCCCGTCGACCTCACCCGCGCCTGTCTGGACCGCATCGAGCGGCTCGACCGGGAATACAACTCGTTCATCACGATCTACCGCGAGCAATCCACTGCCGCCGCCGTTCAGCTAACCCGCGAATTGCAGAATGGACGATGGCGCGGCCCGCTGCATGGCATCCCGGTCGCACTCAAAGACCTGATCGATGTCGCCGGGTTCCCAACCACCGCGGCCAGCAAACTCTTCCTTAATAATGTTGCGAAATACGATGCCGAAGTCACGCGCCGTCTCAAAGCCGCCGGAGCCGTAATCATCGGCAAGACCAACCTGCACGAATTCGCCTACGGCGGAAGTGGCATGATCAGCTACTTCGGCGTGGTGCGTAATCCCGTGAATCCCGCGTATATCACCGGAGGCTCGTCCTCCGGATCGGCCGCTGCCGTTGCCGCTGGATTCTGTTTCGCCGCCATTGGTACCGACACCGCCGGATCCATTCGGCTTCCCGCGGCTTATTGCGGGGTCGTCGGACTGAAGCCTACCTACGGGTTGGTGAGCGCAGAAGGCGTGGTGCCGCTCGCGTTGTCCTACGACCACGTCGGGCCGATCACGAAAACGGTAGAAGATGCGAGCCTCGTTCTGCAGGCGCTTAGCGACTTCACGCCACGCGAAATAGACGCAAAGGCGCTGCGATTCGGTATTGCTCGTGAATACTTCTTCCGCGATTGCGACTCTGAAATCGCTCGAGCCGTAGAAGACATAGCAAATAAGCTGAGCGCCAAGGAAGTGACGGCCACGGTTGACGAAGATCGCACCGTCTCAAGCGCCGAAGCTTTTGCCTATCACCGGCAATTTGTCGCCGAGCATCCTGAGCGTTACCAGAAAGAAACGTTGCGCCGCATTCGTTCGGGCGAGAACATCACCACTGCGGCTTACAATCAGAAGCGCCAGGAACTCGACGACATTCGCCACCGCGCTGCCGATCTTTTTCGCGACATTGACGTCATCATCGCCCCGACAGTGCCGACCCCACCGTCTCAGATCTCGGAACTCGAGGCCAATCCCGACCAGCTTCGCCCGCGCGAACTGCTCATGCTGCGCAACACGCGCGCATTCAATGTCCTCGGATGTCCAGCGATGTCGGTTCCGTGCGGAAAAACGAGAGCGGGCCTGCCAATCGGAATTCAGCTCGCGACCGCGCCAGAACGGGAAGACGTTCTGATCGCCGCCGCCAACGTGGTCGAGAACATTGTGCGAACCTAGAACCGCCCACGCCAGCGCGCGATCCAGCGCCTCACTCGCGATCCCGTTTTCTGCTGGGGAACCGCGCGATCATTCACCCGCGACACTTTGCCGACAATTTCCCTGGGCGAATCCGCGTTAAGACAACAATCCCCTCGCGTCGCTCCGGAACCGATCACCCGATGTACCCGCAATCCCTCATCGGTTTCGACCATCGCGACATCCCCGCGCTCCGCAACCTTGGCTTCCACCTGCACCTCGTCGCCGTCTTGCACCGCCGGATACATACTGCGCCCGTGCGCCCGAAACCTCACTGCGATTCCATCTTTCATCAAAGACCGCATCGCTTCGCGGAATAGCCGGGAATCGTGCCGCGTTTCAGATCGCATGCGCGCGCTCCAGGTATTCCACCGCGCTTACGTCAGGAAGGCAATCCATCGTGTACACGGGAATTTCCCCGCTCAGCCGTTGCAGGAACGTTAACGTAAAATCCAGCGCCTCCGCCCGGTACCAAGGAACGAAGCTGCGCGATAACAACTCAGCCGCGGCTTTCGACGGCGAAAGAAGATCGGTCTGATTACGCTCGCCATGCCGGATCAGGAACACCCCCCGCAACTTCGCGCTCGCATTCCGCGCCAGCCCGGCTTCTCCGTGCCACGGCGTCCCGTGAATCAGAAAGCCGTTGTCACCAACGGTGACAACTACACGATCGTCGCTGAGAATGCTCGCCCCGCGATGCTTCACCCACTGTTTGCCAAGCGTGCTCTTGCCCGCGCCCGAATGCCCGACGAACAGATATCCTCGCCCATCCGCTGTTGCCAGCCCGCAGCAGTGCAGCTCAACTCCGTGTCCCAAGCCAAGGCGATGCATCGACGCCAGTTCGTCCAACGGATACTCAAACGGATAGTACGAATCGAGCTTGCCCAGAACCGCCCGATTCAGCAGAATCTGTCCGGCGCTGAAATCTTGATTGAAAATTGCCCGCTTGTATGGCTCTGATCCCAGCAAGTGAGTGAAGAAATCGAACTGAAGGTCACCGCCGGATTCGTAGGCTCGCCACAAACCCGTATCGAACAACGGCGCTCCCGAAGAACACAGCTCTGAAACCCAATGTACGTCTAGGGTCACATCGGGCCTCGCTTCGCACGCGCTCACGAATTCCGCATTACGATCATCGATCTCGATCGGCAACCCATCGGCGAGGTTCCGCAGTTGCCACCGCGCGCCACCCAGTTCGAGCGTGACTGTTTCCAGCGTCGCGCCAGTTGCCACCCCGACACAGGCGCTCATCACGATCCTATGGTGCGGCACAACGTAGCCGTGCAACTCGACCCAATCGGCCCGCCGCTTCCCGAGATCTTGCAGGCGCCAAGCACGGCCTCCTCGGGACGCAAACTCACCTTGGTCAGTTGCGGCGCTTCGTACTTCTTCTTTTTTCCCTCAGCCATTCATCACCCTAGATCACACACTCACCCACAGCGACCCTGACATCTCACCCCAGCCTGGTTCAAAACCGGTAACAGCGGCGGAGCCTGCATCGCCTCGCCAATTTCCGGCAGCTCGGCCACACTTTGTAACAGCGCGGCATGATGCGCCCCACCGGCACAGAAATCGCACTTCCCGTGGGCCGGAACTTCCGCTCCCAGCGCCACTACTCGTAGATGCGCCACCTCGCAAAGGAACTCCACGGGCGTCTCCGGATCGCCGCTCTCCAACTCGCCATTCGCCGGACACATCCCGCACAGCGACTGAATCTGGCACGTCTGGCACTTCGTTGCCTTCAGCCGCTTCTTCTTACGCACCGACAGCAACGCCCGGCTCCAACCTTCGGCGAAACTCCCCTCACGCAGGTTGTAATGGTCCTGGTGCGAAATCACGCAGATACTCAAATTGCCGTACGGATCGACCGCGCACGAATTTACGCCACCGCCGCAGAAATACAGCTCATCCGACAATGTCGGCGGGCCCTGCGCCAGGTCCTTATCTAACAGCCGGCGGTATTCCGCCCGCCGCTTTGGATCCATATATTCCAACGCGACCACTTCTTCAGCGCGCAACCGCACCGCGAGCGGCGACTGCGAGCAATCCGTCCGCGGATTGACCAGCGCGTCATATTTGAACTCCACGCCCAGGCTCGCTGCGAACTCCTGCATGTCGCGCACTTCGTGCCGGTTGATCGACGTGGGCACAGTCTTTAACTTCAGCGGTAGCTTGCGCTCGAGCAGCAGGTCGATTCCGCGCCGGCACCGATCGTACGATCCCGGCTGTCCCGTCAGCCGCTCGTACGTCTCGCGCGTGTTCCCGTAAAGCGTGATCTCAATCGCAAACGGCGGATATTCCGTCAGATGATCGGCAATCGCCGGAGTCAGGATCGTGCCGTTGGTGAAAATCGTGATCAGGAAGCCCTTGTTCTTCGCGTAGGTGTAAATATCAAGGAAATCCTTGCGCGCGAACGGCTCGCCGCCCGAGAACAGCAGCCAGAACGTGCCCATATCGTGCAGTTCGTCGAGCAGCCGCTGGTATTCGTCGAGCGTCAGCTCGCGCTCGGCTGCCGCGCGGTCGGCCATGGACAAATTGTTATAGCAATGCGCACACGTCAGGGGGCAGCGATGCGTGATCTCCAGCGTTACATTCAGCGGGACGCGCCCCTGCTCCTGGATCCGCTCGTGGACCTTCAGCGTGAACTCGCCATAGGTCGCCTGGCTCACTCGCACGCTCCCGGCACTGCGGACGCCACGATCAGGCCTTCCTGCTGCAAATCGGCGATCAGGTGCTGGATATCAATCGACAGCGCTTGCGGATCGACTTCGTATTCCTGCTGCAAGCGGTTCACGACGTCGCACACCCGCCGCTTCCCATCGATCAGGTTCCACACGTCGTTAGCGACAGCGTTAAGAGTGTAGATCGATCCCAGGTCGCCTACGTTGCCGCGCACCGGAATGATTACTTTCTCTCCCGCCAGGTCGCGCGCTACCAGCGAATCGTTGTGCCGGAAAACAGCCGATGCCATTTCCATCATTGGCTCCTCGCAGCAGATTTCAGTTGCAATGACGGATCGCCGAACAGGATCCACGTCCGGCGTACATCGAGGTCCGTCACACCCTGCTTCGCGTTTCTTGTGGCCTCACCGATCGTTTGGGAAGGAGTTGCGAACAAGTATTGCATGAGCGTTTTGTCCAAACCAAGCTGGGGTTCCGGATCGGTCAACCCCGACGATGCCCACACCGCAATAGCGCCACCGTTAGGCGCCATGATCAGAGACGTTGCCAGCGAAGTCTCGTAGACGTCGTGGAACAGCCCATTCAGGCACGCCATGTTGATGAAGAAGGGCGCCATCGCTCCGTTCGTGAGCGCGCTCGCGTCGGCGTCGCTGAAGAAGCTCGGATCGGCCCAGTCGTTTTCCGACCCATGCCCGAGGTAGTTAACGATCAGGTTACCGGCATTGAGCTGGTTGATCAGCGTCGCATGATCCGTGGCGTAGCTGCTGACATTGAGCGGCACCAGGTTCAGGCTCGCCGGCAGCTCGGCCGCGACCGTTGCGCTCTCCGACTGGAAGTCCGCGCCGATATTCTCGTCGGCGACGAAATACGCCGTGTTCGACCACATGCCCGCAGGCTGGCTCTCATACGCCAGGATCTTGTTTACCACCGTAGTTACATCTGCCGCCGTGCGCACCGGCAAGCGTCCCGTCGCGATCTGTTCCACTCCGGTCTGGTTGAAATCGGTAAACCACCCGTCGGAAGCCGTCTTTAATTCTCCAGTCGGAACAATCTTCGTCGGCACGAAGTCGAAGCTGCCAAATCCTAGATAGTTTCGCGGATCTACCGACGCATCGCCCGCCAGCAGCAACCACCGCGGAGCCGTGCTCCATGTGGCCGCCGCCAGTTGCAGGAAGCTCTGCATCGCGTAGGGACTGTGCTCGCCGAAGTCGAACTCGCTGTACACGTCATCGACATCGACCACCTTCACCTTCAGTCCCTGCTGCTGGCGGTCTTTCACCAGCGGCGCCAATGACGCAATGAAGTCGCCGTGCGCGATGATCAGCAGGTCCGCCGCATTCGTGCTCGCCGACAGGCTCGACGGCTGGTGATATGTCACGGCAAGCGGATTCGCCACCACCGCATCGGTGTACGCGTAGTAGATTCCCGGAGCGCTCCCATCGTTGTTGAAGCTGGCCGAGTACGTACCGTCGTTTTCTTTCGTCACCGAAACCTGCACGTCGCTCATTGCTCCCGCGAGGTTCACCACGTGCACGCCGGGAACACTGAATCCGGTCACCTTGATCGAACTCTGACCGATCGCGCTGAACCGTACCTGGTCGTTGATCGCCTGGAAGTGTCGTTCGTACATGACGATCACATGCGCGACAGTCGTCACATCGGTATCGCCGCCGAGTGGCGTCAAAGTCACCGTGTTATCACCTTCGTTCAACAGGTTGGTCGGAACATTCGTCACCAGCGAACCCCGGTTCATGTCCGCAAAATTGATCTGGCCGACCGAGACTCCGTTGAGCGTCACCGCCACTTCGTGTGTCGCCGGAGCCGTGACTCCCTGCAGCAGCACATCCAATTGCGCGGTGGAAGAATCCGCCGTATCGACGCCGCTGATCTCGAGGTGCTCGGGCACTGCCGTCCCGGTCACCACGTCACCGAAGAAGTTGTCTGCGTCGCCATTGGTGGTGAGCGCCGCGAAGTAGAACGCGTGATCTTCGCGCACCGCTTCAGCCTCGTACCCGGTCGTGGCCGGCAGCCTGGCGTTGCTTGGCGTGACCGATTGCAGCCGCTGGCCCATGTCGTTGCCCCAGATCAGCCAGTAAATCCGCGTATCGGTGTATTGATTATCGAGCCCGATGCCGTAGAACTCGATCGACCCCAGCGAGTTTCCCGAGCGCGTCACGCGCAGAGGAACTTCGTTGCCTTCGTTGATCAGCCGCAGCGTATTCAAATTGACGCTGCCCGGCAGACCGGCGAATCCCAACTGCGTGCCCGTAACCCGATACCAGCCTTCCTGGTTCACCGCGATCTTGATCGCCTGCTGGCCAGCGAGCTGTGCCGAGGTCACCGTCGAAGCATTCCGCTGTCCGCGGCCCGGACGTCCTCCACCCGATGCCGCCGGCGTCACGGGGTTGATCGTGCTGTCAGCAGCGATGACAGGGACAATGGCCGTCACCGGCACGGGAACCGGTGGAGTCGCGTCTGCCGCCGTCTGCTGCCCCGCGGAGTTCAGGTTCGCCAACAGTGCCGATGCACGAACTTTCGCAATCGGACCGCCAGAGCTCCCGCTCGCGAGCGAAGAAGAAACTACTGCCGGACCGTGTTCTGTCCGTGCGCCGGACAGCTCCACGTCTTCTAGCCAATAGTGCGCACCCGTGACCGGAGCGTTATCCACCCACGTGTACGCCGTTGCGGTGTGCTGCGGCAGGTACGACCGCATCCGCACCGCGCTTCCGGCAACCAGCGAGGGATTCAGCTTCACCCGCTGGCCGTTCACTTCGCGATAGACGTTGAACCCGAGGTTGTGCGCCTCTTCGCCCGTCCGCCACTCGAGCACCACCTGCCCGCCAGTCGCCACCGCCTCGAACGACACCAGCTTGATTTCCGTCGGGGCCAAAATCAGCACCGCTACCGACGCGTTGTTGTTGCTCGGTGTGGGATCGGTCTGGTCGGCCGAAACGCTCGCCGTATTATTCGTCTCGCCATAGTTGATGGCGTTCACCACCAGCGTAACCGTAGCGTTACCGGAGTTGGCGATGCTTCCCAGGTTGCAGGTGACGTTCGCGCCGTCCAGCGAGCAACTCCCCTGGCTCGGTGTCGCCGAGACGTACTGTTCCAGGCTGGGAATCGGGATGTCGACGATCGTGTTGGTCGCCGTCACTCCCGCCGCCGCGTTCGACGCTGTAATCGTGAACGTGTAGGGCGTGCCATCGCGCAGCACATCGGGATTCGAGTTCGGTGTGATCGCCACCGAAACGTCGGCATTCCCTGAGCTGTTGATGGTTGTGTCAGTAGTCGCCGAGTTGTTACCGCTATTCGGATCGGTCGCGAGCACCGTGTTTGAGAACGTGTCCTCGATCACCGTTCCGGCCGACAAAGAGCTAGTCGCATTCACCACCATCGTGAAGTTGGCGGTCGCGCCCAGCGCAAACGTGTTTGTCCCACTTGTTGTTGTTGTGCAGGTGAACGTGCCCGTGCCTGGTGCACCCGGACAGGTCCAGTTCGCCGGAGGGGTAATCGAAACAAAGGTAGTATTCGCCGGAATGATCTCGGTAACCGTCATCGTTGTTCCGCTGGCCACCGCCGCCGGACCGTTGTTGGTCAGCGTCTGCGTATAAGTAATGTTGCTTCCCGCCGCGACACTGGATGCCGCCGAGTCAGTCACCGCCAGGTCGTTGTCCGTCGCATTCGCCACCGTCACGGTTGCGGTCGCGCTGTTGTTCGCCAGATTCGTCTCAGGGGTGGTCGTGCTGACATTCACTGTGTCCGAGATTTGCGTCCCGCGAGCCGTTCCCCCATTGATGGCCGTTGTAAACGTGATCGTTACGGGCGTGCTCGCGGTCACGGTTCCCACATTGCAGGTCACCGTCCCCAGCAGCAGGTTGCAGGTTGCTCCGGTAGCCGATACCAGCGTTGTGTTCGCCGGCACCGCCTCGGTCAGCGTTACACCTTGCGCATCGCTCGGACCCAGATTCGTGATCTTCTGAGAGCAAGTAATGTTGCTTCCCGCCTGCTGATCCAGCGGCGTGCAGGTGTTGGTCACACTGACGTCCGCCGACGTGATCACCGGATTGGTGGCCGTTGCCGATGCCTTGGCAGGCTTCAACCCATCCGGCCCCGCGGTCGTGTTGTCGCTGCTCACGTTGACAGTCGAGATAATCGAACCTGTTGCCGCCGACGTCACGTTTAGCGTCACGCTGTACGGAGAACTGCCGCCCGAAAGCATCGACCCGATATTGCACGTGACCGTCTGCGTCGGTACTGAAAGGGAACATCCCGTACCCGTGAAGCTTGCCACCGTAGTTCCCGTGGGGGCCACAAATGTCAGAGTCGTTCCCGTTGATGTCCCCGGTCCTTTGTTCGTAACGGTGCCGCTCATCACCAGTTGGCTGCCGCCGCCTGCGGTGACTGCCACCGGTGACCCCGGATTGATCGGGTTTGGAGTTCCACTGAGCGTTACACCGAGGTCGACATTCCCACCCGCTACCACGTAGGTCGAGAACGTTGCCGAGTTGTTCCCTGGGATCGGATCGAAAACCGTGTTCGGGATCACGCTCGCCGTGCTTGTGATCGTCGTCGCCGGATTCCCTGCGGAAAGGCTGGTATAGTTCAGCGCCAGCGAGAAATTCTGGCTGTAGCCCACTGGTACGTTAGACGCAGTACAAAGTACCGAACCGCCCGACGGCGCGCCACAAGTCCAGGTAACTCCACCCGTCGCCGGAGGCGTAATCGACGAGAACGTCGTGTTCGCCGGAATCGACACCCGGAAGCTCGCGGGTCCTGACGGCGCTGAGCCGCTATCCGTGACGTTCCACACCAGCGTCATGGTGCCGGTGCTTCCCGCGAGGACCGGATCGGGCGCGCCGCTCACCAGGGTCACTCCCATGTCGCTGACGATGGCGGCCACGGTGGAACTCGCGCTCGCCGTCGCTCCACCGGTAACGCTCGCGCTATCCGTTTCCACCGTGCCTGGTGCCGTGCTCAACGGGACCGCCGTTGTGATCTGGAAGCTCGACGTGCTGCCTGCCGCCAGCGTAACGCCTAGGTTCGTCGAGCAAGTCACAACGTTCGAAACGGGATTGCACGTCCAACCCGTCGGAGCCGCATACGAAACGAACGTCGTTCCCGCCGGGAGGGTCTCCGTCATCGTGATCGTCCCCGACGTGGCAGCGGGGCCACTGTTCACGACGGTCGGCGAGAAGGTGATGTTGTTCCCCGCGTATACCGTGACAGGGGACGCTTGGTCCCTGATCGTCAGTGTCGATCCCGACGCGGTAACCGTCACCGTTGCACTCGCCGTGTTGTTGGCAAGATACGTGTCCGCAGGTGTGGACGACACCGTCGTTGCGTCGGTAAACGTTGCCGTCGCCTGCAGCGCCGTGCTGAAGATCACCGCCGATCCCGACGCCAGCGTCGCATCGGTACACGTGATCGTTGTCGTTCCAGCCGCCGTCGCCTGGGTGCAAGTTCCCCACGCGCCACCCGGGGCAGGTAGTGTCACCACCGTCGCGCTCGCTGCGGGGAACGATTCCTTGTAGACCACGGTCGTAGCGCTGGCCGCGCCTGTGTAGGTGAGCACATGCGTCAAGGTCGTTCGCGACCCCGACGTCACAATCGTCGGAGCCGCTACATCCGTGATCGCCAAATCCGATTGCGCCGCCGTTCCCACGGTCGCGCTGGCAGTGCTGGTGTTGTTGTACGCAATTGGATCCGTCGACAACGACGACACCTGCGCGCTGGCCGTCAACGTGGTGCCGTTTGGGACCGTCGGCCCCACGCTCGTCACCACGGCGAATGTCGCTGACGAACCTGCCGTGAGCCCCGCCGCCACACACGAGATCGCCCCCGTCCCGCCTACAGCCGGAGTCGTACAACTCCAACCTGCAGGCGCCACGATCGACTGGAACGTGAAATTCCCGCCCGCCGGAATTGCCGTCGTGAAGAACGGGCTCGTCGCGTCAGCCGGGCCATTGTTCATCACCACGTCGGTGAAGGTCAGAACGCCGTTGTCCGCCACCAACGTGGGCGACGCTGAACTTAGCACCGACAGATCGGTCAAAGCTGGAGCGCACTGCCCTCCCGGACTCGGCCCACCCATCTGCGCCAGCGTAGCGTTCGTGATCACCACGCCGGTGCTGCCCGTCGTCGCGCCATAAGCGACGGCGGAAGTTGTCGTCGTGCCGTTCGCCCCCCCACTCACGTTCGGAGCCGCTGCCGTCACCGCTGACGAAAGAATCACCACACCGCCGCCACCACCGCCCCCCGGACCGTGATAGTTACAGTTCCCACCGCCCGGACATCCTGTCCCAGGCCCCTGCCCCGGCCAGGCGTTGCCCGCCGTACCGCCGACCGCTGAAGCCGTAAGTCCCGACAGAGTTCCGCTTTGGGCGATGACCACCACCGTTCCACCTGCACCACCGCCGCCCGTCGAGTCATTCAGGGTGCTCAGCGTGCCCCCGCCATTCGCAGAGATGGTTCCGGTGCCACTCACCTGAATCGCGCGGATGATCACCAAACCGCCGCCCGTGCCGCCGCTGCTCGCGATCCCTGTCAGATCGGCGCTGCCGTTCCACGTACCGTTATTGGTAGTGCCCGCGCCACCTCCACCGCCCATCGTCACCCGGTTGATCGTCGCTGGAAACGCCACCCCACCAAATCCGCCACCGGCGAAATTGGCGTTCCACGAATTGCCGCCGCCTCCTCCCGCACCGCCGTTTCCGCCGCCACCGCCGCCGTCATTGTCGGCATTAGAAGTTGGAACCGAATCTGTTCCTCCTCCACCAGCCGTTCCCGGCGCGCCCCGCGCGTACGATCCGTTCGGATATCCCTCCGCCGTATTCGTCACCAAAGCCGGAACGCCCGCTGTAAACAGCGTGACGTACTTCGGTGTCCCCGCGATACCTTCGCCCTTGCTGGAATTGGCGTTGTTGGTGGAGAGCGTCACGTAGTCCGTCTGCGCTCCTGCACCTCCTGTCAAAATGCGCCCGCCGCCACCGCGGAATCCCAGCGCATCCACATTAACCGTTCCGTTAAGAGTGACCGTTCCCGACACATCGACCGCGAACACCCCACCCACATTGCCGTTCCACGGCGTCGCCACCGTGGTGTTCGTGCCACTTCCCAACGTCAGCGACGAATACTGGGGAACCCGGATCACCTGGAAGGAACTCTGTCCCGCCGTCCCTGTTGCCGCTGCCTGCGTGTAGGTGTTGGCCAGTCCTCCGCCGGGACCAAGGCCCAGGAAATTCAGCGTTCCGCCCGCCGCGAATGTCACCGTGTTCTGCGCCACTACGTACTCGTACAAGCCTGCGCTGTTCAGGGTGGTGTAGCCGCTGCCGGGACCGGTCAGAGTGCCTGCGGTGCCAGCACCCGATCCGTAGCGCTGATCGTTGTCGAAGTCGATGTCTGCATCCTGCATCTGCATGATCAGCAGCAGGTCGCCCGCCGTAATGTCGGTATTCGCTCCCACTCCCGCTGCCAGCGCAACACTCGTTGCCCCCGGGCTAAGTACGACGCTGGCTGCCGATGGCGCAAAGTACCCGTTCACCACGCTGGTCGTGCCCCCGATCGACCCTGCTCCGTCTTTCCCTGGGGTCGCACAGAGTGTCGCCAGCGGCGGTGGTCCGTTGAACGTGATCGCCCCGATCTCCCACGCCGTACTGCCCGAAAGTCCTTCCGTCATCGTGACAGTGGTCGCTCCCGCCTTGGTGCTGCCCGCGCCGCGCACGTCATTAGCTGTTCCACCGTTGGAGATCAGCGTCCATTGCTGAGTCTGGCCGGCCCCGACCGTTGCGGTTACCGTCCGCACCGCCGCCACGGTGTCGAGCACTAGTTGATCGGCCGTGCTCGAGACCGTTATCGAAGCTGAGTTGGAAGTAGCATTGGCAAACGCCGGCGTTCCCACCGGCCCTACCGCCGCTACGCCGTTCACGGTTACCACGCCCGCCACGATTCCCACCCGGCGCGTGTTCGTCACGTTCGTCGGCGTGATCACCACGTTCGCCGTTACCCCGGTCGTGATCGAAGTGCCCCAGAATTCCACCCGCTCGCTGGCGCTGCCACCCGAGACTCCGCCTGTCGCTCCCAACAGCGTGAGACCGTTGCCGTTATAGGTCACCGTCCCGATCGTAGCCCCGGTGCTGTTGGTGACGTTCAACGAAATCGCCACCAGCAGGTAGGTGTTCGAGGTGCTGGTGTAGTTCGGGATGGTCAGGGCCCCACTTATGCCCTGGCGGTACGAAAGTTGGGCGCTTGTAACGTTACTGATGGTAGGGGCTGCGCCGAAAGCCGCGACGCCCGCCAGTAGCAGGCAGGCCAGAATGATCCATCGATAAATCTTCGCGTCTCGCCCAACTCCCCAGACGATTGCCATGGTCACCGAATTCCAGGCGTAGGCAGACGCGCACCAGGTCCCCTGGAACGCATCGCGGCCTTCGCCGATCCCTTGTTAAGTTAGTAATTAGTTTCTAACTTGTGAACGTTCGTGAATAGTTACTAAGCAGACTCAGGCCCGCCACCATGCGGCCATCGCAAGAGGGAATTCGATCGGTAACCGCCGGGCAGACTTTGGGCATTCGGCGTGCAAGCCCTGCGCCCCGCCGCTCGTGATACATTTTCCTGCTATGAGGATGGCATTCCGCTCGCTTCTACTCGCGTTCGCGGCGATTGTCGCGATCACCCCGGCCGCATCGGCCGCTCCCAAATCAGACGCGCCACTCCGCATCTACTTCGTGGACGTCGAAGGCGGACAGTCTACGCTCTTCATCACTCCCGCGGGCCAGTCATTGCTGATTGATACTGGATGGCCCGGCAACGACAGCCGCGACGCCAAGCGCATTGCCGAGGTCGCCCGGCTTGAGCACCTTTCCAAAATCGACTACGTCCTGTTCACGCACTACCACGTCGACCACGTCGGCGGCGCACCGCAACTTGCGGCGCAAATCCCGATCGGCACCTTCATCGATCACGGTCCCAATCGCGAGACCAACGACAAAACCACCGTCGAGGTTTACGACGCGTACCAGAAGCTCCTCGCCACGGGGAAATACGGTCACCTCGTCATGAAAGTTGGCGATAAACTTCCCGTTAAGGGCATCGACACCGAAGTCGTCTCCGCCGACGGCAACCTGCTCGGCAAGCCGATTTCCGGCGCAGGCGCTCCCAATCCGGCATGTGCGAAAAGCGAAACGCGTCCCGCCGACCAGACCGAGAACGCGCGCTCCCTCGGCACGCTCATCACTTTCGGCAAGCTGAAGATCGTCGACCTCGGCGACCTCACCTGGGACAAGGAAATGCAGCTCATGTGCCCGGTCAACAAGCTCGGCCGCGTCGACCTCTATATCGTTTCGCATCACGGCTGGGTCCAGAGCGGAAGCCCCGCGTTCGTCGAGGGCATTCATCCGGAAGTCGCTATCATGGACAACGGCGCCAAAAAAGGCGGCACGCCCTCCACCTGGCAGATCATCCACGACACGCCCGGTCTCCAGGACCTATGGCAGCTTCATTACTCCGAGGAAGGCGGCTCCGCCCATAACGTTCCCGCTGCTTACATCGCCAACCCGCAAGGTCCGGACAAGGGCAACTACCTGAAGGTGACGGCGTGGCCCAACGGCAAGTTCGAAGTCTCGAATCCGGCATCCGGGAAAACCAAGGAGTACCAGCCCAGACCGTAGCGCAACTCGCTGGCGACGACTTTCTGGGCACACAACGCGAAGAGGGGAGGCATGGTGGCTGGGAGAGTTGGGTTCGCGTAAACTAGGGCGCGATTTCCCAGACGGTATCTATGAGCACACCCGCAGTGACCTCACCTGAAGCGCCGGCGCCGATGTCGCCGGTCTCCCGCATCATCAACGTCTTCATCTCGCCGAGTACGACTTTCACCGACCTGAAGCGCAATTCGAGTTGGTGGCTGGCATGGCTCTTCATCATGGTGATGTCGATCCCGTTCTTCGTAGCGATCGAGCAAAAGGTCGGGTATGAGCAACTGGTCCGCAACCAGATCAGCACCAACCGCATGGCGAAAGACGCGATGGATAAGCTGTCGGCGGACCAGCGCGAGCAGCAGATCAAGACCCGCGCGGCTTTTGCCAGATATATCTCGTACGCCACGCCGGTGCTCGCCCTGATCATCTATGTGGTTGTTGCGGCGCTGTTGATGGGGACTTTCAACTTCGGCGTGGGAACCGAGGTGCCGTTTTCGCTGTCGCTGGCGGTAGTGGTTTACTCGTATTTGCCGCACGCATTACGGGCGATATTGGCGGCGATCGCGCTCTTTGCGGGGGCCAATCCGGAAGGGTTCGACCCGAACAATCCCATCGCATCGAACCTGGGTTTCTTCATTGACCACGTCGCTCATCCGGCTTGGTACACGTTTGCCTCGTGGATCGACCTGTTCGGCATATGGATCGTGATCCTGCTGGGCATTGGTTACTCGAGCGTGAGCAAGGTGAAGCGCTCGACGGCAATCGGGGTTGTCGCGGGTTGGTACCTGTTAATGGCGCTGATATTCACGGGCTTAACGGCGGCGTTCTCATGAGCGCCGGCTACTGCACCATGTTGCGCACGACTTCCTGAAACTTGGGATTGTTGTAATAGTCCTTGAAGGAACTGTCTTTGCGAGGATCGGGGAAGGCTGTGCCCTTGGGAAGCGTGATGCGCATGTCCCAGGCTTTCTGGAGATGCGGCAACGCCGAATCGAGGTCGTGGAGTTCGGCGTAGACACAGGCGAGGTTGTAGTTGTAGAGGGTGAAGTTGGGGTCATCTTTGAGCGCGGCTAGGTAAAGCGCCTTGGCTTTCTGCAAGTCGCCGCTCTGCGCGTACGAGACTGCTTCGCCATCGATGACCTGGCGGCGTTGTTCGAGTGAGAGTTCCTTTTGCTGGTTGTCGAGTTCGAGCGCACGGGCAAACTCAGGAGCCGCCTGCGAGTATCGGCGGGTAGAGCTGAGCAGGATGCCCAGCATGTCGTGCCCTTCGATGGAGTTCGAGTCGCTTTTGATGACCTCGCGCAGGAGTTTTTCCGCAGTCCCGACATCTCCCTTATTGAAAGCGGTTTCGGCGCGTTGCAGCTTCTCGGTGGTCTTCTTGTTTTGCGACCAGAGGCTGGTGGCGAGCGATAGAACGATGAAGAACAGGCACAGACGGCGGAACATGTGGCCTCCCCACGCGTGCGAA